>WNFF01013468.1_pt1 | contig 12700 bp, 12 predicted proteins | sample 5400441 | NCBI WGS metagenome assembly WNFF01 (sample SAMN13153345, study PRJNA577476) | soil metagenome | isolation source: 120 cm saprolite under Douglas fir tree site 2 hole 3 replicate 1 | place: USA:California | collected 2015-04-18
GATCGGCTGTCCTGGGCTGACGATGCGCACCACCGCATTAGGGTCAATCTTATCGGCAACGATGTGATCCACCGGCAGCAAGAATTTCAGCTTACGAGTCTTCGTATCCTGCAGGATCTGACGCGCAAGCTCCAGCTTATTCTCCTCAACCAGAGACTTGCCCACGGCGTCGTTCATTGCTTTAAGAAATGTGTAGGCCATACCTCCACCGATAATCAGCGTATCCACTTTGTCCATCATATTCTGTATCACGCCGATCTTATCGCTGACCTTCGCACCGCCCAGGATAGCGATGAAAGGCCGCTCGGGATTGTGCAGGACGCGACCCAGGTACTCCAGTTCTTTTTCCATCAGAAGTCCGGCAGCCGATTTCTTCACGAATCGGGTGATGCCCACGGTCGAGGCGTGAGCGCGATGCGCGGTGCCGAAGGCATCGTTCACGTAGTAATCGGCGAGTTTGGCAAGTTGTCGGGAGAACTTCTCGTCGTTGGCTTCTTCCTCCGCATGGAACCGCAGATTTTCTAATAACAGCGTCTGTCCTTTTTCCAGCTTGCCCGCCATTTCCTCGGCCTCGGCACCGACGCAATCCGGGCAAAAGCCCACGTTTTCGCCTCGCCGCAGTTCTTTGTCAAGCAACATGCGGAGACGCTCCGCTACCGGCTTAAGGCTCATTTTTGGATTTGGTTTGCCCTTGGGACGGCCGAGATGGGAGGCGAGGATCAGGCGTGCGCCACGGCGCAAGGCATATTCGATGGTGGGCAAGGTTTCACGGATTCGGGTGTCGTCCATGACCAGGCCGTTATCGAGAGGAACATTAAAGTCCACTCGAATGAAGATGCGATCGCCGTTGAGGGGAAGATCGCGGATGGAAAGTTTGGACATGCAGTTTTCCGCCCTTAGTGGGCAAGTATGCTTGTGCCTAACAAAGCAAAGCCAAAAAGCCGCGGGCAAGAGTACCTGCGCTACACGATGTTACAAGCCCTTGCTGCTTAGGTAATTGACCAAGTCTCGGACGCGGCAGGAGTAGCCCCACTCGTTGTCGTACCACGAGATCACTTTGACGCAATTTCCTGCCACTACACGTGTCATGGGTGAATCGACGATAGAAGAACGGGAATCGCCGCGGAAGTCCGCGGAAACCAATTCTTCTGTCTCGTAGCCGAGGTATCCCTTCAGCGGACCATTCTCCGAAGCCTTCTTCATAGCCGCATTCACCTCTTCAGCAGTGGTTTTCTTTTCGACGAATGCGACCAGGTCTACGACGGACACGTTTGGCGTCGGTACGCGCATGGCAAAGCCGTCGAGTTTGCCCTTCAGTTCAGGAATCACGAGGTGAAGCGCCTTGGCCGCACCGGTGGAGGTCGGAATCATAGAAATGGCCGCGGCGCGTGCCCGCCGCAAATCCTTGTGAGGAAAGTCGAGGATTACCTGGTCATTGGTATAGGAGTGAATAGTGGTCATGGTGCCGCTGACGATCTTGAATTCATCATGAATGACTTTTGCAACCGGCGCGAGGCAATTTGTCGTGCACGAAGCGTTCGAGATGATGTGATGCTTGGCCGGATCGTATTTGTCATGGTTAACGCCCAGCACAACGGTGAAGTCTTCATTTTTTGCAGGCGCGGAGATGATGACCTTCTTCACTGGACCGCGCATATGCTTCTTAGCGTCCGCAGCGTCGGTAAATCGTCCGGTAGATTCGATCACCACTTGTGCGCCCACCGCTTCCCACGGGAGCTTGGCTGGATCTTTTTCCGCAAACACGCGAATGGTCCTGTCCTCGACCTTGATGCAGTCCTGCCCGGCTGTGATTTTGTGTGGCAAATTCCCGAGAATGGAGTCGTACTTCAACAAGTGTGCGAGGGTTTTTGGGTCGGTAAGATCGTTGACCGCAACGAACTCAAGATTGGAATCGTTCAGAGAGGCGCGCAGTACGTTGCGGCCGATGCGTCCAAAACCATTGATAGCTACTCTGACAGCCATGTTGCCTCCGAAAGGGTGATGGAAACCTGGAGAAAAACTGCGGGAACGTGGATAGAAAGAAAATGGTAACAGGGGAACTGAGCGCGGGGCAAATGAGGTGTGCTGTAACCGGTGGTAGGCGTTCTCTCGCCCCGTACTGCACAACGGACGAGAATGCCACTTGGACTCTACTATCACTACACGGAGTAGTAACATTCGCCATGGTCTTAGCGTCGCAGGACCGAAGTCCCTGGATTCTGACAATGCCGGAGTTTAGGCCGCCAGGCGGCCCGAGTCGCATCATGAAGTCAGTCGAACACGATCTCTACAAAGACGTTCTTTTTGCTCCACAAGAAAGACAATCTCATCAGCCAATACTTGCGCTGGAGCAATCTGCGGGCGCGAGGCCAATCTTCTGGCGGCAATATGCGGGCGGTTGCCGCGAACTCCGGGCCGGTGATCTTACCGCGCATGGTGCACGGTGCGACCCGAACATGAGGATTATTTCGCATGCGCTTGTATTTTCCCGAGTCGCTACGGGTCATGATGTCGAGCTTGTCATTGTCTTCTGCAAACCATACAGGTGTATAGATGGCGGTCCCGTTTTTGCGGAAGCTGGCCAGACTGATGTACTTCTGGCCTTGAATCTTGGACGGAACTGGGTTAGCCATGCCTTAGCTATTCTACGAGAGACTTCGCCACCTATTCTGCAACGATATTCACCAAGAGAAATGTCGGCTAGACGATCTCACCCTTTTGAGCCGTTGCACGTGATTCGCTGCAGATTGCTACAGAGCACAGTGGTGTGTTAAAAGCGCTACATGCGCAAATGGATGCGCGAGCGCATGAAGCGCCGCAAGAAAGAACCGGAAAAAACCCAAGCCGGCGATCAAAAGCCCGCTCCGCTACAGCCCGATTTTTATGGAGAGGCAACAACATCACGCCCTGTTGCTCAAGAAAAAGAGACGCAACCAGAACTGCTGGAATCGCGAGAGATGGAGCATGTGGCACCGTCTCAAACATCAGCGCAGCGTCAAACGCGAGATCCATTACCAACACCGGCCAGAACTGATGAGCCTGCGAGACGGCGACGTCGCAGAGGCCGGGGTGGGCGCGGCCGTGGCTCCGGACAGCGCGGTCAAAGCGCTGCACAACCGGCAGGCTTGTCCGAGCCTACTAGGGCGGTGGCGGAAGATTTAGAAATGCCGGCACCGGCGGGGGGAGCGCCTGCAAAGTCTGCGGCAGCCGCGCTACCCGTATCGCGAGTGCCTCGAGGAACAGTTGTGCTGGCGATTGGGCTGCCGGGTTCGGGCAAGAGTTCGTGGTTCAAGCGCCACGATGTCACCCCTCTTTCGAGTGACTTGTTGCGCAGTCTGCTGTTCGATGATCCCAAAGAACAGCGCTTTCAAGACCTGGTTTTTTCCAACTTACGATCCATGCTGAAGGCGCGGCTCATTGCCAGGCGACCCATGAATTATGTGGATGCCACCAACCTGACTCCCCATGAGCGGCACAATTGGATCAAGCTGGCCAAGGATTTTAATTACGATGTGCAGGCACTTTTTTTTGATGTGCCGGTCGAGGTCTGCATCGAACGCAACCAGCGGCGGGAAAGAGTGGTTGCCGACGATGTGATGCGACGTATGGCTGCTAAGCTCCGAGCGCCTACATTTGAAGAAGGCTTTTCCAAAATTACCGTAGTGCGCGTGAAAAAGAAAGAATCGGGAGGCGACGTCGAAAGTGAAAGCCGCTGACCAGCGGACTTTCTTGGGGGACGCTCTTTACGTTTATTGACCGAGATGGATATTACTTCTTGTCGGGCTTCGCTACCTCCATGGACTGCGCCTTCTTGCCGTCTTTCACTTTAGTGATTGCGCTTGCCTTCGCACCGAGTAGTTCCTGGGCGAGGGCGTCGGCGCCGTAAATATTTCGCAGAGCCTCCTGAATTCCTCGGGAATCGACGTGAATCGCGCGTGCCATCCGATCGTCATACACAAAATTCCATACCAGCGATTGGATATTACCATCGAAGATAATTCCGACCACTTCTCCGGCTTTATTCACAGTGGGACTCCCGGAGTTGCCGCCAATGATATCTGCCGTAGAGACATAATTTAGCGGCGTCGATAGGTTCAACTTTGGCTTCATCTTCATCCAACTCTCGGGCAACTGGTAGGGATCCTTGTTCCCATGCTCGGCGGCATGCTGGAAGGCACCGCCAATGTTGGTGAAATAGGGAATTTGCTTGCCATTTTCCGTATAGCCTTTCACCGCGCCATAACTGAGGCGGAGAGTGAAAGTGGCGTCCGGCGGCTGGGTAAATCCGCTTTCGGCGAAACGCGCTTTGGCAATGGCGCCGCCGTCGCGTCGTTCCACGGAATCGACCTGGTCATCGTATTGTTTGCGGATAGCTCGCGCGTCAGGATCGCTCGCTCGCATCATCATGATGAGAGGATCGTTGCTGGCTTGAACGGTGGCGGCCCCGCCCTGGTAAAGCTGCTTGCGGAAAGCGACATCATCCAGTTTGGTATTGCCGATCAGTTCCTTGGCTGCTTCGTCCGGCGTTTTGCCACTGAGGACCTTCTGCACCACGGGATTATCGCGGCCCAGGGCATCTTGCATTTGGGCGAGTGAATCGGCGAGCGTCACCGTTTCCAGTGATTTGTAAATCGGGGCAGTCGAGAAAAGATCTTGCTCCATTGAGGGCAGATTGGAGTCACGAAATTCGCGCAGACGTTTCTCGTTTGGCTTGGTTTTTTCTTCCGTGACTCGCACTAGGTTGCGCGCAATCCGGGCCAGGGAATTGAAGCCCCGGAGCCGCTCTACATAGGTAAGCGGCACATACATGTCGCGTTGTACCTTCATGGCATTGGCGATTTCCTGCCAGGGATCGGGAGCGCTGCTTTTCTTGGCCTTGTAATCAGCGCGCAGCTTGTCTTCCTCGGCCTGCTTGCGGGCCATGATCTCCTTATCCTGCAGGCCCGATAGGTAGCCTACAAAGGCCTTCTGAGCATTTTCATAACTGAACAGGTCTTCCTTGGCGATGCGCGCGTTTTCCCCAGACTGGGAGCTGAAATTCTTGAGCAGGTTAATGCGGTGCTTGTAAGTTTCGAGCCGCGAGGGGTAGTCGACATCTCGTAAGTACTCGAGTTGAGCCATTGTGCGCAGCCGTCCCGTGGAACCGGGATGGCCGGAGACAAAAATCAACTCGTTTTCCGGGACTCCGGTACGAGACCAATGCAGGTAGTGGTCGAGGTGGGCGGGCTTGTCGTTTTCATAAACGCGAAAGAAAGTGATATCGAGGTCGTAACGAGGATAAGTGAAATTGTCGGGGTCGCCGCCAAAAAATGCGGCTTCGAATTCAGGAGCAAAGACCAGGCGCACGTCGGTGTACTTCTTGTACTTGTAGAGGTTATAGATCTGGCCGGAGTAGAGCGTAACCACATCGCAACGTAGACCGGTTGATTTGGCGCAATCCTGTTCGATGGTGGACATTGCGGCGCGCTGCGCCTGTCCAGCATCGGCGGCTGACATGTCGGGCTTGGCCGCAGCTTGCACCCTGGCGGTGACATCCTCAATCTCGACTAACTGGTTGAGTTCGAGGTTTGGGCACTTGGCCTCTTCAGCCCTGGTCTTGGCGTAGAAGCCGGTTTTCATGTAGTCGCGGCCGCCGGTGGAAAGCTGCTGGATGCACTCAGCTCCTACGTGATGATTGGTGAAGGTCAGGCCATCGGCAGAGACGAACGATCCGGAGCCGCCATTGTTGAAGCGGACTGATGATAGGCGGACATGGTCGAGCCACTGCTGTGTGGGAGCAAAACCGTATTTGGCTTGGACCTTTTCTTTGGGGAAAGCGTTATACAGCCACATGCCCTCGTCGGCGTACGAAAGGCAAGTGGCGAACAAGGAGAAAAGTACACCGGTAATTAAGAGGACGCGTTTCATAGGATCTCCAGGGCTGCGCCGGGCGCGCATCAGGGGAAGCCGCGCCATTGAAGCAAACTCTTTACTATACGCCGGGGAGAAAAGATGACGCAAAGGCCCACATGGTTCCTGAGGAGCGCGCAGCGACCGCAATGACGAATGTCTTCTGCGCGACCGACCGGTTGGAAAGTTATACGAGAATAGCGTATAAAAAGTTAGTTGGCCCGCTTTGCAGCATTCCTCCCGCGGGTCAACACCAAGATCACCCAGCAACGCGAGGGAGCATGTCGAGCCTAACCACAGCGCACGCCCCAAAAGGACTGGAAGGTGTGGTCGCCACCACTTCCAGCATCTGCTACATCGATGGAGACCAGGGCGTATTGGCCTATCGCGGAATTGACATTCACGAACTGGCCGACAATTCCAGCTTCGAAGAAACCTGCTATTTGCTGTGGTTCGGGCGTCTGCCGAAGCGCAACGAACTCACAGAATTGCGCGACCGCCTGGCGGAAGCGCGAAAGCTTGACGCGGCGATTATTAGTTTGCTGCGCTCGGCGCCGAAACAGGCCCTGCCCATGGATGTGCTGCGCACGGCAGTATCAGCCCTCGGTTTTTACGATCCCGATGAGAAAAATAACGATCATGAAGCCAACGTGCGCAAGTCTATCCGGCTGACCTCGCAGATTGCGATGATTGTGGCGGCCTATGACCGCATCCGAAAAGGTAAGCCGATCGTTGAACCCGACCCGTCGCTGTCGCATGCGGCAAATTTTCTGCTGATGCTGAATGGCGTAAAGCCTTCCTCTACGGCTGAGCGGGCACTGGACATTGCGCTCATACTGCACGCAGATCACGAGCTGAATGCATCAACCTTTGCGGCACGGGTTACGGCTGCCACGGTGTTCCAGATCCTGCAGACGATCCATACTTCGAAGGCCGATCCAGTGGAATACGTGAAGGGGATGCTGGCCCAGAAAAAGAAGATTCCCGGGTTCGGCCATCGCGTCTATCACACCGAAGATCCGCGAGCCACCCACCTGCGGAAGATGTCGCGTGACCTTGGTCAATCCAGCGGACAAGCAAACTGGTTCGAGATGTCGCACAGAATTGAAGAGTTCATCAAGACGGAGAAGAAGCTGAACGCCAACGTGGATTTCTACTCCGCTTCCACCTATCACACGATGGGCATCGATGTGGACCTGTTTACCCCGGTGTTTGCAGTTTCACGCATTAGCGGTTGGGCGGCACACGTGATTGAGCAGCTTGATGACAATCGGCTGATTCGTCCGCGCGCGGATTACATTGGACCGGGGTATCCGCAGCGATATGTGGCGGTAGAAAAGCGATAGGGAAGGGTTCGTATCCGCGTCATAACGTCTCCGCCCTAGGGCTGTTGCTCGGCGTAAAATAGAAGGTAGAAGCCATGCGCCGAGTTTACCTCGACAATAACGCGACCACCCCGGTGCTTCCGGAGGTCTTTGAGGCCATGCGCCCTTACTTCGGGGAGCAATTCGGGAATGCCTCGTCCATTCATCATCATGGCCAGGAGACTCGGGCAGCGGTGGAGCGCGCGCGTGAGTCGGTTGCAGCACTGCTGGGGTGCCGGGCATCTGAAATCGTATTCACCAGCGGGGGCACCGAGGCGGACAATCTCGCGATCTTCGGCCTGGCCGCCGCCGGGGATCATGTCATTACCTCGACCATTGAACATCATGCGGTGCTGAATTCCTGTAAGCAACTTCAGGCACTGGGCTGCGACGTCACCTATGTGCCGGTGGACGGTCAGGGACGAGTCGATCCCGACGATGTTCGCCGCGCCGTGACCTCGAAGACGAAGTTGATCACTATCATGATGGCGAACAACGAAACCGGCGTGCTACAACCCGTCGAGGATATCGGCAGGATTGCTGCCGAAACGGATGTGTATTTTCACACTGACGCTGTGCAGGCGGCAGGGAAGGTTCCCATCAGCGTACGCACAATCGGTTGTGATCTGCTGGCGATTTCCGGTCATAAGATTCACGCCCCGCAAGGTGTGGGCGCGCTGTACGTTCGGAAGGGCACCAGGCTTCGGGCTCAGCTCTATGGCGGAAGTCATGAGAGGTCGCGCCGTGCCGGGACGGAAAACGTGCCGGGCATTGTGGCGCTGGGCAAAGCGGCCGATCTAGCCCGCAAGGGTCTTGAGCAGGGTACCGATAGAGCTATAAGTGCCATGCGCGATCATCTGCAGAAAACGTTGTTTGATCAGATAGACGCCACCGGAGTGACGGGTGATGGAGCGCCGAGAGTTCCGAATACGACCAATATTTACTTCGAGCACATCGAAGGTGAAGCGCTGGTCATCGCGCTCGATTTGAAAGGATTGGCCGTTTCAACCGGCGCAGCTTGTTCTTCCGGCGCGATCGAACCATCTCATGTGTTGACCGCCATGGGACTAACGGCCGATCGCGCACGTGCCAGTATTCGATTCAGTTTAGGCAAGCAGAACACAAACGACGATGTTGAGTTCGCTCTGAGCCTTATTCCTGCAACAGTAGCCCGCCTGCGAGAGTTATCCCCGGTTTACAATAGAGCAGCGGTTAGCAATTAGCATGTGGCGGCAGGTGTCCGAGTGGTTACGGACGCAACCATCTGCGCTAAGTGCCAAGAACTAACTGTCAATTGCTAAATGCCGAATACCCAAACCATTGCCGTTGCTATGTCAGGCGGAGTCGACTCTTCGACCGTTGCGGCCATCCTCCGCGCGGAGGGGCACAATGTAATCGGATTGACCATGCAGCTCTGGAATCAGCGCCGGCTGGCAGGTCATGAAGGCATGCCGGAGGCCGTGCAGGGGCGTTGCTGCTCGCTTGACGATGTATACGACGCCCGCAGGGTCGCCGAGACACTCGGTATTCCTTACTACGTGGTCAAGAACAGTAGCTATCGGGGAGGACGCCGATTCCGTGCAGCTTGTGCAACAATCACTTGAAGTTTGACCAGTTGCTGACTGTGGCGCGTCAGATCGGTGCGGATATGCTTGCAACCGGGCATTACGCGCGCGTTGGATACGACGCCAGCCGCGGGCGGTGGCTCCTCAAGCGTCCGGCGGACGCGTCCAAGGATCAAACCTATTTTCTTTTCGGCCTGACACAGGAGCAACTCAGTCGCACGTTATTTCCCTTGGGCGAGATGACCAAGCCTGAGGTCCGCGAGTTGGCGCACCGGCATGGACTGGCGCTTGCCCAAAAGCCCGATTCACAGGAAATCTGCTTTGTTCCCGGCGGCGATTACAAGCGCTTCATTGACGCATATCTGGCAGAAGAGGGCGAGACTTTGCCAGAAACCGCCGGGGAGCTGGTTACAACCAGCGGGGAAGTAATTGGTGAGCACAACGGTATTCACAACTTTACAGTTGGACAGCGCAAAGGTCTGGGTGTCTCCACTGGCTCACCGCTTTACGTACTGCAGATCAAGGGTGATTCACGGCAAGTGGTAGTTGGTGGGGCTGAGGATCTCTACTCCCGAACCTTGCGAGCGCACCGAGTCAATCTTATTGCGGTAGAGGAACTTCATGAGCCCATGCCCGTAGCAGTGAGGATCCGCCATCGTCACGAGGCCGCGCCCGCTACGCTCGAAAAGGCCGGCGGTGATGAAGCACTGGTCACATTTGACCAGCCGCAGCGTGCCGTTACGCCAGGACAAGCGGCCGTTTTCTATGATGGCGATGTTGTGGTCGGAGGCGGATGGATTAAGTAGGAATCCCGCCTTGAAAAGACCTGAAATATTTGCACTCTCTCTCAGTCTCATGCAATGCTCTAGCCGTATAGCACAAGTAATTAAAACTAAAGGCTTAATCATTGCCAAGTATCAATGGCACGTCGGCTGCTAGAAATATCCCGAGCAACTTTTTCGGTCCCAAACGGCAACAGACTCCAAAGGGAGAACAGTCTCTATGAAGAATATTCTTTTCGCAGCTTTGATCACAGTTTTGTTGACAGGAATTTCGTCAGCGCAGAGCTCGACGGAATCACAAACAAACGGTACGGCTTCTCAAAGCACATCAACTTCGCCGACGCAGGCGGCAGAGTCTGCTCAACTTGCCGCGGGCACAACTATTCGCGCCGAGTTGGCGAAAACGGTCGACGCCAAGAAGGCTAAGCAGGGAGACGAGGTCATCGCCAAGACGAGCGATGATCTCAAGTCTAACGGGCAAGTGGTCATCCCTAAAGGCTCGAAGATCATCGGGCACGTAACCGACGCCAAAGCGCGCACCAAGGGCGAGTCGGAATCCACGCTGGGAATTGCTTTCGATAAGGCGATCCTGAAAGGTGGGCGAGAAATTCCTCTCAACGCTACGATTCAGGCTCTCGCCGCAGCGCAAAACAATACGGCCACTAATGCGGAAATGTCAGCGCCCTCATACGGAGGCACCGGGGCTCCAAGTTCAGCGCCGGGGCGTCCCCAGGGTGGCATGAACGGTGGTATGGCCCCGGTCGGTGCGGTGGCCAGCACGGCAACCAGAGCAGCCGGTGACGTCGGCAACACTGCCGCCGGCACGGTGAACAATACAGCCGGGGGACTAGCTGCTAACGGACAGCTCTCGACGAATTCGCAAGGTGTGGTTGGAATCTCCGGTCTGTCGTTGAGCGCGGCAGCGGCCAACAACACACAGGGCTCGGTCATCAGTTCGCAACAACGCAACGTCAAGCTGGATAGCGGAACTCAGATGATGTTGCGAGTTAGCAGCAAGTAATGTGGAACGGATAAGCGAAACGAAATAGGCAGCGCATGACGCGCTGCCTATGTATGTTTCATAGCTTAATTTTCGCAGCTAGATGAACATTTCGTCCTGCGGGACACCCATTCCGTCGCCGGGCTGACGCCGCCGGCGTCCTATCAGGAACTCCAGCCCAGCAGTAACGCCATGCATTACTCCAGAAACACGGCGGAGAGGGGAAACGACCGTCTTATGGACCATGTCAGTAGTTTCTTCCACCCGGTCCATGGTTCGATTGACGAGTTCATCGGCGCGAATTATCTGCAAACGGGCGCGATCGATCACGTCGCTGACGGTGGCGTCCACTCGCTCAAGTTGAGCTCGAAGCATGGCGGTAGAATGGCTGACGTTCTCCGCGATCGATTCCACCTTAGGCCGCAGCTCAATCAACAGGGTGTGAGCGGCCTCCACTGTGGGCAGAGCTTTGGTCCGGACCTCGTTAGCCAGAACTTCCATCCGGGCGCTGGTTTTGCGCACTGATAGATAAAGAGCCACCAGTATAAAAGCCTGGATCACCACCGCAAAAGCGGTCAAGGCGATGAACGCGATTAAGAGGTTTACATTTTCCATAAGCTTACACTCCGCAGTCTGCGCACCGTCTTATATCAGGATCACAGGTTCTTCGGAGTTGTACCTTCGGTTGTCACTTCCTTATAGGCCTGGCGGCCTGCTTCGTAAGCGGCGCGAAATTGTTCTTTTTGCTGATTCAGCACATCCTTGCCCTTATCGACCCACTCAGTAGCGTGCTCACGTGCTTCGCGGGCGCGGTTTCTCATGAATTCCCGGCTGTCGTCGGCTTTAGAGCGCAACGCCTCCCGCATTTCGCTGCCCGGACGGGGCGCGTACAATACTCCTACCAGTGCACCCACTCCCAATCCTGCGAGAAACCATACAAAATTACTACTATCTCGGTCCGACATACCCTTTGCCTCCTGCAGTCTTCAATCTCGGATGTTAGCACCCGACCTGCGGAAATACAATTCGTTGCAGCGAGTTACAATGCGGTTGCAACGCAGGTAGGCATTCGTTCGGACAAGGCGCCGGATTTTGAGCGAGAGGCCGTGATTACTTCATTCGCGGTATGCTAATGGAGGTGTCACCGAGATAATCATGCATAAACGGGGATTTACCCTGATCGAGTTGTTGATAGTAATCGCAATCATCTTGATTGTTGCTGCGATGGCGATTCCCAACCTGTTGCACTCACGAATCGCCGCCAATGAAGCGTCAGCTGTGTCATCGATTCGTGCCATAAACAGCGCGGAAGTCTCGTATCACGCGGCATATCCCACGCACGGCTACGCCGTCAAGCTCGCCGATCTGGGAGGGCCTTCGCCGTGTACGCCGGGCCCGGCTTCCGCTTGCCTGGTTGACCGTTTCCTGGCCCAGGGAGTGAAAAGCGGCTATAACTTCGTCTCGACTGGAACTGATCGGGCTAGTAACGGGGTTTTGATGAACTACACTGCTAGCGCAGCTCCGGTGACTTATAACCAAAGCGGAATTCGATGGTTCTGTTCTATGTCCGATACGATTATTCGGTACAGCGCGAACATCAGCCGCAGTACGACCCCTGCGAGTACGACGGAGTGTCAATCCGCTTCGCCGTTGGAATGACGAACTCTCTAGCCTTCGGGGTGGTGACTCGTCGGATTTTTGAACAGGACTTGTCCCGTGTGCCCCCAAGCGAGACAATGTCACCGACGATGGAGGATTCGTTTGTCCGATAGAAAGTACCGGCAGCGTGGCTACCAGGATAGTGGCCGTGAGCCGCAGAAGAGAACTGAGAATACCGCGAAACCGGAGACATTCGGGCCGAAGGCTTTGCAGATGCCCGGAACACGCAGTGTATCGCGCTGTAGCCAGTGCGGCACATTGTTACAGTCTATTGCGGAGCCGGTTGGGCGATGTCCCAAGTGCGGCTTCGAATTGCATTCCTGCAAACAGTGTTCTTTTTTCGATCCTTCCAGCCGCTTCGAATGTACGCAGCCCATTCCTGAGCGGATTTCGCGAAAGGATGCGCGCAATGAGTGCGCGTTCTACTCAATCCGCGTGACT
>WNFF01003954.1_pt1 | contig 12696 bp, 7 predicted proteins | sample 5400441 | NCBI WGS metagenome assembly WNFF01 (sample SAMN13153345, study PRJNA577476) | soil metagenome | isolation source: 120 cm saprolite under Douglas fir tree site 2 hole 3 replicate 1 | place: USA:California | collected 2015-04-18
TCCTGCAGCGCTGTGCCCGTCCTTAATTCGAACTCGATAGAAAGTGGGGTCTTGCGATCCGTTTAATCCCGGCATGGCTGTTTGGCCTCTTGCCTTACGGCTTGGATTGTTCGAGTGGCGGGGCAACGAACAACTGCAGTTCCTCGCTACTTCCGACGTTAGCAGCGTTACGTGGGTACACAAAGATTACGAGCGTACAGGCTCTTCCATGCGCAAAACGCCTGAATGGGAGAAACCGAGGGTTGGTTGGCGATAAATCCCAATTACACTCATTGGGCGGGTTGTGAGCTAATCGCCTGATCGCGTAGCGCCCATCAGCGATGTTCACTCATGATCATCATGATGCACCACATCGTTAACAATCTGTGGCTCGGCAGTCAGGACGACGCGGACAAGCTCGTCCGCAACAATCCAGAGAAGATTACGGCGATCCTCAACGTTCGCGGTACCGACGCTTACCATCCGCCGGGCCGAGACCAGTCTGCGGAGCATCCCGGCAAAGCATACAAGTGGATTCCGGCCCCCGACATAGGAACCATCTCTCCCGAGCATGTGCGGGAAGCATTGCTTTGGCTACGCGAACAGACGGACAAACGCGAACAGATTTTGATCCACTGCAAGTACGGCATCTCCCGCTCCCCCGGATTTCTCGCCGCCTTCATGGTGGAGAGCGGAATCTCTCCGAGCCTGGAAGAGGCGAAAGCTACGATCTCGGTTCATCGACCAGTCCTGCCAGCAAGGCAGATTGTGGAACATGTAAAACCTGTCTTGTTAATCTCCGCGTTGATTGATGACTTTTACGGTCACATCGCCGGTGATGCGCTCTTACGGAGACTAGCCAAGATACTCATCAGCGTTGGGTTGGATACATACCACGACCGCGGGAGTAAATTTCTGTGCAAGGGAGAGTCCCGCCAAGAATTGAACGCCAAACTCTCTCAAGCTCGGCAGATTTTCAGGGAGCCTTTTCAGGTCTACGCAGACGGTCGCATCCAAACCATCGAGGAAACGGGTTTTTCATTCGGGATCGGCACCAGCCCAGAGGAAGGGGAGGCTGCCCTGATTGAGGCAAAAAAGGCAACAGCACGGAACGAGCCACCGGAGTGGCTGCGGAAAATTATAGGGATGGGCGGCCCTGGAAGAGTTTGGTAGCACATGGCCTTGGGAGGGTCGGAGGAGGCTTGTTGGTGAAAAATCGCGATACCACTCATTGACCTCCGTCCCTCCCTGATCACTCCCTAGATACCCCGCCACTCGGGTCACCAGATTACACAGCAATCGCGATACGCTGATGCAAGCGCATGGGCCTGAATCGTCTCGATTTCGCGATCATCGCCGTCTATCTCATCGGGATTACGCTGTTCGGACTGCGCTTCCGCAAACGGCAGCGGACACTGCGCGATTACTTCCTGGCCGGACGCGACATTCCCTGGTGGGCGATTTCGCTCTCGATTGTCGCGGCTGAAACCAGCACGCTGACCATCATCAGCATTCCTGGCCTGGCGTATGACACGAACCTGACCTTTCTTCAAGTTGTGCTGGGATACGTTGCCGGGCGCATCATCATCAGTTTCGTACTGCTGCCGCATTATTTTCGCGGCGACCTCTACACCGCATACGAACTGATTGGCCGGCGCTTCGGGCCGCAGCTTCGTACGCTGACATCGGGATTGTTTTTGCTGACGCGGGCTGCGGCCGAGGGAGTTCGCGTTTACGCGGTTTCGATTGTGGTGGCCATCGCTCTGGGTACGGGAGAAGTCGCGTCCATCGCGATTATCACTTTGTTGACGCTGATTTATACCTTCGAGGGTGGGCTGGCGGCGGTGATCTGGACCGACGTCATCCAGACGGGGATTTATGTCGGCGGAACGCTGCTGGGCATTGCGACCATCGTCCATTACGTTCCAGGCGGTTGGGCCCATATTCACCAAATTGCCGCAGCCAGCGGCAAACTGCGGGTGTTTGATTTCACTCCAAGTTTCTGGAAGCCCTACACGTTCTGGGCAGGATTCGTCGGGGGCACATTCTTGACCACAGCAGGTCATGGAACGGAGCAACTCTTCGTACAGCGTTTGCTGGCGGCGCGCAACCAGCGGCAGTCGGTTACGGCACTGCTTTCGAGCGGAGTGCTGATCTTGTTTCAATTTGGGTTGTTCCTGCTGCTCGGCGTGATGCTGTTCGCCTACTACATGCTGCCCTCGGCGCATTTCGGCAAGCCGGACCGTATCTATCCCACGTTCATCGTGACCCAAATGCCGCACGGGATTTCCGGCCTGCTGATTGCGGCGATTCTGGCTGCGGCAATGTCGAACCTGAGCGCGGCGCTGAATTCACTTTCGTCGAGCACGATTCTGGACTTTGTCCTGCGCCTGCGTCCGCAAACCGATGAACCCAGCCGCATGATGCTCTCGCGCCTGGCCACGGTTGGCTGGGCGATTGTGCTGTTCAGTCTGGCCGTGCTGTCCTTACACAAGGCCGGACGGGTGGTCGAGGTCGGACTGCAGATTGCGTCCATTTCCTATGGCGCGCTGCTTGGTGTCTTCCTGCTCGGCGTGCTCACCCGCCGGGCGAATCAACTTGGCGCCGCAATCGGAATGCTTTGCGGATTTGCGATTGAGGTTTATCTGTGGAGATTCACGCTGGTTCCATGGACTTGGTGGGTGGCGATTGGGACTGCGACTACTTTCAGCATCGGGTACGCCACCAGCGTAACTCTCCGACGAAAAATCAACAGCCTTTAACCGCAAAGTTCGCGAAGGAACGCCTAAGGACGCAAAGGAAGGGAAATTCCCGAAATAGGATCGCTTCGCGATCTTCGCGTAGGCTTTGCGCACTTTGCGGTTAGAATCTTTTCGCGCCTGATGACTGCCACCGACTCCTCCCGCGGCCCCCTCCTCCGCGAACTGGGCGCGGCCCATGCCGCTTCCATCGTCGTCGGAGTCGTAATCGGCAGCGGGATTTTTCTTGTCCCGGCGGAAATGATGCAAGCTGCGGGATCGGCGCGACTGGTCTTTCTCGCCTGGATTGTCGGCGGTATCTTCTCGTTCTTCGGAGCATTAACCTACGCCGAACTAGGCGCGATGAAGCCGCAGGCCGGCGGAGAGTACGTTTACATTCGCGACGCATATGGGCCGCTGTCGGGCTTTCTTTGCGGGTGGACGTGGACCATCGTTGTAAAGCCGTCGTCGCTGGCGGCCATCTCTACCGGAATAGTCCAGATTCTCGGAAGCCTCCCGGCACTCTCGTTTCTCACGTTTGATGCTGGGCACCTTACCCTGCAGGGAAAATTTGTTGCGGTGGGGTTCGTATTCCTGGTTTCAGCGATCAACTACGTTGGCGTGAGGCGAGCGGGAAATTTTCAGCTGGCCTTCACCATTGTAAAAATCGCGCTCATTGTCGCGATTGCAGCGGTGGCCTTTAGTTCGCACGGCAGTTGGGGCCACTTTGCGGCCCGGTACGCTGGTGCCACCGGTGGGGTCGTGGGATTCATTTTGGCGGTCAAAGCGGCGCTCTGGGCCTACGATGGCTGGAGCGATCTCAACATGGTCGCTGAAGAAGTCCGAGCACCGGAACGAAACATCCCCTTGGCGATGATCGGCGGCATGTTTGTGATCGGTGTTCTCTACATGCTGGTGAATGCTGGCGTGCAGTATGCGCTACCGCCAACCCTGGTCGCACAGTCTTCTTCGCCAATGTCTGACGCGGTAAGAGCTTCTTTGGGGGCGGCTGGCGCAGCGGTGGTCGCCGGAGCCATCGTAATTTCGCTGGTGACCTCGCTGAATGGTGTCGCTATGAGCGGCGCCAGAATGGCCTTTGCCATGGCCCGAGATGGGAATTTCTTTCAAGTCCTGGCCAAGGTTCATCCCCGCTTTCACACTCCCCACGTCGCTATCATCGTGCAAGCGGTCCTAACTATTAATTTTCTGTTCATTGGAGGCAACTTTCGGCAACTCTTTACGCTCGCACTATTTGCGGAGTGGCTTTCGTACATGACCGCCTGCAGCGCCCTGTTTGTGCTGCGAAGGCGGATTCCAGCAACCGAACGGAGGTACCAAAGTTGGGGATTTCCACTGGCCCCTGCCCTTTTTATAGTGGCGTCGGCAGCCCTGCTCTACTACACTTTTACCAGGAACTTACCCTATTCAGCCTTGGGAAGCTTGGCCATTTTGGCAGGAATCCCTGTGTATTACGCATTCGCCCATCGTCGTAAGGTATGAGCAGCAGTCGGGAACTTACCGTTTTGCACATGTTCCTCCTTCGGTTTACCCCCAATTACCGAAGTACAGGAGCGGGGGGGACGTTTACCCCGGTACCGTTTTCACATAACCTAGAGATTCGTCCGGTCTGTATCTCCCAGGCCCGGGTGTCCCCTTGGAGCTAAGAACATGACGTCGCGCCAAAACCTCACTCTCGGACTCCTTCCGGACAAAAAACTCGACTGGCGTAAATTTGTGCTCAGCTATGGGATCGTGACCGTCCTGCTTCTGATCCTGCTGATTTCCCATCTGATCTGGCCGGATCGCATGGGCCTGTGGGCCAACTACACGGTCACCGAGATCGTCCCGCGGCCCGACCTGGTGCCGGAGAAGCCGATCATCAAGCATCAACCGAAAATCACCAAGTTGCTGCCGGCAGTAAAGTTTGAGACGCCTAAGCTGATCGTTCCCAAGGAGGTTCGGCAACCCAAGCCGGTACAGGCAGAGGTGGTACCGCCGAAAATTCAGCCGGTAAACTTTGAGGCTCCGAAACTGCAGCCGGTCTCTGGCGCCATGCCGGCTCAGGTGATTCACACCGGCGCGTTTGGAAGTTCCGCGACCCCGACGGTGAATGCGCCGATTGAAAAGGTGCAGACTGGCGGCTTTGGCGACCCCAATGGTTTGCCGGGACAGGGCAAGCAAGGCGCGAAGCTGACGGCGGCCAAGTTGGGATCGTTTGATCTGCCCGAAGGTGCTGGAACCGGTAACGGCACTGGTGGAGCGAAAGGGATCAAAGGCACAATTGCAAGTGCCGGGTTCGGCAACGGGATCGCCCAACCGGGGCAGGGTGATGGCCGTGCGAATGGCAAGGGAGTCCAAGCCTCCGGCTTCTCGACCCAGCAGGTCGCTACCAATACCGGGCGGCACCACCAGGATGACGGCGGCGCTGCAACGGCTCAGGTGGAGATTATTTTCAAGCCCAAGCCGGTGTACACCGATGAAGCCCGCAAGCTTCAGTTGGAAGGCGAGGTCCTTCTGGAGGTCATGTTCGGGGCCAACGGCGAGCTGCACGTGAACCGAGTAGTGCGCGGACTAGGGCACGGTCTGGACGAAGCCGCAGTGAGTGCGGCCAACAAAATTAAGTTTAAGCCGGCACAACGCAATGGTACTTCAGTGGATTCGACAGCGGTTGTGCATGTAACGTTCCAGCTAGCCTCTTAAGTTTCTAGTTTCTAGTTTCTAGTTTCTGGATTAAGGTTTTTCGAAAACGAGGACACACTATGAAACGCTGCGGATGGATTCTTACCGCATCTTTATCATTGCTTCCGGTGCTTGCCGGCGCACAGGCAACTGATCCGGTGCCGGCCGCTCAACCCGCAGCTGCGCAGCCGACGGCGGTGCAGCCGGTGTCGAACACCAACCCGGGGCTCGCTCTGGCCCAGCCCGCAGCCAAGGTGCCGGTGAGCATTGACCAGGTGGTGGACCAGATCATTGAGCGGGAACACGCGCTCATCGGCTTCCTGAAGAACCGTACGCCTCTGGTCGAGACCTATTTGCAGAACCTCACGCCGGACGCGAAACTCGGCGCCATCCCCAAAGAAGACCACTACTTCCTGGGTCGCCTAGACATGGCGGATTCGATTGATCGCCGCGATTATCTGACGAAGCAGGCCAGCTTCCAGAAAAGCCTGATGGGCGGCGTGACCAAGCTGTTCCGCATTCAGTATCAGCCCATGGGCTTCTCCTGGATGGTGTTTGCCGACCGCCAGAATTTTGATCGCAATCACTATGATTTCTCCTATGTGCACCGCGAGTTCCAGGGGGAAGTTCGCTGCCTGGTTTTTGACGTCAGGCCCAAGAAGGGCGCCGGGCAAGGGCTGTTTCAAGGACGAATCTGGGTGGAAGACCAGGACTATAACATCGTTCGCCTGAACGGAACCTACGTGCCGCGTCCGAAGAACGCCTTCTATTTCCACATGGACAGCTGGCGCCTGAACTTGGTGCCTGGCTATTGGATCCCGGCCTATATCTACAGCGAGGAAGGCGATTTCAGCTACGGCTCGCACGACAAGATGGCCTTCAAGTCCCAGTCGCGCATCTGGGGATACAACCTGGCGAAGAACAACCGCGAAGACGAGATGACGCAGTTGACGGTGGACGCAGTGAAGGACGAAAGCCCGGTGTCCCAGGACGCGTCACCCCTGGAAGCACAGCGCCAATGGCAGCAGCAGGCGGAAGACAACGTTGTCGAACGCTTACAGGAAGCAGGCTTGCTCGCGCCTCCCGGAGAAGTGGACAAGGTCCTGCAAACCGTAGTCAACAACATCGAGATCACCAACAACATTGACTTGCCTCGTCCGGTTCGCGCCCGGGTAATGCTGACTTCTCCCCTGGAGACGTTCAGCGTTGGCAACACGATTATCATCAGCCGCGGCTTGATTGACACGCTTCCCGATGAGGCCAGCCTGGCGGCAATCCTTTCGCACGAATTAGCGCACATCGTGCTGGGTCACAATCTGGGAAGCAAGTTCGCTTTCGACGACCGGATGTTGTTCTCGGACGAAGCCACCTACCAGAATTTTGGGTTCCGGCACAATCCGCAAGAAGAAACCGCGGCGGATGCCAAGGCGATTGAGCTGTTGAAAAATTCGCCGTACGCTCAGAAGTTAGCCTCCGGAGGGCTGTATCTGAAACAGCTTTCCGTCCGCGCTACGGTGCTTTCCGCACTGCTGACTGCGCACCTGGGCAACAGTTTCGTGGATGACAAAGGGAATATCATTCGGCTGGCTGCGCTGATGACGTCGGCGCCGAACCTCGACGACACCAAACTGGACCAGATTGCTGCTCTACCGCTGGGCGGGCGCATCAAAATGGATCCCTGGGGAGATCACGTCGAAATGGTGAAAGCTGCCCCGGTGACAATCACTTCGGTGCGTGACAAGATGCCGTTTGAAGTGACTCCGTTCTTTCCCCGGCTTACGCGCCTTGGAACCACGGCCACCGCTGATGCAACGACAGCGCAGAACAGCTCCAGCAAGACGGCGGATTCAGCTTCGGCAAGCAAGTAGGCCACTGAAAACTTAAAGGCCGGATCGCTTCTGATCCGGCCTTTTTCATTGCTAACTCGTGATCGCGACAGCCCTGGTTAGTCTGCAGCCTGCGAAGTTTCCGCCGTCGCATGCACCAGCGGGGTCTCCACCAGGTGCTCGCTCAGGAACCAGGCTTGCAGTTCGTTGGCGCGCAGCACCTCGCTTACAACCATGTCGTTTGTTCCGATGTCTCCGAGAGTTGCAGAACGCTCAGCCAGCTTTCTGCAGTCGCGAATGATGATCTGGTGAGCGTCGAGCAGGCGAGAAAGCAGGACGGGGACTTCCTCGCGACCGCGCGGCGGGCGTTCGATCTGGGTGGTCTCGGCGACGTCATGCGCCATCGCAATGGCAAGCCCTCCCAGCAATTGGACGCGCTCGGCGATATTATCCACAACCTCGACCTGCTCGCCGAAATGCTTGTCGAACAGAAGGTGGAGTTGATAGAACGTGGGGCCCGCAACCTGCCAGTGCGACTTCTTGTACAGGTCACGCAAGGTTATGGAATCGGAGAGCAATTGGTTGAGTTGTTCGGTCATTTCCAAACGGACTGGCTCTTCTAGTTCCAGATGAAATGCGTGGGTCACGGTGCCGTAGGGTTGTATCTCGCGGGACCTCTGATGAACACGCGGTTCGGCAGTGAGCACGCCGTGGGTTTCAGAAGTGTTTCGCTTAGGCATGACAATTACCTCCTGATTTGATGGTGAAATTTGTAAAAAGAGCCGATGATGGCGACAAGCGTGACTGTCGTTTCCCAGGGTCGCGTACAGATCCAATTTAGCTGACAGCCTCCCGGGCTGGGAGCCGTGCGCGCTACCACCGCGTAGCGCGAGCGCCATCACGCAACGATACCGCTGCTGTTTTGGATGAGCGGGCAACCGACGAGGAAACATGAAATTTTCCGGATCAGGGGCTGAACGCGGCCCGTAAGCAGCAAAATTTTCAATAATCTTTTATGATGGAGGGTTCCCCAACCACAGCGTGGAGAAGGCAGACTTGGCACAGACCCCGGTAATGGCAGAACCGCAACCAGCCTCCGAAACACCGAGAAACAATGACGGACTGGAGGTCCTGGAAACCCGCGAGTGGATGGACTCGCTCGACTACGTGCTGGCCCGCGGCGGCCCGGTGCGCGCCGGCCGACTCTTGCAGCAGCTTTCCCTGCACGCGCGCCGGGTGGCAGGGGTCAATCTTCCTTTTACCGCCACTACCCCGTACCAGAACACAATTTCGGTCCGTCAGCAGGCGCCGTTTCCAGGGAGCCAGGAGATGGAGCGCCGCATCAAGAGCCTGGTCCGGTGGAACGCCATGGCTATGGTGGTCCGGGCCAATAAAGAAGAGAGTGGCATTGGCGGACACATTTCCACTTTCGCTTCGGCTGCTACGCTCTATGAAGTTGCCTTCAATCATTTTCTTCGCGCCCGCACCGAAACCGGCGATCGTGACATTGTTTATTTTCAGGGTCATGCCGCCCCGGGAATGTATTCGCGAGCGTTTCTGGAGGGCCGCCTTCCAAAAGAAAAGCTGGAAAATTTTCGCCGCGAGCTGAAAGCAGGTGGCGGCCTTTCTTCCTATCCCCATCCCTGGCTGATGCCGGACTTCTGGGAGTTCCCCACGGTGAGTATGGGGTTGGGGCCGATCCAGTCCATTTACCACGCGCGTTTTATCAAGTATCTGGAGAATCGCGGCCTGAAGACCAGCACCGGTGGCAAGGTCTGGGCATTTCTCGGTGACGGCGAAATGGATGAGCCGGAATCTCTGGGCTCGATTACGCTGGCCTCGCGCGAGAAGCTGGACAACCTGATGTGGGTGATCAACTGCAACCTGCAGCGGTTGGACGGTCCAGTGCGCGGTAACGGAAAGATCATTCAGGAACTCGAAGCCATCTTCCGTGGCGCCGGATGGAACGTCATCAAAGTCATCTGGGGTTGCGATTGGGACAGCCTGTTCCAGAACGATCGCGATGGATTGCTGGTGAAGCGGCTGGGCGAGATCACCGACGGGCAATATCAAAAATTCTTTGTCGAGAGTGGAGCCTATTTCCGCCAGAACCTGTTCGGCAGCGATCCCCGGCTCCTCCGTATGGTGGAGCACCTTTCTGACCAGCAGCTTTCGCGCCTGCGCTTGGGCGGTCACGATCCCATCAAGGTGCACGCAGCCTATAAGTCCGCCATGGAGCACACCGGGGCGCCAACTGTGGTTCTGGCCAAGACCATTAAGGGCTACGGCCTCGGCGAGGCGGGCGAGGGCAAGAACATTACCCATCAGCAGAAGAAGCTCAACGATGACGAGCTGCGCATGTTCCGCTCGCGGTTTGGCATTCCTCTGTCCGACGAGGACCTGCATGGCGCGCCCTTCTATCGCCCCGCGGACGACAGCCCCGAGATCCGCTACATGCAAGAGCGCCGCAAGCAGCTTGGCGGCTACATGCCGGAGCGCAAAGTACGGTCGAAGCCGATCAGCGGAGTTTCCGAGTCGCACTTTGAGGAGTTTTACAAAGGCACAGAAGGCCGCGAAGTCTCGACCACCATGGTCTTTGTGCGCATGCTGGCAAAACTGCTGCGCGATCCGGAAGTCGGCAAGCTAATTGTTCCTATCATTCCTGACGAAGCTCGCACCTTCGGCATGGAAGCGTTGTTCCGCCAGGTGGGAATCTATTCCAGCGTCGGCCAGCTCTACGAGCCTGTAGATATGGATACGCTGCTCTACTATAAAGAGGCCAAGGACGGACAGATTCTGGAAGAAGGGATCACCGAGGCCGGATCGATCAGTTCCTTTATCGCCGCGGGCACAGCGTACTCGAACCACGGGATCAATACGATCCCGTTTTTTATTTATTACTCCATGTTCGGATTTCAGCGCATCGGCGACCTGATCTGGGCCGCGGCCGACATGCGCACTCGCGGCTTCCTGCTGGGCGGCACCGCCGGGCGCACCACGCTGGCGGGTGAAGGCTTGCAGCACCAGGACGGGCACAGCCACGTGCTCGCGCTGCCGGTGCCGAACTTGGTGGCCTACGATCCGGCATTTGCGTTTGAGATTGCGATCATCATTCAAGACGGCATCCGGCGCATGTATGTGGACCAGGAGTCCATCTTCTATTACCTGACGGTGGGCAACGAGCCGCTTCCCATGCCGGCCATGCCGGAGGGCGATGGCGTCCGCGAAGGTATCTTGAAAGGCCTGTATCGTTTCAAGCCTTCGTCAGTGTCGAAGACTGACGCCCAGCTGCGAGCGCAACTGCTGGGCAGCGGGGCCATCATGTTTGAAGTGCTCAAGGCGCAGCAGATTCTTGAGCAATACGGAGTGGCGGCCGACGTGTGGAGTGTGACCAGTTACAAAGAGCTTTATCGCAACGCCAACGATTGCGAGCGCTGGAACATGCTGCATCCCGGCGAGGCCCCGAAAGTGGCGTACGTCACTCAGCAACTGAAGGATACGCAGGGAGTCCTGGTGGCTGCATCGGACTATATGAAAGTGCTGCCGGAGTCTCTCGCGCAGTGGATGCCGCGTCCGCTGCTTTCGCTCGGCACCGACGGCTTTGGACGCAGTGAGGGTCGCGTGGCACTCCGTGACTTCTTCGAAGTGGACGCCAAGCACATTGTGCTGGCCACGCTGCACGCGCTGGCGAGAGAGAAAAAGATCGGAATCGAAGTAGTGCAAAAGGCGATCGAAGAATTCGGAATCAATCCCGAGAAAGCAAATCCGGCGATCAGCTAACAAAAACTCTGTGCCCCTGTGTCCTCTGTGGTCAAGGTGTTCATGAACCACACAGGAGACAGGGGCCCACAGAGGGAAGAATCCCACGGAGACCGTTCGCGTGACTGAATTCAAACTACCGGAACTCGGCGAAAATATTCATGAAGGCGACTTGGTGCGGCTGATGGTTTCTCCCGGGGCAACCGTTTCCGAAGGCCAGTCGGTCATGGAACTCGAGACCGATAAGGCCGTGGTAGAAGTCCCCTCGTCCGTAAGCGGCGTGGTAAAAGACGTCCGCGTCAAAGAGGGAGAAAAGATCAAAGTCGGCCAAGTGATTTTCACGGTGGACAACGGAGCGGGCGGTGCGAAGGTGGCCTCGCCCGCTAAACCTCTCGCGGCCCCGTCGCCTTCGCCCTCAGCGCCAAAACCGGCATCTCCCGTCTCGAATGTGCAAGCGGCTACGCAGGTGTCACCTCCCACCGTACCTACTGCTCCATCCGAAGCTGCCGAAGTTACGGAATTCAGACTTCCCGAGCTGGGCGAAAACATTCACCAGGGAGATCTGGTCAGGCTGATGGTTTCTCCCGGAGCCACCATTTCCGAAGGTCAGCCGGTGATGGAACTCGAAACTGATAAAGCTGTCGTGGAAGTGCCCTCGTCGGTGAGCGGAATTGTGAAAGATGTTTTAGTGAATCAGGGAGAGCAGATCAAAGTCGGGCAAGTCGTCTTCACTCTGCAGGCTGGCGCCACCTCGCAAGCACATGCGCAGCATGCACCACACGCGGACGAGTCGCACGAACATGAACGTTCGACATTTCAGGCCGCGATGCAATCGGAAGGTAAAACAGAAGAAGAGGCGCTGCCTCCCGACCAGCCAAAAGGCGCTCTGGTAGCCAGTTTCAGCATGCCCCTCGATCTGGACCGGGCTGCGGGGGTGGAACATCGGGGACCGGTCCCGGCGGCTCCCCACGTGCGACGCCTGGCGCGCGAACTGGGGGCTGATATTCACAATGTGCCCGGAAGCGGCCCTGGCGGACGCATCAGCGAGGACGATGTCAAGGCTTTCACGAAAGCGCTTCTCTCCTCGGGCGCCGGAACGGGCACGCCCACTTATCTGAAGCAGCCTGCGCTTCCCGACTTCAGCAGGTGGGGAAAGATCGAACGCGTCCCCATGCGCGGAGTGCGCCGCAAGACCGCCGAGCACATGTGGGAAGCGTGGAGTTCGATTCCTCACGTCACGCAGAACGACAAAGCGGACATCACCGAACTGGAGCAATTGCGTACTCGTTTCGGACCGAAAGCTGCGGAAGCCGGCGGCAAGATGACCGTAACTGCGATCGCGTTGAAGGTGTGCGCGTCCGCGCTGAAGATTTTCCCGCAGTTCAATGCCAGTATCGACATGGAGAAGGAAGAGATCGTCTATAAGCAGTTCATCAACATTGGCGTTGCCGTGGACACCGATCGAGGGCTGCTGGTCCCTGTGATTCGCGACGTGGACAAGAAAAATATCGTGGAACTGGCGGCTGAACTGACAGGGCTTTCGAAGAAAGCTCGCGACAAGAAGCTTGCCCCCGCGGACATGGAGGGCGGGACTTTCACCATCACCAATCTTGGCGGGATTGGCGGCACCGGATTCTCGCCGATTGTGAACCATCCCGAAGTGGCCATCCTCGGACTGTCGCGGTCGAGCATGGAACCAGTTTGGCTCAATGGGA
>WNFF01004607.1_pt1 | contig 12687 bp, 12 predicted proteins | sample 5400441 | NCBI WGS metagenome assembly WNFF01 (sample SAMN13153345, study PRJNA577476) | soil metagenome | isolation source: 120 cm saprolite under Douglas fir tree site 2 hole 3 replicate 1 | place: USA:California | collected 2015-04-18
GGCTGGGGACTGTCCCAATCGGGCAAAACTCAAGTTGGCGCATCATAGTTCCATATCGTACCGCTGAACGGAAGGCAACGGACTCTGGTGGCGCACGCGCGCCTCCTCCGAGCCGACTGTACCTCGCGGTACCCAAGATTCGGAGACATTGCCACGGGTGTGTTTACCCCGGTTCTCGCGAAACACTCGAAGTCGTTTTCCCTTATCGACTGCATTTCGGTCGGCGTCGACCGCATGCAGCGCAACTTCGAGCCGATGCGAAAGCAGGTCGAAGCCTGGCAGAGGAGTGAACTCACCGACGTGACGGCGAAGGTGGTTATCTACGAGGCGTTCGTCGAAGGCAAATTGGAGGCTCCGAAACACTTGGCTCGTACGGTGCATGACCTCTACTTCGAACCCAAGTACGAGGAATTCCGGTCGCGGACGATCTGGAGTCTCTCGAATGCGTTTACGTCGGCGTTCAAAGAACTCGATCCTATTCCCCAATTCAAGGCAACAGCCAAGTTGGGCGAATTCCTGGAAACACGGTTCTCTCAGTCGTTCTAGCACGCATGGGGTGTCGGCCGGCCATGCCTTCTTTGCCAGGTAGACCGCCTAAATCCTAGGCGTGGTCATCTTAGCGAACAGCAATATAACGAGGCAACGACACCCGCTTTTGCCTTAAGGAAGGTGGCACAGGCCGCAGTTGCCCTGGCAACTGGCGTGCCGCCGCCACTGTAGTGCCAAACCAGAGCAACTTGAGCTTGATCTGGAATGTGCTTAGCATCTCGACGTATGCGCGAGATTTGATCTCCGACTGCTTTGGCCGCACTCGACTTCACTTCCTCCGGTGAAAAGTGAGACCCGTTCGACGTGTATCAGAGCCGAGTCGGGTTGAGGAGACACTGCTTCTGGCAAGTAGACGCTCGTCACGCCGATGCCAGATTGCCGCCTCAATCCTCTTCGCGCACTGATTGCAAGCAAAGATGAAATCAACAACGATCATCGCGACCGGCCGGTTGCGACATACTTCGCACAACGCCGGAATGAAACTGGACTTCGGTGCTCCCGGCTTGTATTGTCCCGGATCCACATTTCTGTCTCCTCGCCGTTCGCTTGCTATCACCTCGGTCAGATGACAGCAGAGACCGATCGGTCGCAACCGGAAGACAAAAATTGTGAGTGCCAACAATGCCGAATGGGCTCACGGTTCTCGAGGGACCGCTGGTAGCGGATCATGCTGTTTGACGTTGCGGAAAATGAGGCATGCATTGGTTCCGCCGAAGCCGAATGAATTGGTCATCGCGAATTCGAGGGTGGTTGCAATCGCTTCGCTCCGTATAAGCTTGAAACGGCACGCGTCGTCGACGCTCAGGACGTTTGTCGTCGGTGGAGCGACCTGGTCTCTCAGAGCGAGAACGGTTAGCCCTGCCTCAAGACTTCCGGCCGCTCCCAGGAGATGACCCGTCATCGACTTGGTTGAGCTGACCAGGAGATGCTCCGCATGGTCACCAAAGGCATCACAGATTGCCCTCGCCTCGGCCCGATCGCCAAGTTGGGTGGATGTGGCATGGGCATTCAGGTATCCAATTGCCGAGTGAGCGAGTCCAGCATCCTGCAACGCGAGTTCCATCACCCGACGAACTCCTCGACCATCTTCCGGCGGTGCATTTGTGTGAAAGGCATCCGAGTTCGCGGCGTAGCCCACAAGCTCCGCGAGCGCTTTGGCGCCTCGGTGCGCAGCGTGCTCCCGCTCTTCAAGAATAACCACGCCCGCCCCTTCACCCAGCACAAATCCATCCCGCTCCCGATCCCATGGGCGCGACGCAGTCTCCGGAACATCGTTTCGGGTCGAGAGCGCTCTCATCGCGGAAAAGCCCGCAACCGACAACGGCGTTACCGCGGCCTCGCTTCCTCCGCAGATCATGACCTCGGCATCTCCCCGCTGTATGATGCGGAAGGCTTCTCCGATTGCATGCGCCCCGGTGGTACATGCAGTGGCGCATGTGATATTGGGGCCTCTCGCTCCATAGTGGATCGAGATTTGTCCGGCCGCCAGGTTTGCGATGGAAGCCGTGATGAAAAAAGGCGACACACGCGACGGTCCCTGCGTGATGAGTTTGCTGTGCTCTCGCTCGATCACTTCGAAGGCGCCGATGCCGCTTCCAACATAGACACCAACCCTTTCAGCATTTTCCGGCGTGACATGAAGCGCAGCCTGAGTCGTCGCGTAGCGGGCGGCGGCCATCGCGAATTGGATGAAACGGCCCATTTTCTTCACGTCTTTTCGCTCAACGAACTCTTCCGGCACAAAACCCTTTACCTCGCCTGCAAATCTGCACACGTAATCATCGGCTGAGAAAAGAGTTATGGGCGCTATGCCACTTTTACCATTCAGAATCGCCTTCCAGGTCTCTTCTGTTCCGACGCCGACGGGGCTGATCAGGCCGACGCCAGTGACGACGACGGACCGGGATCGCTTCGAGCTAGATTCTTTAGGCATTTACATCCTTTCCTGGAGCCAGACCGTGAACGTTGAGGCGGGGAATGAGCAGAAAGGAAGAAGTCGGCCTGCGGCCCACGTTGGAGACTGACTGGAATTACCGTCCTGCGGCCTTCTGACCACGGAGGACCATGCAAGTGGACGCCGCTTTCGCGATCAATCGGTTTTCCTCGTCGGTTATCGTGCACTCTACGTACCCAATGGTGCGGCCCCGCTGTACAACGGCTCCTTCCGCTCTGAGTTGTGCCTGCCAGACCGGGCGAAAGAAACTGATTTTCAGCTCGACCGTAGTGAAGGATTCTTCCGGCGCGAGGGTGCTTGCAAACGCAATTCCCATCGCAGCGTCAGCAATGTCGCAAAGAATTCCGCCGTGTAGAGTCCCCATGGGATTGGCATGCTGTGGTCCGGCTGCTAAGACCACCGTCGCCCGTCCGTCAGCAACGTTCTTTGCCTCAAATCCAATCAGACGCGCCACCGGCACGTCGTTCGTCTTTGCTCGCTCCCGAAAGTCAGGTTGCAACGGAATCCCCTGAGTACTCATGACTTGTCCGCTCCGGTTTTCGACTTCCGTGCACGAACCTGGGTTTCGAGGTGTTCCTCGAGATGGCGGCAGGCAAGATCAAGAGGCTCTTCCTTCCGCTGTAGACGACTTACCATCAAGCTTCCTTCGAGCGTACTGGCAATCAATGTGGCCAATTTCGCGGAATCGACGTCGGAACGGATCTCGCTTCGTTGTTTCCCCTCCTCGGCGATCAACTGCAGACGATCAAGCCATGAAGTGAGGGCCTGCCGAGCCTTCGCGCGCAACCGAGGATTACCATCGTCGGAGTCGATGGCCGTGTTCAGCAGCGGGCAGCCCCCCGGCACCAGCCCGGCGCGCCGGTCCCGGAAGTTTCGGACGATTTGCTTTAAGCGGTCAACGGTGTTCCGAATCTCCTCTGTTCCCTCGAATCGCGTCTCCACGGCGATTTTCCAAGCGTGGTCGAAGGCGTCTCCCGCAAGCTCTTGTTTGCTGTCAAAGTGCCGGTAGATTCCGCCTTTCTTTAGCCCAGTCGCTCGCATGAGATCGGATAAGGCGGCGCCGTCGTACCCCTTCTGATTAAAGATCGGGGCCGCCTTGCGAATGATTTCCTGCCGGGTTTCCTCGCCTTTGCGCACGTCGATGCTCCTGACCGATGACGGATTTAGCGACCGTCTGGTCGCTGATTGCACTATACCAAACTTAGATGAGACCGAGTGGTCTCTAGTCGCAGCAATGGCGAGCTGAGCATGACACGATCGACTGAATGATCGAAAGTTACCGGGAATTCCGGTGTCGGACGTTCCGTGATCGCCATTACCGAGGGCGAGGATTCTTCACGAACACCCTTGATACAAAGAGATCGCTCATCTCAAGTCCTTGCGTTGCGCGTCGGACAACTCAGCATGTGGCGTTATGAGGGCATTTGATACCCTGCCGACTCTTCGGGGGAATCAAACCTGAGGTCATTGAAAGTCAGGGCACTACCGCTTTGCCGCTGGTCATAGTGGCGTTCGAGCACTACGCGCGACGCGCTCCACTTCCGGAAGGTGCGCCAGCTCAGAGTACAGGTCTTACCGGATGCCCCTACCAACTCGAGTGTCCAGGCAGAATGGGTCTCCCCTGCGGCATCTCCAGGAATGGTGGTTTCTCGGATCGACATCGACACACCGCCGATTTCTGCCATTACATGAAGCGGGACCAGGAAGTTGAGGAGAAGTGGTCGCACCCTGGCCTTTCCACGAATCGTTTCTTTAAGAGTTTCGCTGCTTACCTCGACATCATAGGCATAGAATTCCTCAAAGATCTCAAGATATTCTTCGAAGCTTCTGCTGATCTCGGCCTGGACGATGGCCGCGTTTAGGATGCGTTCTGCCATCTGGGATCGTGTGTACGGATCGGGATGAAAGTGATAGGGTGAAACAAAGGTATGTTGATCGCTCATTGAAATCCCTCGAGGTGCAGGCTGACGGCCCAGACACTCAGCGAGCACCGAACCATCTCCTTCAACTCTTGCCAGGAGTTTGGATGCTAATGAGACCGTTCGGTCGCATCTTTATGTTATTTTGTCTGCCGGAATGCTTCAGAGGTTTCTGCCACGGTCCTCAGGATTTCGAGCGAAAGTGCCTCATCCGATACGGCGCGTGCCAGCCATATGGCCTCGCGGAGCGCACTATGGCCTCAGGATCGGCCTCGCCCTTGCCGCGCTCTTGTCGTTGCGCAAGCGGGCGCGGAGGACGGAGCGTGCGCGCGTCACTGGCGCAGTGGCCGTCCCGGATCCGGACTAGCTATTTGAATGCCAACGTCATCTGCCCCAAGTGGTAGGACACATGGTTGGTTCGACTCAGCAGTACAGCCAATCGGTTCCGGGTCGGATCTTTGGCGTAATCTTCTTCGGACATGGCATGGTGTCGCAGTAACCATTCGTCCGCCGAAAGATTTTCAAACTGCGAGAGTAATTTGCCATTTACCTCGTCCCAATATTTCTTCAGCTGTCGTGCGGATGGGAGTTGCGCCGCTGTTTTATCTGGAGGGGAGATGAAGATAGCATCTAGTTCGGCGTGCAATCGTTCTCCTAAGCCCAGAATCGGAAACATCGCGTCGTGAATAGCGGTGAGATGTCCCCAAAGATAGATGAGACGGTTTCTTCCCGGTGCCACTTCTCTCAAGAGTTGGTCCTCAGTGAGATTTTAAAATATCTTGTCGGCTCTCTCTACCACCAGTCGCCAAGAATTAATTGCCACTTTCACGGATAATTGCTGGGATGTCATTTGAGTCCGCCTCTCTCTTCGAGTCCTGTGCAACTTTCAAGCAGCTATGGAATGGGTGCACAAAGCGAGGTTCTATTGACCTTGTGCGCCGCGCGCGTGATCGTGACGGGCCTACACTTGTGCGAAGCCGCCATCCACAAATAATTCCGCTCCCGTGACGTAGCTCGCGTCGTCGGATGCGAGAAACACCACGGCCTTCGCAATCTCATCGGGTGTCCCGAGCCTGCCGAGCGGAACATTGTTGGAGATCATCTTTAAGCGTTGCTGGCCCGTTTCTGAAGAAGCCAGGAGGCCACTTAGTCCGGGAGTGTCAATGGAGCCTGGGCTGACCGCGTTCACGCGAATGCGGCGATTCTTCAGGTCGGCTGTCCAGGTTCGCGCGAACGAACGAATGGCGGCTTTGGTGGCGCTGTAAACGCTATTGATTGGCAACCCTTTGCTTCCGACGACGGATGAATTCAAAATGATTGAAGCGCCATCCGGCAAAAGGGGTAGCGCCTTCTGCACCGTGAAAAGCAAGCCTTTCACATTGATGTCGAAGGTCCAGTCGTAGAGTTCCTCGGTGATCGCGCCGAGAGCGGCAAACTTCGCGACCCCGGCATTGGCGAACACAATATCGAGTTTGCTCTTTTCTTGCTTGATTTGTGCGAAGAGGCGATCAAGATCGGCGAGATTCGACACGTCGCCTTGTACGCCGGTCACGTTTCTTCCGATGTCCTTTACCGCTGCAACCAACTCCGGATCCCGGCGCCCCGTGATGAAGACGTACGCGCCTTCGTTCACAAACTGCTTCGCCGTAGCCAGTCCGATGCCGCTATTGCCGCCAGTAACGAGTGCAATTTTTCCTTCCAGCTTGCCCATGTGCTTTTCCTTCCTTCCATTGAACCGAACCAATGCGACCAACATCGGCGCTCCGAATCACTACAGCTGGGGTCTACCTTGTGATTGCGCGGATGTTTTCTTTTATTGATGCTTGGTGAGACCGTATGGTCTCAGTCGCATGAGTCCACTGCATTTCCTCAACACAACTGGTTGATAGCGTCGCAGTCCAGCCACAAGTAAATGCCGCTCCTCCCGCTTTTCAATGAACCCCCAGAATGCTGCTGTTCAGCTGCTGTGAAAGATCATGGGTCGTGTGATTCCACAGCCGGCCAAAGAGCAGGGAATGCCGGTGCAGGCCCAGCACGAGCAGATCGCTTTGGTTTCTCTGCACGCATTCCACGATCGCCTGCACTTCGTCCCCCTCAACAAGTTCAGTCGTCAGGATTACGCCTTCCCGCTGAGCGGCCTGTTGCGCACGGGTCTGCAGGTCTCGATAGTAATCGGCGGCCTGCTGACGTAGCAGCTTTGTCCCTCCTGGCACCTCTGCATCGATGTATCCCGCGTATGTAGGCAGCTTCTCCTGCACTGATACTGCCCTCAGCTCGGCGTTGAGACCCTTGGCAAGATGGATGGCCGTGAGTAGTGCGCGTCCGGATTCCGGAGACTCGTCGTACGCAACCAGAATTTTCTTAAACATCTTTTGCCTCCTTCCGATTACTAGGGGAGCGCCTCAAGTGCAGAATCGCTCCGATGAACTAGATCAAAACTCTTAGCGCACTCTGACTGAGGGCTCAACCGACATCCCGGGCCGCAGCAGATGCTGGGGATCCTGATCGCGGTTGAAACAAATCCGCACGGGCAGCCGCTGCACGACTTTGACAAAGTTGCCGCTGGCATTCTCGGGCGGCAGAAGGCTGAACAACGTTCCGGCGGCGCCAGGCAGATTTTCGACAGTGCCTTGGTAATCCCTCCCAAATGTATCCACATGGATACTCACGGATTGACCTGGGCGCATGTACTTAAGCTGAGTTTCCTTGAAGTCGGCGGTCACCCAGATATCGTCGACGGGAACGATGGCAAGCAGACTCTGTCCCGGTTGAATTCGCTGGCCGAGTTCTACAGTCTTGCGGCCAATGACGCCGCTGACCGGAGCATAGATTCTCGTGTAGCCAAGATTCAGTTCCGCGGTACGTTCATCCGCTTGGGCGCGCTCCACTTCGCCGGCGCTCGACTGTGACTTGGCTTGGGCGTCGACCAGCTGTTGAGGAGCCGTCCGTGCCTCCTGCACCTGCGCCCGCCGCTCCGCGACGAGGCTACTCGCCTGTGCGATTTTCTGCTGGATCGACGCGACCGTGGCACGGTCGGATTCCAGCGCTTGAGCGGTCGCGAGCGACTCCGTCTCACGCGCGTCATAATCAGACCGCGAGATCTCGCGCTTTTCGACAAGGGCCTGATAGCGGACCCGGTCCCGCTCCGCACGCGAGTAGAGGGCTTCGTCCTGCTGGACTTTGTGTTGAGCAGCTACGAGGTTGGCCTGCTCTGCTCCGACGCTGGCGGCGGCCGTCTCTTGCGCCGCCTCGGCAAGGCGCAACCGGCTGAAAGCGCTCGTATCCGTAATGGGCACGTTGACGCCCGCGGAACGCGCCGCGCCCTCCTTGGTTACAAGATCCGCCTTGGCATGGTCCAGGGCGGCCTGGTAATCATTCGGATCGAGTTCAATCAGAAGCGTTCCGGCTTCGACGTATTGGTTGTCCTCCACCTTCGGATTGATGTAAAGAACCGTGCCGCTAATGCGAGCGCTGATGGCATTCAGATGCCCATCGATCTGCGCGTCATCGGTGGACTCAAAACGGCGGGCGTACAGCCACCACGAAACAAGGACAACCAAGGCGATCACGGGAACAACGAACAACGCCCATCGTGGAACTCTTCTCGGTCGAGATGCAAACCTCGGGTCCGGCTCTTGTGGCGGACTCACCTGCTGTTCAGTCGCGGTGCGCGATATTTGAGGGTTCTCTTCAACCACGTCTATGGTTTGGGTCACGTTATTTGCCTCCGAAGAAGTCCGAAAAACGGCGCTCGGCGACTCCCATGGCTCGCGCGAGCGCCATCTTCGACACGTTGAACGAATAAAGACTCTGGATGTAGTTCTCCCGGGCCGCCGTCAAAGTCTCCTGCGCCTGGAGGACTTCGAGATAATTCGTAACTCCATTCGAGTAACGGTCTCGCGATTGGGTGAGAGCGCGTTCGGCTAAGGCCTGGTTTTTCTGCGCCACTTTCACCCCCGTATCAGACGCTCCAAGGTCCAGCCAAGCGACGCGGATGTCATAGGCGACTCGCCCTTGCAAATCTTCATATTCCGCTTGCCTCCGAGCGAGATTCGCTCGTGCTTCGTCGACATCTGCGCGAATGCGGCCGCTGGTATAGATGGGGAACGAGATGCTGCCAGCTACGGTGTAGACCGATTGGAAGCTTCCGACGTTAACTCCGGCCCCGCCGTAGTCGGCATGCAACGAAAATGCCGGCAAGCGCTGCGCTTTCTCAGCTCGAACACCGTATTGTGCCGCGCGCACGTTTGCCTCTGCACTGCGAAGATCAGCCCGACCCTGCAGAGCCTCTGTGGTCGCTGATTGCTGTGTGAGTTCTGGCAGCGGGCGGTATTCCGCAGCGTCGGCCAGATCGAACTTCTGGTCAATCGGAATTCCGATAATCCGACCCAGCGCCAGCTTGTCCTTTTCGAAAGAGTCAGTGGCGTTAATCAACCGTTGCTCAGCGGTTTGCCTCTGGACCTGTGCCCGAATCGAGTCGATCTCCGGCGAGACTTCTGTCCGGACCTGATCCGCCGTTTGTTGATCCAGTTCCTGTGCCGACGCTAGCTGGGCCCGCGAGGTCTCCACCCTCGCTGCGCTAGCCACTACTTGGAGATAGGCAATCCCCACGGCATAGACGACGACATCACGTGCGTCCCGCGTGGCCAGAGCGGATGCCTGTTCGGCACTTTTCCGTGCTGCGTACCGCTCGTGCAACTCGGCGCTATACAAGGATTGCGTGAGGTCTACGCGGGCGTCCTGGTAGCCGAAAGGCCCCGTGGTTGCGGGAAGGCCTGAAAAGCCCGGGGTGGGCGGAAGCTTCAACCCTATCTCTTTCAGGCTGATATCCTCAAATGCCTGTTCGCCCCTCACGGATAGATTCGGGAGCAAGGCCGAGAGAGCGCGCAGCCGTTGGGCGCGAACCTCCGCCGTTCCCTGATTGCTCTCGATCAGGCCGAGGTTGTACCGCAGGCCGCGGTCGACGGCGTCCCGAAGTGATAGCGAAACGACCTCGTCCGTAACTTTACCCGCGTGCGTGCTGCCCAGGTAGGGGTTCTGACCCTGGGTGGCCAGCGCACTCGGGTTCGTTGTGCTGGCGGCAGGATTAATCGGGCGTGGCGTAGCGATCGAGGAGCCCTGAGGATCCGGCTGAACTTGGCCAAATGCAAAGCCTCCGGCGCTCATGAGCCACGCCGTTGCGCTCAAGAATGCGAGTTGAATCAGTTTCTTCATAGTCCAATCCAATTCAGTGTGCCGCCGGGCCTCCGCCTTGCTGAAACTTACGAATGAAAATGGCAAGCAGCGGCCCGATGAAAGCAACCAGCCCGAGAAGCCAGAAACAGTCGAGAAACCCGAGGATGGCGGCTTGCTGCTGCACGACGGCATAAATCTGTGCTACGGCGCTCGTCGCGGCATCGACGGTCGAGTAACCGTGATCAACGAAGCGACTGGCAATCCTCTCCAGATTCGCCGACACGCTCTGATCGAAACTCGTGACGTGGGTCACCAGGACCGACTGGTGATACTGCGCTCGGCGGGCCAGCATGGTGGTGACGAAGGCTATTCCGAAGCTAGCGCCCTGATTGCGAAACAAATTCGTGAGACTCGATGCTTTGTTGTTCTTGTTCTTGGGAAGATAGGAATAGGCGAGCTGACTCACGGGCACAAATAGAAATGCAATCCCCAGACCCTGGAGTGCGCGTGCCCAAGCTTCCCTCGCGTAGTTGGTCGCAAGGTTGAAGCTCGCGAAATACCACATCGACAAACCGAGAATGGTAAATCCCACTGCAAGGAGCCGGGCAACAGGAATTCGGTTGACCAGACGGACGACCACCGGCGCCAGGATCACAATCACCATCGCGCCGGGGCCAAGGACCAACCCGGCATCGGTCGCCGCGTATCCATAGAGAGACTGCAGCATCTGCGGAATCAACACGGTCGAGCCATAAAGTACGAAACCAAAGAGGAAATAAAAGGCATTGGCCAGGGCGAAATTGCGATCTTTCAGCAAGCTGATTTCGACCACGGGGTCCGGATGGCGGAGTTCCCAGACCAGCGCAAACACAAGCGCCGCGATCGCGACTACGAAGAAACCGACGATGAAATTGCTCTCAAACCAGTCCAATCTCTCCCCGCGGTCTAGCACAACTTCAAGGCAGGCAAATCCGATCGCGACCATCAGAATCCCCATGTAATCGATCTTGAGCTTGCCCGCCGCGCGAGCCTCTTCTACTTCACGCTTGAATTCTGGCGGATCGGAAACGATCCGGCTAGTCAGCACCAGAGACACGATGCCAATCGGGATATTGATGAAGAAGATCCAACGCCAGGAAAAGCTGTCCGTTATCCAGCCGCCAAGCGGCGGCCCGATGGCGGGGGCAGTTACGATAGCCATGCTGTAGAGGGCGAAGGCTGCTGCGCGCTTCGCTGGCGGGAATGTATCGACCAGAATCGCCTGTTCGACGGGCGCCAGCCCTCCGCCACCGATGCCCTGGAGCACGCGGAAGAAGATCAGCATGCCCAGGCTGGGAGCGAGACCGCACATGAGCGAACTCACGCTGAACAACGCAACGCAGGTCATGTAGTAATTCTTGCGACCAAAGACCCGGCTCAGCCAGGCACTGAGCGGCAAAACCACTGCATTCGCAACCAGATAACTGGTGAGCACCCAAGTGCTCTCGTCGTAGCTCGTAGCAAGACCGCCGGCGATATGAGGGAGGGACACGTTCGCGATGGCCGTGTCGAGCAACTCCATGAACGTGGCGAGCGTAACCGTGATGGCAACCAGCCACGGGCTGACGCCGTTGGGTTGATCGATCCCCGCGGAGAGCTCTGCAGTCTCGGTCGCCACCTCTTGAAATAATCAGATGGTTGAAGAGACCGAGCGGTCGCAAATAAATGACGCTGGAAGGCCGAGGGAATCGGGGGCACTGTATTCGCCTGTGATGTCGAAAGGGGAAGTACTCCACCGTCAGATCGGTTCACGGCGCGTGTGCTTCCCGGGCACCCACACTAAGGACACTTAGGACAACTTTGCTAGCGCCAATTTAGCCGCATGGTAGCCGCACATTCCATGCACGCCGCCTCCGGGTGGCGTGGACGACGAGCAGATATATATATCTCCCGCCGATGTCCCATAGTGCCGCCACGTAGGCCGGAGCAGAAATTGCCGAATGTCCAGAGTGCCACCTCCGACGTCGCCGCCGATCAGGTTTGCGTCCATGCGTTCGAGATCGGCGGGAAAGAACGCACAGCGCGCCAGGACGGTTTCGCGAAATCTGGGAGCAAAGCGTTCAATCTGGTCTTCGAGTCTGGCCAGCATGTCCGCCTTCGATGCGTTCGGGACATGGCAATAGGCCCAGGCGGTATGTTTTCTGGCGGGAGCACGCGAAGGATCGAATCTGCTTGGCTGAGCTAGCAGAACGAACGGGCGGTCCGCAGGCTGACCATCTCGCGTAGCTCTTTCCGATGCCGCGATTTCCTCGAAGCTACCGCCCAGGTGCACGGTGGCTGCACGCGCGCACTCGGAGGCTTTCCACGGAATGGGATCACTTAGCGCGTAGTCCACTTTGAAGACGCCGGGGCCGTAGCGAAAGCGCTCCAGGCGACGCTTGTAGGCCTCCGACAGGCGTTGGCCAGCGATTTTGAGAAGTTGTTGTGGGGTTACATCGCAGAGAATCACGTCGTAGTTTGGCAACTCGATAAGCGACTCAACACGCGACGAAGTCTTGATCGCACTCCCCAACTTCGAGAGGTAATGGCATAAGGCATTTGTGATTGACTGAGCGCCCATTTGCGGAATGGGCCAGCCAACAGCATGGGCCGACACTGCCATCAACATGCCAAATGCGCCGGTCAGTGGTTCATCGAGACTAAGAACAGAATGAGCCGCTAGACCTGCGAATAGGGCGCGCGTACGCTCGCTCCGAAAGCGGGTCGCAATGGTCTTTGCTGACAAGAGCGCAGTCACTCCAAAACGCGCCATCAGCCATGGATGTCTCGGGATTGCGGGAACGGGGCGAAGCACTTCGGGTGCGAACTCGCTCCAATGCTCAACGAACGGACGCACGAGGTTGCGCCACGTGTTCCCATCTGTGCCAAGGGACTTCCCGGCATCCTCGAGGTCACGTTCCAGTACGATGGCGGTACCGTCGTCGAGCGGATGGGCAACCGGAGCCGGGGAATGTATCCACCTCAATCCATAGTCCTGCAAGGGCAGTGAAGAAAAGAAAGGGGAGCCGGCGCCAAGGGGATACACGGCAGATCCGAAGTCGTGCAGAAAGC
>WNFF01007197.1_pt1 | contig 12686 bp, 13 predicted proteins | sample 5400441 | NCBI WGS metagenome assembly WNFF01 (sample SAMN13153345, study PRJNA577476) | soil metagenome | isolation source: 120 cm saprolite under Douglas fir tree site 2 hole 3 replicate 1 | place: USA:California | collected 2015-04-18
CCTATCTGCGGCCCGATCGCGACGAGGTGCTGCTGTGCCAGACCCGCGCGCTCAGCGACTGCAGTTTCGAGATTCCGGGCAGCGTGAACTTGGCTTCGACGACCCGGGTCCGGCCGTACTTCGGACGGGGCGTCATCGGGCGCATCGATTCTCTCACGCAGGACACCGTCGAGCTGGTGCTCGAGCTCGATCCCGCCCTGGAGTTCGATGCGGGCCAATTCGCGGTGCTCCGCGTCCCGCACCTTGCCGGCTACCGCGGCTATTCGATGACCAATCATCCCGGTTCCGCGTCGCAGGCGAAATTTGTGGTCAAGCGAAAGCCGGACGGCGCGTTCACGGATTGGCTGTTCTCGCGTGCGCGGCCCGGCGACGCCATCGAGTGGTTCGGCCCACTGGGCAAGGCGATCTTCGCGCCCCAGGAACAGCGCACGATTGTCTGTATCGCCGGCGGCTCGGGCATCGCCTCGATCATGTCGATCCTCGAGGCCGGATGCTCCTCGCGGCATTTCGACCATTTCGAAGCCGCGATCTTCTTCGGCGTCCGCACCGGCGCCGACGCGTTCTATCTCGATCGACTGCAGCGCTTTGCGGAGACTTTTCCCGATACGCTGCGGATCACGGTCGCGAGCTCTCACGATGTCCCGGCGGGAGCAATGCGCGAGCGCTATCCGTCGCTCACGTTCGAGTCCGGCTTCCCGCACGAGATCGCAGCGCGCGATCTCGCCGGAAGGTTCGCGGGACGCGTCGGCTATCTCGCCGGGCCGCCGATTCTGGTCGACGTATCGATTCGAATGCTGATCACTCAGGGGCGACTTCCGGTGCGCGACATCCGCTACGACAAATTCAGCTGAGATCAGCGCGTTCGGGAGAACATCATGTCCTCGACCACGATCGACACTGGCAATTCCAAGATATTGCGCTCCACGGCCATTCTGAGCGGCGTATCGGACCCGACGATCGGCAACATCGCCGCGATCGCCAAGCCGCAGACGATCGAGGAAGGCGAAACGCTCTACTCGGTCGGCGATCCGGCGCGGAGCGCCTATGTGGTCGCCGCCGGGCGGCTGCGGTTCATTCTCGGAGGCGATGGTCGGCCCGCGGCGCAGGGCACGATCATTCGCGCCGGCGACATTCTCGGGTGGGCGGCCCTGCTGGGGAATCAGCCACGCCGTATCGCCACGGTCATCGCGCTCGAGCAATGCCGGCTGCTCGATATCGACGGCGACGCGCTGCTGCGGAGTCTCGACCGGGATCCGCGCGCGGGCTACCTGGTGATGCAGCGCCTGGCGAACATGATCACGCAGAGTTTCCTCGAGCAGAGCGCATTGCTCAACGGTGCGACCTAGTTTAGCGCATTCCGAGAATTGCCGCGAGGTCAGTCTTCGTATTCGTAGTTAAGCTCGTGGTCGAAATCGATCCACAGATCGTTCCCCTCCAACCGGACCGGATAGTAGAGCAAGGGCTTTTCGGCGTCGCCTCTCGGCTCGCCGGTATTGAGGTCCCACTGCCAAATATGCTTGGTGCAAGTCAGCATGCCATCGGAGCACACGCCGGAAATTTCCAGCGGCTCCGCCATATGCGGACAGAGCGGGGGGAACGCGATGAAATTGCCGTCGACCCTGGTGACCAGGACCTTCACCCCCTGAATTTCGACGCCGGTCAAGCGCCCGTTCTCGACGTCGCGCGCAGGGCAAAGCCTCTGCCAACCCAATTGCCAGCTCCCTTGCGTTGCGGATCGCGGAAACCGAATGGGCTTCAGATCGGATAGTGGGATCCCTTGTCGAGTCGGCGGGTGTCCAGAAACACATTCCGCTCGAGGAAGCGCGGGCCTTCCTCGCCGATCCGAAACCGGTCGTAATATTTTCCGATCAGAAACAACTGCGTCTCGCCCGAATCGATGTGCGAGTTGATCCCGTCGAGCATCGTCCGATAGCAGGCAAACGACGTCGTGGTCCTCGCTTCGTTTTGCGACGGATCGGCGTCCACCGTGTACACCGTCGCATGCCGCGTCAGCCGGCCGTGGTCCGTGTTGTGCTTGGGCAGCAACTCGATCATGGCCTTGAGCCCGGGCACGTCCTGCTCGTACCAAGTCATTTGCCTGCGGATCTCGGGGCTGTAGGTCGTGATGCGATATTTGAAGTCCGGCGCGCACAGGGTCAGCCAGTCGAGGAACTTTTCGTCGTCCAGCAGCAGGCAAGCCCGGTAGATGACCTCCCGGATCGCGCGGTCCACGGATTTCAGCTCGGCCGGGGCGAGGACATTCATGATCGACCTCCACTCTCCTGCGGGGTCAGCCGGGCTATTCGGCGGCCAACAGCGCGCCGGAGAACGGGTCGGATGGCGACCGACCCATCCGCTGCGCCCACTCGGTATAGAAATGCCGCATGCCGATCTCGTCGTGGATGGAATTGTTTTCACGGCGTCCGTGCAGGATGTGCCGCGGCATCGAGCCTGGGCGCATGCTCACCCCCTGGCCGGTGATGCCCAGGAGGTCTTCGTGCAGGTTTCGCCCGAACGGTCCCCAGATGGTGTTGTGATCGCGGATCCGCTGCCCCTGCTCGTCCGGCGTGTCACGCTTCAGGCCGAGACCGCGGAACTCGATCATGACCCGGTCGGAACCGATCGGCGTCATGGTGTCGACGCGGAGCGATGAGCCGCGAATATTGTACGTGGCCCCGGGAAACAGATCGACCATCTTCCAGCCATTGCGCGGCATGCCGGGGAAGGACAGCACGCGATCGCTCGCGCCCTGGTAGGCGTCGTATTTGACCTCCATCGAGCCCACGGTGCAGTGCCCATTGGGGAACGCCGTGTACTGCCGCTCGAAATATCCTTTCTGCAGCATGCTGGTGGCGCGATTAAAATAGTGCATGTAATCGTGATAGAACTCGCTGTTGGTATCGTGCCACAGCTTGTAATTACTCGGTATGATCGCCTTGTGGTAATGGAAGATCGCGAGCGGCTCGGTGTCGAGCTCCTGCTGCATGATGTCGAACGCGTGACCGATGTATTCGGCGAGCGGTTGCGCGTCGCGGTCCAACGACAACCAGACGAAGCCGCCGTGCGCCACCTCGCACGGGAACTCCTTGAGAGCGACGTCCTCCTTCTTCAGCCGGTCCTGATAACCGGCTTTCGCGCGCGGTATGTCGACGCAGCGTCCGAAACTGTCGAATTGCCAAGCGTGGAACATGCACGTCATATGGTTGGCGTTCCCGGACGGTTCCGCTACCGTTAGGCTCCCGGAAGGCTGCCGTAGGATCAGATTGCCGCGGTGGGGACACACGTTTAGGAATGCCCGGATCTTGCCGTCCGAACCGCGCACGATGACGACGGGTTCGCGCGCAACCGTCAGGGTACGGAAGTCGAGTATATCGGGCAGCTCGGATTCGTGGACCGTGACGAGCCACACTTTCTTCCAGATCTTCTCGAGCTCCTCCTCGAAGATACCCTGGTCACTGTAGATTCGGCTGTCGACATACGGGATCGCCTCGCCGCTGTCGTAGGCGACCTTGTCCATCTGCGCCGTCATCCCAACCTCCGTTGCATAGGCGTATGCGATCGATCCTCGCGGCCCTTGCCTGTCTCGGTCCCAGCTGCGGATCCCGAAGCGTTGCGGCAGTATAGCCGTTCCCGCTTTTGCTACAAAAATTCATGGGGTGGATATCGCGATAGTTCGGACCTATCGGATTCCGCCAGCTTGCGCTCCGCACACGCGTTGAGTGCAACCGAATCGGCGAGCGCGTCGAGCAGCTTTTGGCCGCGTTGGACGCGATCGGCGAAGATATGGCGCAGCTTGGGGAACTGTCGTCCAAGCGATCCGAGCAGCGGCACAGCGCCACGATTGTCTTGGATGTTGGCCGCGTGCACCAGCACGGCGAGCAGCGAGCCGGCGGTGTCGGTGACGATGTGACGCTTGCGCCCTTCACCCTCTTGGCGGCACCAAACCCGCGTGGACCGCCACTTTCCGTGGTTTTCGCGCTCTGACTATCGATCACGCCGGCCGAGGGAACGACGTCGCGTCCCGCCGCCCGGCGAACGTGCTTGACGAAAGCAAGATTGATCCGACGCCACATGCGCTGGTCGATCGCTCGCCGGCGAACGATAGCTCGTGGAATGGCGCGGAGAAAAGGGACCCGGACGCCCTATACGATTTCGATCACCTCGGCGTCGGAGGTTCCCGCGCGCACCACGTCGCCGGGCCTCTTGCCGGTCAGGGCGCGGGCGACCGGGGACACGTAGGAGATCGTGCCGCGCGACGGATCGGCCTCGTCCTCGCCGACGATGCGGTAGGTCTGCCGGCGCCCGTCGTCCCGCAGGATGGTCACGGTAGAGCCGAACTGCACCTCGGTGGGATTCGACGCCGGCGCGATCACCTGGGCCGTTGTTCTGCGGGAGGTCCAATACCGCAGGTCACGGGCGAGTTTGCCCAAGGCGGCACGATCGCGCGCTGCCTGCGCCGCTGCGTGTTCCTGTTGCAAGCGAGCCAGGGTGGCCTCGATGAGGGCGAGACCTTCGGCCGTCACGAAGTTCGGATGCGGTGAAATCGGCCGCTCTGGAAGCTCCTCGACAGTCTCGTCCACCTCTTTGACGAAAGCTCGGCTCATGTTGCCTCATCTTCGGCGCTGCTGGCGCTGGATGTGAACGCTTCGCCCCCACCCTCTCTCCCCAGCGGCTTGCGCCGCCTTGGATAACGCTTGGCGCCCGCAAAATATCCACACCGGCAAGACTTTGTGCCGCCGAACCTCGGCCGATCGGGCCTTTTTCCCGGCCTCGTGAACCGGACGGGCGGGTGGCGCGACTACCTGCAGGCGCCATTCGCGGCGCATCGGAGGGCGTATGCGAACCATGCCGGCAGGGCCGTCGCAGCGCGCATCGCCGGGGCCTTAACGCGACCTTAACCATGACCGGACGAGGCTGGCCTCCAACGCGCGGGAAGGGTCGGCGGCTCGGCGCCGAAGAGGTCATGCAAAATCCGGAGATATGCCGCAGCCAGGCGATGAAATGCGTGCTTCTGGCCGGAGAAGCCAAGGACTTTCCGTATAAGCTGATGCTGCTCAGCATCGCGCAACTGTGGCGCGCTATCGCCGAGACGGCCGAGAAGGTGGAGGCGCTGCAGAACCGGGATGCTGCCGGGGGCGTTGCGCCGGCGCACTGAGCCCCGGTCGTCAGGTCCCCGGCGGGATCCACGTCTTCATCATCCGGCTGCGAGACGGTCCTCGAAGTCGTTGGCCACCTCCTCACAGGCGGCCGCCAATCCGAGTAGCTCTTCCTTGACGAAAGGATCTTCGGTCCTTGCCGCGAGCCGCCGGTATTGCTCGGCCTGGCTCCGAAGGTAGTCATGGTATTCCATGCCGACCTCCCAGTGCGCCGGAGGGCACTTTCAGAACGCTCGCTCCCGCACCCTGGCTTTGCTACTTCTCCTGCGGGTTTCCCAATCGCAAATCGCACAATCCCCAGTCCGTCAGCTTGAAGGAGCCGCTCCTGATCCGCACGTCGATGCCGTTGTGGAAAAACAGCATGTGCTGCGCCTTCTCGATCTTCTTGGCGTTCTCCAATGGCGAGAATGGCTTGCGAACCCGTCGCCAAGACGCCCCCTGCGGGGTCCTGCCCAATTCCTGGAACCCGGACGCGATGACGTTGGGCTGCGTGAATCGCGGTGCCGCGTTGAATTCTTCGGTGCACTGCGCAGCATCGAATTTTTTCGGCGCGCGCGATTTGGCGGCGGCCAGCATGGCGTCGGCAAGGGTCTTTGCGTAGGGGTTCTGCGGGGCCAATTCGACATAGGACAGCAGGTGCTCGGCCAGCAGCGCGTTGACGGCCGCGTTGAGTTTCGTCGACGGGAAAAACATGATTGCACTCACCTGCCGGATTCTGCACCGACCCGCAGCTTAGCTCATCGCGAACCCCAGCGCATCAGGAGCGGATCGCGATCGAGATTGCTGCGGCTCAAATTGGTTCCTGCGCCGGAAGGGACGATTTCCCGCCTTCGATGACCGTGCCCGGCGTTCCGGGGGTCTTGTGGGGGCGCCGGAGAGGATGCCGCCATCGCCGCAGTTTGCGGCAGGTCTCGAGCGGATCATCCGAATTTTGTGCATTGATTTGTGCCGGCTCACGGCCGCGGCCTTTGCCCAATTTCGCGGCAGCCAAGGTCAATTCCTTGTTGCGCTTATGAGATCCGGCTTGCCTTGCATGCGCCGGTCGCGGTCGCTGGCGTGATTGGCGTTTGGCACGACGCTTGCTCAGAACATTCCCGGCACGCTGCTGCTCGCGCCCGACTAGAGACCGGTGCAGCAAGGGTCCGCGCATCGCTACGAAGCCTTCATGGAAACCAGGACGCAAATACCTTCAAACAGTCGCGGTCTTCTTGCCGGATCTGCGACGATCGGGACGATGCTCCTGGTGAGCGGATCGGCCAAGGTCGGCTATGGCGTCTGGGCGCTGGGCATCGCGGCATTGACCTGCATAGTTTATAGGGTCAGCAAATACGCGATCGCTTGCGCCGGGATGTTGTTCCTACGATATCGGTCGGCCGGGCCGTTCCGGCTTTTGCGGGAATGGACGGAGAAAAGCCGAGCCATCGCCGCGACGGGCCCCGCGGCGACCTCGATCCCCGAGCAGGGTCCCTCGATGGCTTCACGGCGCGTTCCCGTGTCACCGTGAAACCGCGATTTTGTCGCAGTGTGGCCCAGCTCACACGTTCGCGGCCGCACTTCCTCCTAATGTGCATCCTAGATCTTCTTTGCGTGCCGGCGCTTTGTCGGTGCAAGCCGGGAGGAGACCATGCCGGATGCTCGGTACTATGTCGTGAGGGATCACGACGGATGGATGATCAAGTTCGAAGACGAACATTATGGCCCCTATTCCAGTCATGACGACGCGGTGCGCTTCGCGCTCGATGCCGCCCGCAAGCTCGGGGACCAGGGGGAGTGCGCTCACGTTTGCATGATGGGCGACGACGGTCAGTTCCGACCGCAATGGAGCTACGGCCGCGGCCGTCCCGTGCGGATGGGCGTGTAACCGCACGAACGGACGACCGCGAGCGCTCAGCGCACGGCCAGCATCACTCCCGCGGAGCCGGTGCAATCCGGCGTCTGCGGTCGAGCGGCCACGACGCCGCGCTCAGGCGATGGTCCGGAAGATCCGCGATCGGTGCGATGCTGGGGGAACATGGGTGGAGATCGCCCGCCGCGCCGAGAACCTCCGACCTGACCCGCTCCCACGCCCGATCGACATGATCGTGGGCCGTCTCCAGCACCGCGCAAAACGCCAGATAACGGCCTCGGACGGCGATTTCCTCGAAGATCCTCTCATCGTCCCAGCTGCGCCGTAGGCGCGCGAGGCGCCTTGCGGCACTTTGCAGCAGTCCGCGCGACTCTACCGAGGCCAGCGAAAGGTGCTTCGCGCACAGCCCCCGGCCGGTCTCTAGCGGGACATCGTGCGCCCTGCCGCCGCAGCCTGGGACGCAGCATGCCGTCGATAGAATCATCGACCTACTCCACCGGTTGGCGCCCGCGGGCCCGCGGCCGTGCGTTGCCGGCGCCTCGGGACAACGGGGAACATGGGTCGTGGTTCAACGCGCATGGGCATCAGGCGGCGGCTAGTTCGCCATGCGCATCGAAAGCAGCACTTGCGATCGAGCGACGTTGAGCTGCAGCGATCCGCGGATTCTCGCGAGCGCCGCGATATCGGGAAGCGAGCGGGTCGCTTCCCGGCATTCGTGTGCCCCCTGAGAGAACCCGAGCACCGCCGCTGCCTCGCGCAGCGATTCCAGCAGCCGAGCCGGTTCGTCGCTTTGCTGGAGGTCCGCCGCCCGTTCCACTTGCTCCAGCAGTTGGCCGGTATCCTCCAGGAAGCCGTCGATGATCGATCGCAGCTCATCGGTCCCGATATGTGCCGCCAGCGCTTCGAACTGGGTCTGATCGAACTCGATGTTCGGCGGGCCCGATTGCAGCGCCTGGGCCCGCTTCGATCCGTTTGCACTCGCCCGTGCGATCGCCGCCGCCAGGTCCGGCACGTTGATCGGCTTGCCCACGAAGTCGTCCATGCCGCCGGCGAGGCAGGTGTCGCGATCGGTCGCGAAGACGTTCGCGGTCATGGCGACGATCGGAATGGACTTGCCGCTCTCCAAGGCGCGAATGGCCGCCGTCGCCTCGAGCCCGTTCATGCGAGGCATCTGCATGTCCATGAAGATCAGGTCGTAGGGCCGAGATTTGACCTTGGCGAGCGCGGCCTCGCCGTCTTCCGCGATATCGACCACATGGCCGAGGGAACGCAGCATGCCCTTGGCCACCTTTTGGTTCACCGCCATGTCTTCGACCACCAAGATCCGCAGGGCCGTTTCCGCATCCTGCATGCCGGCCGCCCGCTCGGTCTCCGCCGGGGCTTCCGCGACGTGCAACGGGATCTCGAACCAGAAGGTGCTTCCGGTTCCCGGCGTGCTGGTGACGCCGATCACCCCGCCCATTGCCTCGATCAGCCGCTTGGAGATGGCCAGCCCCAAACCGGTTCCGCCGAAGCGGCGGTTGATGCTGGCGTCCCCCTGCGAGAACTCCTTGAACAGCCGACCTTTGGCCGAATCCGGGATGCCGATCCCGGTGTCCGTCACTTCGAAGCGCAGGCGCGGCTCGCTGCCAGTCTCGCTGCCGCGAACCCGCAGACGCACCGAACCATGGGGCGTGAACTTGACCGCATTGCTCAACAGATTGAGCAGGACCTGGCGGATGCGCTTTTCGTCGCCGCGCACGAATGGCGGCAGGTCCGGATCGAGCTCGAACGCGAGTTCCAAGCCTTTGGCTTGCGCACCCCCCAGGCTCACCCGGACGGCGGAATTTACCAGGCGGGCCAGGCCGAACGGCACTTGCTCGATCTCCACCATCCCGGTCTCGAGCTTGGAGAAGCTCAAGATGTCGTCGATGATGCTCAGCAGCGCATCGCCGCAACTGCGGATCGTTTCCACACACTCCGTTTGCTCGGAGCTCAGCCCGCTTCGCCGCAGCAACGCCGCCATGCCCAGCACGCCGTTGAGCGGCGTGCGGATCTCGTGGCTCATGGTCGCGAGGAACGCGGACTTGGTTCGCGCTCCGGCCTCGGCGGCCTCCTTGGCGGCCACCAGCTCGGTGATGTCGGTCCGTTCCCATGGAAGTAATACTGTCTGACGTCTTCCGGGAGCAGCTCGCCGTTCGGACCGAACTCACCATTCTTCCATTGCGCTAGGAAAATGTCTTTGATGTCGATCGGCAAAGTAAAATTTGATAGACCCGAATTCCCCCCTTCGGCGCCAGAATACTCGACAGCCCGCTTGTTGAAGATCAAGAGTTTGCCTTCACTATCGACGAAAGCAATGCCCTGATTCATATGTGCTAAGGTTATTTCGAGCAGATCTGCTTCCTGGGCATGCAAAGCGCGAGCCTCGTACCGCGCGCGTGCCATCTGCCATTCTCGGCTTTCAAGTCGCAGATACCGGAAATACGCGAACAGCATGCCAACTAGACCCAACGCAAGCGCCGCGCTTAGGAGCGCTTCAGAATCGACCGATTCTACTGCAGCGGGTTTCGTCAACCACACGGACGCTATCGTGAATACGAGCGCAAGCACGACGCTCGCAACCGTCGCTTCGGACGCGCCGATGCGCCAAGATGCCGTCTTTTGCGTATGCGTCGACAACTCTAGTGCTCCAGGTGCCGGGTTTTCATCGATTGCGGATCGGCCGTATATTGCCGTGACTTCTTTACTTTTCCGCGAACGAGTTAGGTTAGTGAGGACAACGAGCAGTTGACTTGGGCGCGTATTAAGGTTAATGATCGGTTATAGTTTCCTATGAAAGTTGCTTTAGGGCATGATGGCTATGGGTGCGAAAACGGGGGGCGAGTCCAAAATGCCTGCTATTGCCCATTCTCCAAGCAGCTTCGCCGCTCGTGTGGAGCGTCTCCTGGATCATGTCCGATATCGCCGAGCTGAAACCGAGGCGGACTTGGATAGCATCCTGCGGTTGCGGTACAAAGCATATCTGAAGGAAGGCGGTATTTCTCCCAATAGCTCTGGGCGCCTCAACGACGGTTTCGATGAAGGCGACAACGTATACAACTTCGGCGTATTCATCGACGGGGAATTGGCAAGCGCGTTGCGCCTGCATACGCTCCTCGAGCCTGGCCAGAGATCGCCCGTACTTAGCGTGTTTGGTGACGTGCTTGTACCGCAGCTCGAGGCCGGCAAGTTGATGCTCGATCCCAACCGATTCGTCACCGATTATAAAGTTGCCCGTTGGTACCCAGAGCTGCCATATGTAACGCTCCGGATTGCTTACATGGCCGCGCTGTTTTTTAGTGCAGATTTGGTAACCATCATGGCAAGACCGGAGCATCGAGCTTTCTACAAAAGGGGCCTTTTCGCAAAAGAGGTATATCCGCCCAGAATTTTTCCGCCGCTCATCAAGCCCGTAGCTCTCCTGCTCGTCGACTTCGCGAAGGATGCGGAATTGGCTGCCCAGCGCTACTTCTATGCCGCATCGTCTCAAGCAGATCGGGAAGCCCTTTTTGGAAAAGGCTCTACTTCGGCGCACTTTCGAAGCGCCCCGATCGCCATCGCTTCCACAAGCCAGGCCTAAGCGTAAATCAAAACCGAGCCCAAGGTTGACGGCTGGTTGCTTGGGATTGGGCGAGTCGCAAGGTCGGCCGGCTCGCGCGCGCAGCGGCGTCGCGCCCGATTGGGCTTGTTCAGGGGAGGGTCCGCCTAATCAGGATAGGCGCCTAAGCTACCTCAGTTGGTGGCCTCAACGCTAGATGTTCGGCAACGGAGATCGTCGTGGTGAGACAGCAAGCGTTACTCGCTGCTCATCCGCGCAAAACTGCTGCCCCTTGCGCAGATGCTGCCTCGGAATGCCCGGAACGCTTGCGCGCCGCCCGATAGTCCCGGTAATCCTGCAGCGCCGCCCGCACCCGCCCGAGCTCCTGTTCGAGTTCCGCAAGACAGGAATTGCCCTTGCTCGACAGCGTGGCGGGATCGATGCGGCGCCAGCCCAGGCACATCTCGTAGACTCCCTGCGCGCCGATGTTGGCGGCTCCGCTTCGCAGCGCATGCGCGTGCTCGCGGAAGCCTTGGGCATCGCCCCGCGCCACCGCTTGTGAGAGCTGCGGACGTCGAGCGCAGAAGGCATGGGCTTCATGACCGCTTCCGGTTTTCCGGTCTCGGCGGCTTGCGCCGATAGCGGTGGGCGGGTGTGCTGCGCCAGCGAGATCGCTTCTTCGAGAACCTGGAGCAGCCCGGCCGGCTCGATCGGTTTTGCGATGCAGGCGTCCATGCCGGCCTCCTCGCAGCGGCTTTGCGTCGGCTCATCGGCCTGCGTCATCAGGGCCACGATGGGGACGCGCGGACGCCCGGTCGACAGGAAGCGGATGAGCTTGGCCGCCTCGATCCCGTTCAAGACCGGCATCTCGACGTCCATCAGCACCGCATCGAATGCGCGCTTGGCGACCGCCTCGGCGGCGGCTTGGCCATTGTCGACGATTCGCGCTTCATGGCCGGCTTTTTCCAGGATTTTCGCGATCACATTCTGATAGGTGACATTGTCTTCGGCGACGAGAATCGCAAGGCGGCGTACCGGTTCCTCGCTCGGCTTCTCGCTCGCATCGAGGTCGGGGAGCGCCCGCGGGGCCGCGTCGTGTCCGCTAGGCGTTCCTGCCGCGGCGGCAGTCAGCTTGGCCTGATCGGAGGCATCAGCAACGCCCGCTGCGATGGGGCCGTTCGTCCGGCTCGCCGCTTCGCTGCGTTGCCGACCGGGCCGCAATCCCCGCATCCGCGCACACACCTGGAGCGCAGGGGCGATGAGGCCGCCCAGGAGACCGAGGCTCAGTGCCGGATGTGCCGCAAAGAACTCGGTCGCGACCGTCACCAGGGCAAAGCTCGCGACGGCCGTATCGGCGGCCGCGAGCAAGTAGCGGGTCCCGAACCGAAACCCGTTGGCCAATATGACCAGCAAATACAATGGATAGAGCGGCAGCGCCGTCTCGCCGCCGATGTGCACGCAGTAGGACAGGGCGCCGAAATCGACGAGGATGCCGGCGAGGCGGCGAACCGCGCTAGCGTCCGGCCGCAACAGCAGATGACAGAGGATGCCCAGCGACGCCAGTTCGAAGGCGGCGAACAGCCAGAGGATCGATCGCAGCAAATCGTGGCCGCCGCGCTCCCCGAGCGAACCGGCGATCAAGAGATAACAACCCACGACGCCGCCCGCCGCCAGCCGGTAAAGTGCCAGCTCATGCTCGCGATCCCGGCAGTCGCGGAGCTTCGCGGCGATCCTGCCCGGCATGGGGAGGCGCTGGAGCGCGCCTACCCGCCGCGGACCGGCGCCGCAGTTTTCCGCGGCTTTCATGGTTTGCTCATGCGCTGCGCACGAGCGGCGGCGCCTCGAAGGCAAGCGCCAAGAACTCGCCCACGGGCAGCGGCCGACCGAAATAATAACCCTGCACTTCGTCGCAATCCTCGGCGCGCAACCGCTCGAGCTGGTCGGCGGTTTCCACGCCTTCTGCGACGATGGCGAGCTCGAGGCTGTGGCCCAGGCTGACGATGGCCCGGACGATGGCGGCGTCGCTCGGATCCGTCGCCAGGTCCCGGATGAAGCACTGATCGATCTTCAGCCGGTCCACCGGAAAATTCTTGACATAGGTCAGCGACGAATACCCAGTGCCGAA
>WNFF01004052.1_pt1 | contig 12676 bp, 12 predicted proteins | sample 5400441 | NCBI WGS metagenome assembly WNFF01 (sample SAMN13153345, study PRJNA577476) | soil metagenome | isolation source: 120 cm saprolite under Douglas fir tree site 2 hole 3 replicate 1 | place: USA:California | collected 2015-04-18
GGCAGGATAATGGAGATTGTTGCCGCTGGTGACATCGTGGAACGCGGGCAACTGCTGCTGCGCGTTAAAAAGGCCGTACAGGGCAGAATTTGCAGAACCTACAACGGCTTTGCCCTGCAACTGTAAATACTGATCAATCAATGCCATGCTACCTGCCCAGAGCGGGGCCGCGGCGCTTGTGCCCCCCACGCTAATCCAGCCGCTTGCAGGACAACCGGCGTTCGTCACCGTGCAATATACCGCGTATCCCGTCGCGGGGTCGGCGTCCGCGGAGATATCCGGCACCTCGCGGCAATACTGGCCACCTGGCGCGTTACAGGGTGTGCCACTACTGTAAGTATTAAGAACCCCCGTACCTGTCTGCCAGGAGGGTTGTATAAAGGTATTGCTAATCCCGCCGCCGCCACCTGCACCGTTAGGGCTGCGCTGCGTGTCATTTGGATTCGACCATACCGACTCACTGCCATAAGCCCCCGCGTGCAGTTGCAGACTGGTGCCGCCAACGCCCGTAACGTAGGGATCATCCGCGGGCGAATCCACACCAAGAGTGCCATCACCACAGTCATACGCGCCAGAATCACCTGCCGCAGCGAAATACGAAATACCCTCCGCGGCTCCCTGTTTAAAAATATTGTCGAGCGTCTGTAACTCAGACGTGCCGGTGTTGGCCTCGCACAGTCCCCAGCTGGTACTGACAACCTGCGCCTTGTCATCATGCACGATCTGGTTATACGTGTCGTTCAGCCCCTGTGTGGTATTCGGGCCTTCGTACACGATTTGATTGGCATGCGGAGCCATCGCGCCCACTACCTCAATATCGAGTGAATCCTCAATTGCTCCCTGTCCAGGGGAACCGTTGAAGTTGTCTACCAGTACATTGCTAATAGTTGGCGTTGCCAGGCCATAATTCTGGAAATATTGCGTGATATCCGACGATTGATACCCATCCAATTCAAAAAGCGCTATGGTTTGATTATCCCCTAGAGTTCCTGCGCTCTGAAGCGCTGCCGCGTCATAGGCTCCTGACAGATCTTTTGGGCCAAAACCACTCGGCGCTGCCAGATGGCTATGATTTTGCCTGGCAAGCCTTCGATAGAGAGGCTGGTAATGGACGCCATTATCCAGCCCGCCGATCGAGGTAATCAACTGGCTGATCGGGGCCGGGACACTGGGAGGCCCGGCGTTGGCATAAAACGTATGATTCCCCAACTGGTAATTATTGATCTGCACATGAAAGGTCTGCTGTACCTGCGCTACTGAGCCTGTGGCATCGATGAGCATATTATTGGGAGCGATGCTGATTACCGTCAATCCCTGGCCCTGTAAGTACGAGACGACCTGCTGCACCTGGTCGGATGTAGGCGCGAATAACTGCTCGAACTGGCCGGCTGTAAGATACTGGTGGTACTGCTGCGATTGGGGATTGTAAATTGCGCCTAACAGGCTATCCAGTTCTGACGTGTTTTGCAACTGCATGCCGATAGAGAGGTTCAATTGCTGGCCAGAGTCCGTGGCCTGCAAGAGATGCGCTTGCCGGATGAGAGGTGCCACCTGCCCGCTCAAAATACTGGGCTGGTTCTGGTCTGCTCGAACCACTATGCGCATAGCAAGGAGACTGGTCGCAATGAGCAACAAGGAGGCAAATACAAAAAGGAGATTCCTTACAAGATTACGTTGCATACTATCACACTCCGTGAGGGTGACTTTTGGGTCACCCGACGACCCCCAGGGATCACAAATACAACAACTTTACCAGGCAGAAGCATAGTATTCGTCTGAAATTGCTCCTGGTGAGCAACTGTAGGGCGGCTTTTACCTGTCGTGCATCAAAAATAAGCAGGTTTTATCCCCCCGCTGAAATAAACGCGAGTGGCGGCTGAGTTTGTGGAAAGTGTGATGAAATTAGTGGGAGGTGTGGATAGAGGATGCTCCTGGGTGGAACCGCCAGGGCGCCCGCAAGGGGCGCCAATAGGCATCAACCTCAGCCTGGAAGATAGGTAGGAGGCCGGATGATCCGTAGGGGCGAGGGTGGATGATGTGGGGAAGGGCAAGAAAGATACGGGGTATCTTTACAAGGCCTTGATGGTCGCCCGGGGGTGGGGGTGTGAGCGCGTTCCCCCTAATGAATTTTGACGACCGAATGGGGTCCTGTAGGGACAAGGGGCGGATGTGGGGCAGGGTGGGGGCCTGGTGCTTGTCCTGGTGGCAACGCGATCCAGTGGGGACTGCGTGGAGCAAACAAGTCGCCCCCCAACGAGGACAAGCACAAGGCCCCCTCATCCACTCCACCCTGCCCCTTGTCCCTACAGGACCCTGGGCCGCAAGCACCTCAATGGATAGGATTACCCGATTCGGTCGTCAAAATTCATCAGGTAAGCACAGGGAACAGGACGCGGGCGACCATCAAGGCCCTCCCCGCCACTCCTCACCACCCTCGCCCCTACGGGTGTTGATGAGCTTTCTGTTAAGTTGATGCCTATTGGGTGCCCGCAAGGGATGCCACTACATTTCACACTTTTAACCGTCCAAAATTGTAGCGGAGCCTTGCGGGCGCCAGGAGTATTGCTGTACTTTTCAGAAACATTCACAAACTCCGGGATTTTTCCTCTAATAAGGTGGTGTCGGACTGGGCACCAGACTCGGGCTGGGCGTTGAGCTTGTCGAGTGCGGTGCTGGGCTTGGCTTCGGAGTCGGAGGAGTGGACGTCGGAGTCGGAGGAGTGGACGTCGGAGTCGGAGTGGTTGTCGGAGTCGGAGTGATCGTCGGACTCGGAGTGGTTGTCGGAGTCGGAGTGATCGTCGGACTCGGGCTTGGATTCGGTTTCGCTGTCGGTGAGGGCGCCGGCGACGCACCAGGCGTGACAGTAGTAGTCCCAGTAACGGGAGGTTTAGTAGCTGTCTCTGCTGGTATTTGGCCCAATGTGACTTCGATAGTTGAGTTTAGAGGATATGGAATATCTTTTGGTGGGCTCTGTCCTATCACAACACCTGTTTTGGGCGAATCGGCTTTCAACTGCAATTTAAACCCTGCTTTTTGTGCCGCTAGCCGCGCCTGCTCAAAAGTATCACCATAGAGGTTGGGAACACTAGCTGTGGCCACACTCGTCGTCGGAGTGGCTGTGCTATTGTCGTTGAAAATGGGCAAGAAACCCAGCCTGCCCGCGAGGAAGACGCTAAAGCCAAGCAATAAGAGGGTTGCCAGGAGGATGAATACAGTGATAATAGCGGCGAAATGAGAGTCACCCTGCTGCACTGCCCCGGAACGGGGAACGGTACCACGCTGAAATGGACGGGTTGTACCAGACTCAGGTACAGCTATAGGTGAGATAGGATGTTTCGACGGATCAACTTGTATCGTCCTCTCATCTGCCACTGCGCTTGCGCCATTCTGGCTACGCGAGGCATTGCCATTCAGCAGATTATCAGGAGATGACGTCGACCCGCGCTGCGGTGTACCCCCTGCAGCGCCACGCCCGCTGCTATTGGGACGTGGAGGGATGTGACTGTAGGTGATGGGAGCCGGCCCCTGTCCCGGGGTCGTTGTGCCTGCGATCGTTTCATCCGTCTCGATGTCGCCCAGCGTTTCCAGCGCTCGCGCTAATTGAGACCCATCGCGGAAACGCATCTCTGGTACCTTTTCCAGACAGCGCAGGATAATCTCTTCCAGAGCTGGAGGGATATTAGAATTGAGTTGGCGGGGTGGCGTGGGTGGGTCTTGAATGTGCTGCATGGCCACGGCCACGGGGTTATCACCATCAAAGGGCGTGCGACCGGTGAGCATCTCATACATGACGATGCCCAGGGCGTACACGTCAGCAGCCGGGCTGACGATCTCGCCCTGCGCCTGCTCCGGCGCGTAGTACTGCACAGTGCCCAGGGTCATGCCTGTGGTCGTGAGACGCTCGGCATTGATATCTTTATAGACGCTGGCGATGCCGAAGTCGGTCAGCTTGATCGAGCCATCACGGCCCACCAGGATGTTCTGCGGCTTGACATCGCGATGGACAATGCCCCGCCGGTGCGCAGCGCCCAGTCCAAGGGCGACATCGTGAGCAATGATGACAGAGCGGTCCACATCGAGTACCCCGCGTCCACGCAGGTAGCGGCGCAGGTCGGTGCCCTCGATTAACTCCATGACGATATAATAATTGCCATCGGTCTGCCCGTAGTCGTAGACCTGCACGATATTAGGATGCTGCAGGGCTGACGCTGCCTTCGCTTCTTGCTGAAAGCGTGCCACAAACTTCGCGTCGGTGCTGTAGACTTCGCGCAGCACTTTGATGGCCACGACGCGGTCCATCCGCAGGTCCCGGCCACGATAAATGGTGGCCATACCGCCTCGCCCTATCGGGTCCTGTAACTGGTATCGCTCACCCAGAACTTCGATCTGCATAGCCCTCCGCCTATGTGAAAGGGTTGCCAGTTTTCTCGCGAAAGGGGCGAGAAAACTCTACATGCTTGCGCACACTATTTTAACGCATTATGCCATTTATTGGAACACTTTATGCTAAAAATACACTTTTTTCCTGACGAGTCTTTAAGATATCTATTTAGCAATGATCCCTCTTTTGTAATGAATAGAGTACCGGTATTAACCTCCAAGAAGGGCGACGCAAGCGTCCCCTCCACCATTTTCCGCCACGCCTGCCCGCAAAAAGTATAGATTAACCTCCAAGAAGGGCGACGCAAGCGTCCCCTCCCCACATCCACACCGCCCCCGCCCCTACGAATTTGCCGAGCCTAAAACGCGCACATCGCCCTTGCGACGTGTTATACGCCGCTCATCCATGTGTTCAAGCAGGGGCAAGATATACTTTCTGGTCGTCCCTAAGACATCACGCGCCTCGGCTGCCGTCATCTCGCCATGCTCTCGCAGGTAAGTCACCAGTTTTGTCAATGCTTCTGCATAGCTTTCGCGCAGGAAAAGCACCGCGTCCGCGGAGCCGCCCAGCTTCACCAGCGTTCCTTGTTCAATCAAGGCTGCCAGTACCTCGGCACCCACAACAGCCTCTGCTTCGGCACGCCCTGGTGGAGTGTAAGGATTCTCGTGGAATTTTCGCAGGAGCTGTTCGACTTGATGCTGCTGCGCGGTTGTAAACGCGGGTACGAAATCCGGCAGTCGAATATAACCACCGGTTGTACCCGTGGTGCCGGTAACCTCAGCCAGTTTACCTTCTTCTTGCAATGCCAGGAAAATCTCTGACGCCATCCTGGGAGGTAAATTCAAGCGCGTGCGCCATTCCTCTTTGGAGAGGCCGCTGCGTAAAGGATACTGGCGATGCTGCTCCCCCACGAGCCGGACAGCTTCTTCACTCAAAGCATCCCACACAGTTTGCGCGAACCAGAGCGCGCCAATCCTGCGTACCTGTCTCTCAGTTAACAACGTCTCCAGGGTTTGCCGCGTCACATCTTGCGGCAGGTTGCTCTGCTCAACGATATCGGCTAACTCGTACCCCAGCAATCCATGTGGCGATTTCGTGCCAGCACGAGATGGTTGCCTTCTCTTATCCAGAGCAGCCAGCACCAGTTCCTCCGGTGAACCTTGTGCGAGTGTTTCCAGCGCAGTCAACACGGATTGCTGGAAACGGCGGTGATAACGTGGCTGCATATCGATTACCTCACCCCCGCCAATCGTCATGCTGGGCGAGGAAATACGCAGGATAAAGCGATCGCGCCGCGCCACCACTGCCGGACGACTCAGCCGCAACTGCGCCCACGCGCTTTGACCAGGCTTTGACTCCTCGACATCCAGCAGTCTCACCTTCGCGGGCACCTCCTGCGAACCGCTATAGAAGTCAACAAGCGTATTATGTGCGAGCGGTCGCGCTGCGTCGGCCAGCAGTTGGATACGTGCATCAACCAGCATGGTGGGCTGTAACTGTCCTGGTAAGGCGACTACGTCACCACGCGCCAGTTCGGTACGCGGCACATTCGCCAGGTTGATAGCCACACGGCTGCCGGGCACAGCCACGTCTACCTGGTGTCGATGCGTCTGCAAGCTGCGAATGCGCGTTTTCAGCCCCTGCGGCAGCACTTCCACCTCCTGGCCCGACCTGAACGTGCCATCGAGTAACGTGCCGGTCACAACCGTACCAAAACCAGTCATGGTGAAGACACGATCAACCGGCAGGCGGGGACGGGCAATATCCTGCCGCTCCTGCGCTTCATCCAGGATACGCTCCAATTGGGTAAGCAACTCAGGCAGCCCCTGGCGGGTATAGGCGGAAACGGGGATAATAGGAGCACCGGCCAGCGTGGTCGGCTTCAACTGCTCGGCTACCTCCTCGCGCACCAGTTCGAGCCACTCCGCGTCAACCAGGTCGGCCTTGGTCAGCGCAACCACGCCCCGGCGCACACGCAGCAGGTCGAGTATTGCCAGGTGTTCGCGTGTCTGCGGCATGACCCCCTCATCGGCTGCCACTACCAGCAATGCCGCGTCGATGCCTCCTACACCCGCGAGCATATTTTTGATGAAGCCCTCGTGGCCAGGCACATCCACGATACTGACCTCGCGTCCATTCGGAAGCGTCAACCAGGCAAAGCCCAGGTCGATTGTCATACCGCGTTCTTTTTCTTCAGCCAGCCGGTCGGGATCAATCCCTGTTAACGCTTTGACCAGCGTGGACTTGCCGTGATCGATATGCCCGGCAGTACCAATACAGCTCATAAGAATAAACCAGATCGATAAGTGCATAGCTCCTGCTCGTCTCCGCCAGGAAGCGCCAGCATGAGATAGCCTGATAACGACTTCTAGTATACTACAGGAGCGCCTTTCTGACTATCTCAGGAAAACGGTAATTTTTCACAAAATGCCGTGTTTCCCAGAAAACATGCCCCCATGTTTGTGCTATAATGCTGTGTGCAATCACAACTCCAAAACTTTACCGTCTAGCGGTAATCCTCCGGGATTATTAAGATCATGAACGAAAAAATCCAGTCCGTACTCAACTCGCTGCCGCATAAGCCGGGCATTTACCTGATGAAAGACGCCCAGGGAAATATTCTCTACGTGGGCAAGGCCATCTCGCTCTACAATCGCGTGCGCTCTTACTTCCAGGAATCGAGCGATCTCAGCCCAAAGAACCGCATCATGGTGGCGAAGGTCGATGATATCGAGTTTCTCGTGGTGAAAAATGAGGTCGAAGCGCTTGTGCTTGAGAGCAACTATATCAAACAGTACCGCCCGAAGTACAACGTGCTGCTGCGCGACGATAAAAATTATCCCTATATCAAGGTTTCACTGGCAGAGGACTTCCCGCGCGTCTACCGCGTACGCAGTTTCCAGCGCGACGGCAATCGCTACTTCGGGCCGTACACCAACTCCGGCGCGGTAGATTCAACGCTGGACCTGCTGAATAAGCTCTTTACCTTTCGCACCTGTCGCTACGATGCCAGCAACTGGGCGCCGCCGCGCGACGGCGAACCGCCTGCGGGATGGAAGCAGAAGCTGCTGGCCCGCCCCTGCACGCAGTACTATATTCATCGCTGCATCGCTCCCTGCGTCGGCTATGCCACGCGCGAAGAATACGACGCGGTGATCCAGCAGGTGATTCTTTTTCTGGAGGGCAAACACGACGAGGTAGTAAAAAACCTGCAGGAGAAGATGGAAGAGGCTTCTAATAACCTGAACTTTGAAGAAGCGGCTCGTATCCGCGACCGCATTAGAGCGGTCGAACGCATCCTGGAAAAACAGCGTATTATTCACACCGAGGGGCAGGACGACCAGGATGTAATTGCCCTTGCCAGCGCCGAGGATGAGACCTGCGCCCAGGTCTTCTTTTTCCGAGGCGGCAAACTGATTGGACGGGAATTTTTTATCCTGCAGGGCACTCGTGACAGCAGCCCCGGTGAGGTAATGAGTTCATTCCTGCAACAGTTTTATGAAAGCTCACCCCATGTCCCGGCCGAGATCGTTATCGAGGTCGAACCGGACGACCGCTCCGTTGTACAAAGCTGGTTAAGGGAAAAACGCGGGGGCGCAGTTGCCATTACCGTACCTAAACGCGGCGAAAAGCTGCGCCTGGTCGAAATGGTCAAACAAAACGCGCAGGAAGTGCTGGAGCAGCAGCGCATTAAATGGCTGACCGATAGCCAGAAAACGCAGATGGCGCTTGAGGAGATCCAGGATGCGCTTAACCTGGCAGCCCCACCATACCGTATTGAATGTTACGACATCTCCAATACCCAGGGCACGAATTCGGTAGGGGCGATGGTTGTTTTCGAGGCGGGCCGTCCCAAGCCTGGCGAATATCGACGCTTCAAGATTAAAACGGTCGAAGGGCCAAACGATTTTGCCAGCCTCCAGGAGATGTTACGCAGGAGATTTCGCAGGCAGGCCCAGCCTGACAAGGAGATTGTTGCTCGCGCCGAAGAGACGGAGAAAGAAACTCCCCTGGAGCACGACTGGGCTATACCCGACCTGATTATTATCGACGGGGGCAAAGGGCAACTCAGCGCCGCCATGGAGGTGCTGCAGGAGCTGCGTATCGACGTTCCCACGGTGGGCCTGGCAAAAGAGTACGAGGAAATCTTTATACCCGGTTCGCCCGATCCGATCATCCTGCCTCGTTCTTCGCAGGGACTCTACATGGTGCAGCGCGTCCGCGACGAGGCTCACCGCTTCGGCATTACCTACCACCGCAAATTACGTTCTGAGCGCACGTTCAAATCGGTGCTGGACGAGATTCCAGGTATCGGGCCTAAACGCAAACAAGCCTTGATGAAGCACTTTGGCTCAATCAGGGCGATCAGCGCTGCCAGCATTGACGATCTCGCGGCCCTCAATGGCATGACCCGCGAGGCCGCCGAGAAAGTGAAAGAATATATTGGGCGCGTTGAATAAGGTGAGTTGAATATAGCGGGTAATGGGCATCAACCGAAGTGACCTCACACTGTCATCCTGAGCCCATTCGCTGCGCTCAGGGTAAACTCCGCGAAGGATCTGACTCGATGGGGCAGCGAGATGCTTCGCTGCGCTCAGCATGACAGGGCTGCACCTTTACTGTCACCCTGAGCCCATTCGCTTCGCTCAGGGGAAACTCCGCGAAGGGTCTGGCTCGCCGGACGCAGAGATGCTTCGCTGCGCTCAGGATGACAGCCAGGACACCGCTCACGTCCGCTCACGGGAAGCCTTCTCTCCAAATGTCTAGGCAGATACTCGACGGGAATACTTTCCCCCGCACCTTGCGTTATAATATGTTAGATCAGCGTATTGTTTGCAATCTCCGGGGCTGGTGAATTATTCTGGATGGAAATGCCAGGTGCAGCCGCGTACTTTTCAGGAACATTCACATACAGCATTGGTAGTCTCATCTACTGATTGACAATATGCAGATTGCAAGTTATATATAATTATTATTAGGCATGGTTCAAATGAAGTTGACAGTTCCTCACCAGCAGAAAGGTCCAGCCCTGTCATCCTGAGCGAAGCGAAGGATCTCTCCGCCGGTCGCGACAGACCCTTCGCGGAGTTTCCCCTGAGCGAAGCGAATGGGCTCAGGGTGACACGATGTGACTGTTCAAACTGTGAAGGACTCTTCTTCACAAGTGAACCTTGCCTTAGCAATTCAGGCTGCCTTACTAGACGCAAGCAGGCGTGTAGTTAAGATGACTTAGGGGTGACATTGTATGCCGACGTATGAATATGCCTGCCGGAATTGTAGCCATCGATTTGAGACCCGGCAGAAAATGACCGAGGAACCTTTAACAATTTGTCCCGAGTGTGGCGGGAACATCCGCAGGGTGCTCTTCCCCGCCGGTATCGTCTTTAAAGGCTCTGGCTTCTACAAGACCGATCACGCTTCCGGTTCAGTGGGAGGCGAGAATGGTCACGCTAAATCGAACGGCCATGATGAACCCGGTAAGGAAGCTGAGACGAAGACTTCCGGCGAGAGCAAGTCTACCGAGAGCAGCCAGGGAAAAGCGGGCGAGAACCAGGTAGCGACTGAGGCAAAATAATCAACTATGACAGAGTCAACACTTGCCGCGATGCAACGACGGCAGATTGAAATAACGGTTGGTGAGTTGTTACTTACCTCTGACTATTACATACGCCAGGGGATTGTTGAACGCCTCCGCCATCTCATTGCCCATGCCGACCCGAGTATGGACCTGGCACAACTCAGCGAGGCAGCACAAGAAGAATTATACGAGCTGGATCTGCTGCCACAGTTACCACCCCCGTCACCACCCCCGTCACCACCCACGTCGTCACCCGCGTAGGGGCGGGGGTGGAGCAGAGTGGGGTGGGGATGCTTGCATCGCCCAGTGTCTGATTACCGCAGTCGTCACCCGCGTAGGGGCGGGAGAGGTGTGGAGCAGGGTGGGGATGCTTGCATCGCCCCGGGGTGACCAGGCGATCAGACTTCTTCACACCCAATTCTGCAAAAATTACCACAGGAACCTACCCGATATTCCTATGGATGGGTTCTTTTTGGCATTGCATCACAGTCAGAATGTATACTTAATACACAATTTCCCCTGGTTGAATAGAAGGGGATAGATGAGGCATTACGTGCAGCACGAGCAATCGCAAGACGAAGTCATCAAGGCTCTGCAACGCCAGGTGGATGAACTTACCTCGGCCAACCTCATGTTACAAGATCAGTTGGCGCGTAAAGACCAGTTCGTTGCGATGATTGCTCACGAGTTACGAAGCCCCCTCACTCCTATCATCAACTATGCCCAGATAGTAGCGCGCCCCAACCAGCGCCGTGAGACTATCGAGCGCGGCACAAACATCATTAGCAGCCAGGCCTGGCGCCTGGCACGCCTCGTAAGCGATTTGCTCGATTCTTCACGCCTGGCGAGCGGGCAATTTAGCCTGTCGTGCGCTCCCTGCGACGCGGTCGTGCTGGTTAAAGAAGTGGTGGAGCAATTACGGCCTGTCGCTCCCTATCATCGATTTGTCACTGAGGTGCCTGATACCCCCATCATTGGAAATTGGGATTACGGTCGTCTCCAGCAAGCCCTGGGTAACCTGCTGGACAATGCCATCAAATATTCCGACGAAGATACCACTATAACTGTACGAGCCTATCAAACTCCAGGCAAAGCGCATATCAGCGTGCACAACCAGGGAACAAGCCCTCCCCAGGCCGTCCTGGATCAGCTCTTCCGCGCTTATGGCCGTTTGCGAGGCACCAGCACGCAAAAAAAGGGTTCGGGCCTTGGCCTCTACATTGCCAGATCCATCGTTGAAGCTCACGGTGGCGAAATTCGCCTGGAGCGATCTACAGAAGAAAACCAGGGGACCACGTTTTCGTTCGACCTGCCACTCTAATGTATGATAATGCTCCTGGCACCCGCAAGGGGGCACTGATCCTCCCCCGGAGGGTGCTCCACTACATTTCGGGCCAATCTGAGCGCGAAATGTAGTTGTATCTCTGCTTCCCTGTCTAAATCTACAGGGTTTACCCGTTAGTATTATCTGCATCAAAAACCGTTGAAACTAGCGGTGCGTAAGGGCATATTTGCGGATATACTTACTCACGTGCAGAGGAATCTACCAGCATAGCCCTACTCCTGGCACAGCGCCGATTGTGGAACCCGGTGCGATGCCAGTTGTTCGGGCGGAACGCTCTGAAATCTGCGTGCGAGGCGGACTAACATGCAGCGTTCCGTGCAGAGGCGCCATCGGATATGGCGTCTTAGGGCTATGCTGGTAGGAACCGTAATCGCGCACAACGCAATTGTTCCTTTTTCCAACGAGGGCGAAGGAACGCACGGAAAGGAGAATCACTATGGCGCAATGGGCTTATAAAGTAGCATATATTGATTATCGTGGGCGTATTTCCAGCGAGGGACTCGAGACGCTCATCGGCAATGAGCGGCGCAGCACTTTTGCTCGCCGCTATCTGAACACCCTCGGCAAAGACGGTTGGGAACTGGTAGGCATCCAGCCCTTGACCGCGAATTCAGCTTATTATGTCTTCAAGCGGACCGCCCAGGAAGGCGACTTCGCGGACGACTCCCGGTGGCGGCAGCCCGACCGTGGAGTCGGCGTAGGTTTTTATCCGCTCCAGGAACCGCGTAGGGGTGGGGCTTGCCCCACCCGATATGCATCAATCTAACATAAAGCTCATCAACATCCTGGGCCCGCGTCTTAGATTGACGCCTATTGGGGGACGATCAGGGCGGGGGCGTACGAGGAGGGACGCGGCCTTTGTAATGCTCCCCCGGAGCATTCTTGCCCCAGCCCTCTCCATCTGCGATGGAGAGGGAGTCGGAGGGGGGGAAAATCACGCAGAGTTTTCGGGAATGAGGCAGGCGCTCAGGCGGTCCAGACCTTTGCCACCATCTGGCCCTGTGTATTGCCCTCAGCAGAGACAATATACTTGCCATTGGGGGACCAGGCGATCACACTGACAGACAGGTGATGCTCTTTATAGACATAGATCTGCTTGCCGGTGGTCACATCTCTGATAATCACCGCGTTTGCAGCGTCTTTCCCCCCATACCCTGCGTAGGCAAGATAGGTGCCACCAGGTGACCAGGCCAGGGCGCCAGTGCCTGCAGCGGCGTACTGTTTCAACAGCTTACCTGTCGTCACATCCCAGATCTCAAGCGTCGCGACAAGGTTGCCGCCAGAGAATGTAGCCCCGCTAAAGGCCAGATTATGGCTCTGAGGCTGCCAGGCTACTGGTGCATCGCTTCCCATAAAATCCTTGTGCTGGAAC
>WNFF01007073.1_pt1 | contig 12676 bp, 12 predicted proteins | sample 5400441 | NCBI WGS metagenome assembly WNFF01 (sample SAMN13153345, study PRJNA577476) | soil metagenome | isolation source: 120 cm saprolite under Douglas fir tree site 2 hole 3 replicate 1 | place: USA:California | collected 2015-04-18
CGGGGCGTGACCCCGAGGTCGCTTTAGAAGGCCGATGCCCTATCCAACTGAGCTACAGGCGCGTGCGAACAGCCAGGCGGGGTGACCTGCCATGACACCCGCAGCGTATTTGCGGGCTCGGCGCGTGGGAAGCAAGGCGCGTCTCGCAGGTCGGTGGCGCGCTCCGCGCGAGTTGCCTGATCCGTTGCTCAATTTGAACGCGACCAGGAATGCGTTCGCGTCGAATCGCGGCGATACTCTCGCCGCTCGGCGCGCGGCGATGTCGTTCCCCGGCTCTGACCGCGCGCCACGCCTTCGCGGTCCCCAGCCGGCACGGCCAGGCGGTCCAGATTCCCAGTAAGCACAAGATGTGGGTTGACAGCGGTGGGCCCCCACGATAGGCTGCGCTCATCATACACACCGACTCGGCAACTTCGACCATTCGCAGCGGGATCAATGAAGATCGTCCTCTGCCTCCGGAGATCGGTATGACGGCGGAAGACCTGCTCAGTGAGCTCCGAACTTCCCGCACCGACCTCGCCCGGCTCGTGGAGGCGGCCGCGCACAACCGCCACACGCAGCTCGTGGTGCCTCAGCGCAGCGTGGACGCGTGGGAGCGGCGGGAGCCCGAAACTTGGACGAAGGTCAGCGGTTGGCTGACCGCGCGCGGAGTCGCGATCGTCCGCGTCTAGGCGCGGGGTGGCCGGAAGGCCGCCGCGGAACGGTAAGGGAGTGGTCTGGGTGAGAGGATTTGAACCTCCGACTCCCTGCTCCCAAAGCGCGTTGGCCCGATAGCCCGCAGTGTCCTAACCCTTCCTAAATTAAGACTTCCCCGCTCTTCGCCTACCCCGAGAGATCCGACTATGACACGAGAAATCACCCCAAAACCGTCCGAACCACGTCCGAAAAGAACCAGCGACCCGGCCCTGAGGTCTATCCGGCCATGAAAACCCGCTCCGATGAGTGCCTCATCCCATTGCGTACCGGACCCCTGTGGCAAGATCTGGAGTCGGTACGGAAGACCCCTCCTCTCGTCGCAGGTTGCTCAAAGTCGGGAGGGAGCCGATCGACGGCCGCCCTGAGCAACCCAACACCATACCGAGCCGCCGCCGTCTCTATTCCTACCGCGGCCAGCTAATGGCCACGTGACGGGAGGCTGATGTTTTGACCCACAGTAGTCTTGTCATTGTCTCTTCCTTCGATCTGTGAAACCAAAATCATCCGGCCGGTTATCGGTTATGGGCTGTGGTGTGCCTTGGCGGCCGTCGCCCCGCCCCAGAGCGAACCGGGATTGGCTCGATCTCCATGAAGCTTCATCATCCGGTCGAAGAGTTCGCGCACGGTCGTCGTCTCCTCGTTGAGGCGTAGGAAGTCCCGGAAGTAGCTACGCGTTTCCTCGATGATCCGCGGGTGGTCGTCGTTCTCGGGCCGCTTATGGCCGGCGATCACGGCGCGAAGTTTCAGCGATTCGAGTTTGTCGAGGGCGGCGATCCATTTGGGCCAGGTCTGCGGGTTGCCCTCCGCCATGTAGGGATGGACGCCGTTGTAGGCGACGTCCCCGGCCACCACCAGATCGATGGAAGGGACGTGCAGACTCGTGGACAGGGCCGTGTCGGTATAGCCGGTGTCGACCAAGACCAGTTCGTGCCCTTCTAGTTCGATGGTGCTTCCTTCGAGCGCCTCGGCCGCCGCGAGCTGTTCCGGAAGCTGGCCGGGAAAGCGCGAATTCCAGAAGCTATTGAAGAAGGGTGGATCGAGCTCATGACGCATGGCCTCCACGATGTCCGGCCTGGCCACCGCCCGCGCATGGGGGAAGCGCTGCTTGAGCAGCCCTATGCCGAAGAAATGATCGCCATGGCCGTGGGTCGAGTAAATCGTGGTCAGGTTCTTGCCGCTCGCCACGACCCAATCCGCCAGGGCCTGCGAGGCTTCGGCGGTGAGGAAGGTATCGACCAGCACGGCATCCCGCTCGCCGTAGATAAGCGTGGACGAATTGGGCACCCAGGCCAATGACTCGTAGCCTGGTGGCAGCGCCCGGTTGAGACCAGGCCGCTTGGTGACGAACACCGACCACTGCAGGGGAGCGTTTTTATTGTTCGGTCCAGTCATGCGAATTTCTCCACTTAGAACTGAATGATCTAAGCGCGATGCTGTGCCATCGCGGGTGATTGGAGACTTCGCAGCGCTACTTAGCAGCAGCGGTCTTGAGCAGTGCGGCTGCGCAGGCCTCTGCCACAGCTCGATTGGGGTCCGCTTGCCCCGGGAAGGTCGCCCATCCGGTTTTCATCACGAATTCTGTCTGGTCGTAGGACGAAGTCATCGCCGTGAGTTCGCCGACCTTCTTGGCGCGGCCACGATCGGCCTTCTCCCCTGCGAGACAGACCGGCACCAGCGCGGCAGTGACCGCGGCATCAGCCTGCTTCACCGCCGTCTGGCCCGCCGTGCTGCTCGTCGTCCAGCCTCCCCAACTGAAACCCACGATCATGGTAAGAATGCTACCGATCACAGCGCCCCAGATTCCTGGTTTGAGCGACGCGCGAAGCCCTTGCATAAGGCACCTCCCGGTGCTGAGAAGAATGTGTGGGTAAAGTGTAACGAGGCGCTCCCTGGCTTCGATAGTGGACCAAAGTCCACTACGATCTGATAGATCTACGTGCTCGTCGGAACGGTGGATCAGATGGTCGCCGATTTCGAGGCGCGTCGCGAGCGCTGGGGCATCTACTACATCATGACGCACGAGCCGTTCATGGACGCACTCGCCCGAGTCGTCGCGCGGCTCGTCGGCCGCTAGCCCTTCGGATGGCGTTTGGTGTTTGCCGTCTTCGCCTTGGTGTTGGCGCTCGTCACCATCCCACTCGCCGCCCCTTTCTATCGCAACGCGCCGGGTAAGGGCGCTCACAAGCATCTTCGAGACGTGCTCGCGTGATGCTGCGGAGTAAGTCATAGTGATGACGTCGTGCAGATGTTTTGGGATGGTGCGTCACGTGGTCTGTTCAGCAACTCGAGGGAGCGAGGACTTGGGTCCAAATCGTAAATCCCGGCTTAGGATCGTCTACGTTCTTGCCGCTAGGGACTCAACAACGGGACTGGCAGCGCGCCAGTTCGGGACACTTGGAAAATGAGTCAGCCCGGTCTGGTCACGGTCAACTACTATCGTTGGCTCTTCGACTACGGCTACTGGGCCCGGGATCGCGTTCTTGCTCAGGTGGCAAAGCTCGATCACGGCGCATACGTGGCTCCCCGTCCACTGGACTATGGAACGATTCGGGGCACACTTGTCCACTGGCTGGCCCGCGATGCTATCTGGCTCGCGAGGTGGCAGGGCAGACCTGATGAACTCATCAACGAAAGCCGCCTGCCGACGTTTGAAGCGTTGCGAGAGCGTTGGGTGCACGAAGAGCACCAGATGCGAGCATTCCTGAACAAGCTGACCGACTCGGATCTTACAGAAACGGTCAGCTACGTGTCTGCAGTAACAAACAAACGATATACGGTTGCCCTGTGGCCCATGATGTCGCATGTGGTGAACCACGGGACGCAGCACCGCAGCGAGGTGGCTCTGGCGCTCACCCAACTGGGCTTGTCACCGGGCGATCTGGACCTGATCGTCTATCTGAATCCGCTCCCCGCACAAATCATGCACCTCGAAGGTGAGGCGAGTCGATTTCGGTGGTTGCGGGGCCCCACAACCGCCGAAACCTCCTGAAATTCCGGTTTCGGGCTCGGCGTTTCTGGCCGGGCGAACCCGAGGCAGGGCTCCCTCGATTACCTGGATGCACCCAGAACCAGTTACGACGTTCGGACCTTACTCCCCAGTCCCGCGGCCGGATTGAGTGATGAGTACTGGGTTACTTCTTGCCCGGGTCGTCCTCCGGGTTCACGTACTTGGCGCCCCACGGGCCCACGCCATGCACCTGGATCACCGATTCGCGAGCGCGGTGAGGAGAGAGTACACGTGATGATCAGCCGCGCCCCCTCGTCACACCGATGTGGACATGTGGACTCAGGTCGCCTGGCAGCGCCCGAGCGCGTCACCCATGACGTACGCCGAGCCCAAGGAATAGATCTCGCGTGACCATCTCCGCCACCTCAGCGATCGACCTATCGAGCACCCCGTTGACCAGCAGGGTTGACAGGCCGTGGACGGTGGACCACGCGGTGAGGGCCAGATCCGCGGCCGGCTCCTCTGACCGCACAATCCCGGCGCGCTGGCAATCCGATATGACGCCGACGACCACGTTGAACGTGTCGGTCGAGATCTGCCGTAGGGAGGTGGACGCTGACCGGGCTGCCATCTCGCGACCGAACATGACTCGGAAGTGCGAGGAATGATGTGTGGCGAACGTCACGTAGGCAAGCCCGACCGCGCGGAGGCGTTGCAACGGGCTGTCAGCTAAAACCGCCGCATGAGCCATGGCGGCCATGAGTGAGCGGAATCCTTCCTCGGCCACCGCGGCAAGGATCGCCTCTTTGTTCGCGAAGTGCCGGTAGGGAGCGGTCTGCGAGACCCCCGCGAGGCGGGCGGCTGCCCGCAACGTTAGCGCCTCGGAACCTCGGGACTCCACGATGGCGAGCGCGGCGCTGAGCAGCGCGCGCGAAAGGTCGCCGTGGTGGTATCGCTTCGAGCCCTGGGGCTGACGCGCCCGGCGCCGGGGGTCCGGTAGCGGCTTCTGGCTAGCCTGTCCCACGGCCGGTAGAGTACGTCAGAGATGTTGACAATGTCAACATCTCTGTGTTAGTAGGGGTGCCAAGCGCCCCGACGACGGGCACGGGACGCAAACGGTCCCTAGCGGGAGGTGCCGCATGAAGATCACGCTGTCACTCCTGGCGATCCTCATACTCCTTTGCACGCCGGCTGCAGCCGGCGCTGTCGGCTTCCAACGGGTCACCGTGCCCGATTCGAACGACAAACCGCGGGAGGTCGGGATCTGGTATCCGAGCGAGGCCCCGGCTTCGCCACAGCCACTCGGCCCACATCGTCAGACGGTGGCGCCCGACGGCGACCTCGCCGGACGCCAGCGGCCACTCATCGTAGTCCTGCACGGCGTCCAGGGTTCCTTCGAAAACCACTACGACACGGCCCTCGCGCTCGCCGAGGCCGGATTCGTGGTGGCCGCCATCGCCCAGAGCCAGGAGATCGCTCTGGTTGAGCGGCCGCGCCACGTCGTCCGCGTGCTCGACCACATGCTCGCCACCTGGCCTTACCACGCCGGGCTAGACCCGACGCGCATAGGCATCTTTGGATACTCCGTGGGGGGCTTCACGGCGCTCGTGGTCAGCGGAGGCATCCCAGACTTGAGCAGGATCACCTCCTATTGCGCCGAACATCCCGATCGCGTGTGCGGCATGCTGAAGGAGCGCAACGTCGATACCACTACGCCCGCCTCGGCATGGATCCGTGACGCTCGCATCAAGGCCGCAGTTATCGCCGCGCCGACGCTTGGCTTCACCCTCGGGAAGGAGGCACTCGCGCCTATCAACGTGCCCATACAGCTTTGGCGCGCCGGGAGCGACGAAATCACGCCCCATCCGCGGCATGCTGAGGCGATCTATAACGCGCTTCCGACCAAGCCCGAGTATATCGTCATTCCAGGCGCCGGCCACTTTGCTTTCCTCACCTGCAGCGCGGAAATGGCAAAAAGGGCGCCCGTGATTTGCCAGGACGCGCCGGACTTTGACCGTCAGCCGTTCCACCGAGCGTTCAATGTCGCCGTAGTCGACTTCTTCAAGAAGAAATTGCCGAGCCCATGAGCTCTCGTTTGTAACTAGCAGGACCACAGGACGACGCGACACTCCGATCTGTTCCTCGAAACTTTGTGTCCTCCTCCGATAGAGCATAGAACTCATTGTTCTAGGATCTTCAACCCGACTTGCGTGCCACTGGAGCTCGGCCAGAAGTCGCGGTGCGGAACCAACTCTGCGCTAGCTTAGGATCCTTTGCTCGCTTTACGGAGTCCGACACTAGCGGGGGGAGACCCGGGCCAAGTTGCGCAGGATCGACGGCTGGCGGAGAATGTGGCGCTCAGCAGCAAGCACCGGTGACAGCCAGATGCACCGCACTCGTCTTGCTGCAAGCTCGGACGGACTTGTGTGGTCCTTCGGCAACGGTGAACGGCGAGGAACAGGAGTTACTGAAAGACTTCACTAGGAGACTCACATGGGCGAGATTTCCGTGTACCTTCCCGGCATCATCCTCGCGTATACGACATTTTTTGTCGCGATAGCCAGCCCAGGCCCGAACATCCTCGCGGTGCTCGGGACATCGATGAGTGTGGGGAGAAAGTCGGGCATCGCGCTTGCGCTTGGGGTGGCCGCGGGTTCGTTCTGCTGGGCCATGCTGTCGGTGGTCGGACTCTCGGCGCTTCTGGCATCCTATGCCTCCGCGCTTCGGGTCATCAAGATCGCCGGCGGGTGTTACCTGCTCTGGCTAGCCTATAAGTCATTCCGCTCCGCAGCCTCCAAGCATGACATCGAGGCCCGCACGCTTGCCGGATCAACGCGCAGTCCCATTGGCTACGCGATTCGTGGCCTTACCATTCAGATGACCAATCCCAAGGCCGCGCTTGCGTGGATCGCGATCATGTCACTCGGCCTTCAGGCCGGCGCGCCCCTCTGGGTCCCAGTATCTCTCGTCGTCGGCACCTCCATTCTGTCCGTGATCATCCACTGTGTGTACGCCGTCGCGTTCTCCACGCCTGTCATGGTGCGCCTCTACGCGAAGGCCCGCCGATCGATCCAGGCCACGCTCGGCGCACTCTTCGCGTTTGCTGGACTCAAGCTCCTCACAAGCCGCTCGTAGGCAGTCTGCGGAGCCATCTTTTCGGTCCGACCACGCACCGGACCTGTCGACCATCATTGGGTGTCCTGTTTGCTCTTCTTCAGCGTATATCGAAACTCACAGTGACTGGCGCCTTGCATTATTGTTTGCGTCACGGTGAGCCGCACGTTGGCACCAAAACCTTCTGCATGGAAAAAATCCGCGTCCGCACTACATGTCAGCAAGAATCCTAGTTCCGGTGCACCGATCTTCTTATAGAACTCAGCGTAGCGACATTCAGTGACGTTTAATTCCAGCACGTCCGGTGTTTCCTTGACCACCTTGTATTCCATGGCATCTCCGGCCGCGAACATCTCGAAGGCTGAAGCCACCTTCTCCCCAAGGTTGCGTGAACCCTGGGTCCGCCACCACCTCTCGCCATACTTGCGATACAGGTCTCCGAGCGCCTTTCGGACAATGGCGTTGGCCCGCTCCTCGCCCAGTTCTGCCTGGAGGGCTTTGACAAGCGGAACTAGGACCTGAGCTTGTATCTTGACCTGTTCAATCAGCGGAATGTCCATCGGTCGCCTTCCTTGGTTCTCCCGTGACCTGTACGAACTCTCGGAGAGTGCTTGAACACGATGATGCGCTCGCCGGACTTCAGCGAGCTCGTCGCGAAGCGAGCGTAGCTACTCTTGAGCCGGATGACACGCTTCTTGCCGGCCAACCACGGATCAATGGGACCGAGCCCCTGCGGGCTCTCCTCGGAGCTTTCCAGATCCGGATGAGAGCACGGCGTTTAGCCCGTCGACGAGCTCCTTCTCTTTGCTTGTCACCGCTTGCTTCTCGGCCACGAGACCTTCCAGGGATTTCACGAGCGCGGCGGTCTTGGGTTCGGCCACGTAGGGCTCCCTCTATTTGAAAAATCACCCGAAATGGATTCGATCTAATAACGCGATGCTACACCAATCAAGCTCCGGGGCTGAATTCCCTGTCAGGCTGCTACAACCAGCATGAACTCCCGTGAAATCCTAGGCGCGGCGGAGGTCGAACCGGTCCCGCCGGACGACTCTCGACGAGTTTGTAGCGTTCGCCTTGGGGTTGAAGGTGGGGCCCTCCGGACCGTCCCCAAAACGTCCCCGCGCATCGGGCCGGCAGCAGAGGTGAAGCAGAAGTGACGGAAAAGATTGGTCGGGGTGAGAGGATTTGAACCTCCGACTCCCTGCTCCCAAAGACTGCTCGCCTGTCGGCCCTTCGTGTCCTAACCGAGCCATATTTAAGCCTTTTCGGCTCCGCTCTTCCCCAAGACGTCCCGGTTTCACCCGAAGAATCCCTCGAAAACCGTCCGAAAAACGTCCGAACGAAAACCTAGGGAGACGCGATGCCAGCACCTCATAACGAGGGGCAAGCGCTCGAGCGCGAGCGCAAGGAGTTGCCAGACCAGGTAGCCACCTACCAGCGCGAATCGAGGCCACACCTCCCGAGAACAAGGCACGACGCGAGCGGCTCATGTGGCAGATCCGGCGGGACCAGAAACGGACGGTTGAGATTAACCGTCGGCTGGCCGGAAGCTAGCCGCGGCGATCGCGGCGGGAACCAAATACCCGACGGGGCGGCCTCTCGAAGGGCGGCCCCTCCCCGTCGGGCGAATGCCGGGCGCCTGGCCGTGCACCCGAACTGCCCTTTCCGAACTCGATGATCGGCTTGGCTGCGTATCCTCCAAGGTGGGTTTTTCGCGCCCTGTAACCGCCGGCTCGGCTTACCGTCTCAGTCCACCAGGCACCGCATTGGGTCCGAGCGCCAGGGCTGCTCTCGCACAATCGACGTCGTTCTGCACCGTGGGCGCCCCGCTCACCCCGATCGCCCCGACAATTTCTCCGTCCACCTTAATAGGAAACCCTCCTCCGTATGCCGCCACACGCAAGCGTGGGGATGCCGGCCAAGAGCGACGGGTCGCCTTGGATAAAGTTGAAAAAGTCCTGCGTGGAGACGCCGAACAGAGCGGTATACGCCTTATTCTGCGCAATCTCGATGGAAAGGATCGGCGCACCATCCATCCGGCTGAATGCCTTGAGATTGCCCCCATCATCGAGAATCGCTACGTTCTCGCGAACGCCAATGTCTCTGGCTTTCGCCACCGCTTCATCCACCATTTTCTGCGCCAGCTCCGAAGAAATGCTGTGTTTCCTCACCACGTTAGCCATTGGACTCCTCCTCCACGTGATATGCATTGCGTGTTGATCATCCCGCACGTCGCGCAATCGAGGCGGCCTTCCCTGTCATGCGGAATCATCCGAGATGGTCCGGCAATATGCTGGGCCTGGCTATTCCCTTCAATGCCGGCATCCCCAACGTGACTTCGTGTGAGTCGATTCAGGCGTTCATTCCGCCATCAACGGTAAGATTCGCCCCGGTAATGTACGAGGACTCCGGACCCGCGACAAACGACACCAGCGCGGCAACCTCTTCAACATGCCCATAGCGGTCGAGCGCGGTAACGGCCTTCTGCGGCACCGCCCACTCGCCCGCCGCGGGATTCAAGTCCGTGTCGATCGGACCCGGCTGGATATTGTTGACTGTGATACCCCGGCTCCCCACCTCTCTCGACAACCCCTGACTGAACATCTTGACCGCTCCCTTCGTGGCGAAGTAGGGCACCAGGCCAGGCACCATGACACGCTCACCCACGGACGAGCCGATCATGATGATGCGGCCGTCGCTCTTCATGTGCTTCAGCGCTGCCTGCGTCGCGACGAATGTGCCGCGGACGTTGATGTCAATCAGGCGGTCCAGCTCCTCCAGCGTGGTCTCCTCGAACGGCTTGGGAATGGCCGTACCGGCATTGTTCACAAGGACGTCGAGCCGGCCGAATGTCGCCACGGTCTTTTCGACCGCGGCTTCGACGGCGTCGGCATCAGTGGCGTCCGCCTGAATTGCGATCGCCTTTCGGCCAGCGCGTTCAATGTCCTTGACGACCGACGCGGCCGCATCGGCTCCTTTCGTGTATGTGATGGCCACGTTCGCTCCGTCCGCAGCCAGACGCTTGGCGATGGCAGCCCCAATGCCGCGCGAGCCGCCCGTAATGAGTGCCACTTTCTCGTTTAGCTCAGACATGGGGACCTCCTTTGCTTTTTGGTGAGCGATTCACCACTCCACTCACTCTCGACTGATCGTGATGCTAACGGGAATTTTGACGCCGAGGCCGGCATGATCAGCCCGCGGTCTTGCCGCCGTCGGCGGTGAGCACTTGACCAGTCACGAATGACGCCTTGTCGGACGCAAGGAACACGATGGCGCGAGCAATCTCGTCCGGCTCGCCCACGCGCCCCAGTGGCACTCCCGTGGCCAGCGCCGCCTTCCTCTCCGCGGTTCCGGTGAAGCGGTCCAGCATGCCGGTCTCTGTCGGACCGGGAGCCACGGCGTTGACGCGTACGCCGAAGCGCGCGGCTTCGAGTGCCGCGGACTTCGTCATGCCTTCGACGGCGTGCTTGCTGGCAACGTAAACGGATGCGCCGGCCCCTCCTTCGTGACCATAGGTCGAGGAGATGTTGACGATGCTGCCGCTCCCTTGAGACTGCATCACGCGCAGTTCATGCTTCATGCTGAGCAGCGTGCCGAGCACGTTGGTGTCGAAGGTGGCGGCGTAGCTGTCCGCGGTCTGCTGCGTCACTGGACCGGGCTGGCCTTCGGTGCCGGCGTTGTTGACCGCTACGTCCAGGCGACCGAAGCGCGCGAGGGTCCGATCGACCAGGTTCCGCACCTCGTCCTCGTGGCGCACATCCGTGCGGAAGAACTCAGCTTCAGTGCCGAGCGCGCGCAGCTCAGTCACGAGTTTCTGGCCGGCTTCCTCGTGGCGACCGGCAACAACGGTGCGATGACCTTCCCGCGCGAAAGCCCGCGCCGCCGCACGCCCGATTCCAGTAAGCGCGCCGGTGATCAAGACAACCGGAGTACCCATATCGCCGCTCCTTTCGCTTTGGCTGACCCTGAGGCCGCCGGATGAAGACCGTTCTCATGCCTTCCGATGGTGAAATCTACGTTTGGGTGGCACCGCGCTCCAATACTTTATAGGCTGGTGCCATACCTTGGAGGCATGGGACGTCTTATGGAGCTACGACATCTCCGCTATTTCGTTGCCGTCGCCGAGGAAGGCAGTCTGACAGTGGCAGCCGAGCGGAGGCTGCACACGTCGCAACCGTCCCTCAGTCGTCAGATCCGGGACCTTGAGTACGAGGTCGGCGCTCAACTGATGATTCGCGGCGCTCGCGGCATCGAGCTGACCGCCGCGGGTCGGGTCTTTCTCGACCATGCACGACTGGCGCTGGCTCAGGTCGAGGCAGCGACGGGCGCGGCACGGCGCGCTGCTCAGCCTGTCAAGCCGTCGTTCGCTCTGGGTTTCCTCACTGGGAAGGAGATAGACTGGCTTCCTGAAGCAATCCGCCTCCTTCGGGACGAGCTTCCCAACATCGAGATCACCATCTCAAGCCAATATTCTCCCGACCTCGCGGATGCCCTTGTTAGAGGCAAGTTAGACGTAGCGTTCCTCCGACCAGAAACACCGGCAACCGATCTGATATTCAAGGTCGTCGCCACGGAACCCATCGTCGTCGTGTTGCCAAGCGATCACCGTCTCGCTTCGCAGGAGGCGATCAGCCCACACGACATCGTGGGCGAGACATTCATTGGCGTGTCGAACACGGCTCCTGTGGGGCGGAGGATCATTGACGATTACTTGAGGCGGTCCGGCGTTGACATCACGCCTGATCACGAGGCGGACCATCTGGCCATGGCGATGTCCTTGGTCGCATCAACGCGGGGCGTAGCGCTGCTACCTGCCTACGCACGGAATCTGCTCCCGTCATCCCTGATCAGCCGTCCCTTGCGAGGGGATGTACCCACAATTGATCTGGTTGTCGGCTACAGCAAAATGAATACGTCTCCGATCCTGAAGGTGTTCCTCTCGCGGATTGATGACTTGATAACCACCGTGGCGAAGAAGACCTACTGAAACCACAGGCGCGGCGCGTTGCATTCTTAAGAAGAACATACTCGACGGGGGCGGCCTCTCGAGGGCGGCGCCTCCCCATCGCGCGAATGCCGGGCGCCTGGCCGTGCACCTGGTGAACTCGAGTCTACCCCGCTAGAGCTTCGGCTCCCAGTCCCGCTTTCCAGCTCGATTTATGGAATCAACGCGCTTACTGTGCGTTGAACTATCTGTGGACCAGTTGATTCTGAGAGCGCGCCACCTCTCTTGCGACGCCGGGCCGGTGACCAGATCACGGAGCTGAGTATGACCCCAGAGGCTAGTCCGAAGTGCTGGGATCCGACCGTGCTAGGAGCGCCCCCGATATCGACCCAGTGCTGAGAGCCCACAGCCGAACCCAAAGTCCGCGGCCCGGAGACCGCCCGGCCGCAAGGCGTCGTCGTAGAGCTGCGTCACCGCCCGGGTGACCATGCGGAGGGTGTTGCAGACACACGGAGACGGTCGGTCGCGCGCCGGCCCCCTCGTTACCGTGGCCCCTCGTCGGCCCATGCCGCCATGCTAGCAGCCGCCGCTTGGTCGCGCTTGCTGCTGAATCCAAACCACCTCTACGCGACGTCTCAACCGCAAGAAGGAACGCTACGATGAATCGACGCCGTCCGAGACGATTTACCGGCGTGACACCGCGCCTCGACGGGCGAGCGTCATGAGCGTCGCGGCTCAGATCCTGGGTAACCCTGGGCAACCCGTTGGAATCCAAGGAGTTTCCGGCGATGTCGACCAGGTCGTCGTCTTGCGCAATGGGGCCTCCGTCCGCCTTCGCCCCATCCGCCCCGATGATGCGCCTCGCCTGATGGCCCTGTGTCATCGGTTGAGTCCGCGCACGGTGTTCCAGCGTTTCTTTTCCCCACGTCGACTCCGCGCGGAGGAGGCACACGCCCTGGCCAACGTCGACTATC
>WNFF01010311.1_pt1 | contig 12674 bp, 19 predicted proteins | sample 5400441 | NCBI WGS metagenome assembly WNFF01 (sample SAMN13153345, study PRJNA577476) | soil metagenome | isolation source: 120 cm saprolite under Douglas fir tree site 2 hole 3 replicate 1 | place: USA:California | collected 2015-04-18
TATTACCACATTTGTGGTAGACTTGTACCACATGCTTGACCTTCGCTCCAAGGCGCGCCAGCAACTGCTGGCCTATTACTTCACAAACCCGACGGCCCGTCACCACTTGCGCGACTTGGCAGAGCGGCTGAGCATCGATCCGTCTAACCTATCGAAAGAGCTGGCACGCCTGGAGCGCGATGGTCTATTTCGGTCGGAAGTGAGTGGACGCCAAAAGTATTTTCAACTGAACCGCGAGTATCCGCTTTTTGATGAAGTGCGCAAGATCGTTGCGAAAACCATTGGTGCGGCACCCGTGATCGCACAATCCCTCAAGAGAATTGAGGGAATAGACAAGGCATACTTGTACGGTTCATTTGCAAGCAACCAGCAGGACGCTGCCAGCGACATAGACGTGCTCGTGATTGGCTCCCCGCGTGAGGAAGCCTTAGCACAAGCCGTGCGAAGGCTTGAGCGGCAACTCGGGCGCGAAGTCAACTACACCGTTCTAGCACCGAAGGAATTCGAGTCACGCCGTGCTCGGAAGGATGCGTTTCTGGAAAACGTCTGGCACAATAAGCGTGTTTCACTCATAGATCTGAATGAAGAAACTAAAGCCGCACGCGGTTGACTGGGCCCAAATCGATCGCTTCCTCGCGAGTGCGGATAAGAAGCTGACCTCGGCCCGCAAAATTCTCGCCTTTGACGAGGAAGCTTGTCTTCAACAAGCCTACGAAGCAATGCTCAAAGCTTCGCTGGGGTTCATGTTCAGCCACGGATTCCGTGTGAGAAGTCAGCCTGGCCACCATATCGCCATCATCGATTTCGTGCGGTCACGCATCGACAAGAAACATACTGGTCTGCTGGTCGTCTTTGATCGTCTCCGCCGGAAGCGCAATACCGCTCTTTATGATGACACCGGATTTATTTCTCACCATGATGCCGAGCAAGCTCTCGAATCCGCCGGCGACTACTTAAATGTGATCCGAGTTGATATCGCTGCCCGAAAGCCTTGAATAAGGCGCTTTTTGAAATCACTTTTAAAGTGATCACCGACGACCACCAACACGATGGGATAGGGATTGACGGCCCTTTTGGTTTCTCTCTCTCTCAATTGCCGATCGCCAGATCAAATCCGGCGAAGCCGAAACCAATAAAACTGATACGATCCCAAGGTGAGCAAGTACGGCCGCTTCCCGAATCTGGGAAACCGATTCCCACCGGACATCTCGATCGGTATGTAGTTCTTATAGCGGTGCATATCGAGTTCTACGGCTTGCGCCGAGCTTGAAAGGTTATTCACAACGAGCACCGTTTCCTCGCCCAACTGGCGGACGTAGGCAAGAATCCGGTGATTCGAAGGGCACAGGAACTCAATCGACCCCCGACTAAACACGCGAACCGAATTACGCACTCCAATCAAGGATTTCATCCAACAAAGGAGCGAGTGGTCAAACCTCCTTTGAGACTCCACGTTGACCGCCTGATAGCCATACACGGTGTTAGCAATGAGGGACGAGTACAACCGTTCTGGGTCCGCGGATGAGAACCCTGCGTTGGCTCCGTCATTCCATTGCATCGGCGTGCGAACACCGTTCCGATCGCCAAGGTAGATGTTATCTCCCATTCCGATCTCGTCTCCGTAATATATGATCGGTGCCCCTGGCATGGACATCAGTAATCCATTCAGCAGTTCGATCCGCCTTCTGTCGTTGTCCATCATAGGAGCTAGACGCCGACGAATGCCCAAATTGATCCGCATTGTCTTGTCGATGGCATACTTGCTGTACATGAACGCGCGATCAATATCAGTCACCATCTCCAGCGTAAGCTCATCATGGTTACGAAGAAAAATACACCACTGGCAGCTGTCGGGTATTGACGGAGTCTGCTCCAGGATTTCGATGATTGGCTTACGATCCTCCTGCTTTATGGCCATGAACATCCTCGGCATAAGAGGAAAGTGAAACGCCGCGTGGAATTCATCACCATCCCCGAAATAGGCGCGAACATCGGCGGGCCGTTGGTTGGCCTCCGCTAGAAGCATTCTCTCCGGGTATGCTAAATCTAGCCGTCTGCGAAACTCGCGAATGATCGCATGGGTCTCTGGCAGGTTTTCACAAGAAGTTCCCTCGCGTTCCACTAGATAGGGAACCGCGTCCAACCGCAAACCGTCGGCGCCCAGATTCAACCAGAATTTCATTACATCCCAGATGGCTTCTAAAACGACGGGATTGTCAAAATTCAAGTCGGGTTGGTGACTGAAAAATCTGTGCCAGTAATAAGACTTAGAGATGGGGTCCCAGGCCCAATTCGACAACTCCGTGTCGCGAAAGATGATTCGCGCCCCCTGATAACGCGTGTCTGTCTCGCTCCACACGTACCAGTCGCGTTTAGGGTTCTCGCGGGAGCTCCGCGCTTCTTGAAACCAAAGATGCTGGTCCGAGGTATGATTCACAACCATTTCGATAATGATGCGTATTCCTCGACTATGCGCCGCTGTTAGGAACGCCTTGAAATCTTCGAGCGAACCGTAACTTGGATGAACCGAAGTATAGTCTGCGATGTCATAACCGTCGTCCCGCAATGGTGATGGGTAAAAAGGCAAAAGCCAGATAGCGGTAATTCCCAGTTCCTGCAGATAATCGAGCTTCTGCATTAGTCCAACGAAATCCCCTATGCCGTCAGCATTGCTGTCGCAGAAACTACGCACGTGAAGCTGATAAATAACGGCATCCTTGTACCACAAGCTATCCTTTTGAGTGCCAAACCTCACCTCGCCCTTCGCATCTGCAAAACTTTCAATCGGTGATCCTCCCGTGGTGCTCATCGTATTGGCCTCATCCAAGGATTCCAATGAGTCAATTTAACTGGTGTAACACCTTACTTTATTCAAGACGTAATGATCATTCCCGCCGCTCCCGCAGTCATGATACCGAAGGTAGCCCAGCCTAAATACCTGAGCAACGGCGAATTCACGCGCTTACCCAGTAATCACGAATTTCCGATTTGGGCCTCTGTCTCGCGCATCGTATGCTCCTCCTGCCCTGGACACAACGAATTCCCCACCAGAGCAAGCCCCAGCGGGATCAGCGCTGCTCCGACGGCTCGTTTTTGCCCGTCTGACGGGCCCCGCTTGCTGCCGCGTAATCGATTTCTCAGACACTGCTCCAACCCTCCTCCCTCGGCCCCAGATTTTGCAACCGCAATCGGTGTGCTACCCGCTCGGCAGCGGCAGCGCATAGATCCGCCGCAGCATCTGGCCAAAGAGGCGTCGATGCAGATGCCCGCCGGCAAGCAGCAGCCAATAATAGCGGGCATGCTTGCCAGCCGCCCACCAGTCTTGGACCAACCGCTGCTGCAAGCTAGTCCGCGACCAGGCGTCGATTCTCTTCGGCAGCACGAGCCGACGCCACAGGTTGCCCAAGTTGTAGGCCAGCAGGCTCAACTGTAAGCGTGCTTCATTGGTCCCGGAACCGATGACACGATAGCCGGTCCAATGCGTCGCCTGCTTGCCTTCCTTGATCCATTGCTCGGCCGTGCCCCGCTTATTATAGAACCGCACCACCACCCGACTGAGCAGGCTCAGATTCGTGACGATAAAGCCCCCACTCGCGGAAACAACTCGCCCTTGGGTGCTCAACCTTAGCGACGACCCTTCTCGGCTTGGTCCAGCTCCCCGCCTGGTACGAGAAGCTCTTGTAGCGGACCAATGGCTTGCGGCTGGGCCTTCCCGGGGACCGGAACAGGATCTCGGCAACCTCCCACTCCAGGGTCTCGTCGGCTGGAATGCGGATCGCATACATCACGCCGCACTCCTCGAGTGCTTCGTAGATCTCCGGTTTGGCAAAGGCCGCGTCCGCCCGGAAAGCAACTTCCTTGCCCTCCCGCCTGTTGACGCACGATCTCCGGCAACAGCAGCTCGTCCCAGTCTTCGGCGCTGTGCACGTTGCCCGGTCGCAGCTTCGCCGCCAGGCAGTCCCAGTGACCATTGAACAGAAACAGCGGGTTGTACAGACCGACTCGAAGTGCCCGTTGTAGGCGCTGCCCTCTCGCTCACCACATGTCGAGCACGACGCGGTCAGAGCTGTCGAGACACTCGGCCTGCATGAACTGGACTCTCGCTGGAATCCATCCCAGCGTCTCCCGGTTCAACGCCATCAGCCCGATCAGATTCTCTTCCTTGGTCAGCAGATCGGTCTCGAACCAGTGCAAGGTCGAGGTCAGCGCCGCGCCCCGGTCCCAGATCCTCTGCGAACTAATCAATCGGAACGTCGGGTCGGATGCCAGTCGTTCGGCGTCGTTAAGGTCCTCGTAGCCCGCCAAGCGGCTGTAGACCGACTGCCGCGGTAGCTCGGCCAGTGTGAACTGCTCATTCGGTGAGGGAGAGTTTTTTTGGCGAAGGTTCGCTTGCGGGCCAAGCTCTCCGCATGGATTCTGCAACCGCAATGACGGATTGCACTGTTCTGCGAATCGACAAGAAAGCCATGATGGAAGCGCTTCATCGGGAACACGAATTTTCCGACATGTTCGTGGCCTATTTGCTGGCGCGGAACATCCGTTACGAAGAAGATCTGGTTGATCAGCTTTTCAATTCGAGCGAAAAGAGGCTGGCCCGGATCCTCCTGCTGCTCGCTCATTTTGGCAAAGAAGGCACACCCGAGTGTGTAGTCCCAAGATCAGTCAGGAGATGCTGGCGGAAATGATCGGCACAACCCGCTCGCGGGTCAGCTTCTTCATGAACCGGTTCAGTGAATTGGGCTTTCACTACAACGGTGGAACCTTGCAAGTCCACAGCTCGCTGCTTAATATCGTCCTGCACGACTAGAGTTCCGAACCTTGCAACGCGAGGTCTTGCTCAAAGTCGAGTTCAGCCGGTGTGGCGACAGCCTGGTTGCACAAATTGGGCTTAATTTGGTAAGCGTCTGCCGTGTTACAGACCATGGCGCACGGCATCTCCTGGGGGAGAAAAAGGGCACCCTCCGAAAACTCAGGATGCCCAGAGTACTAAATCCCAGTCCGAAACCCTACCGTTACTGCGGCGGCTTCTCGTCCTTCTTCGGCTGTTCGTCCTTTTGCTTCTTCTCTTCCGGCTTCTGCGCCCCGGGCTGCGGGCGCTGTCGTTCCTGCGCCGGACGCTTCGTTTCCGCAGGAGGAGGAGTGCGCTGGGGCTGCGAACGCTTTTCCGGCCGAGTGGGCGGCTGGGCTGTCGGCGCACGATTCGTTTCTGGCCCAGTGGTCGGCTGCGCAGGCTTGTCGGGGCGAGCAGCGCTGTTCTCTGGATGCGCGGCCGGCGTATTGGCCGCTGGCTGAACTGCGCCACGATTGGCTGGAGGGGTATAGGGCGCCCCTGCCGCTTTGGCCGGTACGACGGCGCGGTCGTTAAATGCTCCAGGCTTCGGAGTAGCAGCAACTGCTGGTTTGCCATGGTTCACGGAAGCCCGCTGCTCCGGGTTCGTGCGGGCAGCCTGCGCATGTTGAGTTTGAACGGCTACAGCCGGAATGTGTTTCTCACGTGCCGCAGCCTCTTCTTGAGGCCTTGGACGCACGCTGATCCCACCAGTGCCGCCGTTGTAGCTGACGCGGTTCACCGTGGTACTGTTGACCACCGTGGTGTTGTAAACGTTGTGGATGTTGGTGACGCTCACGTTGTTCACCGAACGGTTGTAGAAAAACTGTCCGTTATCCCAACGTCCGCCTTCGTAGCCCTCGCCAAAGTAACCGTAGCCGTAACTAATCCCGCCATAGAAACCTACGTGCGGACCCCAGTAGCCATCATAAAAGACGAATCCGTTGCCGCCCCAACCCCAATAGGCTGGAGTCCAGAGCAGACCGACTTGCGGAGCCATCACCCATGTACCCGGCACCCAGTAGTAATCGTCGTCGGCGTAAGCCCAGTACCCAGGTGTCCAGAGATAACCATCGCCGGGACAAAGAGGCTGCTCGTAGACGGGCAGTTCAGGCGGGGCGAAGTTGATCGATATGCCGATTTGCGCAAACGATGCTGCCGACATGGACAGCATGACGAGCGTGAACAATATCGTACGAATGAAACGGATATGCATTGTGTCTCCTCTTGCCCGATCATCCTTCGCTTGCCCGGTCTCGCTCTGCGGCTGCGGGTTGCGCGGATTGAAAGGCACGATTTCCGGACGAAACGTACTGAAGGCTCATCTCGCTCCCAAATGGTTCTGACGGAAACTTTCTCATTTCGGAAATGTCAAAGTCTGTGCAAAAAAGCTCACTTCGAGCATCCGGCCTCAGGCTATTGCCGCTCGCACTTCTGCGTGCAGACTTCTTGCCCTGTGTAGTCTTCCTTGCAGGTCGTCTTGCAGACCAGCGGGTGAACTGTGTTGTAAAGTTCCTTGCCTATCTCTTCGTCTTTTTACGTTGTGTGTCGTCATAAAGTGGCTTCTGAACAGACCGCGACGGCGCAGGTTTTGCGAGTCCGGGCAGGGCAGCATGTTGGTATTGCGCAATTGAAATCATGGACTCATCGAAGAAGTAAAGATATGGGGTAAAGAGCCCAGTTTGTGAACGTATGCATGGTAGGGAGTATCCGGTCGGCCCGGCCCCGATGGCCACCGCAGGCTGGAGCCGGGCTTGCGGATGACACTGGCAGCGTTCGTCTGAGAGCGCAATGGTGGACCTAAACGGGCACGAAACTGGAAACGGTGGATACAGCCAAGGAACACCTACAGCACCTCGGGCTCTCCTCTACTCGGAGAGACGCGATGTTTCGCGAACAATCGCTGACCCGTGTAGGCATATAAACTGAGGCGCGATTCCGTTTGAAACAAAAGTCATGCTCTTGATCTCGTCGGGTACCGGATCCGCCCCGGTCGCTGAGCCGTTTGGCGGCCTCGGTGAGCGCCAGCGCGGCGCGTTCGGCAGCGGTGAAGTAGGGCGCCTCCCGCCTTTGCAACCACTCGCCACTGAGGTAACAACCCACCGGGACGTCAGCGCGCAGACGGATGCGAACCGCCTCCTCCAGCGCCTGTCGGAACTCGGCTGCGTAGTCGGCATCGGAGCGTTGAGGCGCGTTGCTGTCCGCTCTTGGGTAATCGAAATGGTGGGAGGACACTGGCAAAATCAAAGTAAGAGGCTACTACTGGCCTCCGGGCGCACAGCCTTCCGACACGCTGCAAGGTTGGATGCGAGTGTTTGAAATTCATGGGTATGCCGAAACTGATGATCGCAGCCTAGAAACCGAGTATGAAAAGATCGCTATCTATACCAGCTTCGATGGCCCTGAACACGTTGCAAGGCAGAAAGCATCAGGTGCATGGACGAGCAAGGCAGGCCGTGGCGTAGATATGGAGCACACACTGGAAAGCCTAGAGGGTGATTTTTATGGTAAGGTCGTGAAAGTTATGAAGCGCAAATGCTAAGGCGGAAAGCGGGTGCTTGAGTGAAGGAAAAATCTATACCCGCACCGACCGAAGAACTCAAAGCGCAATGCAATGCCGAGAATGAGTTCAGTAATTTCGAGCGCGTATTCCGCAAGGTCATGGCGGTTCCCAAGGCGGAAGTTCTGAAACGGGAAGCGCAAGAGAAACACCGCAACGCACGCGCTAAGGCGAGTCCGGTGTCGGACGACGTCGAGCGGCTCACCGGACGCAAGCCGATCACCTTCGATCAGTTTGCGCACGATTACGCCTTTGCGTTCCAGACCGAGGCAAAGGCGGCGAGTTAACTGCTAAAAAAGCCACTCCTGTTTCCGGGTTGCTGGCGTAAACAGACCATCTCTAACAGATCGGCAGTCGTCCACTTCGAAGGCCAACCTGCGGATCAAAGGCGGCGTCCAATAAGCCCGAACCCAGTCAACCGGGACGGTCGATCTGCGGCTCTGGCGTTCCAGCGCCCAGCGGAGAAGAGGTCTCTTTTGAGTAAACTCCAGAATGAAGCGGAGGCTTTCCTTGGAGTGATTCGTGTGACTGTGCAGGGAGACAGCCGATCGGTACTCTCCGCCAACGTCTAGTTCGTTCCAAAAACAGGAAATCCGGTTTTGGGCCAATCGCGCTTATCCTCACTCGAGATGTGTGAACAACTGTTACAGACCTTGCCCAAGCCGTCCAGCCAAAGAAACCTTGGAAGAAGAAATGAGGAACCGAAGGAAGTCTTCCCGGTGTGGGGGATAGAGGCACTCCCGATGCCGGGATCTGCCCTAGCTGATCGCCGCGTATCTGTCCTTCGTGACTCCGCACACAAGGCAACGCAGGACGTTCAGGTTCTCCGTCGTGTAACCACAAACTCCGCACACATAGTCCGTACGGCTCTTCCCGCGCATCTTATCCAAATTCTTGAGAGCTTCCGAGTAGAGGCGGAAGTGCTCAGCTTCCGTCTTGAGTGCATAGGTAAAAGTCCTGACTGCCTCGGAGTTTTTCGATGCCTTGGCTTCACGGATGAACGCCGGGTACATCTGGTCGCGCTCGTACATCTCACCCACGATCGCAACTTGTAGGTTTTCTCGCGTGGACGCGACCGCGGGCGTCTCTATCGTTGCCTTGGGCTCTGCTCCCAGCTTACGGATGACAGCGCCGTGATTGCTGGCGTGGATCTCTTCCGCCCGGGCAGCCGCGCGAAATAGGCTGGCAACTTCCCGGTAACCTTCGTCGTCAGCTTTCTTGGCGACGGCGACGTAGCGGTGATGGGCGTTGCTTTCCCCGTTGAAGGCCACCTGGAGGTTATCGAGGGTGGTCGTGGTCTCGCCGGTCGTGTGCTTGGCACCCGCAACAACAGCGGCAGGCAGCAATAAAGAGAGAATGCCTTCAATAGTGGCGATCATGACGAGGTGCTCCTTGTTGTGCTCTCTCTTTATTGCTAGCAGCGAAATCGATCCGGCGCTTGGTCGGCCGGGTTCTGAGCTCTGACTGCTATTAACTTGAATTTCATTCTTGCTCGGGAAGAAGGTCTGCCTGAAAGAATGCAGGCAGAGTGCCAATGTCGAGCGACGAGCGGCAATTTGCTTAATTGCATTGTTTTTAGCAAGTTAAGAGGGGGCAGGGCAGCTTGGACAAGCGGCGATTCGCGGGGTTCCGGTGGCCCGGTTCCACCAGGGTGGTGGTTTTCGGCCAGGGGTTGGCGATCATAATCTGGCCATCAGAATCTGGCGATCACGAATCCGGCAATCAAGCACTTTGCGATTCACTCGGCTTCGTTGTCGTCGATGCCGATTTTGGAGAGGCGGTAACGCAGTGCGTTGCGCAAGAGGCCGAGCGCCAGAGCTTTCAACCAGATGAAACTTGGTGCGGTTTTTCCTGAAGCGTGGTCATTCTTGCTGAGGGACAAACCCCGCGTGGAGTCTTCATGCTTTGCCAAGGGCAAGGCAAGCTCTCGACCACTGCTAAAGACGGAAAAACCTTCACCCTGCGGATCGCGAAGCCGGGAGAGGTCCTCGGTTTACGCGCAGTTGTTACGGGGCCGCCCGTATGACGTGACGGTGGAGACGATGCAGCCATGCCTACTGAACTGGGTGAACCGAGAAAACATCCTTCTCAAAGAGCACAGCGATGCCTGTCTTCATGCCGTTCAGCATATACACACTCAACTGAGAAATGACTCCAAAGGCTGAGTCCTCCCAATCGGCGATGACGAGCGCAGGACCAGAGGTAAACTAGCGTTATGCGCAAGTGCCTAATCACGCCGATTCCGCAGGATGCTCCGTCTCTCGACGAAGGCTGGCTGAACCTCGACGGTGTAGCCGTGGTCGAGGTCACATCGGAAGAGAAGGAATATCCGGTGGAGGCTGCACTGGTCTCAGGAGAAATGCGGGTTCTACACTGGCGGTCGCGTCCTTTACGGAGTGACTGCACACGGTAGCGGTTGTTCGAAAATGAGAATTGGGCTTGTGCAAACGAAAGCGCCCCGGACTCCGGTTAGAGTCATGGGACGCTTGTTCGAACAGCCCTCCCACGAAGTCTGCCCAAGGATAGATTAGGCGGCTTCGTCATGATCGTGAATAGCACGTGCGTGCTAGCGAGGAAATGGCCTCAGCTTGGGCTTGTGCCGGAGCGTAGCGATGCCCCACAGCCCGCACGCTAGAAACGAAATAATGGCGAACGCGCCCAAGCCAAGCCAGCAGTCAAAGGCGAATTGGAGCAAAGGTACCAAAACCCGCCAAATGGATTCTTCTCCCCGAAGCGAGAATGGCGGGGGAGGTAAACACGAGTCACCGCGCTTCTGTCTCGCACGTTTTAGGGCAGTTTTGAGACCAAATGCAATGCGTGCAGAATGCGTGGAAGCTAAAGAGAGTTACAGGCACCATTGCTAGTTCGTCGGGCAAAACGCCTGCACCTTAAGCGCAAATTGCTGTAACGACGATCTGAAGCAAGGAGCAATGCTCGGGGTGTGGAAGCTCAGCCTCTGCTCTCAATCGTGGTGCGCTTGCATCAGGAACCGCTCTTGTCGAAGGAACATCGGCAACTACCGACCGATCAGAAGGGTCTGACTCGGGGCATTCTCGATGTATTCTGCTCATGCCCGATGGTACGCCCGACAATTGAAGTGCTACGACACGGCACTTCGTACCAGTGGCGGCGTCATCTTGGGAGCCGGGTATCACATCAATGGTTTCGTTGGCCGCATCATACTGTCTGTTGCTGGCTGTTGCTGTAGTTGTCTTTGTAAAGTACTCTCCCCGGAATTGTAGGTAGGCTCTGTGCTGTGGATTCGCGGCTGCCGCCCTTGCCTTTGATCGAACAACTCTCTCCAGGACACGCGCCCACAGACAACCATCGCATCCTCGCGGCTCCCGATCAAGACATACTGGACCACGAACTACGACAAACTGCTTGAGGAATCGCTCAAAGCCGCGGGGAAGATACCGGATGTCAAATACACCCTCGACCATCTCAAGCTCACGAAGCCGAAGCGCGATGCCGAAGGAAACGGGGATCTGGTAAATAGGAATACAACAAATGCTCTAGTAGGGTACACGTTCTTTGTTTCACCACATCGTTCGATTGAAGTCGCTCGCTGCCCATTCTCTCGTCCACTGTGTCTGAACCAGCTGTTCCGAAGGGAACTCGCTCTCCGCTCATTGAACAGGTAGGAACTCCAGGCGTAGAAGGCATATTTGCCGAACGCTTCTGTTTAGGCAATTGATCAGCTAGCCTTTATTCCGCGGGGCCACAGCAGCTATGAGGTGGGAGTTTAACGTTTGGCGGCGATGAGAGCTTGTTTAAGAAGAAACCCGGCAGCATCGGACAGGCTTAAATCGTCCGGGACAGGTTGAAAATTGCTGTGAAGCTCTTTCTGTTGTACGGAGATGGTCTTGAACAGAAGCGCTTTGCCTCGCATGTCCACGGCCATCTCCGTTAGTTCCCAATGGCCAGGGGTGATCTCGGTCCGTTTTACCGTGAACTGGCCGCCCTTTTCGAGGTGCCCCAGCAATCCCCGAGCGAACTTGACTTCATTGATGAGCTGGCCGTTGATGCTCACCAGGCGCTGCTGCTTGGCGTCAACCCAGATCTCGCCCGCCATTTCGTGAAGAACCTTCCCCTCGCGGGAAGGAGGCTGGAAGCGAGGATTGGGCTTGAAGATAAGTTTGATTCGGCCGCCGTTTTCCCCGGCGTACTCAAAGAGGAACGCGTCAGGGATCATCTGGAGAAACCGATTGCATTGTTCAGCATCTTTTCGGTGGGTTTGTTCGAACTTGTGCTGCTCTTCAGGATTATGCGAGAGCCTCAGGATGCGTTCGGTTTCGCCGCGCTGCTGGGCGTCGGTCAAAGGTTCACCCGCAATGGCGATCAAGCGGTCAAGCGAGCCAGATTTGGTTTCGACCACTTCTCTGGTTTCTTGTTTGCCGTCCACTTCTTTGACCAGCAGATACTTCCAGCGGATCTCGGTAAGCGAGATGTTCAGTTCGCTGCGGATCACCGCCCAAACCAGATTGACGGGGGAGGGCTGTGCCTCGGATTGGGATTCTGCCGATGCTATGCGGGAAACCAAAAGCAAGATCACGCCGGCAAACATCATTCGTGATTGCGTAATGTTCACGTGGTCTCCGCTCCTGGGAACACTGCTCAGCGTAAGGACCTGAGGCCTCTGGAACAACCGCACGACAAGCCAGCAAACCGCGGGCCAAACGTAAGTGTCTGTTATTCCTGAGTGGTGGTCCGGCTAACACGGTAATTTAGCTCCGTAAAGTGTAGCTTCTGCTGCCGCAGGCAGGGCCCCAATCGTGTCAAACCGTGTTCGGGGGACAATCGAGGCATCGCAAAGCAGTCAGGCGACGATGTTTTCGTGCATTTCTCGGCTATCTAGGCAGGCGGGTCTCGCAGCTTGCCGGTACGCCAAGCGGTCGCGTTCTCCGTCACGAGGGGCCCCAAAGGCTTCCAGGCAGAGAACGTCCAGCTCAGCTGAAGAAAGCACAGACCTGCCCGGAGTAAGAAGTCGTTCCCGGGCAGTTGTTTTTTTGCTTTCAAAAACATCATTCTCGTGGAAAGGTAAGGGAGAAGCCTGGTCAGTCAGGGCTCAAGACAGGCGCAAATTCTTGAGCGAAGCGCGAGCGGCTCCGCCACTCATATTTGGCACAACGATCAATTCGAGTGCGGTGACATTTGAAAGCTCAACTTGATATTCCTCGACCTCGCGTGTAGTTTCGGGCGGGCTGAAATTCCACTGCTGGCGCACAATTTCTTCAGATGAGCTTCCACCATCCGGAGACCACCGCAAAACGAACTCTTGCGTGC
>WNFF01016157.1_pt1 | contig 12670 bp, 13 predicted proteins | sample 5400441 | NCBI WGS metagenome assembly WNFF01 (sample SAMN13153345, study PRJNA577476) | soil metagenome | isolation source: 120 cm saprolite under Douglas fir tree site 2 hole 3 replicate 1 | place: USA:California | collected 2015-04-18
GGATGGTCGGGGGCGCGGGCGCACCGGCCGGGTCGACGCCGAACGCCGCGCAGATGGCCATACCGCACGACCGCACGTCAGCGCGCAGGTCGCTTTGCGATGGCGCTCCGCGCACGGCGGCAGCTGGATGCCCGCTGAGTCGAACCTCTCCATTGCTGGTGACGCGGATCGCGGCGGCCCCGAAGCCGCCCATCGCGATTCCGGCTTCGTGCAGGGCGGCCACGCCCGACAGGACCGCCGCGCCCAGGGCCGCCGCGGCCGGGGGCGTCAGCGGGCCGCGGGACAGGATCGTGCCCAGCGGCACGCCTTCGTTCGGCTCCGCGGCGACCCAGACGCCGTTGGGGTCGGTGCCCCAGGCCAGCACTGGAGCCAGCGCCGGATGCGGGTGCTCGGCCAGCCGCTGAATGCGCGGCACGGCCGCGGCCGCCTCAGCGGCAGGTGCGGGGATCTCGTGGATCACCACCGCCTTCCCGTTCTTGAGCGTGGCCTTCCAGCCCTGGCCCGCGCCGGGGGCCACGAGTTCGATCAGCTTCGGTTTCGGCTCGCTCTCGGGCATATCGGGTGCATGGTACCCTTGCTGCCCATGGCGTATGTCATCGTTTCGCCTTGCGTGACGGTCAAAGACGCCTCATGCGTCGAGGTTTGCCCCGTGGACTGCATCCACAGCGACGACGCGGCGAATATGTATTTCATCGACCCGGATGAGTGCATCGACTGCGGCGCCTGCGTCGATCCCTGCCCTGTAGACGCGATCTTCCCCGAGGACGAGGTGCCCGAGAAAGAGCGCGAATACATCAAGATCAACGCCGACTATTTCAAGAAATAACCACCTAGTACTGTCCTGAGAGTGGTGAGGCACGCAATCACCCTCGTCCCTGGAGACGGGGTCGGGCCCGAGATCTGCTCCGCCACCGTGCGTGTGCTCGAGGCCACCGGAGTCCAGTTCGACTGGGACGTACACCAGGCCGGTGAGGCGGCGATCAAGGAATTCGGGACGCCGCTGCCCGAGCCGTTGCTGGCCTCGATCCGCAAGAACAAGGTCGCGCTGAAGGGTCCGATCACAACCCCCGTCGGCTCCGGCTTCAGAAGCGTCAACGTCGCCCTGCGCCAGGAGCTCGACCTATATGCGCTCGTGCGTCCGGTCAAAGCGTACAAAGGCGCCCGCAACCTGCGCGACGACCTCGACTTCGTGATCGTGCGCGAGAACACTGAGGACATCTACGCCGGGATCGAGTTCGAGCAAGGCTCGGCCGACGCCAAGCACCTCATCGATGAGATCTCCTCTCTGGCGAAGAAGAAGATCCGCCCCGACAGCGGGCTTTCCATCAAGCCGATCTCGATCAGTGGATCAGAACGGATCGTGGAGTTTGCGTTCGACTACGCGCGGAAGAACAGGCGGCGCAAGGTCACCGCCGTGCACAAGGCCAACATCATGAAACACACGGACGGGCTGTTCCTCGCGGTGGCGCGAAAGGTCGCCGAGCGCAACTCGGACATCGAGTTCGAGGATCGCATCGTCGACAACATGTGCATGCAGCTGGTGTTGCGGCCGAGCGAGTACGACGTCCTCTGCTGCCCCAACCTCTACGGCGACATCATCTCGGACCTCGGGGCCGGCATGATCGGCGGGCTCGGGCTCGCGCCGGGCGCGAACATCGGGACCAACGGCGCCGTGTTCGAGGCCACCCACGGCAGCGCCCCCAAGTACGCCGGGCTCAACAAGGTGAACCCGATGGCGGTGATGCTGTCCGGCGTGTTGATGCTGCGGCACTTGAAAGAGGTCACCGCGGCCGACGCGCTCGAGGGCGCCATAGCGAGCGTGATAGCGGTGGGCAAGGCCGTGACCTACGACCTGAAGGAGAGACGCAACGACCCCACGGCGGTGGGTACGAGCCAGGTCGCCGAGGCGGTCGTGGCGCAGCTCAGAGCGGGTGCGTAGCGACGGGGAAGAGGTCAAGCGGTCGCGGCGCCTCTGGGACCAGCAAATGAGACGCGCCGCCGCGGTCCTTGCTGCCGGCCTGCTCGCCGCAGCCTGCTCCAATGGCTCGCCCCCGCTGATGAGCGCTACCCACGCGAGCACCGCGCGCGTGATCGGCCCGGCGATGGACGGCCTGGACCAGCCTTCGTTCGCATTTCGAACCGGCCGGCCGCCGGCATTGAGCCTGCAGGAGCTATTCCATCCGCGCTACAACGTGCCGGCCGACCCATCGTTGGTGCGCACGCTACTGGTGACCGGCGACATCATCCCGGCCCGCGGAGTCGCCTGGTCGGCTATCGACGTGCATCACGACTACCTGTGGCCCTTTCGGCCAACCGCCGACTACACGCGGAACGCCGACGTGACCTATGTCAACCTGGAGGCGCCGCTGTTTGCGGGCTGCCCGGTGAACCCCAACTCGAGCTTCACCTTTTGTGGTGACGCGCGCTTTGTCAACGGCCTCACGTTGATGGGGGCAAAGGTCGTCAACCTCGCGAACAATCACCTCACCAACTACGGCTCGGCCGGGGTCAGCTCTACGGTCCAGCTACTCGATCAAAACGGAATCCTCAACAGTGGGCTTGGCCCGGTAGCCGTCATCGATGTTCGGGGCATCAAGTTCGGGTTCATCGGCTTCAACGGCGTCGGCCGCGCGATCGACCAGGCCGCGCTCAAGGACGGCATCGCTCGCGCGCGCCAGCTGGCGGACATCGTGGTCGTGCAATTCCACTGGGGGAAGGAATACGAGCGCCAGCCGATGGCCGACCGCGGCGTGCCGACGCCGGACGATCCTGTGGCCATCGGCCACGAAGCGATCGACTGGGGTGCGGACATCGTCATCGGCAACCATCCGCACTGGTACCAGGGCATCGAGGTGTACCACGGCAAGCTCATCACCTACGCCCATGGAAATTTCATCTTCGACCAGATGTGGTCGGAGGAGACGCGCGAGGGAGTCGTCGGCACCTATACGTTCTATGGGACGCGATTGGTCGCTGCCTCCTGGAAGGCGGTCCGCATCTACGACTACGGGCAGCCGGTGTTCATGAATGCGAACGACAACAGCACCGCGCTGACGACCATGGAAGCGGCCAGCGATGAGCTCGCCGCGCGCCTGGGCGAACCCACGACGAAGCCCGTGCCCGCGCTGCCGCCGCCGCCGGCATATGCACCGCTCAAGGCGCCTTGACCTAGAATTTCGGACAACTCAATCCCAGGGGGTTCCACCGTCTCAGCCAACGTCAAAGCAAGCGAGCTCCAAAGAATGCGCGGGCGCCGAAGGCGCGGTCGCGACAGATTTGTCGTCGGAGCGACGATCACGCTGCTGATCGCCGGTGGCGTCGGTAGCGGATTTGTCCTCGCCAATCGAACCGCCGCCGTCATCCTCACGGCCCAACACACGGGTATCGACACCAGCAGACATGCAGTGCCGGCTCCGCCTGCGAATTTCGATCACTTCGATTTCTCGAGCCTGTGGCTCGCGTTCAATCGCCAGCCGTCGCTGCCAATCCACGGCCAGGCCGCGTACCTCGTGGACCTCGACACACGCCAGGTGATGTGGGCCCGCGATCCCGAAACCTCGCGCGCACCCGCGAGCCTGACCAAGCTGATCACGGCCATGGTGGCGGTCGACGATGCGGGCTCGCTGGACCGGACAGTCGTGGTTGCCAAGGAGGCGGTGCAGGTCGTACCTAGCGTCATGGGACTGTCCCCCGGCGAGAGCCTGACGGTGCGCGAGCTCCTCGACGGCCTCTTCCTCGACTCGGGGAACGATGCCGCCGAGGCGTTGGCGCGCGGCATCGTGCCCCGGGATCGCTTCATGCGGCAGATGAACCAGAAGGCGAAAAGCATCGGCCTGACGGCGAGCCACTTCGTGAACCCGAGCGGTTTGGACGCGCCCGGGCATGGAATGTCGGCCCGCGATCTCGCCCACGCGGCGGCGTACCTGGACCAGTACTACCCGGCTCTGGCCGGCATCGCGGCCACCCGGGACGTCCGCATCCCCGCCACAGGGCAGCACAAGGCCTTCTACCCGCACAACTTGAACCAGCTGATCTTCACGTATCCGGGAGCGACGGGCCTCAAGACAGGCCTGACGGACAACGCGGGGGGTTGCATTGTCGCGACCGCGACGCGGAACGGCCGCCACCTGATCGCGGTCGTGCTCAACGCCACGCACCACTCGGCCGACGATGCCGCGGTGCTGCTCAACTACGGCTTCAGTACGCAGCCGCACCTGCCCCTCCTTTCTTAGCGGCAGCGAGCGCTAGACTTCCCGGACGTGATCCGGCTTGTGGCACTGAGCGCGCAGGAGGTGCTCGACTCGCGCGGAAATCCCACCGTCTCGGTCACCGCGACCACGGAGCAGGGCAGTGCCACCGCGATCGTCCCCTCAGGTGCGTCGACCGGCAAGCATGAGGCTCTCGAGCTGCGCGACGGCGACCCCAACCGCTACGGGGGCAAGGGGGTCCTCAAGGCGGTCAGCAACGTCGAGCGGACGATCGCCGCCCACGTGGTCGGAATGGACATCTCCGACCAGGCGGCCTTCGACGCGGAATTGATCGGGCTCGACGGAACGATCGACAAATCACGCCTGGGCGCGAACGCGATTCTGGGTGTGTCGCTGGCGGCCGCACGCGCAGCCGCTCAGGCATCGACGACGGCTCTTTACCGGTACCTCGGCGGCGCGCAGGCACACCTGCTGCCCCTGCCGATGGCGAACATCCTCAATGGCGGTGTGCATGCGGACACGTCCGTTGACGTGCAAGAGTTCATGGTGTGCCCGGTCGGCGCGCCGTCGTTTGCCGAAGGGCTACGCGCGGTCTCGGAGGTGTATCACGAGCTCAAGCTACTGCTCAAGAGCCAGGGCCTCTCGACCGCGGTGGGGGACGAGGGCGGCTTCGCCCCGGACCTGCCTTCGAACGAGGATGCCATCAAGCTCATCGTCGAGGCGATTGGTCAGGCTCGCTACAAGCCCGGAGACGAGGTCGCACTCGCGCTCGACCCGGCTGCCAGCGAGCTGTTCGCTGACGGGAGCTACAAGTTCGCAGGCGAAGGCCTGGCCCTGACAGCGCTGCAGCTGGTCAACCTGTACGAAAAGTGGGTTGACCTGTACCCGATCGTTAGCATCGAAGACGGCATGGCCGAGGACGACTGGGACGGCTGGAAGCTGCTCACAGAGCGGCTCGGAGGCAAGATCCAGCTCGTGGGCGACGACCTCTTCGTCACCAACGTCGACCGGCTCCAGCAGGGGATCGAGAAGGGGATCGCCAACTCCATCCTCATCAAGGTCAACCAGATCGGCACCCTCACTGAAGCCCTGCACGCCATCGACACTGCGCGGACGGCGGGCTACTCGGCAGTCATCTCGCATCGCTCCGGCGAGACCGAGGACACGACGATCGCGGACCTGGCCGTCGCGACCGGTGTGGGCATGATCAAGACGGGTGCGTGCGCCCGCGGGGAGCGCGTGGCCAAGTACAACCGGCTGCTTGCCATCGAGCGTGAGCTCGGCTCGGGCGCGTACTACGCACAGGGCTCGAGCTTTCCGTGAAAGCGGCATCGCGGGCGGTTCACGCCGGCCGCGAACTCGTTGCCCGGAGCCCGCTCGCGCCCGACCTCAGTCCCGCGGCGGTCCACGTATACACCGACCTCGACGACTACGAGGCGGTTGCGCGAGGAGACCGGCCGGGGCATTACTACGGCCGAAACTCCAACAGCAACCGGTCGATGCTCGAACAGGCGGTCGCCGAGCTCGAGGGCGCGGAGGCCGGCCTGGCCACAGCGAGTGGTATGGCGGCGCTGCACGTGGCGATCCTCGCGCTGGCGCCGAAACCGATGACGATCGTGGCCACGCGCGAGCTGTATGGCGGAACTCTGGCGCTCCTGCGCCAGGACTTCGAGCCCACCGGCTACGAGACCAACTTCGTCGACATGACAGACCTCGAGGCGGTCGGGAGCGCGCTCGACGGCGCCGGCCTCGCGCTGGTGGAGACGATCACCAACCCCCTGTGCAGGCTGCCTGACGTCGAAGCGATCGCATCGCTGGCGCGCGATCGAGGCGTGCCGCTGCTGGTCGACAACACGTTCGCGACCCCAATCCTTTTCCTGCCGCTCGAGGTTGGTGCGACCGCCGTCATGCACAGCGCGACGAAGTACATCGGCGGCCATTCCGACCTTGTCGCCGGCATCGTTGTCGGAAGCGCGGACGTGATGTCAGGCGCGCGCGCAAGGTCGATACGCACCGGTCGGCCCGTTCGATGCGTGGCTCGCGCTGCGCGGCCTGCGGACCCTCGACGTGCGCATGCGCCGGCACAGCGACAACGGCATCGCGCTCGCCCGCGCCCTGCAGACGATGCCCGGCGTCGCGCGCGTCCATTACCCGTCGCTCGAGGGCTCGCCGTCTTTTGCGCTGGCGCGGCGGCTCATGCCGGACGGAGCCGGCGGGATGCTCGCCTTCGACCTCGAAGGCGGCCGCGCGGCCGTGCAGCGAATGCTGTCGCGCTTCCAGATGGTCAGGTTCGCCGCCAGTCTCGGCGGTGTCGAGACGACCGTTTCCTACCCGGAGATAACCTCGCATCGCGCCCTCAGCGCGGCCGAGCGTGCCGAGCTCGGCGTCGGGTCGGGGACGGTTAGGGTCTCGGTCGGCATCGAGGCGGCCGACGACATACTCGCCGACTTCGCCCACGGCCTCGCCAATTAGTTGTCGGCCTACACGCTCTTGCAGCTCGTCGAGGTCCTTGCCTTCAGCGCCGTACTCATGTTCGGCGTCCTCGCCCGATCGCCGAGCATTGCGATCCTGGGCGGCGGCTTCTTGATCGGCAAGGCCGTCCTCAACATCCTCGCGCCCGAGGGCGGGACGGTCTACAGACGCTCCGTGATCGGTTACACGCTGGGTGGGATCTTCGTTGTCATCGGCGTGGCGGCCGCCCACTTCCTTACGTAGAGCGGAATCTGCGACCAACGGGCGGTGGTTCCTATCCTGTGACGAGATGGCACAGCGAACCGTGAACGCGGGAATCGTCGGGCTGATCGGCAACACGCCGTTGCTGCGAGTCCGTCTGTTCGAGCGCGACTTCCCCGAGCTCGAGGTCTACGCCAAGGCCGAGTGGTTCAACCCGGGCGGGTCTGTCAAAGATCGCGCGGCGCTCGGGATGATCCTGGACGGCGAGCAGCAGGGCGAGCTCACGCATCGCAAGACGATCATCGACTCCACCTCGGGTAACACCGGGATCGCGTACGCGATGGTCGGCGCGGCCAAGGGCTATCGGGTCAAGCTGGTGATGCCTGGCAACGTGAGCGCGGAGCGCAAGGCGCTGGTCACCGCCTACGGCGCCGAGATCGTATACAGCGACGCGCTGGAAGGATCGGACGGCGCCATCAGGATGGTTCGCGACCTGGTGGCGAGCGAGCCGCACCTCTATTTCTATCCCGACCAGTACTCGAATCCGGCCAACGTGCGGGCGCATTACGAGGGCACCGCCGTCGAGATCATCGCGCAGACCTCTGGACGCATCACCCACTTCATCGCCGGGCTCGGCACCACCGGCACATTCGTCGGCACATCGCGACGTTTGAAAGAGCACGACAACTCCATTCACACCATCGCGGTCCAGCGTTGCCGACGAGGTCTGGGGCAGCCCGACCGAAACCGCTTACGACCTCGCGCGCACCCTGGCCCGCACCGAGGGACTCCTGGTTGGACATTCGAGCGGCGCAGTCCTGTGGGCTGTGCGGCGGCTGGCCGAGACCGTCCGCGAGGGCGTGGTGGTGACCGTCTTCCCGGACTCGGGCGACCGCTACCTCTCGACGGGTCTTTACGGCAACAGGTGAAGATCCGCGGGAGCGCGATGGAGGCGATCGAGAAACACGGAGCCGAGGGCTATCCCGACGAGATCTGCGGGATCATGCTCGGAACGCTGGCCGAGCACACCGTCACGCAAGTGCGTCGGGCGCGCAACATAATCGTCGAGCGCTCGCGCGACCGCTACGAGATCGATCCGCTCGACCACATCCGCATCCAGCGCGAGGCGGACTCGAACGGCCTCGACATCGTCGGTTACTACCACAGCCATCCCGACCACCCCGCCCAGGCTTCTCGCTTCGACACCGAGCGGGCGTGGTCGGGCTACGTGTACGTCATCGTTTCGATCGCGGAAGGCAAGCCGGTCGACGCCAACGCGTTCGTCGCCGAGGAGGACGGCGGTCCGTTTCGCTCCGAGCCGCTCGAAGTCAGCTGAGTCGGTTAGGACGGTTGCGAGGTCCCTGGTCTCGGTCTCGGCATCGAAACGCCGGCGGTCGTGGCCTCGAGGCAGTGCGGGCAGCGACCGTGCGTCCCGCCCATAGGGTCGACCGCCCAGCCGGCCTGCGCGTGCCCATAGCCACAAATGGCGCAGGGGCGGGGCCCGAATACGGGGCCGATCAATCGACGCCAGAGCTGGTTCAAGACCACGGATTCAACCCTACTCCAGAACCGGCGGCGACGCCACCAGGCCAAAGCTGGCCTAATTGAACACGTGTCCAGGCCGATCGTCGCCATCGTGGGCCGCCCCAACGTCGGCAAGTCGACCCTTTTCAACCGCGTCCTCGGCTGGCGCAAGGCGATCGTCGACCCGCAGTCGGGCCTGACTCGCGACCGGCTGTACGGGATCGCCGAGTGGCGGGGCCGTGAGTTCTCGATCGTCGACACCGCGGGCCTGGACCTCGACGGGGGCAAGAACGAATCGCGCGCCGCGATCGAGGCCCAGACGCAGGTGGCGATCGAACAGGCCGACGTCATCGTGCTGCTGCTTGACGTCCGCGAAGGACTGACTCCTCTCGATCGCGAGATCGTGGGCCTGCTCCGCCGGTCCGGTCGTCGTGTCCTGGTGGCCGCGAACAAGGCCGACTCGCCCAACAACCGGCATTTCGCGCACGAGATCTCCGAGCTCGGATTCGACGAGCCGAGCCTCGTCTCCGCCCAGCACGGCCTCGGCATAGGCGAATTCCTGGATCGGGTCGTCGCAGAGCTGCCGGCGCCGGCCGAAGAGCCGGCGGTCGATACGAAGACCGACCGGCTGGCTATCATGGGCCGACCGAACGTCGGCAAGTCATCGCTGTTGAACGCACTCCTAGGTGACGAGCGTGCCCTCGTGAGCCCGCTGCCCGGGACCACGCGAGACCCGGTCGACACCGAGCTCGTCTACGACGGCGTGCCGGTGGTCCTGGTCGACACCGCGGGCATTCGCCGGAAGTCGACGGCTCGCGACCGGCTGGAGCAGTACAGCCTGCTGCGCGGCATCCACGCGATGGAGAGGGCGGACGCGGTCCTCCTCGTACTCGATGCATCCGCGGGCGTTCTCGCGCAGGATCAGCATGTGGCCGGCTACGCGCTGGAAGCGGGGAAGGGCCTTGTGATCGTGGTCAACAAGATCGACCTGGTCGAGCCGGCTCACCGCAAGGCTGCGTTCTGGCGAACCGCGCTGCTCAGGAGCTTCAAGTTCGCACCCTTCGCGCCGATCGTGACTGTGTCAGCGAAAACCAGGGAGGGCATCCGGTCCGTGATTCCATCGGCCCTGGAGGTCGTCGGCCAGCGCCGGATCAAGATCCCGCCCAATGAGCTCAACCGCGTCCTGCGGCAGGCCTTCGTGGAGCATCCACCCCCCAGCTATAAGGGCCGCCGCCTCCGGCTGGGTTATGCCACCCAGGCCGCATCCGAGGCGCCGACGGTCGTGATGTTCGTCAACGACGTCGGCCTGCTCCACTTCTCCTACCGGCGATACCTCGAGAAGGCGATCCGCGAGCGGTTTGGCCTCATGGGCAACCCGCTGAAGCTCGTTCTGCGGGCCGGCACTGACCGAAAGGCCAAGGCTGGTACCAAAGCCAAGACCTAGTCCGTTTACATTTCCATCACGCCCAGACGACATGCGGATGACGGGATGGTGATGTATTGATGGTATGGCCGGTTTGAGCTTCAAGGTCCTGGTCGTCGACGACGAGGCGCACATCGTCGAGCTCGCCCGTCTCTACCTCTCGCGCGAGGGGTACGACGTAGAGGGTGTGGGGGATGGGACGCAGGCGCTGACACGCTTTGCACAAATCAAGCCGGACCTCGTGATCCTCGACATCATGCTGCCGGGCACGGACGGCCTCAGCATCTGCAAGGAGATCCGCAAGCAGAGCCAGGTGCCGATCATCATGCTCACCGCCCGGGACGAAGTCACCGACAAGGTCGTCGGCCTCGAGGTGGGCGCCGACGACTACCTGACCAAGCCCTTTCATCCGCAGGAGCTCGTGGCTCGCGCCAAGGCGCTTCTGCGCAGGGCGCGGCTCGAGCCGGACCAGCCCAAGCTGATCAGGGCGGGCAAGCTCGAGGTCGACCTCGAACGCCATGAGGTCCGCCAGGGCGCCTCTCGGGTCCACCTCAGGCCGAAGGAGTTCGACCTCCTCGCGCTGCTGGCGCGGCATCCGGGTCGGGTTTTCCAGCGCAGCGAGCTGCTCGACCTGGTGTGGGGCTACGACTTTCCTGGCTACACGCGGACCGTGGACGTCCACGTCCAGCAGGTCCGCGAGAAGCTGGCCGCCGCGAGGATCTCCGACCCGAGCATCCAGACGGTATGGGGCGTCGGCTACCGGCTGGAGCTGGCGGCGAGCTGAGCCTCCGTCTCCGTCTGCTCGCCGCCGCCGCCGGCATCGTGGCCGTGAGACTACCAGGCGCGCTTGAGCCTGCTGGCCTCGCAGCTCGGCAGCAGCCGGCTTCTGCTTCTCAACAAGCAGGCCCGCGTCGTTTTCGACAGCGGTGGCGTGGACACGGTCGGCCAGGCCATCTCGGTGACGCCTTCAAGACGCGTCACCGGGGTCGCCGAGGCGCGGACCAACCTGGGGGGCCAGACCTACCTCGTCGCAGCGACGACGATTACGGCCTCGCGAGATCCACTGGGGGCGGCATACGTCGTGCTCGGCCTCCCCCAGGGAGCCTTTGCGGCGGCAGCGGCGAGCGACCTCGTGCCCCGCCTCCTCCTGGCCGGCGGCGCGGCGCTGCTGCTGGCGATTCTCCTGGTGCTCCTTGTGAGCCGCTCGCTCACCAAGCCGCTCGGCAAGCTGGCCGCGGCCGCCGAGGACATCACCGCGGGCCACTACTCGCGGCGCGTGGGCATCCACGGGACCGACGAGATCGGGAAGCTGGGGTCCGCGTTCGACCGCATGGCGGAGGCGGTTGAGCGCGCGCGTAAGGTCCAACGCGATTTCCTGGCCAACGTCTCGCACGAGCTCAAGACGCCGTTGACGAGCCTCATCGGGTTCAGCCAGGCGCTCGTCGACGGGAACATCAAGACCGAGAAGGAGCGCGCGCGGGCGGCGACCATCGTCCACGAGGAGTCGGAGCGCGTGTTGCGCATGGCCCAGGAGCTTCTCGATCTCGCCCGTGTGGAAGCCGGGTCGATCTCGTTCCACATCACTGCGGTCGACCTGGCCGGACACCTCGAGCAGGGGCTGGAAATCGTGCGGCCGCGCGCCGATTCCCGCCAGCTCAAGCTGGAGCTCGACGTGCCCACCGACATTCCACCAGTCGCCGCCGACCCCGAACGCTTGCACCAGATCCTCGACAACCTGCTGGACAACGCTGTCAAGTACGCTCCCTCGGCATCCACGGTCACCGCGAGCGCGCGGTTGGTGGGCAGCGCCGTGGAGGCGGTCGTCGCCAATCCCGCCGGCCCGCACCCTCCCGATCCAGACCGCATGTTCGAGCGCTTCTACCGGGCAGACCCCTCGCGCTCGGCGGCGGCCGGAGGGGTGGGGCTCGGACTCGCGATCTCGCGTGAGCTCGCAAATGCCATGGGCGGCCGGCTGTGGGCGGACATCGACGGCTCGGGCAACCTCCGCCTGCACCTCACGCTGCCCGCAGCGAAGGGTCGCCAGACGGAACCAGTGGCGCCGCCGGCCGAGGCGTCGGCCGCCTAGCGCCTGTCCTGATCAAAAAGAAACCGGGAAGACGGAGTGGGGGAGAGCCTGGCGGCCGGGCGGACGCAAGGTGACATCAGTCGCGAATTTTCTTCTGTAAATGCTTGACACCGAACATATTTTCCCTACACTACAAACATGTGTTCTGTGGGTGGGGCAAGGGGGAATTGGACCTCGCAAGAGGTCTTTCAAGAGATCAATTCGCTCCTCAATCGCCTTGGCTCCGAGGACCTCAACGCCGTGCCGGCGGAGTCGATGGGCGAGGACCAGATCGCGCTCCAGCGCATCGTCAACCGCGCCCAGGCGGAGGGGCTGCGCCGGCTCCGCCGCTTCGACAGCGGCCAGGGCTACGCCCCTTCCGGCGCGCTGAGCGCACGAGCGTGGCTGCGCTGGCAGCTGAACCTGACAGCTAACGCGGCATCGGAGCGCGTCGCGATCTCGCGAAAAATGCCGGGTCTACCAAGAACCGAGCAGGCCCTCGCCGATGGGGACATCAGCTTCCGGCATGTTGCCCTCATCGCGGAGACCGCCGGCCAGCTCGGGGACAAGTTCGAGGCCCATGCGGAGACATCCTGGTCGATGTGTCCAAGGAGGTCTGTCCCTGGCGGTTGCAGCGAGCGATCTGGAATCTGAAGCACTGCCTCGATTCAGACGGCGTCCTCAGGGAAGCCAACAAGGCGCACGACCGTCGCTTCCTTCACATGAGCCAGACGCTGGATGGGGTCTACCGGATCGATGGGTGGCTCGATGCCGAAG
>WNFF01016546.1_pt1 | contig 12669 bp, 9 predicted proteins | sample 5400441 | NCBI WGS metagenome assembly WNFF01 (sample SAMN13153345, study PRJNA577476) | soil metagenome | isolation source: 120 cm saprolite under Douglas fir tree site 2 hole 3 replicate 1 | place: USA:California | collected 2015-04-18
GCCTCCGCAGGGGGATAACAGCGGCTGGGGTGGACAGCAGCGCTAACTCTAAGATTACCGGGTTAGCAAGAAAAATTAAGGAGGTGTGATAGGACGACTGCGTCGCCTATCAGCTAGTGCAAGACACCAACCAACGCCGTTGCGCGTGTTCTTACCCGTTCTGCCAACGACGCTGGCGCTTCTACTGACTGCGTCAGTCAGGCAGAACGAAAGGCACTACTGACTAGCGTCAGTCAGGTTGGTGAAAGGAGGGAGAACCGGAGAAAGCCTGGATTCTCCCTTCCATATGTGACTCTCCCTTATTGCCCCACGAGCCGTGCAACGACCGGGGCAAAGTTCTCCATTTGTCCTGCATAGACCTGAAGGTAGGAGAATCCGTAGCGCTCGCGCTGCTCAAGGAGATGTGCTACCGCCTGCGCCACACTAAGTGGTCTCTTTGGAATGGGTGGCCCTCCTGCCTGGGGGGCGAGATCAGTTCCACTGTCGGTGATCACCAGGTCGTAGATCGTCTGACTCAGTTCCAGGTCGGCGAAACGCTTCCCCGCGGCTTCTTTGATCCACGCAATCTTCTGCTCCAAGGTGGCATCTGCTGGATCTCTACCCTGCGCGCTGATTCTTGACCCGATGGCAATGATATTCGCTTCTCGGGCCGCCAGCTTGAGCATGCGTTCTCCGGCGCCGGCAACGAGAATAGGCAGATGCGGCTGCTGGACCGGCCTGATATTTCCCTTCATCTCGGTGATCGTGTAGTACTTCCCACTGAAATTCACCGTCTCTTCTGTGAAGAGGTGTTTCAGCAACTGAAGGGTTTCCTCAAGGTGGCCGACGCGTGTGCCCGCGTGCGCAAACGGAATCCCCATCTGTTGAAACTCAGCTGGGCCGACTCCTGCTCCCAGGCCAAGTTCAAAACGGCCCTCGGAGAGCAGATCGAGCGTGGCAGCTTCTCTGGCGAGGAGCACAGGATGGCGATACTCATTGCAGAATACATAACTGCCAATGCGCAACGAAGTAGTTGCCTGGGCAGCCACAGCTAACGCTGGAATAGGGGCCAGGCTCCCTACGCTAACGCGATCTGGCATTAACAAGGTCGCGTAGCCAAGCTCCTCGACTCTGCGAGCAGTCCTGATCCAGGCAATATGCGATGGAGCATAAGCTGCTGTGACGCCAAAACGAAATGGTCGGTGCATCTGGTGATTCTCCTCTTATCGTCGATCAATACATGGTTTGGACCGCATCCCTATTGAGAGCTCCTTCCTTGACATGAGTCTCAGGACGAGATATTATGTAGACAGTCCATCCAATTAATTTTTGGATATGCAGATTATATAATGAATTATTGGGGGTGTCAAGTCATCTATGAGTCCTCGCCCATATCGACTCGGCCAGCGTCAAGCCACTACTGAACAGACGCGAGCCCGCATTATCAATGCAGCCCGCGAACTGCTCGCGGAAAGCTCAGGCTTCTCCGGCTTTAGCATTGACGCCGTCGCCCGCCAGGCCGACGTCGCCCGCATGACCGTCTACCACCAGTTCGGCTCCAAAATCGGGCTCCTCGAAGCTCTGAGCGACTACCTTGCAGCTCATGGAGGAATGGAGCACCTGGCCGACGCCTTCCGTCGCCCTGAACCGCTCGACGCTCTGGATGAATACATTACCGTCTTCGGTCGCTTCTGGAGCGCCGATCGGCTCGTGATGCGCCGGCTCCGAGCTCTGGCGGCCCTCGATCCAGATTTTGAGCATGTGATACGGGCAAGAGACGAATGGAGACGGCAAGGCCTTCGTGTCATTGTTCAGCGGGTTGCTGAGAAGCACGGACGACCTGCTCCCGAAGCCCTCGATGAGGCGATCAACGTCCTCTTCACCTTGATCGGCTTCGAGTGTTTCGACACCCTCGCTGGCCCCACGCGTAGTATTGAGGAAGTCGCGCCCATGATGCAGCGGCTCGCGCGTGCGGCACTTGGATTGGATGGGGGGTAGGGTGCTGGTGGCAGGGCATGTTCTATTCTTGAAAGTGCAGAGACGATAGTTGTCAAAAACCCCGACGATATGGTTATGCCTTCGGAGTGTCGAGCCATCGGTGAATTTGCTGAGCGCATGGTCGCGGTAGTGATGATAGGAATTGTACGCGATGACGGCGATGAGTGAGTGGCCTGGCCACGACGTACACTGTGGAACTATACAGGCATTGCTCTACATCGGGGGCTTCGTCCAGAAGGATCACCACTGGTTTGCTGCCGTCGATCCAGAGGTAGGTGCACGCCAGTTGGGAGTTGCTTTACTGGAAACGCTCATACCAGGTGAGCAACGTGAATCAGCACAATCGCTTCCGCGTGGCGAATATGTGCGGATTCGTGTGCAGGCCATTCGGGGCAGGTTAGCGGAAATTATCCATGTATTGCACGAAACACGGTAGGTTGCTTGTATGCGAAGTCAAGAGCCGTGCTCTCATCACATAAGTAAGGAGACACCTATGGAATTGTTGCAGGAGATCACTCGCTGTCCCCTTATTCAAGAGTGGTTCGCATCACCTCATAGCCCCAATTCTTGCGCGAAAATCATCGCCTTTCAGCATACGGTTCATCCAGAAAGCCTCGATCAACATCAAGTGCCTGAACCGTGGAGCGGAAATTTACAGCGGGCACCTGTTCTATTTCTTAGCTCGAATCCCTCAATTGATGAACAGGAAGAGTATCCACTTTGGTCTTGGCCAGATCAGTGGATAGAGGACTTTTTCGTCAACCGATTTAGCGGAGGGCGCAAACAATGGATTGAAGATGGCATACGCAGCTTACGGCCTGACGGTTCACGTGTGAGAGTGCGCTTCTGGATAGAAGTTCGGCAACGGGCCAAAGAACTACTCGAAAAAGATGTCCATCCTGGGAGCGATTATGCGCTGACAGAAGTCGTTCATTGCAAATCTCGAAAAGAAGCAGGAGTGCTAGAAGCCCTGCCGGAATGCGCAAGACGCTATTTACAGCGAGTGGTAGCGTTATCACAAGCGCGAGTGATCGTGGTATTAGGGAAAACCATCAGAGCAACAGTGAAGTGTGAGTTCGGCGTTCCTGAAAGCGAGCAGGTGTTTGGTCCAGTGCTCATTGAGAATTGCCTGCGCTACCTAGCCTTCTTACCACATCCGAATGCAAGATGCTACCGCTCTTTTGAAAAGTGCGTAGAGCGTGAAAAGCTGCAAGAACTACGAAACTTTTTACGCTCGTGAACGCTGCTTAAGTGATTCTCATCATCCCCTACGGTGTGCGGAAGTGCTCAGCTATATTATTATTGGACATCCACACTGATGAAATGGTTAATTTCAGCAGAATCCTCATACCTTGGACAGTGATCACCCCTTCAGACTGTTCACACTCGACCCCATGCTCCTGACCATGCCCAAAGACCTGGGGGAGTTTGTGATCGTGCATGAGCTGGTTCACCTGCTCACTCCCACCCACCGCAGACTCTTCAAACTGTTTATGCATGTCTATTTGCCCGATTGGGAGGAACGGGTGAGGCAGTTGCAGGAGTATGCAGGGCTAATGGGAGGTAGCTGAGGTTTTCAGAGAGAGATAATTTATAAAACGGGTTTTAGTCACTGCATAGTAGATTTTATTGAAGCTGCCATTGGAACCATCCCTATCTACCTCTATAACTTTGGCTACGTTTAGAAGAGCACATATTATCAGATAAATGGAAATCAGCCGATCACTTCAAAAAAATTGCAATATTCAGTATATTGACACAACAATATAGATAGATTAAATTATCATTATCTAATTTCAAAATCAGATTTATTGATCCATTACTGCTCTTCAGAGGAGGTAGCTATGGCTGATGAAGTCACAGTAGTCCTGGATCTCTCTCACGATGTGCAAACGCTCCTTGAGCAGCAAGGGGTAAATCTCTATCAGGAACTTCAGCATGAATTGCCATCGATCCGCCTAACGAGACAAGCTGACCCTGAAGCTCCTCCTGGGAGTCGAGATATTGTCACAATCATCTCTGTCACAACGGGCCTGGTAGGCGCTCTAACCCCGATTGTCTTGCGTATTCTGAACATGGTCACACCACCGAATCGCTCACAAACCTGGATCGTTGAAGAGACGGAGATGCTTCATCCGGATGGAAGCAGGACTATTTATCGCAAGCGCGTGTTATCGAACAACGAACAACGTCTTTCTGAGCCACAGATTGAACATCCCAAAGTAGTGAAACCACCGTCGTCGGCAGATGCGACGGGAACCAACGAGAAATGAGTCACAGGCGCTATGCTTATTGTCTGGGGGCTAATGGTCCTCGATCTTCCGACTATGATCCGCTCAAGTATGCCGAGGAGGATGCTAAGAGACTGGCGACTGCTCTGGTAACCTCTCCATGTAACTTTGCTGAGACAAAAGGGAGAGTTGCTACAGAGCGCAATAGCGCTTTAGCTGGATTAAGCCAGTTTGTGAAGCGCTGCCAATCTCCTGATTTGCTCATAGTTCATTTCTCGGGACATGCTATTCTTGATGAAGATCTGTACCTTCTTTGCAACGAAACCGACTGCGATGACCTGGTCTCATCAGCCATTGAAATCGGAGCCGTGAAGAAAATTCTCAGTCGATCACCCGCTCGTTACAACCTTTTAATCCTGGATTGTTGTCATGCTGGAGGAGCACATAGAGGAGCCTTCAAGGGAGAGCAGGATATACAGGACGTGCTCAACCAGGCATTCCAGGGAAGTGCAAACGTCATTCTCTCTGCCTGTGCTCGCTATGAACGAACGCGAGAACTGGACACGCTGGATGGAGGGGCAGGCTTTCTCTCATGGGCACTAACGGCAGCTTGTACGACCCGTTTCCAGGAAGCATCACAAGATAGTCACTCACTTTCACTAGCAAACATTCTGCGTTGGCTCCCAGTAGTGCTCGAAGAGATCAACCGCTCATTAAACGAGAACGAGCGTATTCCTCTACCAGAAGCACTGATCTATACTCGCGGCGGTGATGGAGAGGTCTGGTTCACGGAGCCGGGAGGACCGCTTTCGTCCAGGATTGAGCCTGATGAATGGCAAAATAAAGAATTCCGCTTGAAAGCAATGCTTATCGATCACAGTGGCTTCATGCGTGATCGGCTGGAAAGCTTTGTTGGGCGACAAAAGGAACTTGCTCAGGTACGACAGCGTGTTGAAGAGAAGCGGCAGACAGGTGGATACATTACCATTACCGGGCAGGCAGGACAAGGCAAGAGTAGTATTATCGCCAAATTGGTGGAGGAGTATGGTGTTGAGAACGTTGCATTTCACTTTATTCCGTTAAACCCGGGTCCAGATCATCAGGTAGGGCTGTTGCGGAACCTCATGGCTCGTCTAATTCTCAAGCATAAACTTTCCGATCTATATGTTGCCACTGAGAACCGCGCTGCCCTGCGTGATTATTTTTCAAAGGTACTAGCCGAAATCGCGGAAAAAGGAGAGCACGAAGTGATCTTTGTTGATGGATTGGATCAACTAGAAGAGGATTTCAGCGGTGTTCGTGATTTGAGCTTCTTACCCATTAATCCACCACAGGGTATAGTGGTTGTGTTGGGAACAAGGCCAAATGATACTTTAAAACCGCTTGCATTGCTCAATCCGCATAGCGAATACAAGTTACCCAATCTGAGCCGTCACGATTTCGATCTTATTTTGCACCATCGCCATGTAGACCTGGATAAAGGATTGGCAGACGAGTTCTACCGTGTGATGCAAGAGAACGCCCTCTATCTGGACCTAGTGGCAAGGGAATTAGCAGAGGGAGGGGTGACTAGCCCTATTGAAATGATAAGGCGCGTTGCTAATAATCCCAATAGCATATTCTCTCTTGCAATAGCACGATTCAAACGCTATCACATTCAATGGCGCGAAGTAATTAAACCAGTGCTTGGAGTATTGCTTGCAGCACGCGAACCGCTACCAGTACGGAACATCAGGCAGATTCTTGATGTGGAGGATGATTGGCTAAGGGAAGGAATAGAGAGATTGGGGGGGCTGATCGCAAAGGATGGACAGCAGCGATGTTCCTTATTCCACTTAAAGTTGCAAGATTATCTACGCCAGGATGAGAATAATCCTGATAAGGAGTATATCTTTGCTACAGACGAGGAGGAAGGGTGGCATAAAAAACTTGCACTTTGGTGCGAGCAAGGAAATCTATCGATTATCTGGCAAAATGTAAAAGGCAACCCAGCTGAGCAAGGGCGGCGAGAGTACGCTCGTCGGCACTATGTCACTCATCTGTATCATGCCAAAGAGTGGCAAAGGCTATTTGCAGTTCTGGATACAGAGGCGTATGGAAAGGCGAAGATACGAGATGATCCGAGTACCCAATCTTTTGCACAGGACCTAATTCTTGGGCGCTATGCCGCAGCAAGGGAAGAAGAACCGATGGAGAAAGCCCTGGAAATGCTTCCACAACTATGGCGGTACACATTGTTAGGATGTAGTTTGACAAGCCTGGCGGATAGATACCCAATAGAGGCATTCGAAGCCCTGATATTGCTGAAACGAGAATCGGAGGCAGTTGGTTTAGCTGAACTATTAACCAAACTAGATTATAAAGTAGAGGTATTACTTCGTATCGCCAAGCAGTTTGGAGAGCAAGACCGGGAACAAGAATACCTTCAGATGCTTCTGAGATCCTACGAGGTAGCTTCTACGATAAAAGGGAGTGAAGCCTATATCAGAGTATTGAGAGAACTAGGCATAGAGTTAGTCAAGGCACATCTATGGGAACAAGCTGAAGGGCTGGCACATACCATTAAGGAGAGCGGGATACGTACCGAAGTTTTGAGTAATCTAAGTATAGAGCTAATCAAGACGCAGCAGTGGGACCGAGCTGAAAAGGTGGCCTACACTATCAAGGAGAGCGGGATACGCACCGAAGTTTTGAGTAATCTAAGTATAGAGCTAATCAAGACGCAACAGTGGGACCGAGCCGAGGAAGTAACACATACTATTGAGTCCGGTGAGTTACATGCCAAATTACTGAGTGAGCTTAGTATGGAACTAAGTGGGGCGCAGCAGTGGGATCGAGCTGAAAAGGTGGCCTACACCATTAAGGATCGGGGAGTGCTTGATAGGATACTGAGGCAACTGACCATTTCCTTGGCCAAAGCGCAGCAGTGGGACCGGGCTGAAAAGGTGGCCTACACTATTAAGGATCGGGGAGTGCTTGATAATGTGAAAGCGGAGTTAAGTATTGAACTGGCCAAAGCACATAAATGGAAGCGAGCCGAAGAAGTAGCACGCTCTATAGAAACTTATAGTGAGCGCACAAGAGCATTAGCAGAGTTAAGCGTGAAACTAATCGAGGCGCAACAGTGGGACCGAGCTGAAAAAGTGGCATGTGCTATTGAGGAGAGTGGAGAGCGTATCAAGATCTTATGTGAGCTAAGCATCACATTAGCCGAAGTCAAGAACTTGGCAAGAGCAGAAGAGATCTGGATAGAGATCAGGGAGGAAGTGCGTAACATTGAAGACTGGAAGCGTATCGGAGTATTGAGCGAGCTAATCGTTGAATTAGGCAAAGTGCAACAATGGGAGCGAGCCGAACAGATAGCACGCACTTTTGAGGAGAGAGAGGTACGTGCTGAGCTGCTGTATGTGCTCGTTGCAGCTTTAGCCAAGGTTCAGCAATGGGAGGAAGCCGAAGAGATATGGGAGGAGGTGGGAGAGATAGGTTGGCCTGAAGGTGATTCTGGAATACGCAATCAAACATTATATGAGTTGGGTATAGCGCTAACTAAGGCTCAGCAATGGAAGGAAGCCGAAGAGATATGGGAGGAAGCGGAACAATTGCTATGGGATGTCTATGATTCCGAAATACTTATCGCAATATTGTGTGAGCTAGTTGCAGCTTTAGCCAAAGCGCACCAGTGGGAGCGAGCTGAAAAGGTCTTGGAGAAAGTGGAAGGGGATATTAATACTGAGTGGCGTCCCGAATATCGTCCATGGATATTGATAGAGTTAGGTGAAGCATTGACTAAATCACTGCAATGGAATCAAACCGAGGCGGAGGCTCGTTTTATTGTGAATCTGGAGAAACGTGCCAGGATGTTGAAAGAGTCGGGAACAGCATTAGTTAAAGAACGACAATGGGAACAAGCTGAAGAGGCAGCACATACTATTGTGGATGACGCAGAGCGTACACAGGTATTGAGTGGGCTAATCCTCGAATTAGCTAGGGCACAGCAGTGGGAATGGGCTGAAGAGTTAGCGGATGCTATTGAGGATGGTGCGAAGCGTACAGAGGTATTGAGCGAGTTAAGCATCGAACTAGCCAAAGCGCAGCAATGGAAGCGAGCTGAAGAAGTAGCCTACACTATAGAAGAAAGTGGAGAACGTGCCAGGATATTATACATTCTGGTTGCCTTATTAGCGGAAGCTCAGGAATGGAAACAGGCCGAAAAGATATGGTTCGAGGCAACACAAATGAGATGGACTGATGAAGAAAGTGTTCGGGCATTGAGCGAACTGGGTACCGTGTTAGCCAAGGCGCAGCAGTGGGGATGGGCCGAAAAAGTGTGGGTACAGGCAGAAGGGGCGATAGGTAGCGGCGATAGGTAGCATCGGGAGCAGTGAGGAGAGCCTCCAAGCTTTGGTCGAACTAACTATTGCGTTAGCCAAGGCGCAGCAGTGGGAATGGGCCGAAAAAGTGTGGGCGCAGGCAGAAGGGGCGATAGGTAGCATCGAGAGCAGTGAGGGATGGATGCATGAAATATCCGTTGAACTCGAGGAGGAAGGAGCTGTTCGTAATATCTATAATGCAATGTGTCTAGACCAGGCATTAAGAGAGCTAAGTTTAGAGTTAATCCAAGCGCAGCAATGGGAACAGGCCGAAGAAGTAGTCCACCTGATTAGGGAACCTGAAGCTAGAGTCGAGGTAATGGGAAAAATTAGCATTGAATTAGCCAGAGCACAACTATGGGATCAGCACGAGAGAGTATGGGTAGAGTTGACAAAAGAAGCATGCGTAATAGAGGACAGCTGGATAAGAACTGAGGCACTCCGGAAATTAGGCATAGCATTGGTTCAAGCACAGCAGTGGGAGCGAGCTGAAGCAGTGGCTCACATGATTGAAGAACCTTCGGCTAGAGCCGATGTTTTAATCCAATTAAGCACGCACATTGCTCAGCAGGGTCAATGGAGGCGAGCAAAAGAGATGTGGAGCTTGGCTGAAGTAGAAGTACTTGCAATAGAGGACAGCTGGATAAGAGCTGAGGCACTCCGGAAATTAGGCATAGTATTGGCTCAAATGCAGCAATGGGAGCGAGCTGAAGCGGTGGCTCACATGATTGAAGAACCTTCGGCTAGAGCCGATGTTTTAATCCAATTAGGCACGCACATTGCTCAGCAGGGTCAATGGAGGCGAGCAAAAGAGATGTGGAGCTTGGCTGAGAGGGTAGCATCTACGATCTGGGAGCGCAAAGCTAGATCTGATGTGCTACAGAAACTAGGCACGGCATTGGCACATGTGCAGCAGTGGGAGCAAGCCGAAAAACGATGGGTTAAAGCTGAAGAGGATGCACAAATAATCCAGGAAACTTGGGCTAAAGATGAGGCGCTGGGTGAAATTAGTAAGTCTTTAGCCCTGGTGCGACAATGGGAAAGATCGGAAAAAGTAGCTAGAAAGATTAAAGGGGATGTGTACCGATCGCAGATAATGATTGAACTGGGCAAACAATTAGCCAGGATGCAGCAACGAGAGCGAGCTAAGGCTGCTTTGGCAGATGGAGAATCGATAGTGCACTCTATCGAGAATGCTGAAACTAAAATGATGTTGCTGAAGGAAATAGCAGAAGTTCTTAGTATGCTGAGAGATCACGAGCAAGTGCTGTACCTGGTACAGCGCTCCTGGCTGCAAGCGAGTACAAGAGGAGATGCGATAAAATTGCTACCTCTGGTTAACGAACTCATCCCGCTAAAACCTGAGCTCGGTATAGATTTTTGCGAAGCGTTTAAATGGGCTGATATCATTTTGAAGGGGTGAAACAAGTGGCGTAATTTGGCAGTTAAGCTGTCAATTAAGCTGTCACCTCCCCTTTTCCTCGCCTACCCCCAAAAGCGAGACCGCTTGAGAAGCCGTCTCTCAAGCGGTCTTGGTGGTGGAGATGGGGGAGAGTTGAACTCCCCGTCCAAACGGACCCATCGAAGAATGTACTACAGGTTTAGTCGATATTTTGTTTTACGCTTCGGACTCCCATCGACCGGATTCGTCAGCGCTGGCCCTCTGGTCTTTGATGACGATTAGAAGGCGGTCCTCGTCATCGCATCCTATGTTGTCGACGCCCAGGACCAACCCCGTAGGAGAAAGTTGGGTGGACGACGCTTACTGTTTCTTAGGCAGCGAGAGCGTAGTTGTATGCCGGTTTGGCATCTATTGTTTGTCGGTTGTTTAACGAGAGTGCGTACCGACACCTCGACCTGCAATTCTTCAACCTGTCGACATCCCCAGGTGAATGCGCATCAAGTTATATCCATAGCCTGGTGCACTGTCATGATAGCACATTTCTTGACAAATAGCAAGCCGAAATGGCTAATTTTCTGGAGCTTGCTGGGCTGCAAGCTCTGCCCTCGGAGCGGCGCGACCAGCATGATAAAGTAGCACGCATGTAATCGCCAGTATAAGCAGATCGCGCACGAGAATAACCGGGTAAAAAGCAGTGATATGCGCGAGATCGACGTAGATGAAAGGGAAGATGATTGTGGTCAAGATAGCGACCAGGCCCCAACTGACGAGCCACTTCCAGTTGGATTGACCCACGTAAGCAACCAGCGGTGCGACCCAGATTAAATATTGTGGGCTCAAGATCTTGCCTGTCACTAGCAGAATGAGCAGCGTCAACAGGCAGGCCATGTAGATGTCTATTTTGCCGCGCCACTGCATCCAGAAAGTATAGAGCAAGCCCGCTCCCAGGAGCAGATCGCTCAAGAGTGATACTTTGTGAGATAAGGGACTCAGGAAGTTGAGTGACTGGTAAACGAATGTGTATTGAACAGGGTAGCCGAGAAAACTACCGAGCCAGAGCAGTGTTGCCGGGAAGGACTCCACTTGAATGGGCCGGTTCAGGAAGTAGGTGAATGGGACGAGCGTATCAGCGACATTAAGGACCAGCGAGACCGCAAATACTACCACGCAGATCCCAACAAACACTCCTGGTGCGGACCATCGTCTCCACGCGAGCAACTTGCCTTTGATCTGCATCTGCTGGGCGATTAAGAATGGCGGGATCAACACTGCCGGGTAAAATTTCAGAAGCGTTGCCAGGGCCAGCAGGGCAAATGCCCATTTCCATCTTGCTTTGCCTGCCAGGAGAATCGCTCCCAGCGTCAAACCCGCGGGAATGAGATCAAACCTCGCCCCTGCCGTTACCCAGCTTCCAAGCACTAGATAGATGGCAAAAGCGATTGCAGCCCCCGTGGACCTGTAGCGTCTCAATACCAGGTAAATAATTCCGGCAACAATTGCCATCCAGAGCGCAAAAGCTACCTGGTACCACTGGGTTGGCGCTAGCAGGGCGAGGGAGAATGGGGCCAGGGTGAGCAGCGGATATTCCGGCGGTAGCGCGTGAAGCGGTTCTGACGTGGGTTGAGATGCTACCAGGTTTATCAAGAAGGATGGAAAGTGCCGTGCCTGCATTTTCTGAATGAGCGTGGTGGAGGAGCTGTAATCAAGAAAGGCACACTGGCTCTTTGGACCTGCATCAAGCCCAAGCGTATGAAGCCCTGCTTTGCCCTGCCAGAAGGCAATCGCGTAGCATTGATATCTCGTTGCATCGCTGTAACGGTTCCAGAACTGGGTTGTAACGCCCCAGAATAACAGTGCCCCCATTACCACTATGATGCAGGCATCCACCAGGTACTTCCAGCGTTCGTTTCTAAGTTCTTTTGATTGCGTTTGCTCGCTGGTTGGAGCTTTGATATCTTTGCGGGCGGATGCATCATTAATTTTAAACATACAATCCTACGTCCCTTGAGCGTTCCCTGCTTATAAAAAAACATGTTGCCCTGACCAGGTAGAAACAAAGTAAGTATAGGGCATTGTCAAGCTTAAGGCAACAGGGCAAAGAAAAAAAGAAAAAAGTACCTTGAAATGGGTCTTGCCAACGACGCTGCGCGTCTACGGACTGCGTCCGTCAGGCAAGACCAGAGGCAGTACCTTGTTAGTGCAACAAACGTTGCTGATTACTGTTTTGGAATGGTTCAGTTTAATCTCTGCAGGAACTTTTCGAGGTTTACTATGAAGCGTTCATGCCAGCCCTCGCCGATTTTTTGCTTCTCATCGTGTGCCTCGACCTTGAAGACGAGGCGGCGTCCATCGATTTCGATCAGTTCGGCGGTGGCGCGTACTTTTTGTCCCAGGGGCGTGGCGCCCATGTGCCGCACATTTACCAGTATGCCAACTGTGACGTATCCCTCTTCCAGGCTGTCAGCAACCGCTTTCCAGGCGGCATTCTCCATCAATGCGATCAGCATGGGGGTACCAAAAACCTCGACTCCACCTGCTCCCACACGCGCGGCAGTGTTTTCATGGACAACCGTGGTTGTAGATTCTCCGGTCATACCTGGTTGAAGCGCCATATATCATATCCTTTCTTCCTGCCTAAAGACTGCGTTGCATTACTATACAACAAAATCCGCATGGTTGATATACGCAT
>WNFF01010257.1_pt1 | contig 12668 bp, 16 predicted proteins | sample 5400441 | NCBI WGS metagenome assembly WNFF01 (sample SAMN13153345, study PRJNA577476) | soil metagenome | isolation source: 120 cm saprolite under Douglas fir tree site 2 hole 3 replicate 1 | place: USA:California | collected 2015-04-18
TGACGCCGAGCCGTTGTGCGAGCGCAAAGAGCTGCAGACGATGGCGGTACAAGAGATCACCATTAGTCACGGCGGTCCTCCTCTAAGGTTTCAAGCACCCAAAAAGGATGGCCGCCCTTGTCTCTCTGGGGAAGCGGTTTTCTCCAGGTTCGTCTAAATAACTTGAGAGCTGTTCAAGCTAATCGCCGCTCTGGAGGAAGAGCAGCCAGAGGTTCAACCCAACACCCACGCAGCCGAATAGCGCGGCTGCGGCTCCCTGAGCCTGCCTCGCAACTCGCCAAGTTATCGCGCCGAGGGCGGCCGCCAGCAGGCACACGGCGATCGGTCCTCGGTCGCGCAGGGCGGTCCAGATCATCAACTGGTCGATTCGTTGAAGATCACCAGCTCTGATGCCGTTCTGGCCGATTTCCTGGACTGGAGCATTGAGGATCATCCAGCTGATAATGCCCAACACGCCGAGCGCGAGACTGGCGACCATGAGGATCCGCCGCCAGGCAACGAGCCTCGCGGTTAGCGAGCTGCCGGATTCCGCGGCGATCGTACTCACGAACAGCGCGCCGGCGGCGGCGACCGGCACCACCAAGACCGCTGCAATCAAGGTGCTCAGGCTATTGGTCGGAGCGGGCAGCATCAGCACGACGAACATACCTGCCAGCAGAAAGGCCAACCCGAACATCACGGCGACAGTGCGCCGCCAGAGGGCTCGAGACCTCGCGAGGCGTACCGCCGCCGCAACCATCCCGAACAACAATCCCCCGACCACAAGAATGTATGGCAGGCCTGCCAGCACGCTAAGGACCGCAGATGGCAGAGGACCAGACCCCCTCAGGACGACGGCCAACGTCATCATCGTGACACCATGCCTCGCGATCCCCGCTCCTTCACGCTAGAGTTCACTCGCCTCCACCGCCCGCAGCAACGAGAATCAGCAGGCCAAAGAAGGCAAGCCCAGGTAATCCAAGGCCGCCAGCAACAACCGCGTAGACGGCGCGCGGCAGCCGCGGCATCCAGCGCGTGCCAAGACGTGCGAAGCCTGCGATAGTCAGTCCCTCCAGGAAAAGGAGCGCGGCCATCATGAAGCCCAGCATCAGCTGCGGAGCGACGTCCTGAGGAATGCTCCCCGTCTTCGCGAATCCGCTGGGCGTTGTCCCAGATCGTGTGATGCTCACCACCGCCGAAAAGTAATCGAGACCCGCGGCGAGCAGAGGCTGAAGCATAAGGGTCAGCAGGAGGGCGAACAGGAGTCCAACGACAGGACCCGGCCATGGTATCAGTGGGCGAGCCGCGCCATACGAAACGCCGACAAATGCGCCGAGGAGGCACAGCGGGATTACCAAGCCAGGGTTAAGAAATGCCGCACCATGGTCCACGACGCTATTCCCGTATCTGCTGATCAGGGACGTGGTGATGGCCGCCTGGATCAGAACCGCGCAGACTCCAAACAGAAAGCCAGCAAGTGCACCAGCCACGGCGCCAACAGCTGCCCAGCGCAGGATGCCCCCTGTGTCGCCGCCGCTAGCTGCCCCCATCTAAGCTCCCCCGCTCACAACGAGTGTAATCGCAAGCGAGGCCTGTGGGATCGGAATGAGCCAGTTCAGGCCCCTATCAAGAGGGATCAGTTGAGCGGCCACAATTGCACCAGTGACGGAACTTTCGCAGGAGTCACGTGCTTGTTGCTCCGGAGATTCGCTTTCGCAGCCCCCGGGTAGAGTCGCGAAGCGCCTTGATCAGCGCGTGTCCTGCAAACACCCACCCGATGATCGTTACGAGCATGAGCTCTGTGAGGGGCGGCGGGGTGAAACTCCCCCCGCCCACTCGACTCCATCCGGCCCCCGGCAACTGGCTTTGCCCCTCCGCCCTCACTTCACAGTGTTGCCTTCTAACAGGGCGCCTTTAGGCACATACATATAGGATGGGCTCGCGCAGGCGGGGACGGCGAACGGCTGTTCGATCAAGCACTTCCAGGGAGACAAGGGCCGATGCCCCAGACAGGCCGTCTGCTGGCGCTGCGATAGGTGGTATAGCGTAACTCTGGGTGGTCTTTACCTACCTGCTGGTTTGCCGTCGGAGTTGGATCGACTTTTGCCCTCCTACAGCTGCTGCTGGTGGCGACGGCGACTCCGGCGGCGCCAAGCACCCAGGGTGGCGCCGCCTCGAGGCTTGGAAGGGATCCTTAGCCGGCCAACTCCAGCGCCGAACGGATCGTCCGGACGATTCGTACCGAGTGCCTCGATCATCTGATCGTGATCGATGAGCGCCACATGCATGCGGTGCTGGCCGAATTCGCCGCTTACTACAATCGCGACCGGCCGCATCGCAGCCTCGGCCTGCAGGCGCCCATTCCTGGCGAGCCAGTGACCCGGGGACCGGTGATCTCGCGGCCGGTGTTAGGCGGCTTGCACCACGTCTACGGTCGCGCTGCTTGATCCGAACGGAGTTGCGCCGTCCTTCAGCCTTGTGCGTAGCGTCAGGCCGTCTGGGCCGTAGCGGCCTTATCGAGGCTCTCGTTTCGGGGTGAGAAGTCCTGGAGCGGGCGACCTGGCCGGTAATCATCTCAGGCAGTTAGCGGATGAGCTCAAGGAACCGTCCGACTTGGACCCCGCGCCTTAGGCCGGTTTCGAGCCATCCGCCAGGCAAATTTCTGAATCCCGGCGGAGTCCCGAGATCGGATGCTCCGGCCATGGACGGAGTTTCTTCATCCCTGATGGGAGGAGCCCGGCGGCAGAGAGACACCGAGCTCCTGAGCTTCTTCGAGGTAGAGGGCTATCGGACTTGGGCTGGTGTCGGGACGACGCCTAGTTGTTGCATCAGGCCCAGCACGTCCATTTGAACCCAGTTTTCCACCCCCTTGCCGTTCGCGACGCGCCAGATGTCAAGTACGTTCATCTTGAATTGCTTCCCCGTCGGTGGGATGCCCTGCCATTCGCCTCGGTGAGTCCCGGTGAGGTAGCCTCGGTGCATCACGTAGTCGCCGTCGGCGAATTCTGCCTCAAACGTCACATGCAGGTCTGGGAAAGCCGTGCGAAACATCGCGACAGCCTTGCGAAAGCCTTCGGGGCCGGGCTGCGTTCCGGGCGGCGGGTCGTAGATCACGAAGTCGGGGGCGAGCAACTCGTCGATGACGCCCGGTTTGTTCTGGTTGAGGCCCTCTTCGAACAGGCGGCGGATGAGGGCCTTGTTTTCCTCTGTGGACATGACTATTTCTCCTTTCACTAAAGCGTGCGCGAGCCCGAAGGAGTCGCACCCTGCTTGTGAGTCACTTTGGAGGGTGCAGAGAGATCGAGTTTTGGCATAGGCCTCTCTCCTTTCTGCCATGCCTGGCAATGAAGATCCCGAAACCAACCCGCTAGCCCGACTTTGACAAGAAATCGGCTCTGACGAGGGCTATTGGGAGTCTTCGCGTATTCTAGCGAGGCTTGATGAGGCTCGTTTTGGGTCTCAAAGCGGTAGGGACGAATTGATGTCGCTGTTGACGTAGGTTGGCATATTCGAGTACGGTGGCCCCGAAGTGTTCGCCCCGCCCGAGCAATCGCCCAGGCTGAGATCTTCTTTGCCAGCGTTCAATTGCTCGCCCCAAGGTTCGACGATTGTGCCCACAAGCCAAATTCGTCTTGTTCGATTAGTGTCGGCCACGGGCTATCACCTCACCCGAGTCGAGTTGTATGGGCTTGCTGATTTCGGCTCGTGCTCAAACGATTTTGGCTAACGCTCGGATACGTGCCTGGGTTGGAGCTAACGACAAGCTTAGCCTGAGTCGACGGCAATAGCGATGACACCGAGGGCCGCGGTAAGGATCAGCGGCCCTCCGATGGACGTGAGCGTGATCACACCCAATGCCGCAGCGATAACGCTTGCTACGGCTAGAAGGACACGTCGCTGACGTCTTTGATTCAGCACCGAACTAACGGCCGCTGCTATCACAATAAGACACATCAGAGCAAAGACCCACCAGGCAGGCAGCCATTTTGGCTCCGAACAGCAGCGATGTAGGCGAGCAACGAAAGCACCTGTAGGGCGGCAAAAGTCCGTCCGGCCCTGGGCAACTGGCTTTGCCCTTGCACGCTTCAGAGTGTTGCCTTCCAACAGGGCGCTGTGGGAGGGCAAGATCGGTCACACCGCAATCTTGACCTCGCGCCTCCGATTCGTCGGAACGTCACGGCCCCAATCCTGCGGGGAGCTATCGCCTCAAGGCCAGTGCTTGGAGGTCTCCACCACGTCTACTCGAGAGCCGCGTGAACTCGGTTCGACTTTTGCCCTCCCACAGGTGACAAGTCTTGACAGTCTGACCACCCAGCGTTAGCGTACGGGAAGCACGTCCATCCGATGCGCCCCATCCAGGGAGGGAGGGAAGCATGAGAATGTTGATTCATCGGTTGCTGGTCGGAGGATCGGCGCTCGCCCTGACGGTCGGAACGGCGGTGGCGGCCTCGCCAACTGCAAGTGCCTATGGCGCCGCGAACTGGCAGCTGACATTCGCTGGCACCGGAGTCTTCCCCACGACTGGTATAGGCTTCGGTTTCTGGGGTTGGTGCGACCTTGCCGGTGGCACGACCTTTAACAGCGCGGGCCAGGCGACTTCAGGCAACAATGGAGACTGTCAATTCTCCGAATATTTCCATAGCAGTCCGGGTTCAGGTCTGCCCTCGGGCACTTGCGGGATAAGCTTTAACCTCACGCCGGAAGACGGCTTCCCGGCATGGACGCAGGCCCAGAGCTCGATTATCCCCTTCACGGACTGGTTCATTTCTGGCACTCAGGTCGACCAGCCCCCTCACCTGGTGTCCTTCTGTCGGCAGCTGGTCGGTGTGCCGTCAACGCAAACATTCAGCAACTTCGATTCTTTGCTACCGGCCATAGTCGGACACACGGACCTAAGTGGCCTGTTCGGATCGACCGAGTTGCAGCTCACGGAAACGCCGCTCTCCCCGTAGATTCTCGACTCGTATAAGAGTCCGGGCCTCGCTAATACGAGCAGTCCGGACTCTTGCTTTGACCCCAGCTATCAGCGGCCCTCGCAAGCCTGGCGGATCATCACCGTCAGCGGGTCCGCGTACACGTAAACCTTGCCCTCGGACTTTTCCGCATACCCTGACCCTGGGCGTTCGTTTCGAGTGGTCGTTTCAAACCAAGCGGACTCATCCATATCATCATGTCGCAACGTTAGGGAGGCTTCAAAGCAAAGGAGGCGCAAGAAAAATGGGCAAGAGCTCGGACAGTGAGTCGAGCCAGTCAACCGTGAGCTTGTGGGACCTGGCAAAAATGGCGGGACCGATTCATGGGAGAGTCCTGCCGGAGATGCGACAGTTCCGGGAACTATCCGATGACGATCTTGGTAAACGTGTCGAAAGGGACTTAAGACAGGCCCAAGATCAGCATCTGATCACCAGCGGCGAAGCCCAACAGATCCGGCAAATTGCGGAGGCGTTTAGAGGGAAGACTCCCGCTGCCGAGCTGCAGAAAGCCGTCAGAACTACCTACGAGGACTTGGTAGCCCAAGGCCTGAAAGCGAGCCCCATGGCCGTGGTCGTCGTTAGCGTTGCGCTCAACACCGTGGCGCTAGGTCCAGGCGCCCTCGGGGTTTTCCATTGGAGGATGGCCTTGAAAGACGTGGCCGGTGCAATTGGCGGTGCGGTCGGTGGAGCGGGCTTCGGACCGGCGGGCGCGGTAGCCGGAGGGATAGCTGGAGGAGTTGCCCTTTCGCTCTAAGTCGCCTATCTCAAGCACACCCAGCTGACTCGTCGAGATCGCCTCCCCGCGCGCACTTGACCATGAACCCGCCAGTCGCAAGTTATGTTGTTTGAACTTTACGTTGAACTCCTAGACGGCGGGTAAGTCGCAAAGAGCGGGGTGGCGCTTTTAAGCCTTACACGCCTTCATCTGGACGAAGGCCGCGATAGCAAGACGACGGCCGGGTGGTCCCGTAGCCTGGAGGCCTCTAGCGCCGACCCTCATCGAGATCGAGGGCGTCAGCATAACCAGGCTGCACGGCAGGGCGAAATTCAGCCCGATCCCCTTTGGTAGCCTTAGTCTTCGGGGCTTTCGGATGTTTCAGCTGCGGCTTCTGCGGCTTTGGGCGGGGCTTGCGAGGTTTCGGCACGGGCGAAGCTTATGCCACCGATGGTCGGAGTGGTTGCCCGTAGCGGATTCGAACTTCGGTCTGGTGCCTGACAAACCGTTAAGTCGCTGCTAAGGGCGGGCTTTCGCGCCCGGTTAGGAACTGATCAAGAGTTCGTCCAGTCGCGCGTTCATCTGGATGATCGCGCGACTGGACGCAAGCTTCATTTGTCAAGAGGTCAACGGCTTGAGCAGATTGCGCCCCACCCAGGTTGCGGGCATCCACCTTACCTAGACGCCGGCTCGCCACTACCAAGCCCTGACCGATTGGTTCGACTAGGGTGAGCCCAAAGTGAACTTATCGGCAACCACTCGCCATACGCGGCGATCGGTTGGTGTCTGGGCCGGATACGCGGCATGCGCATGGGGCTTGGCCTTCGCCGCGATCAGCTTCTATTGGGGCATTGGCGGCACCCTCGGCCTCGATACGCTCGGAGGTTCGCTCGAGAGCCTGGCACGAGCCCACGATCGGACCCTTCTCATCGCAGTCTGGGTGACCGGTTTTCTGAAGATTTTGGGTTCCCTGCTTGCACTCGCGCTGGCTGGTACGTGGGCCGCGAGAGTGCTTCGTCGGCCGGTCACGGTACTCGGCTGGTTTGCGGCCGCGTCCTTAATTCTTTATGGAGGCATCCTGGTTGTCCCCGAAGCGCTGGTCACGGTCGGTGCCATCAAGCCGCTGCCGCCCGTCGACTGGAAGCCGCTGCATTGGCACCTCTATGTTTGGGACATGTCCTTTTTGGTCTGGGGCGTCCTCTTTGGCATCGCGACCTGGCACTACTCAAGGACAGCCAACCGTCCTTGATGCGGGTTTCGAGGTGGTGGCCGACATACCCTGCTCGGGCTCCTCCGACTCGGGGCATCGAACAGCCATTTGTACCAGTCTGTTTGCTGACCCGTCTGGAGGCCGGGACATCCCCAGATGACTTGAAATCGGCTAGTGAAGGGCGTATGACAGGAGGCGGCGCTAGCAGACCGGGCAGGGTCGACGCACACAGAGGAGTTGGAGACCCATGGTGAAATTTGAGGTTGCCGTCGAGATCAACCGTCCGATCGACGAGGTCTTCGCCTACATGACCGATCCCACCAAGATGGTGGAGTGGAACTCGCTTGTTGAGGAGACACGATCGTCCGAAACCCCGGTCCGCCGGGGGGCGACGATTTCGACCAGAGCGAGGTTCCTCGGCCGCAAGATCGAGTCAACCCTCGAGGTCGTCGAGTATGTTCCCAATAAGACGTATGCTCAGAGGACGGATAAGCCGTTCCCTTTTACCATCACGAACGTGTTCGAAGCCGCGGGGAAAGGCACGCGGGTGAAATTGGTTTTTGAGGGGGAGCCCGGGGGCTTCTTCAAGGTCGGTGAGCCGATCCTTGCCCGGATCGCAAAGAGGCAATTCGAGGTACAGCTCGACACGGTGAAAGAGCTCCTGGAAGCTCGGACCCCCGCCGAAGTCAGTTAGGACGCAAGACACCGGGGCTGCTAGCGCCGGCGGCGACCGCGATGAGAGGCGCTCGGCCGGCTATTTGAGGCCGAGCGCGTAGCGGTACTCGATCGCCATGTGGGCCCGCGCCCCGCAATGTAGCCGTCGGGCGCGATCGTCAGGGTCTCGCGACACCACTCGCCCCCGCTTGCGGACGGCTCTGGGAAGGGGACTCTGCAGCCCGAGGCTGGGATGCGGGCGGTCCCGATTGTAGTAGTCGGCGAACTCGGCCAACACCGCCCGCAGGTGCTGCTGGTCAATCACGATCAGGTGATCGAGACATTCGGTCCGGATCGTTCGCACGAGCCTCTCGGCCACCGCATTGGCGGTTAGCGCCCGGGGCGGCGTGCGCACCCCAGCGATATCCAGATCCGCCAACTTGCGATCGAAGTCAGCGCCGTAAACGGCGTCTCGGTCGTGAAGGAGGTGAGCAGGCCGTCGGCCCCAAGGCGTTGCCTCCAGGAGCTGCTGCCAGATCCAGGCAGCAGTCGGATTGGCCGTGACATTGAAGTGGAGCAGCTCCCGCCGCTCGTGGCGAATCAGGAAGAAGACATATAGGATGCGGAAACTCACGGTCTGGACCACGAGGAGGTCGGCTGCCCAGATCCCGTGCAGCTGGTTCACCAAGAAGGTTCCCCAAAGCTGGGAATCGCCGGCTCGCACACGCCGCCACCGGTAGCGCCGGATGGAACGGTTGCTCACCACGATGCCCAGCTTCAGCAACTCGCCTCGGATGCGCTCGGTTCCCCATCGCGGGTTCTCCTTCGAGATCCGGGCGATGAGTTCCCTCACCTCGGCGCTGAGGTGAGGCCGACCCAGCTTGGTCCGTGACTTCCAGGTCCAATACAGTCGCCAGCCCTTCCGGTGCCACCGGAGGACGCTTTCTGGCTGCACCTGTGGGGCGGCAAAAGTCCGTCCAGTTCGGGTGACTTCTGTACAGGCGAGGCGGCGGCATTGCTTGCGGTGGTGTCGCATTGACTCTGCGTGGTCTTGACCCAGAACAAACCGGCGCGCGATGCGAGTTGGATCGACTTTTGCCCCGCTACAGGTGGTCTTCGATAAGCTCAGCTGCGGATAGGCTAAAGCCCCGGAAAAGCGGCCGCACGGCCGTCTTTTTTGGTCGAGCGGCGGGGACATCCTCCGAAACCACATGGAGGATCGCAGCCGCGGGAACGATCGTCGCGCCCGCTGACCGGCATACTCTTCCGACGTTGGCCGGCAGCACGGAATGGTTAACGGCGCAGGTTATGCTGCGGCCGCTTTGAACTCGGCGTGAGATGCAATCGCCGGGCTTTTGCCGTCGTGGACCATCCCCCGAAGGATCCCCCCCTCGTCGATGATCAACGAGCCGATGGTGATGTCCCCGTAGACCTTGCCAGTGGCTAGGATCTCAAGCCGACCGGCGGTCTGGACGTTGCCCTCGATGAGGCCGTTCACGGAGACGTTGCGGCCAATCACATTTCCCTTGACGCGACCGTGCTCACCAATCGCCAGGTCGCCTTCGGTGCTGATGTCGCCGGTCATCTCGCCGTTGAATCGGATGTTGGATGTCGACTGGAGCCGGCCCTCGAGCTTGATCTCGTCGCTCAGGACGGTTTCAGCGGCTACGATGACGGGCTTGCGGCTCGGTGTGGATTCGAACATGGGAGGTCCTCCTTGCCAGTGGAAAAGTTAGTTACGCTCGCATCACAGAACGGTCGCCGACCGCAATTCTTGCCCTCTTCCAGGTGCAAGGCAAGAAGCGAAGAACAGCTCAGTTTCCCATCCCGGCCTCGTCCCCCCCGTTGGGTTGTAGGGGGCAAAAGTCCGCCCGCTTCGGTTGGTTCCTCCTGCGGGCAAGAGGCGGGAGTCGTAAAGGGTGGTGTCGCGTTGACTCTGCGTCGTTTTGCTGAAGCCTACGACGGTGCCATCTGAATTGGATTGACTTTTGCCCCCCTAAAACCGGTGCACGTGCGACTTCTCACATGAAAGCGCTGGCCGGGGCAAGAGCAGTCGAACTGACCGTGCCAGCTCGAATCACTCGCTCCAAAGGCCTACGAACCACCAGTCATCGCAGCGGGATCTTGAGCAGCTCCGGACACATCCTTACATATCCATGTACAGAGGCTCCAGACAGTCGACAGAGGCCAACCCGTTCCTTCCACGCCCGGTCGGCGCTGGTTTCCCAGGCGCGCACCCAGTATGTGCAGTCGCAGGGCTCGCCCGTCTGGTTGAAGGCGATGCCTGGGCCAATTGGTCAGGGTTTTGCAACAGCGCTCGACGACCTGCCCGCAGCAATCTCCGCTTGGGTGGAAGGTCTCCTATCGGTCGGAATCGGGCCCACGCATTCAGGGTCTGCGCGGAGGCAACAAGAAAGCCGCCACCCGAACGGTCCGGCTGGCGGCTTGACTGTCTTCAGCCTTTCTCCCCTTTCCGAAGGTCTCCAGCGCTCCTAATGGCTAACCGATATCGACCCTTCGATAACGGACGCCAGGTCAGCGAAGGTGGAGGGATTCGGGGTGAAATTCGTCGTCCCGTCCGACACGCTGCCCGCGGCCGTGGCGTTGCGACTGGTCGCGTTGATGTGTTCCACATTGGTAAAGCCAGGTGTATGGAAACTCGAGGTCATGATGAAGCGGGCCAGCGGCCCACTACCAGTCCAGGACTCGGCAACCGTGACGTTGAATCCGGAGCCGGACACGAAGTCGAAGACCGGGATCGTAGCATTCAGGCTACCTGACGTGAGGCTGGTGTTTACCTGGAATGCCGAGCCGGTCAACGAGGTTTCGCCGAAGGCCACTAAGACCGGCATGCCCGTACTGAGGTCACACTGCGAGATCTCCACGAAGGCCTCCGCTGAGCTGGCAGTGTTCCCACTCAGTGTGTTGTCCGCATGCACGAACACGTCCGTGAGGACCGTACCGGAGGTGCTTTCGAAGAAGGCTTCAGCAGCTTGCCCGCGGAAATGCTCGCTGAAAATCTGAACCGAGGGTGTGGTTGTGCCGGCCGCCCCGCCGGGGCCCCCACATCCTTTTTGGGCGAGCGCCGTGGTAGGCAGGGCAAACGAGACCAAGGCGAGCCCGGCAGCAGCTACAAGCCGAAACAGCGTTGCGTTCATTTTTCCCTCTCCTTCGGGGCCGGCCAGGGCCCTCAGCGTGCTGCAAATACCGGAGCGAACATTCACAAAGGGCCGCCCCTCCGTTGCCAAAACGGCCGCCGTTATTACGTTGCGCCCCTTCGCAGGTCTCGTCAAGGGGGCACTTGCCTAAGACCAACGCCTGAGATGTTGTCAACGGTTGAAAAGGGGTGAAGGAGAGCAAAAGTCACGCTGGATAAGCTCGAAAGGCACGCGGCTATGCTTCGGCGATGTCTGAACTCCTTTCTCTCGTGATCCACACGGCGCGGGCCGCCGTCAGAGGTCGCAACGACCTGATCCTCGAGAACCTCCTCCTGCGGCACCAGCTCCAGGTGGCTTTACGCCCAGAGCGCCGGCTGCCCCTGCGGAGGCGAGACCGTTTTCTCTGGGTCCTGGTCCGGCAGCTTCGCCCGGACTGGCGCCGCTACCTTCTATATGTCCACCCGGAAACGGTCATTCGCTGGCACCGAAGTGGCTGGCGATTGTATTGGTGGTGGAGATCGAGAACCCGGCTCGGACGCCCTCGGCTGTCGGCTGACGTGCGCGCCGTCATCAGACAGATGGCCAGCGACAATCCCCTGTGGGGGACGGAGCGAATTCGTGGCGAGCTACTGAAGCTCGACCTCATCGTGAGCGCCCGATCGATCCGCCGCTACCGCCGCCCACGGACGTCTCGTCCGCCGAGCGTGGCCTGGCGCACCTTCCTTCGCAATGAGCTCGCCGGCATCTGGGCAGCCGACTTGCTCGTGGTGCAGACCCTGACCTTCAAGACACTTTATGTGCTCTTTTTCATCCAGCACCAGCGCCGACGGCTCGTTCACCTGAACGTAACCACCCATCCAACGGTGGCGTGGGTGTGGCAACAGATTCTCAACGCGACACCGGATGGTCGGCAGCCGCGCCAGCTAATCCATGACCGCGATGGCGTGTATGGCGTGGACTTCGACGCGCGGCTGGAGGGACTGAGCATCCACGGAATCCGCACGCCGGTGCTGGCCCCGAAGGCGAACGCTGTGGCGGAGCGGATGGTCCGCACGTTCCGGCGGGAATGCCTCGACCACGTGATGGTGCTGAATGAGGATCAGCTTATGACGATCCTGAGCGAGTTCGTCGCTTACTACAATCGAGATCGGCCGCATCGAAGCCTGGGCTTAGGCACGCCAGAAGTCAGGGATCGTTGCAAGTCCGGTGTCCTCAGACGCCACTCGATCCTCTGCGGCCTCCACCATAGCTATGAGTGGGCGGCGTGACCAGCGCGACTTTTGCCGCCCTTCAGCGCCTCCTTTGCTTCTAACCGGGAGGCGTAAATCGCGAAGGAACGATCTGTTCAGTCAGACGTGCCAGCGGCTAGGACCGCCCGCCACCGGCTCATAACGACATGCCACGCCGGTGCGGACGGAAGTTTGCAGGTGCGCGGCGGCGCGCGGCGCCTTCGCCGCGATTCGATCGATTCGTCGCCCGAAGCGTGCGCGTCACGTTGACACGAGCCCTCTCCGCTTCTGCCGACGTCTCGCGTGGCCGCCCACCCAGACCGCTTGCTCGACGGAGCTCGGCAAGTAAAGCATCGCGCTCCGCCTCGGCCGCGTCAGCACCTTCACGATCCCCCGCGCGGTCGGCAGCATCGAGGTCGGCTTTCAGTTCAGCAAGACGACGACGGTACGCATCACGAGCGGGGCTGTCGAACGCAGGGCCGACACTTGCCGACACGAGCCCGGGGCCACCGGCGGCGAGGTCGAGCGAGGAAATCTCGCGACCCGGCGCCGCCAGCAGGGCCCGCAGATACTGCAACCCGCGGCTGTCAGGCAACAAGACCCGCTCATTTCCAGCTACCAGCAGCCAGTCCTCGCCCTCTCTGCGGAGCGTCCATTCGTCGGACGGAGGTGACAGGAGCTCAAGAAATGCCGCCATGCCCAGCCGTTCGGCGATCGATCGGGCCCGACGACGATGCTCCGACGCCCGCT
>WNFF01014991.1_pt1 | contig 12667 bp, 15 predicted proteins | sample 5400441 | NCBI WGS metagenome assembly WNFF01 (sample SAMN13153345, study PRJNA577476) | soil metagenome | isolation source: 120 cm saprolite under Douglas fir tree site 2 hole 3 replicate 1 | place: USA:California | collected 2015-04-18
GACGTCGCTGCGGATCCCCGCGCCCGCCGTCCGCGCCCCGGCGGTGCCGGCCGGCGCGGACATGCGGATCCCGGGCCTGGCCCCGTTCATCACCCCCAGCGGGGCCTTCTACCGGGTGGACACCGCGATCGTGCTGCCGCAGGTCGCGCCTGCCAGCTGGCAGCTGCGCATCCACGGCATGGTCCGCCGCGAGATCACCATCAGCTTCGGCCAGCTGATCCGCCGCCCGCTGCTCGAGGACTACATCACGCTGTGCTGCGTGTCCAACCCGGTCGCCGGCCCCTACACCGGCAACGCGCTGTGGCTGGGCGCCAGCCTGGCCAGCCTGCTGCGCGAGGCCGGGATCCGGGCCGGCGCGGACCAGCTGCTGTGCACCTCCGCCGACGGGTTCACCTCCGGCGTCCCGGTGCAGGCCGTCATGGACGGGCGGGACGCGCTGCTCGCGGTCGCGATGAACGGCGCCGCCCTGCCGGTCGCGCACGGCTTCCCGGTCCGGATGGTGGTGCCCGGCCTGTACGGGTTCGTGTCGGCGTGCAAGTGGCTCACCGATATCGAGGTGACCACCTACGCCGCCGCCACCGCCTACTGGGCGCAGCGCGGCTGGGACGCCCAGGCGCCGGTCAAGACCGAATCCCGGATCGACGTCCCCGTCGGCCGCAGCCCCATCCCGGCCGGCCCGGTCACGATCGCCGGGGTGGCGTGGGCGCAGCACAAGGGCATCGACGCGGTCGAGGTCCGGATCGACCGCGGCCGCTGGCAGCTGGCCCGGCTGGCCGCCATCCCCGGCATCGACACCTGGCGGCAGTGGGCCCGGGACTGGGACGCCACCCCCGGCCGGCGCCTGATCGAGGCCCGCGCCACCGACCGCACCGGATACACCCAGACCCCCGCCCAGGCGCCGCCCGAGCCCAACGGCGCCACCGGCTACCCCAGCGTCGCGGTGACCGTCAGCTAGCGGCGGGCGCCAGACGCTCACCACAACCCGGAAATGAGGAGACGCATGCCAACCCCGGACAGGAACAAGACGAGCAGGACCGGCGTGCTGGCCATGGCAGCGGCCGCGGGCGCGCTGGCGCTGACCGCGGCCGCCTGCGGCAGCTCAGGAACCTCGGCCGCGCCGCCCGCTGCCGCACCCGCCAAGTCCGCTCACCCCTCGGCGTCCATGACCGAGCCGGCTGCGACGGCCGGGACGGTCGGAACGGACTGCGGCATGATCCCCGCGGCCGGGATGGGCAGCATGCACGGCATGATGACCGATCCCGTGGTCACCGCGGCCAGCCATAACCCGCTGATCACCACCCTGGCCGCCGAGGTGAAGAAGGCAGGGCTCACCAGCACGCTCGACTCGATGGGCAGCATCACCGTGTTCGCCCCCGACAACGCCGCCTTCAAGAACCTCACCGCGCACGACATGACCATGATGAGCAGCACGGCCGAACTCGCCAAGATCCTGAAGTACCACGTCGTGGACGGCCACATCACCCCGGCCGACCTGGCCAGCGGGATGACGCTGAAGACCCTGGAAGGCGGCTCGCTCAGGGCATCGAAGATGGGCGCCGTCTATGAGGTGAACAACGCCGACGTGACCTGCGGCAACCTGCACACCGCCAACGCCACCGTCTACATCATCAACAAAGTCCTCATGCCCGTGCACTGACCCCGCCAGCGGGGAGCGCAAGCACCGCGCCGCGTCACGGCCGCCGGCCGCCACCTGCGCCAGGAGCCGGACGGGACCTGGCCGAGGGCCCGCCAGCCGGCCCGGCGCGGGGCCAGTTCAGCTGCCGCCTGGCCCGGCACGGCGTTCCGCCTCGGCCTTGATGCCAGCGAAGGAGGCGCGCACCGCCGCCTCCCACGGGGCCGCGACCTGGCCCCTCCACCACAGCCCGGCAGCGCCGAAGTCAGCGCCCGGCTCCCCGGCGCAAGCCAGCGTGGTGACGCCGTCATGCTCGCTGAGGCTGAACTCCTCGGTCACCTGCGGCACCGGCCCGCAGAGTGAGCTCAGTCCTTGCGTACAAAACGATCTTTATGCACGGGTGTAACCATGCAGAAGGTCCTTGCCCATGCCATACAGATTTAGGCGGATATTTGCTCCTGGGGGTGTCTTTCATGGGATTGCGCGCGAGCGGCGTCGCCGCATGGAGCGGGCCGCGTGGTGGCCCTCCAAAGCCCGAGACCGCGGTCCTCTGTGAGGCGGCGTCAGGCGGCGGCCCTGACCCACGCCTGCGGCTCGAAGGCGGCATCGAGCGGGGCATCGCTGATGTTGTGGGCGAGGTTGGCGAGGGTCGTGAACCCGACCTGGGCAACGACCTCGAGCAGCGCGCCGTTTGAGTAGCCGGCGTTCAGCAGCGCCTGGACCACCGTCTGGCTGATATGACCCCTGTGCGCGACCAGCTCGCGTGCGAAGCGATACAGCGCGGCGAGCCTGGCGTCATCTGGCGCCTCGCCGGCGCGCGCGGCGGCGACGGCGCCTTCGTCCGCGCCCTGCATCAGGGCGAAGGTCGAGTGGGCGGCCATGCAGTAGTCGCAGTCGTTCCCGATGCTCGTGGCCAGGGCGACGATCTCGCGTTCGGCGCCTGTGAGCTCCCCGCCCGCGAGCGTCTTGCGCAGATCGACGAAGCCGCACACCAGGGCCGGCGACTCGGCCATGGTCGCGGCGAGGTTGGGCACGAACCCAAGGCCCTGCTCGAGTGCGCGCAGCGCCGCGGCGGAGCTCGCTGGCGCGGAACCGATCGTGTGGATCTCGAACGTGCTCACTTGATCTCCTTCACTGGCTTCACTCCGGCTTCCCAGGGTGGTCAATGAGCAGCCTGCGGGGATGACGGCGCAGGCTCAATTCCCTGTGAGGGAATCGCCGTGCGCGTGCCCGCGCCTAGACTCAGGTCGTGGTCGCGTCAGGGACAGCACCTCCGGCGCAGGCCGGGGCCAGCCCGGTGGGGGAGCTGCTGCGTCACTGGCGGGCGACCCGCCGCCTGAGCCAGCTGGCGCGCGCCCTTGAGGCATCAACGACCGCGCGCCACCTGAGCTTCATCGAGAGCGGCCGGTCGCAGCCGAGCCCCGAGATGGTGCTGCGGCTGGCACGCGCGCTGGACGTGCCGATCCGCGAGCGCAACCAGCTCCTGCTCGCCGCCGGCTACGCGCCCCTCTACCGTGAGGCGGGCCTGGACAGCGCACAGGCCGCCCAGGTGCGCGCGGCGCTCGGCCGCATGCTCGCCGCTCACGAGCCCTTCCCCGCGGTCGTCATGGACCGGCACTGGAACGTCGTCACCGCCAACTCCGCGGCGGATGCGTTCTTCGGCTGGCTCCCCGGCGAGCGGGAGGCCGAGGGACCGGCCAACGTGATCCGGCTGATGTTCGACCCCGGGAGCCTGCGGCCGTTCGTGGCGAGCTGGGAAGCGGCCGCCGAGGCACTGATCCAGCGCGTCCACCGCGAGGCCGTCGGCGGCGTTCCCGATCCCGAAACGCTCGCCCTGCTCAATGCGGCCCTGGCCTATCCGGGCGCGCCTTCCCAGTGGCGCTCCCCCGACTTCCAGACACCGCCGCTGCCGATCGTCCCGGTCGAGTTCGAGAAGAACGGGCTCGCACTGAGTTATTTCTCGACCGTCACCACACTGGGAACACCGCAAGACGCGATGCTCCAGGAGATCCGCCTAGAGAGCTTCTTCCCCGCAGACGACACCACCGCCGCCCACACCTGGCCGGCGACCGGGCGAAGGCAGCCGGGCCTCGCTCCCGACCCACCTGACCAGACAAGCCTGGCCGCTCCGTGACCGCCGCCGACCGAGACTGCTCTTCCCCACCTGATCATGACGGGCCGGTCGTCGTGCCGATTGGCGCGCCGGTGCGGCGCCGGAAGGTCCTCGGCGGCGTGATCAACGAGTACCACCGGGCCGCGTAAAACCAGTCACGGAACCCGCAGGTCAGACCGGCCGCGATATTTTGGAGCGGTGGAAGCCATCAGGTCGCTGGCTGCAGCTTGAGCGCCCAAACAGAACCATGGCTCGCCTCCCTTCCGACCCATTGGGCCGACTGGCGGCTCTCAGCCTCTCTATGAAACCGGGGCGAGCAGCCGACGCACCGTGCTTGGCGCATGTCCGAGGTGCTCACGGACGGTGCGGGTCAGGTGCGCCTGGTCGGCGAAGCCGAGACGTGCAGCCAGGTCAGCCAGGCTGGGTTCGCCCTGGGCGAGCTGGTCCATGGCCCGGCTGACGCGGACCCGGTTACGGTAGCGGGTGAGCGAGACGCCCATCTGCTGCGAGAACGTCCGGCTCAGCCGGTAGGGAGATACCTCCAGCAACCGGGCCAGCGGGCAGAGTCCCGCCGACTCGGGCGCCCCCTCGATAATCGCTTCACGGGCCGCCGCGACCAGCGCCCGGTCGGCGGGCCTCGGGGGCTCGACCGGCTGTCCGGTGGCCACCGCTATGAGGTGAACCAACTCCTCCGTCAGCCCGTAGTCGATGTCGCCGCGCCCGGCCGCGGCGATCAGACGGCGGTGAGCGAGATCGACGCGCGCGTCCACGTACACCGCCGTCCCCTTAGCACGCCGTCCCCACAGTGAGGCGTTGAAGAACACCGCTGTGCAGACGTCGCCGCCAGCGGGGTGCGCGAACCGTTCTTCCTCACCCGGTGCACCCAGGTAGGCCATCGTCGAATCGAGATCGGCATCGGTCCCGTCGGCCCACCGCTGGAACCTGCCGCGTCGCACGAGCACCATGCGATGGTCATCGCGGACCTCTGGCTCCGACCACCGGATGTGATGGGCGCGGCAGGCCACCGCGCTCACGGTGAACTCGGGCCGGGCGGCAAGGGTCACGGCTGACAGCACATCGCCGACACTACCCGGGGGCAAGACACAACGGGCCGCAAGGATCTTCAAGACCTTCACCGCTGCTGAGCTGGATGCTACTGAGGCAAGCGACGACACCAAGGAGCCACTCAATGGCCGCTCACGCGGAACTCACTGCCATCATCCACGACTGCGCCACCCGAAGGCGCTCGCCGAGTTCTACCGGAAGGTAATTGGCTGGAAGGTCACCCATAGCGACGACGACTTTGCCTATCTTGGCGGGGCGCGGTTGCTGCGGGTCGTGAAGCTGGGCCGAGGGGTTGGCCTGGCCCGGCGCTGTGCTCACAGTCAGCGTAAATCCAGTTGCGCTTAGCAAAGCTGGCGAGGTAACGCCCGCTGCTTACTCACCCGGCCTTCTCTGAGGAGCTCGAACAAATGCACAGTATCTCGGCCGTCACAGACATCGCGGCGACGCCGCAGCAGGTGTGGGAGGTTCTCGCCGACCTGGACGCCTATCGGGACTGGAATTCTTTCATCCGGTCCGCCTCCGGGCAGGTGGCCGTGGGGTCGAGGCTCACCTTGCGGATGGTCCCGGCCAACGGCCGCGCGTTCACGATGCACCCGCGGTTGCTGGAGGTGCAGCCAGCTGTGCTGCTGCGGTGGATCGGTCGGCTGATCGTGCCGGGGATTTTCGATGGCACGCACCAGTTCTCCCTCGAGGATCTTGGCGGGCATACCCGCCTAACCCAGTCCGAGACCTTCCGCGGTGTGCTCGTCCCGTTCACGGGTAAGTCCATCACGAAGACTGAGTCGGACTTCCGCGCGCTCAACCAGGCTCTCAAGCAGCGGGTGGAGCACGCCGCCGTCCGATGACGCGCCCGCAGTCGATGACGCGCCCGCAGAGGCGGCACCCACGATTTCTGTGGGGCATCGCTGGGGTGATGCTACTGGCGGGCAGCGTCGCCGAGATGGCCTTTCATGGCGGCGCCGCCATCTGGGCCGGGCTACTCGGCCTGATCGGCTCGGATCTGGCGTTCCTGGTCGGCATCGGCCAGCAGAATGAGCCCGGCCTGCTGCCAACTCGGGCGGCGCCGGCTTACAACCTCGTCCACCGGCTATCGCTGCCGGTGATCATGCTGGCGGCCGTCATTGTCAATGGCCAGTTCGGCGGTCAGGTGGCACCCTACGTGGCAGCATCACTGGGCTGGCTGGCGCACATTGCCCTGGACCGCGCCCTTGGCTTCAGATTGCGTGCTGCCGACGGATCGATCCGCCCTTGAAGCAGCGCGCACGGCGCCGAGGCCGACGCAAACACCGAAAATCCGGGCAGGAGACAAGGAGCTAGCCAATGACCTCGATCATCCGGGAAACCGGCATCGCGACCACCCCCGAAGCCGCATGGGGCGCGCTCCGCGACTTCGGCGCCCTCCATGAGCTCGCCTCTGGGTTCGTGACCAGCACCAAGCTTGAGGATGACCGGACCAGAGTCGTCACCTTCTTCAACGGTGCCACGGTGCGGGAAGCGCTCATCGGCATCGACGAGCAAGCGCGCAGGATCGCCTGGACGATCACGGACCTAGCGGGCGCTACCCACCACAGCGGGTCGGCCTGGATACTGGCCGACGCCGAAGATCCTGGCCGCTGCCGATTCATCTGGACATGGGCGGGCATGAGATCGCCTGGCCCAGTGATGACCCAGCCGAGATGCCGGACTGACATCCGGCCGCGACCCCTACACACCGGCCGATAACTGGCGACCAGGCGATCGGGCGGGCAGCGATTCCTTTGCGGCGCGGTGTGGAGTCCCGGCAATTTCGTGGACATTTCCATTATGCTGCTTTTGGTGTCCAATTGTCAAATTGGCGCTCGTAATCCGCTGGGCTTATCTTGCCGAGCCGACGTTGTTTCCGGACGTGATTGTAATATCGCTCGATGTAGTCGAACACGGCGGTCCTGACCTCGCCCGCGTCGCGCCACACGTGCTGATAGATCAGCTCCTTCTTGATCGTCGCATTAAACGATTCCGCTGCCGCGTTGTCGTAGCATATGCCGGTGTGCCCGACCGACGGGATAATACCCTCGGCGAAAAGGCGATCGCGGTACCTTCCCGAGGTATACTGGGAACCGCGGTCATGGTGCGCCACAAGCTCGCCTATGCCTATTCCCGGCCCGCGGGCGGCCAGCGCATTATCCAGGGCCTCGAGCACCAGGCCCGTGCGCATGTGGTCATCCACGGCCCAGCCGACGACCTTATTCGAGCACATGTCGATAAGCGTCGCCAGGTACGCGAAACCAGAATACGTCCAGATATAGGTGATATCGCCGACCCACAGCTGGTCCGGCTCCGGGGCGGTGAACTGGCGGTCCACCAGATCGACCAGGCCGCCGATTGCCTTGCTGTCCTGCACGGTCGTCCGCGCCGACGGCCCGGGATGCACGCACTGCAGGCCCGCGGCCCGCGCCAGGCGGCGCACCCGCCGCTCGGAGGTGACGTACCCCTCCTCCTGCAAGTCCCACAAGATCCGCTCGATGCCGGCCCGGTTCTTATGCCTTTCCTGATGCAAGTACCTGATCCGCGCGGCCAGCTCAACGTCCTTCTGATCATGCGCCGAGACCGGCCGCTTCTTCCACTCGTAATATCCCTGCCGCGTCACTTCCAGCATACGGCACATGAAAACGACGGGAAAGCGCACCCCGGGAGGCAGCTGCCGCTGCTCTTCCGCCACCTGGCCAATGAACGAGAATTTCACAGGTTCTGGCTCGCGAAGTACGCACTCGCTTTTTTCAGGAACGCGTTCTCCATGTTGAGGCGGCGGACGTCCGCCTCCAGTTCCCTGATCCGCGTCCGTTCCGCTGGCGTCAGCGGCGCCTCACCCACCGCGACCGCCTCATTATCCTTGTCTTTCTTGACCCAGTTAGCCAGGGTCGATTCCTTCAGCCCGAGATTCCGGGCCGTCTCCGCGATAGTCTGATTTGATTCCCGGTAGAGCTTCACGGCCTCGGCCTTATAGCCGTCGCCGAACTTCTGGTACTTCGTCACCATCGGGGTTCCTCCTGTGCCCAGTGATCCTAGTGTGGTCACTGTCCACGGAAGTGGCGGGCCTCCAGTGCGGGTCTGTATTGGCGATCACCGGCGGGCGCGGTGCGGCTGGTGATCCGGTGCGACAGGCGACAGGGAGGAGTGATCGGGATGAGGAAGCTGGTTGAGGCGACGCTGGTGTCGCTGGATGGGGTGGTGGGCTCGCCGGAGGAGTGGGCTCTGCCGTTCTGGGGTGAAGAGACAAGGACTACGCGCATGCCCAGCTCGGGGACGTGGATGCGTTCCTGCTGGGGCGGGTGACGTATGAGAAGTTCGTGGCGGCCTGGTCGCCAGTCGGCGGGGACCCGTACCTGGACACGATCAACCGCCTGCCCAAGTTCGTCGCCTCGGCGAGCCTGCAGGAGACAACGTGGAACTCCACGCTGATCACGGGTGATGTCGCAGCTGAGGTCGCCCGGCTGAAGGACCAGCCCGGTAAGACCATCATGAAGTACGGAACGGGCCAGCTGGACCGCACGCTCATCCAGCACGGCCTGATCGATGAGTTTCACTTGTCGATCTTCCCGCTGACTGTGGGCAGCGGACTGCGGCTGTTCGAGGGCATCGACACCACCGCGATGGCGCTCAAGCTCACCGGGACCACGACGTTCAGCAACGGCATTGTCCAGCTCACCTACCTCCCCCAGTACAGCCGGTAACCCCCGCAGGACGGGCCGATCCGGTGCTGGCCACAGCGCCAGCCGAGCAGCAAGGACCACGTGACAGGAAGGGCTGATCAACATGACCACACCCAGCAAGGCTCTCGTGCTGTCCGGCGGCGGCCACGCCGGCGCGGCATGGATGGCCGGATTCATCAGCGCGCTCCAGGAGCAGGGAACCGACCTCGGCGAGGCCGATCTGATCGTCGGGACCTCGGCCGGGTCGCGGACTGGCGCCCAGCTCGCCACCGGCGTGCTCAGCCAGGCCGTCGGGATGTACCGCCACGGGGGGATACCCGCGGTCAAGGTCCATGCCACACTCCCGCAGTGGGTCGCCGCGTCGATGCAGATCATCGCCCAGGCCCCGGACGAGCAGGAAGCCGCCCGGCGCATCGCGAACCTGAGGCCGCTGGGAGGACGGCTGACCTCCAGCGCTGAGCGCCGCCGCCAGATCGCCGCCTTGCTCCCGGTCCAGCAGTGGCCCCGCCAGCGACTGCTGATCGCGGCCGTGGACGCCGAATCCGGCGCCCGGGCCGCCTTCAGCGCCGACTCCGGCGCCAGCCTGCTCGACGCAGTTGCGGCCAGCTGCGCCCTGCCGGGCCTCCACCCGCTGATCACAATCAACGGGCGCCAGTACGCCGACGGCGGGGCACACTCGCTGTACAGCGCCGACCTGGCAGCCGGTCACGACGTCGTGATCGTGCTCAGCCCGATACCGCTCAACGACTACCTGCAGGCCAAGCTCGACGCCGAAACCCGCGCGCTCGCCCCGGCCACCGTCCACGTCGTGATCGCGGACGAGCAGTCCCTGGCCGCGATTGGCCCCGACGCGAACTCCAGCGACACCGTGCCGGCCGCGCTGGAGGCTGGCATAGCCCAGGCCCACCGGGAGATCCCCGCGCTGCGCGAGATATGGCCCACACACACCAGCCGGACCGCCTGACACCACGCCGGCCAGGCACCGAATACGCCCACGGCAGCCGTCACCCATGGTGATCTTGACGACCGCCGCGGATGCGCCACCGTCGCCGAGGGTGACCGCCGACGAACCTACCTGCGGGCCTGGCGGTCCTACGAAGGTTTCCAGGGCAGGTGGTCGCTGCGGACCTTGTGCCGCTCGGAAAATCGATTGAGTAGTTGACTTGCGCTGTCGCCAGCATGCTCGACGCCGTCATGGTTGGCTGGCCGGGTGCTGCTCAAGATCGTCTACCCGCTAGTTCGCCGGGTCCTCGGCCTAGCCTGTGGGTGCCGAGAACCCCCTCGGGCCACACGATCGTCCACGACCGCCGCCCGTCCCTCCGGTCAATCCGCTGGACCCGCAGGTCCCCCACGACCACCCGCCGTGTCATCTATCCCCCCGTGCCGACCCAGGACATGGACGACGCCCCGGACCAGGTCGGTAAAGGAGTCTAGGACGCCCAGCTCACAGGCCCAGGGGAACGACACGGACACTCCAGTTCGCGGTCGGTAAACACCGTCCACCGGCCACACTGGTCGCTGCAGCAAAGCCCGCCTGCCAGGCGTCCGTATCGACCCGCTCTGGGTGCCAACGTCCGGGTTCTATGCCGGGACCGGCTCGGCGGCCTGATCCGCGAGTATTCCCAGGTCGCATAGGGGTGACAGGGTTTTCGGCACCCACAGGGTCCCAACGGGGCGGGCAAGACCACGCTCCTGCAGCTGATGATGGCCCTGCTGGCACCGACCGAAGGCAGCGTCGAGGTGTTCGGCGTCCAGGCCGCGGCCAACACGCCGGCCGCGCTGTCCCGGGTCGGGTTCGTCGCCCAGGACCACCCGCTCTACGGGTTCATGCGAGTCAGGGAGCTGCTGCGCTTCGCCCAGGCCACCAACCGCGTCTTCGACGTTCCCTATGCCCGGGCCCGGCTCGGCGGGCTGGGCATCGACCTCACGTGCAAGGCATCGCGGCTGTCCGGCGGTCAGCAGCCCCAGGTGGCGCTCGTCCTCGCGCTGGCCAAACGCCCTCACCTGCTGGTCCTGGACGAACCTGTCGCCAGCCTGGATCCCCTCGCCCGGCGGGAATTCCTCTCGGTGCTGATGGACGCGGTCGCCTGCGGGCACGTCAGCGTGCTGCTGTCCTCCCACGTGCTCGCCGAACTGGAACGTGTCGCCGACCACCTGATCGTGCTGAATCAGGGGCGGGTGCAGCTGGCCGGGAGCCTGGATGAGATCACAGCGACGCACCGGCTTGTCACCGGGCCGGCCGCCGCCCCGCACCCGGCCGCGGGTTCCGGCCAGGTGGTCGCCGCCCGGCAGTTCACTCACCACAGCCAGCTCCTGATCCGCACCGCAGCCGGGAACACCGGGATGCACCCCGCATGGCAGGCCCAGTCGGCGAGCCTGGAGGAGATCGTGCTGGCCTACCTGCAGAACCCCGGGCCGGCCTCGGCCGGGCCCCTTGCTCCGGCGGTGGCGTGATGGTCTGGGTCACCTGGCGCCATCATCGCACCCAGGTCGCCGTCTGCGCCTGCCTGGTCGCGGCGGCCTGCCTGCTCCTGTACACCCTGGGCGCCCCCATGCACGTCGCCTGGAGCAACGGGCCAGCCGGCTGCCTCAACGTCACAGCCGGCGCTTGCGGCGGGCTGCTGGCTGGCTTCCAGACCCGGTTCGCCGGATCCCTGGAACAGCTGCTGGGCTGGCTGAACCTGCTGCCCCCGCTGATCGGCGCGTTCATCGGCGCGCCGCTGCTGGCCCGCGAGTTCGAAACCGGCACCTGGCGGTTGGCGTTCACCCAGGCCGTGCCCCGCACGCGATGGCTCACCACCAAGATCCTGCTGCTCAGCACCATCGTCGTCATCTTGATGGCGGCTCTCACCGCCATGTTCAGCTGGTACCGGGCACCGCTGGACCTGCTGGAGACCCGGTTCGGGCCCAACTCCTACGACTTCGAGGGCCTGTCGTTGCCGGCGTACGCCCTGCTTGCCTTCGCCATCGGAGTCCTGGCCGGGATCTTGCTGCGCCGCACCCTGGCCGCGATGGCCGTCACCATCGGCGCGTTCCTGGCTGTACGCCTGCCGGTGGAGACCTGGCTACGGCCCCGCCTCCAGGCACCGTTGCTGGTCACCGGCCAAGCCGCCGCACCCGGCCGCATCCCCCGCACCGACTGGGTCGTGTCCAGCGGCCCCACCGGCCCGCATGGACCCTGGGCGCTCGTGGAGCCCGGCAGCCGCTTCTGGCACTTCCAGATCCTCGAAGTCGGCCTCTACACCGCCCTCGCCGTGTCCTGCCTGACCGCGGCACTAATCATCCTGCGCCGCCAGCCCCGCTGACTGCTCACACCGCGTTCCCCGGGATTTTGCCTCTTTTCCGTTCGGGCCGAGCGGTCTACCGTGTGGGCAAACCGGCTCTGCGACACGGCGAGGTGACGATCATGAGGCGCCGCCCGGTACTGATCTCCGTGCTGGCTTCGGTCCCGCTGCTGGCCATGATCCCGCTGCTGGCGGTGCCCGCCGCCGGGGCGCCTGGCGGGGTGATGGCGCATCCGGGCAGCGTGACGGTCGGCCCGGGCGGTGGCACGCCCGGGACGTGGAAGAACTTCCAGCTTGTCGGGCATGATCCCCTGTTCGGCCGCGGCATGAACGCCGCCGCGACCATCTTCCGGCATTACATCTACATCGGGAACCGGACCGACGGTTCGGCGACCTGCGGCGTGGGTGACCCGCGCGGTCCCGGCGCGAACTGCCCGCACCCGCACCCAGGGGTGCTGATCGAGGACATCGCCGATCCGGCGCACCCGCGCGTGGTGGGGGAGATCGGCCCGCCGTTCGAAGGCAACCCGGGCATTACCTCCCGCGAGCTGCGAGTGTGGCCGCGCGAGAAGCTGCTGATCGTGATGAACTTCCGGTGCAGCTCGGTGATCCACGCCTGCCCCGTCGGCACCGACAAGCAGTTCCCGTACGACCTGGCGTTCTACAGCCTGGCCGACCCGACCCACCCGCGGTTCATCTCCAGCTACGTGCCCACCTCCGCGGCCGGGCTCGCGGTCAAGCCGCACGAGATGTACCTATGGCAAGACCCGAAACGGCCCGGCCGCGCACTGCTGTGGATCTCCACTCCCGCGCTGACCTCGAACCCCGCGGTGCCGAACATGATGATCGTTGACATCAGCAAGGTCCCTGGCGGCGGAAAGGT
>WNFF01003595.1_pt1 | contig 12660 bp, 10 predicted proteins | sample 5400441 | NCBI WGS metagenome assembly WNFF01 (sample SAMN13153345, study PRJNA577476) | soil metagenome | isolation source: 120 cm saprolite under Douglas fir tree site 2 hole 3 replicate 1 | place: USA:California | collected 2015-04-18
CCTCCGGCGGGCGGAGCTGCTCCGCGGTCATGGACAGAAACTCTTCCCTCGAATAGCCGTAATGGTCGACGGCTCCCTGGTTGACGGCGAGGAAGCGCAGGGTCTTGTTTTCCACCACCCACATCGGACGGGGATGGATATCGAACAGCATCCGGTAGCGCTGTTCGCTGTCTTCCACCTCCTTCAGCGCGCGCGCCTTGTCCGTGACGTCCTTACCGACGCCGTGGTATCCCTTGAATTTGCCCAGCGCGTCGAAAATCGGCTCGCCGGTCACGCTCAGATAGCGCATTTCGCCGGCGTGGTCCGGAACCGTGTATACGAAATCGCTGAACGGCTCGTGGCGCTCGAGCTTTTCGCGGTGCTGCCGCCAGGCCTTTTCCGGAAGCGACCCGGGACCCTGAAGCTCCCAACGCGCCTTGCCGATGAAGGCTTCCGGGTCGATGCCCTGCTTTTCCACTCCGGACAGCTGGACGAATCGGAAATTTTCATCCTGCACCCAGTACCAGTCCGAGCTCAGCTCCACCATGCGGCGGAACCGGGATTCGCTCGCCTTGAGCGCATCCTGGGCCAACTTGAGCTCGGTGATGTCGTGAACCAGAGCGACGAAGCATTGCGGCGAACCCGAGCCGTCGCGCACCAGCGCCCCCACGACCTGGACCCAGAGGGCCGAACCGTCTTTGCGCAAATAACGTCGTTCGTGGACGCGAGTACCCGGCCCCGCCAGAAGCTCCAGCCGGATCTCCTGAGTGGACTCCAGATCGTCGGCGTGGGTGACGTCCCGCACGTTTTTTTGCAGCAGCTCCTGCTCGCCGTAGCCGAGCATGCGGCACAGCGCTTCGCTTACACGCACGAAGCCGCCCTCCGGCGATATGACTGCGACCCCGACCGCGGTCTGCGAGAAGAGCGAGCCGAACAAGGCATCGCCGTTTGGAACGGCGGGCCCGCCCTGCGGACGCTTATCCGATTTCATGGAACCTCGGACCTCCCCGATACCGAGCAAGGGAGTGTGACACCGATCGGAAACTCGCATGTATGAACTATGTTACGAAACCGCGCCTGGCGCGGCGCCGCCGGGGACTTCTCATCCGCCCCGGAACCCGCCGATAATGCGAGACGCTTTCCACCAAGGGGGACCCCATGAAGTCGCTCTCGCGCCAGTTCGCCGCAATCCTGGCGGCGATGCTGCTCGGAGCGCACGCCTTCGCGCAGAGCTATCCCGCAAGGCCGGTGCGGATGGTCGTCCCCTTCGCCGCCGGCGGAGCCGTAGACACCGTCGCGCGAGCGATGGGGCAAAAGCTTGTGGAGACCTGGAAGCAACCGATGCTCGTGGACAACCGCCCCGGCGCGGGCGGGAACATCGCCGCCGACCACGTCGCCAAGGCTGCGGGAGACGGCTACACCTTGCTCATCACGACGCATGGCTTCGCGATCAGCCCCGGCCTCTACAGGAAACTCCCGTTCGACGCGGCGAGGGATTTCGCGCCGGTGACGCAGCTCACCTCCTCCTTCGTGGTGCTCGTGATCAATCCGCAAATTCCGGCCGCATCGGTCAAGGAGCTGATCGCGCTCGCAAGATCCAGGCCCGGCGCTATCAACTACGGTTCCACCGGCATCGGAGCGCCGCCGCACCTGCTGGGCGAGCTCCTAAAGAGCATGACCGGCACCGATATGCTGCATGTCCCCTACAAGGGCGACGCGCCGCTCAGCCAGGCGCTTCTCGTCGGAGAGGTGCAAATCGCGTTCATGCCGCTCGCCGGCGTCTTGCCTCACATCAGGTCCGGCCGGCTGCGAGCCCTGGGAGTGAGCGGCACGGCACGCTCCGCAACGCTGCCGGAGGTGCCGACCCTGACCGAGGCCGGCGTTCCATTCGAGTTCACCGGCTGGCTCGGCGTGTTTGCGCCCGCGGGCTCGCCGCGCGACATCGTGATCCGGATCCAGCGCGACATTGCCCAGGCGATCCTTGGACAGGACATGCACGAGCGCTGGTCCGCCTGGGGATACGAGCCGGTCGGCAGCACGCCCGAGCAATTCGCGGGAAAATTCGCAGCAGACCTCGCGAGGTACGCCAAAGTGATTCGCGAAGCGGGCATTCCGCTCCAGGAATAACGGAGTCAATCACCGCCCGAGCGTTTCGTTCAGCACCCGCGCAAGCCTGACGCCCGCTTTCCTGATCTGGATCTCGATCACCGGTGCCGCTCTCGCGTAGTAGGTCCCGTCGAGCGCGACCACGTCGACGATCTTGTCCGAGCACGAAGCCGCCACCGGAAGGAGCGCATAGACGGTGTCTCCCGCGATCCGGTGGCTCTCGTCGACCCAATCGGCGATCGAACCCCGTTCCCAGGCGCTTCTGTCCCTCGCGGCAACCGGCGCCGAAGCGATGGCGCTCTCGCCGCCGCGGTCCGCGATCAGCCTGCGCACCATGTGGACGTCCCAGACAGCATGCAGGTTGAGAGCGCCGTAGGGCGGGTTGTCGCGCTCCCCGAAGAAGGACACCTGCATCCGGTTTCCGCCGCGGTCGCCGCGATTGGCCGCGTGCAGCGGTTGGTGGATGTCACCAACGATATGCACGACCCACTTGAGGGCCTCGTTGCGCTGCCCGGGCCTCGCCCGCTCGTTGCCGAGGATTTCGATTTGACGGGCGAGCTGCGCGGAGGCGCATCGCCCGTTGCGGCAATACTTCGCGTACTCCGCGGCCCCGCAAAGCGGGATGTCGTCGTAATGCCGGGAGCCGCGCCGCTTGCCCCAGTCCGTATCCTTGATTTCATCGGCCCAGTTCGCGACTTCGCCCAGCGTGCGCCGGCCCGAGGGCTGATCGTCGGCCATTCGGTCGGCCTCGAGCAACTTCTCGATCCGCGCCCGTGTTGCCGCAGTGAGAAATCGGTCCGCGATATCGCCGACCATGCGATGCCCCTCCGGCCCCCAGGCACACGCACCCTGCGCCAGCGAAAGCGCGAGCAGCCCGCAAAGGAACCGCGAGCTCAGCAAGATTGTGATGCCCGTCACTGCGGCTGGAAGCCGATATCGCGCGTGAGCCTGCCGTACTTGGCGTAATCGCTCTTGATGAGATTCGCGAAGTACTCCGGCGATTCGGTGACGATAATCAGTCCCGCGCCGACGAGCTTCTCGCTGATATCGGGCAGGACGATCGCCCGGTTGATTTCCTCATTCATCCTCAAGATGATGTTGCGCGGTGTCCTCGCAGGCGCGACGTACCCGAACCAGCCGCCCGACTCGTACCCGGGAACGGCCTCGCCGGCGGTGGGCGTATCGGGCCACAGCGGAACGCGGGCGCGGTTGGTGATGGCGAGAAGCCGCAATCGTCCCGAGCGCACGTGGGGTGCGAGCCCGGTGATGCCGTCGATCCCCACCTGAACCTGTCCGCCGATCACGTCGGTGGCGATCGCCGCCGAGCCCTTGTACGGAACGTGCGTGAAGGTGAAACCGCCCATCACGCGCAAGTGCTCGAAAGCGAGATGGGGGAAGCCCCCCTCCCCGTTGGTCGCCACCGTGAGCTTGCCCGGGTTGGCCTTGGCGTACGAGATCATTTCCCCGACCGACTTGAACGGCACCTCGGGATACGCGACGATGCCGAGGTAGTTGGTCGTCGAAACCGCGATCGGTACAAAATCCTTCAGCGCGTCGTACGGAATATTCTTGCTCGTATGTGGCAGAACGACCATGTTGCCGCCTTGCCCTGCGGCGAGGATATAGCCGTCGGGCGCGGCCTTCGCGACATAGTCCAGGCCGAGCATACCGCTCGCTCCCGGCCGGTTCTCGACGATGATCGGCTGGCCCAGTCGCTCGGCGATCTTCGGCCCGATCAGCCGCGCCATGATGTCGGTGGTGTTGCCCGGCGGGAAAGGGATGATGATCTTGATCGGCTTGGAGGGCCAGGACTGCGCGAGCACGGAGGGGGCGAGCCCCAGGACGAACGCTGCAAGCACGAATACGCGCAGCCGTCCCATCTTCGCTCTCCTCAAGTACGTCACTGGTCCACGTGAATATCGTTGTCGCGGATCACTTGGCCCCAACGTGCAATCTCGCTCTTGAGTATCGCACGCGCGGCCACCGGCGAGCGTTGATCCTTCGGGTAAGGAGAGACTCCCTCGGCCGCCCAAGTCTTGAGTATCGCAGGATCGGAAACAATCTCTTGTAGTACGACGTTAAGCTTGTTGATAATCGTGTCTGGCGTTCCAGCTGGCGCCAACAACGCCTGCCAATAGAGAATTTCGAGCTTCGGACCTAGGACCTTTACAAGGCTTGCGGCGGTCGAGAACTGCGGCGACGTTTCTGCTTCCGTGATCCCGTAGGCTTTCATCTGCCCCACAGCGACCTGCTGCACCACGGACTGCGGCGTGGCGAAGTATAGATCGGCATGGCCTCCCATCACATCGGTCAAGGCTGGGGCCGCTCCGCGGTACGGAATCTGGTCAATCGTAACTTTGGCTTCCTGGGCGAATAGCGATGTAGCGAGGTGCCCGGTAGCTCCGTATCCCGGGATAGCCACCCTCGTCCGCTGCTTTTTCATCAACGCGAGCAGTTCCTGGAGAGTGTTCGGCTCGAGCGTCTTCCGCCCGACCAGCACCAGCGGATTGCGATTGATGAACATGATCGGTGCCAGGTCTTTTTCCGTGTCGAACGGAAGGTTCTTGTAGAGCGTGACATTTGCGGAAATCTGCAGATTGTGCAGAAGCAGCGTATGGCCGTCCGGCGTCGAGCGAGCGACGCGGCTCGTAGCGATGATCGTTCCCCCGCCGCTCACGTTCTCCACGATGAAAGTCTGGCCGAGCTTTGCCGACAGTGGATTCACGACCACGCGCGCGAGCTGGTCGGTGGGTCCGCCGGGTGGATAGGGAACGATGATGGTGACGGTGCGGCTCGGATATGGCTGCGCCGGAACCGGCGCCGCGAAGACGCTAAGTCCCAGTACGGCCAGTGCAACTGCGAGGACATGTCTTTTCATTGGTTCCTCCCGGCTAGAACCCTCAAGGAAGCTTACGCCCAGGCCTCACAGGTATTATGGGCAACAAGAGGTAGGGCTGTTTGCCGGCGGCAAAATGCAAGGTATTCCGGCAGGCGAATATCGCGGCAGGACGATCGTCCGGGTCGATGTGGGGGAACGGGCCGACGCCTTTCATCGGGTAGGGCGCATGGGGTAGCGCGATATCGCGTCCGTCCACTTCGTAATCTTTGCCGCGCACGGTGAGCGCGAGCTGATAGCCTGCAGGCACGACAATGCTGGTCGGCCAGATCTCGATGTCGAGCTCGACCGGCTCGCCCGGTTCGAGCGGCCAGACCTCGTCGTGCGTATGCCAGGGTCGATACGGTCTCGATCTCTTCGCGTCCAGCTTGCGGTGCGAGGCACGCAGCCAGCCAAGCCCCACTGGCACGCGCGGGTCGTTGGATCCGATGAACGTGACTTCCGTGCCCGAGGGATCGAATAGACGCAATACCAGGAATAGATCGGCATCGGTGGTCTCAGACGACACCCACAGCTTGGCCGCGACGGGACCGGTGATCTCGAGACTCGTCGTCAGCGGCGGCGTGCGGAAGGTCAGGCCGTCGCCGTTCGTCTCGTAGTTCAGCGTTGTCGCAACCGCCGGCGCGCCGGTGCCCAGCCCCAGCCCGTGCGGCAGCAAGAAATACCTTGTCCATTGAGTGCGCGCGAGCGGCCACTCGTTCTCGCCGCGCAGCACGAATTTTTCGCCGGGATGACGGATGTTGAGCGACACCTTGGGCTGCTCTTCCCAGCCCGTATCTTCGCCCTTCAGGAAGTGACCGAAGAAGCGCTTCTGCAGGGTCTCGCCGTAGCCGCTGTAGAAATGCGTGAAGTGGGTATCGCCGTGCACCTCCAGCCACTTCTGCTGCGACCCGGCGTGCAGCCAGCCTTCGAAATTTCCGCGCGTATGCAGGCCCATGCCCCCCCAATTGCCGGCCGACAGCAACGGCGCCTCGATCCGTGCGAAATCGGCGCTCCGCGCGGCGTAATAATCATCATGCAGCCGGCGCCGCTTCGCCTCCCCGGGAGTATCGGCGCGGCTCTCGCGGAGTTCCGCGTCCGGGAGCGTCTCGGGGCCGGCGACAGGCTCTCCCGTCACGACGCTCTTCGCCCCGCGTGCGCCGACGCCATGCTGCACGCTTGAAACCTGACGCGGATGCCAACTGTTGAGAAAATCGCTCAAGATGCCGCCATGGCGGCACAGCTCGCGGTAATAGTCGGAGGAGCCTTCCCAGATACATAGCGCAGCGAGGTGCGGCGGCTTCAGCGCGCCGACCTGCCACTGATTCATTGCGTAGTAGGAGATCCCGTTGATGCCGACCTTGCCGCTGCTCCAGGGCCGTGTACCCGCCCATTCGACGCACAAATAAAGATCCTGCGCCTCCCGCAGCGACCACACGTCAAGATGCCCCGGCGAACGCCCGGCCCCGCGCGAATCGATGCGCACGCAGGCATATCCCTCCGGCACCCATTTCTCCGGATCTACCAACTCCCAATTCTGGTACTTGTTGCTCGAGCCCTTCAGCACCTCGGGCGCGGCTTGGGTCAATCTCGACCAGTTGCCCTTGTAGCCTTCCTGAAAGGACAACCCCTTCGCATATGGGCCGTAGCTCAGAACAACGGGACACCTGCCCTGGGCAATCGGCCGGAACACATCGCCGCGGAGGACGACACCGTCATCCATCCGGATGGGGACGTCCCAATCGATCTCCATGCCATCGCGGATTTCACTTCTCAGCGCATCCATGACTACGCCGATTCAGGACAAACATTTTGGACGGGCCACCCATCGGCTGCATCGGATTATTGTTTGGCCGGCTCTTCCTTCTCGATCGGCGTGTTGCCGCTCGGCCCGATGGCGTAGAAGTAGAGGACGGCCCCTTCGCCCTTGGTCATGCCGAAGTGCGCGGTATTCGCGGGCTCCGTGAAAAACGTGCCGGCCGGATGGGCGTGAAGTTTCTTGTCGTCGAACTTATCGCCGTACCCGATGTAATGAATTCCCGAGACGACCATTCCGTAGCGATGGTCGGGATGCTTGTGCGCAAGCGCCTTGTTATTGGGCGGCCACTTGACGAGATAGAGATAGGGTCCTGGTTTGTTCGGATGCCCGAGCAGGTAGGCGTTTTCGCGGCCGCTCGCGGATTTCACCCATTTCATCTGTTCCTGTTTGACGAGGGTAACGCCTGACGGCAGATCTTCTGCGCCGCGCGCGGCGTACGCGATAAGGCTGAGCAGACCTCCAGCAGCAAGCACGAAGCAGTTCATGGTTCTCCTCCCGTTTGAGTAGATCTGTACTCGGCTGCGAATTTGCCGACAGCTACATTCTAGTCTGCGCGCTTGTTCCAGGTAGGACCTGACCCCCACGAGCAGTGCCCGCGCGAGTTTTCCGAGTCTCAACGTCGCGTTGCTTTCGCGAGCCATGACGAGACGATCGCCTGCATCGCTTCCTCGCGCCCGTTGTAGAAGTGATCGCAGTTCGGGACGATCTCAACGGTGCACGGGCCTCCGGCGCGGGCCTTGAAGTCTTCGGCGGGGTAGTTCTCGCGCGATTCCTTGTCGCCGCGGACGTAGAGCGTCGGGCATTTGATCGTCGGGGCGAGCGCGAGCCCGTCGGGAGTTTCCGTCAGACGGTCGAGATAGCTCTCGGCGCTGATCGCGTACCACCAGCCGGGCATCAGCATCAGCTCGCGGCCGCGGCCCGACGCGACGAGCTCCCTTGCACGCGCGGTGATTTCCTCGACGCGGTCCTGCGCCATGAGGCCGGCCTTGCTGGTGCGCTCCATGATGTTCTTGCCGCCCAGATGCGCAGAGAGCAGCACCAGCGCCGGCGTCTGCGGATGATCGGCGACGTGGCGCACCGCGAGCATGCCGCCGTTGCTGTGGCCGATGATGACCGGGTGCGGAAATCCGCGCTCGGCCATCCACCGCGCGGCCAGCCGGTTGTCCTCGATGCCCTCGCGCGCGAGCTGAAACGCGCCGCCCTCGGGAACGCGGCTGTTTCGCGTGCTTAGGATGTCGTGCCCGCGGCGATTGAACGCGAGGCAGGCCAAGCCGAGCTTCACCAGCACCGGGGGCAGGAAGCGCAACACACCGACGTAGAAATTCATGGTGTTGCCGTGAAACAGCAGCGCCGCGCCAGCCGCCCTGCCCTCGGGCTCGTAGTACAGGCCGTCGAGCGGAATCGTGTCGGTGGGGATGGAGACGAGCTCGGCGCGCACGCGAATTACGTCGGAGGAATCACGGGGAGCACCAGGCTCGGCTGCCTTCCCGGGCCGAAGTGCAGCGTGACCTTTCCGCCGAAGATCGCAAACGGCCGGTCGGTTGGGTCGTCGTGGATGAAGGGCCCGCAGCCGCGCATCGGGTTTTTCATATTGGAGAGGGACGCCGCTTCACCGCCGTGCTCGTAGTCTTTTCCGCGGATCGTCAGCGCGATGCGGTAACCCGCCGGCACGACGATGCAGGTCGGCCAGATCTCGATATCGAGCTCGACCACTTCGCCCGGCGCAAGCGGCTGCTTCTCGTCGTGCGCGTGGAAGGGGCGGTAAGGCAGCGAGCGCTTCGGATCGAGCTTTCCTTGCGATGCGCGCAGCCAGCCTTGACCCACTGGCGTTTTCGGATCGAGCGCACCCTGGAACAGGATTTCCTTTCCCTTCGGGTCGAACACACGCAGCACCGCGAAGAGGTCGGCATCGGTCGTCGAGGAGGAAATGAAGAGTCTCAGCGCCGAAGGCCCGGTGATCTCGGTTTCGCGCTCGAGCGGCGGCGTGGAGAAGGTCAGCCCTTCGCCCATCGCGTCGTAGGTGATGGACCGTTCGCCGGCAAACGGGGCAGCAGACAGCTTCATTTCCTTCGGATCGATATGGAAGCGAGTCCATTTCGTGCGCGCGAGCGGCCATTCGTTCTCGTGGCGCAGGACGAATTTTTCTCCGGGATGCCTGATCTGCAGCTGCACGCGCGGCTGCCTGTCCCAGCCGTTGGCCATGCCTTTCAGGAAATAATCGAAAAAGCGTTTCTGCAGCTTGACACCGTAGTCGGTGTAGAACGGCGCCCAATGCGAGCCGCCGTGCACTTCCAGCCACTTCTGTGGGGACGCCGCGCCCGCAAAACCCTCGAAGTTGCCGCGCGTGTGCAGTCCCTGCCCGCCCCAGTTCGCCGACGAGAGCAGCGGCACGGTCACCTTCGAAAGATCGGGGCTGCGCTCGGCGTAGTACGGTCCCCAGAGCTCGCGCGTCAGGAACGCCTGCCACATGTCCTCGCGGTTCTTTTCGAGCTCCTTGGGAGAAAGCGTCTCGGGGCCGCAAACGAGCTCGCCGGTGAGCCGGCTTTTCGCGCCGCGCTCGCCCTGCCCGTGCTGCACCGTCTTCACCTGCATTTCCTGCCAGTTCTTGCGAAAGCTGCAGATGATGCCGCCATGGCGTGCGCTCTCGCGATAGGCGTCGTTCCAGCCCTCCCACACGCAGATCGCCGCGAGGTGCGGCGGCTGCGACGCGGCCGCGCGCCACTGGTTGCTCGCGTAGTAGGAAATGCCGTTCATGCCGATTTTTCCGCTCGACCAGGCTTGCACCGCCGCCCACTCGATGCACAGGTGGATGTCACGCGTCTCGCGCGCATTGTTGTGGCACAGGTAGCCCGGCGAGCGTCCGGCGCCGCGCGAATCGACGCGCACGCAAACGTAGCCGTCCGGCACCCACTTTTCCGGATCGACCACCTCCCAGTTGGCGTACCGGTTGGTGCTGCCCGCGACCGCGTCCGGATAGTCGCGCGCCATGATTTCCCAGGCGGTCTTGTACCCTTCCTGGAACGCGAGCCCCTTGCCGTAGGGGCCGTATGAAAGGATCACGGGATGGCGGCCTTCCGCTTCGGGGCGGAAGACGTCGGCGCGAAGCACCAGGCCGTCGTCCATCTCGACCGGAACGTCCCAATCGATTTTCATGCCGTCGCGGAGTGACACGCGCGCGGAAATCACCGCGCGATCCGGGTATTGGCGAGCTCCAGCCGGTCTGCGAGGTTGCGCGCCAGCGCGCGGGTGAGATAGAGCTGCGCACCGAGGCTCATCTTGCTGAATGCGTTGGGTCTGAACTTGGCGAGCAGAAGCTCCGTCACCGAATTCACCGTCGCGTTGCGCGGCACCTCACCGCCTCGGATGTAGGCCATCTCGCCGAAGCACTCGCCCTCGTTGATCATGTTGAGCAGACGCCCCTGGCGGGTCACCTTGGCCTGCCCCATGCCGATGAAATAGAAGCTCTTCCCTTTTTCGTTCTCGCTCACGATCGTCAGATTGGGCGCCACTCGTGTCCAATCGCCGGCTCGCGCAAGCTCCCAGAATTCCGTATCGGAGAGGGCCGCGAGCATCTCCACTTTTCTCAGCGCGACGTATTTCTCGCTGTCTGGAATGACGCCGGGCGGAAGAGTCTGCTGGACGACTTTGGAGAGTTCCAGGGCGAACTCGGCCCAGCTCGGGTAGCGGCGCTCGGGCTTCTTTGCCATCGACCGTAGGACCACGGAGTCCACGGACTTCGGCAACCCCGGCCGCGCGCTGCTCGGCGGGATCGGATCCTGGTTCTGGATTTTCTGCACCAGCGCCTCGATGGTCTCGGCAGTGAACGGCTTCTTGCCGGTGAGGAGCTCATAGAGCGACACGCCCAGCGAATACATGTCGCTGTGGAAGTCGAGTTCCTTGCCCGCGATCTGCTCGGGCGACATGTAATAGGGGGAACCCATGGCCGCGGTCTGAACGACCTGACTTTTGCGCAGGTAAGCCGCGCCGAAATCCGAGATCTTCACCTCGGTGCCTTCCGCCAGCATGAGGTTCGACGGCTTGATGTCGCTGTGGACGATGCCTTCCTTGGCGGCGTATTCGAGCGCCCCGCAGCACTTGAACGCGATCTGCAAGACATCGGCGACCGGGAGAAGCTTGCCCGCGGCGACATGCCTGGATAGGTCGCCCCCCTTGACGTATTCCATCGCGATATAGCCGGAGTCTTGCTGCACTACCGCGTCGAGGATCGCCACGATATGCGGATGCCGCAGCTTCCCGGCGAGCGAAGCCTCGTTCTGGAACTGCGAGCGGTACACCGTGCCGAATTCAGGATCCCGGAATACTTCGGGCTCGATCGTCTTGAGCGCGACCTCACCCCCGGTGAAGGTATCCTTGGCGAGGTACACCATTCCGGTCGCGCCCTTGCCGAGCGCCCTTTGAACGTCGTACTTGCCGACCTGAAGACTCAGGTCCATCTGAACGGCAGGTTCCGACACACGCTCTCCCTGTCTGCACCTCGGCGACTCGAATTATGGCCACGATTGTGTCATATCCCGGCGAAAAACGCGCACGGGCGCAGATGCGCTCACGCCCGGCGAATCCGAAAGAAATTCACCCGGGCACGCATCCACTATAAAATCCCATTCCGAACGCACGCCTATCCATTACATTTTTGTCATTTTCCGATCCGTGCGTCGGGCCGGTTCGATCCGGAAGAGGCGAGACGATGAAATCTGTGCTGAACCGGGCGCGGACCCGCACCGTGGCGGCCTTGCTTGTCACGCTGTTCGCAACGGCCGCCTTTGCGCAATACCCGAGCCGGCCGATTCGCCTGCTGGTGCCCAATCCTCCCGGCGGGGCCACCGATACGATTGCCCGCGTGATCGCCCCCCGGCTCGGGGAGGTGCTCGGGCAGCCGGTGATCGTCGAGAACCGCCCGGGCTCCAACGGCAACCTCTCGAGCGAGCTCGCCGCAAGGGCTGCGCGCGACGGGTACACGCTGCTTCTCGGGCAGGACAGCCAGATCGTCATCAGCCCGCACCTGTACGCGAACCTGTCGGTCGACACGCTGAAGGATCTCGCGCCCGTCGCCACGCTCGTTACGACTCAGATGGTGCTTACGGCCAACCCGGCGCTGCCTGCGAAAAACCTGCGGGAATTTCTCGATTACGCTCGACGTGCCAAGCCGCCGCTCGCCTATGCCTCGATCGGAAACGGAAGCCAGCATCATCTCACCATGGAAATGCTCAAAGCGCGCGCCGGCATCGAGCTCGTTCACGTGCCGTACAAGGGCGGCGGCCCCGCAACCATCGCCCTGCTCGCGGGAGAGGTACCGGTCATGTTCGGCGGGAATTCCGTGACGGGACTCATCAAGGCTGGAAAGCTGCGCGGGCTCGCCGTCGCCGGTAAAAATCGCTCCGCGACATTTCCGGAACTTCCCACTTTGAGCGAGATCTTTCCGGGCTTCGAGGTTACCGCGTGGATCGGAATCTTCACGGCCGCGGGAGTACCGGCGCCCGTGCTCTCGAAGCTGCACGGCGAAATCAACCGGCTGCTCTCAAGCACCGACGTGCGCGACAAAGTGCGCAGCGTCGGTGGGCTCGAACCTTTCATTTCGACACCCGAGGAATTCGCCGCACTCATCCGCGCGGAGTACGCCAAGTACGGCGAGGTCGTGAGGGCGGTCGGCGTGAAGATCGACTAGCAGCGTTGGGCAGCGCCCGGTCTCGAGCGCGCAGGATTCCCTGTCCGCGCCTAGTGCGTGGCTTTCCAGCTCGTCGATTTGCCCGCTGATTTGACGGTCCCCTCGATTGTGCCTCCGCTAACGCGGCCGCGATATTCGGCGCCCGCAGCCATGAAACTGATCTGATCGCCGCGCAAACTGCCCCTGGAAATCGGCGCG
>WNFF01003598.1_pt1 | contig 12656 bp, 15 predicted proteins | sample 5400441 | NCBI WGS metagenome assembly WNFF01 (sample SAMN13153345, study PRJNA577476) | soil metagenome | isolation source: 120 cm saprolite under Douglas fir tree site 2 hole 3 replicate 1 | place: USA:California | collected 2015-04-18
GGCTTCGTGCCCCGAGATGCGCCGCCGAGCAAGGCAGATCAACCCCAAACGCGTTGCACAGTGAGTGGGTTCGCACCGATCAGCCGGTCGGAGCGGTGGCGCGCGCCTCCGCGTCGGAGGTGCAAAAACGCGCCGCGTGATGCATGATCCGGACTAACTCCTGGCTCTCTCCAGCGCCCTCCGCAACCTCTCGACGCTCCTTTCCAGCGCGCTTCCTTCCTCCGCCGAAAGAACCGGCTGCATCACGGCCACGATGCCCTCTGAACCAACAACGCTCGGCAATGTCAGCGTGACGCCGAACTCGCGTTGATAGCTGCCGATAGGGATTACGGCGTGTTCGTCACGCAGCACCATCTCGGCGATCCGTGCCGACACGATCCCGATGCCGTACTGGCTTGCGTCGTGCCCCTCAATGATCGTGATGTTGGCGTAGCGAACATCCCTCTCGATCTGTGTGCGCATATCATCGAGCATCTCGCCTCGCTCCTTCAACAGCGAGGTCACTGACACACCGCCGACGCGGGCTGACGACCACAAGAACACTTGCGAGGTGCCGTGGTCTCCAATGACCTGCGCCTCGACATCCGCCGGACTGACCCCAAAATGCCTGCCGAGATGAACGCGAAATCGCAAGCTGTCCAGGAATGTGCCAGTACTCAACACGCGATCGTGACCCGCCACCTCGCGCGCGACGTCGGCGAGAGGATCAGGTGGATCAGTGACGGCGACCAGCACCGCTTTCGGTGCGGCCCGCACGATCTTCGGCACGATCTCCCTGTAGATGGCAGCATTCTGGTCGAGGAGCTTGAGCCGCCCCTGCGGATCGCTGCGATCGATCGCGCCGCCGGTTTTCTCGTTGACGCCCGACGTGATCAGGACGACTCCGGCTCCCTCAAGCCCGCCGTAATCGGCATCCCCGATCTCGACCCTGTCGCAGAGCGGTGTGCCGTAGCGAATGTCAGTTGCCACCGCTTCTGCCGTCTTGCGGGTGCGGTTGACGAGCACGATCTCGCGCGCGCTTCCGCGGGTCACCGCAGCAAGCGCAATGGCGCACCCAACCTGGCCGGTCCCGACTATGCCAAGCTTCATTCGCCTTCTCCGCTCTCGATTTTTAAGTCAGCGCAGATGCCAGCAGTTTGTTCCCTTCGGCTGCGCCGCACTCATTCCTTGAATATGGCTCTAGCGCCGCCGTGGTGCGGATCACTCGATCTGGCGGATGAGAAAATCGATGAACAGTCGTACCTTCACAGCGAGGTGTCGTGTTGGAGGGTAGAGCGCGTACAACGAGAGCGCAGGCGGATGATAGTCCGCAAGGATGCTGCGCAGTGCGCCGTTCTTCAATTCCTTCTCTGCAATGAATACTGGCACCACCGCGATGCCGCATCCCCGCGCAGCCGCATCGCGGAGCACCTCCGCATTGTTGGCGCACAACGTCCATTTCGGCGCAATCCAGTGGTCGCCATCGACTCCAGTCAGCTTCCACTGGTTACCGGTAGAAAGGAATCCGTAAGTGAGGCAGTTGTGATTGCGCAGGTCGTTGGGGTGGATCGGAATTCCATGGCGGTCGAGATAGTCCGGCGAGGCGCACACGACCCGCTCAATGGGAATGATTTTGCGGGCGATCAGGCTTGTTGATTCAAGCTCCGCGATCCGCAGCGTCACGTCGAGTCCCTCCTGCACGGGGTCGCCCTGTTCGTCGCTCAGGACTAGTTGGATCTGCAATTCACGGTAGAGTGCCATAAACTCCGCGATCACTGGACCAAGCTTGATGGTGCCGAACGACATCGGCGCATTCACGCGGAGAAGTCCGCGTGGCGTCGACTGCAGATCAGCAACTGACTGATCAGCGGCATCGAGATCGGCCAGGATGGCAAGGACGCGCTCGTAGTAGGATTGTCCATTCTCAGTCGGACTGGCCCGGCGTGTGGTCCGATTGATCAGGTGAACCCCAAGGTCGTTCTCGAGGTCGGCCACGTATTTGCTGACGGCGGAGCGCGACAGTCGTAATTGGCGGCCCGCTTCCGAGAAGCTCCCGAGCTCGACGACCTTCGCGAAAGCCCTGAGGCTGGCAAGCTTGTCCATGGCGCACCGTCTCTAGCTCATACTGATTGTCGCCAAAATGTAGACAGTGATGCTACAAACTAACAGATTGTCTTTGCTTGTCGCTTGCTCCAAATGAGGTGCGAAAGAGCTTCTGAAGCCTCGTTTTGAGGAGCATTCTCATGTCAGGCCTTCACCACGTCACGGCAATCGCCGGCAACCCGTTGCGAAATCTGGACTTCTACAGCCGCACCCTGGGCCTGCGGCTGGTTAAGCGGACGGTCAACTTCGACGACCCTGGGACCTATCACTTCTATTACGGCGACGAGACCGGTCGGCCGGGCACGATCCTCACGTTCTTCCCCTGGGAGCATGCCGGGAAAGGTCGGGTCGGGGTCGGCGAGACCCAGCAGACTGCTTTCCGTGTGCCCGCCCATTCGCTCGGCTACTGGACGCATCGCTTCATCGAGAAAGGGGTGGCGCATCAGGCGCTGGAGAAACGCTTTGGCGAAAGCGTGCTGCGATTCTCCGATCCTGACGGCATGAGCCTCGCGCTCGTCGGGGTGGCTGATCCGACGAGCGAACCGACCTGGAGCGGGAGCGATATCCCCTCTGAGCACGCGATCCGCGGTTTTCACGGTGTGACGCTGCTCCTCGATGAAGCGGCAAAAACCGGAGCGATGCTGAGCGATGTGCTGGGGCTGCAAGAGGCAGCACGCGAAGGCTCCGTGATCCGGTATCGCGCGCAATCATCGCCGGGAAGCGTTGTCGACATCTACGAAGCCAAAGGATTCCTGCCGGGACGTCAGGGGCGCGGCTCGGTCCACCACATCGCCTTCCGCGCCAAGGATGACGCCGAGCAGGCGGAGATGGCCCGCAAGCTCACGACGCAGCACAACCTGCATCCCACCGGCCAGCGCGACCGCACCTATTTTCGCTCGATCTATTTCCGCGAGCCCGGTGGCGTCCTGTTCGAGATCGCAACCGACATCCCGGGCTTTGCAATCGACGAGCCCGTCGACTTGCTGGGCAGCTCGTTGAAGCTGCCGGGCTTCCTCGAGCCGCGCAGGAGCGAGATCGAGGCAGCGTTGCCGCCGATCGAGGCATTTGCGTGATGTCCGCGCTGGCGTTCATTCACCGCTTCGAGGCGGGCACAAGGCCAGGAGCGACACCACTCCTCCTTCTGCACGGCACCGGCGGTGACGAAAACGATCTCCTCCCGCTTGGCCGCGCGGTTGCCCCTGATGCGGCGCTGCTTTCGCCGCGCGGCAAGGTGTTGGAGCACGGCATGCCGCGCTTCTTCCGCCGGCTCGCTGAGGGCGTTTTCGATGAGGACGACGTCCGGCGGCGTGCTGATGAGCTCGCCGTATTCGTCGAAAGTGCGCGCACGGAGTACGGCATCACCGCCCCCACGGCGCTTGGTTATTCGAACGGCGCCAACATCGCGGCGGCCATGCTGCTGCTGCGCCCGCAGGTGTTGTCGGGCGCGATCCTGCTGCGTGCAATGGTGCCGCTCAGCGCGGCGCCGCAGGTCGATCTCGCCGCCAAACCGGTGCTCATCATGTCCGGAGCGCAGGATCCGATCGTGCCTGCGGAGAAAGCCGCAAGGCTGGCGGACCTGCTGCGCGCATCGCGCGCTGCAGTCGAACACCACGTGCTGCCGGCGGGCCACGGGCTGTCGAACGCCGACGTTACGATGGCGCAGCAGTGGCTGCGAAAGATTACCGCAAGGATCGACAAGACGGCGGCAGCTTGACCGGTCAGCCTGAGAACGGTCAAGAACGCACCCCCAGGAGGCCGCGAGGCGCCGACGCCGCAGAGCTACCAAGGAAGGAGGGAAGCACATGCCAATCGCAACGCCGGCTCCGGCAAAAGAATTGCTGGCACCGATGGATCACACTCTCATGCTGATCGATTTCCAATCGCAAATGGCCTTTGCGACCAAGTCGATCGACCCGGTGCTCCTCCGCAACAACGCGGCCCTTGTGGCGAACGCGGCGAGAATCTTCAACGTCGCGACAATTCTCACCGCCGTGGCCGAGAAGACCTTTTCGGGTCCGATGTTCGACGAGATCGAAGCTGCCTTCCCGAACGCAGAGTACTTCGACCGGACCACGATGAACACCTGGGAAGACAAGTCGGTGATCGAAGAGGTCAATCGGATCGGAAAGGGGCGCATTGTGCTCGCTGGCCTGTGGACCTCCGTGTGCATTGCTGGCCCGGCTCTTTCGGCCCTCGATCAAGGTTTCGAGGTCTACGTGATAGCCGATGCATGCGGAGACGTGTCCGAGGAGGCACATGAGCGAGCGATCGAACGCATGGTGCAGGCGGGCGCACAGCCGATGACCTCGGTGCAATATCTGCTCGAACTGCAGCGCGACTGGGCGCGCGCCGAGACCTATGACGTCACAACCGGTTTGGCGAAGACGTTCGGCGGCGCCTACGGGCTCGGCATCACCTACGCGAAGGCCATGTTGGGCCCGCACGCCAGCGAAGCCGGAATCGCCGCGTGACGCACCAAACGAGAGCAACTGGCATCAAGCCAAAAGGAGGCCGGCAATGCAGATGTATGTCGTCGCCCTGGCCACTGGGGTGCTCGTCGGTGTCATCTACGGCCTCCTCGATGTGCGCTCCCCGGCGCCGCCGGTCGTTGCGCTCATCGGCCTGCTCGGCATCCTGATAGGCGAACAGGTAGTCCCGATGGCAAAGCGGTTGCTCGCCGGGGAGCCGATCAGCATCGGCTGGCTCAAGACCGATTGTGTGCCGCATGTATTCGGAGAGTTGCCGACGAAGTCGGCGGGCCGCCACCACCGAGCGTGAGGTGCGCACATGACCGCCGACCTCATTCTTCACAGCGGACGCTTCACAACCCTCGACCGCTCGAATCCGACCGCGACCGCGGTCGCGATCACGGACGGCCGCTTTACTGCCGTCGGGCGCGACGGGGAGGTGATGCCGTTGGCCGGCACTTCGACGGGGATTCTCGATCTGAAAGGTCGACGAGCCCTACCGGGCTTGATCGACAATCATCTGCACATCATCCGCGGCGGCCTCAACTTCAACATGGAGCTGCGCTGGGACGGGTTGCGCAGCCTTGCCGACGCCATGGCGATGCTGAAGCAACAGGCGGCGATCACGCCGCCCCCGCAGTGGGTACGCGTGGTTGGCGGCTTTACGGCGCATCAATTCGTTGAGAAGCGGCTGCCGACGATCGACGAGATCAATGCGGTTGCGCCGGACACGCCAGTGTTCATTCTGCATCTCTATGATCGTGCCCTGCTCAACGCCGCAGCATTACGGGCGGTCGGCTACGCGAAGGACACGCCCGATCCGCCGGGTGGCGAGATCGTACGCGATGGCGCAGGCAATCCGACCGGCTTGCTGGTCGCAAGGCCCAATGCCGGCATCCTTTACGCCACACTGGCCAAGGGTCCGAAACTGCCTTTCGATTATCAGCTCAACTCGACCCGCCACTTCATGCGCGAGCTCAATCGGCTCGGGGTCACTGGCGCGATTGATGCCGGCGGCGGGTTCCAGAACTATCCCGAGGATTACGAAGTCATCCGCCAGCTGAGCGAAGCTGGCCAGCTCACCATTCGGCTTGCCTACAACCTCTTCACCCAGAAGCCAAAGGGCGAGAAAGCAGATTTCCTAAGCTGGACTAGGACTTCCAAATACAAGCAGGGCGACAACTGCTTCCGCCATAACGGTGCCGGCGAGATGCTGGTGTTCTCGGCGGCCGACTTCGAGGATTTCCGCCAGCCGCGTCCCGACATGCCGCCGCAAATGGAGGGCGAGCTCGAGGACGTGGTGCGCATCCTAGCGGAAAACAGGTGGCCCTGGCGGTTGCACGCGACCTATGACGAGACGATCTCGCGGGCGCTCGACGTGTTCGAGCGCGTCAATCGAGACATCCCCCTCGCCGGCCTGAATTGGTTCTTCGACCATGCTGACGATCTCCGACCGATCGATCGACCGCGTGGTTGCGCTGGGTGGCGGCATCGCGGTTCAGCACCGCATGGCCTACCAGGGCGAGTACTTCGTCGAGCGCTATGGCGAGAAAGCCGCCGAAGCAACGCCTCCCTTCGCCAAAATCTTACGCAAGGGCATCAAGGTCTCGGCCGGCACCGATGCGACGCGCGTAGCATCCTACAATCCGTGGGTTTCGCTCGCCTGGCTCGTGACCGGCAAAACGGTCGGCGGGCTACGGCTCTATCCTCAGCACAACTGTCTCGATCGCGAGGCGGCGCTGCGCATGTGGACCGAAAACGTGACGTGGTTCTCGAACGAGGAAGGCAAGAAGGGGCGCATCGAGGTCGGCCAGTTCGCCGATCTGATCGTCCCTGATCGGGACTATTTCTCCTGCCCGGAGGATGAAATCGCCGACACGACATCGGAGCTCACGGTCGTCGGCGGCAAGGTGGTCTACGGCGTCGGCGACTTTGCAAGATTCGATGAAACGGCACTGCCGCCCGCGATGCCGGACTGGTCACCAGTCCGGACCTTCGGCGGCTACGCGGCGTGGGGCGACAACACCGCGATGTGGAAGGCGCACCGCAAGGTGGCCATGAGCTGCAGCTGCGCGAACATCTGCAGCGTCCACGGCCACGATCATGCGAGAGTCTGGTCGAGCAAATTGCCAGTTGACGATCTGAGATCGTTCTGGGGTGCGCTCGGCTGCGCCTGCTGGGCGATGTGACGGTCGCTACCCCAAACCATATCTGTCTTTTGTACATGAACAAGGTGATTGGCGAGGCCGACCGGATGGACGCAAAATTGCTCCCCCGGGGGTGAAAATGCCGAATCGCGATAACTTCTTTCCGGAATTCCCTAAACTGACACCGCAGCGCCCGTGAATTCATGGCGGGACCGGCTCCGCGTCTGTGAAAGTCTAGGTGTCCGGGGCAGCCGGCATCAGCGGGGTTGAGTGTCGCATCCGTGCCCGGGATACGTGCTTGACGCCATGCCAGCGCTCGCGCGTTAACCTTCGCATTCAGATTCGCCTTCAACGCAAGGACGACCAGAAAGGAAAGCAGATGAGCACGATCAAAATCGAGGACGGTGTTGAGATCTTCTATAAAGACTGAGGCGAAGGCCAACCCATCGTGTTTAGTCACGGCTGGCCGTTGTCGTCCGATGACTGGGACGCGCAGATGTTGTTTTTCTTACAACACCGCTATCGCGTGATAGCTCATGATCGCCGAGGGCATGGCCGATCGGGCCAAGTGAGCGACGGTCACGATATGGATCACTATGCTGACGATCTTGCCGCGTTGACAGCGCACCTCGACCTGAAGAACGCCATTCACGTTGGTCACTCCACGGGCGGTGGCGAGGTTGCCCGATACTTGGCGCGGCACGGCGAGAGTCGTGTCTCAAAGGCGGTATTGATCAGCGCCGTGCCGCCGTTGATGGTCAAGACTCCGGCAAATCCGCTCGGCCTGCCGAAAAAAGTATTCGATGATTTCCAGGCGGCGCTCGCGGCCAATCGTTCGCAATTCTATCGCGACATCGCGGCAGGTCCCTTCTATGGCTTCAACAGGCCTGACGCAAAGCCGTCAGAGGCGATCATCGAGAATTGGTGGCGTCAGGGCATGATGGGCGGTGCCAAGGCGCATTACGACGGGATCGTCGCCTTCTCTCAAACCGATTTCACCGAAGACCTCAAAAAGATTACGGTGCCGGTGCTGGTGATGCACGGCGACGACGATCAGGTGGTGCCGTACTCAGATTCGGCCCCGTTGTCGGCGAAGCTGTTGAAAAATGGCACTCTGAAGACCTACAAGGGTTTCCCTCACGGGATGCCAACCACGCAGGCGGCGACGATCAATGCTGATCTGTTGGACTTTCTTAAAGCTGGAACTTGAGAGCCTCTCGCTGCAAAGCAATTTCGATCGTTCCAACCCGGCGGGTCGCGTGAGCGGTTGATTTGTGGTGATCAAGCACGGGTAATTCATGGCGCGGGCCAACACGGAGTCTGCGAAAATCGAAGCTGTTGCCCCCGGGGATGAGTCATCATCCCTGGCGCCGTTTCGTGATCGTGCCTTCGCAGTGCTGTGGATGGCAACGGTCGTTTCCAACATCGGTACCTGGATGCAAAGCGCGGCGGCCGGTTGGCTGATGACTAGCCTCGATCCCGCGCCTTTCTCCGTCTCGCTGGTTCAGGTCGCTTCATCGCTTCCCATGTTCCTGTTCGCGCTCCCTGCGGGCGCGCTCGCTGACGTCGTTGACAGACGCAGGCTTCTCATTTTCGTGCAGGTCATGGTCACGGCGTTGGTCGCTGCCTTCGGACTGGTGGTCTACTTATCTTGGGTCACGCCGACCCTGCTTCTCGCTTTCACTTTCTTGGCTGGTACCGCGGCGGCATCCATTATACCGGCATGGCAAGCAATCGTTCCCCAATTGGTTCCTCGGCGGCATCTTCAGCCGGCCGTCGCCCTCAACAGCGTTGGCCTCAATGTCAGCCGCGCCGTCGGTCCGGCGGTCGCCGGCATCATCATATCTGCTTGGGGTATTGCAGCCCCGTTCTGGGTGAACGCGCTGACGACGATTGCCGTGATCGCAGCGCTCATTTGGTGGCGGCCGCGGGAGGATGGCACGGGGGGCCGTCTTCCCGCTGAGCGATTTCATCGCGCGATCAGCGCCGGCTTGCGGCACGCCCGGCACAATCCCCATCTTCAGGCGACGCTCATCCGCGCCGGCGGCTTCTTCTTATTTGCGAGCGCATATTGGGCGCTGCTGCCGCTCGTCGCGCGCGATCAGGTAGCCGGCGGCCCCGAGCTTTACGGTATTCTACTGGGAGCCATCGGAGCAGGAGCGGTCGCAGGCGCCTTCGGTCTGCCACTGCTAACACGAGATCTTGGCGCTGACCGGATGGTCGCGTTGGGAACCGCGGGGACGGTCATTGCACTTTTGCTCTTTGCGTTGGCGCGACACTGGACGATTGCCCTGGTGGGAAGCCTCATCGCCGGCATGTCCTGGATCATGGTGCTGGCGACCATAAATGTTTCGGCTCAAGTTGCGCTGCCGGGATGGGTGCGCGGTCGCGGATTGTCGATTTTCGGCACCGTAATGTTTGGTTCTCTGTCCGTCGGTAGCGCAATCTGGGGCAAGGTCGCTGCGCTCGGCGGGCTGTCGGCGGCTCATATTCTCGCGGGCCTTGGAGCTTTGATTGCAGTCCCCCTGCTGTGGCGCTGGAAGCTCCAGACCGGCGCGGCACTCGACCTCACGCCGTCCATGCACTGGCCTGCTCCTGTCCTTTCCGGCGATGTCGATGCCGATCGAGGACCAGTGTTGGTGACCGTGGAATATCAAGTCAGACCGGACGATCGCGGTCGCTTTCTGGAGGCGCTTGAAAGACTGGGAAGCGAGCGGCGGCGGGACGGAGCTTTCGAGTGGGAGGTCTTCGAGGATCTGTCGCGGGAAGGCCGTTTTCTCGAAACGTTCAAACTTGACTCCTGGGTTGAGCATCTGCGCCAGCACGAGCGAGTCACTCACGCCGATCGCGAGCAGCAAGAGCTCGTTCACCAGTTCCTACCGGCTGGCATGGCAAAAGTGACACACCTGATTGCTGCTTTCCGACCGTGAGCCATCGATGGCCGGCCTAATCTTGGCATGGTGATCTGCACCCCAGCGACGCCGACGAATGCCGACCGGATCAGTCAAAGTCGCAAAAGCCCTCATCGATATGACCGCCGCATAACACCTGCTTGTGGGCGCCCAGCCGCGAAGCCGTATCAGCTCTGTCGAAAGGCCCGTTTATCTGCACGCTGCGACGCAGTACTCGGCCTCCTCAACCCTTGACTTCGGTAATTGGCCGATCGTGGCCGTCCGAAAGCTCATCGTGCCAGCGGCCGTCCTTGTCCTCGTATGAAATGCCGGTCGTATTTCCTGGGACGCGCTGCTCCGCAGCGGCGTGCTCGGCAGCTCTGCGGGCCGCATCGTGGCTTGCAAAAGTCTCCGAGACGACCCCGTCAACGCGGTAGGCCCAACCACCATCATGCTCAACGATTTCGTAAGTTATATGGATCATCTGTAAGTCCTCGCGGTTGTGCGTGCTTAGCATAGCATCAATAATAGCGTGGAATTGGACCGAGCTGAGGCGTTGCGCGATCGGACAGGTCCAGAAAAACTTCGTCGATATAGCACCATCCCCATCCTTCTGGCGGATCGTAGCCTTCGATGATTGGGTGTCCGGTCGCATGGAAATGCTTGGTAGCGTGGCGATTCGGCGAGTCATCACAACAGCCGACGTGGCCGCACGTCCGGCATAGCCGCAAGTGCACCCACTTCGAGCCGGTTTTCAAGCACTCCTCGCAGCCGCGAGCACTTGGCGTCACATCGCGGATCGTTTTTTCGTGACTGCATTCAATGGACATGGTTCCCTCGGTCGATTATCGGAATTAGTAGATGTCCCAGATCACGTCCATAGCTGCGCTCCGGTAACACCGAAGTTCATGCAACGGGTCTCTACGACCGCGGCGAATGCACTTTAGCGATCTCGGAACGGCCCGAGATCGGGAAAGATGACCTACATCCGATGGTGACCGACGAGCACTCGACAGGTGGAGCCGCCGACGTTTGAATGGGCTTTGTGGGGAGCTCGTCAAGCATTGATCCGTTCCAAGTTGGATGAAATAGATGGCGGTCAGCCAGCATTACCACGAAGGCGTAGGGCGTTGCCACGACCTGGGACCTTCACCGACTAGCGCGGCAACGCGCTTCACAGAACCGGAGCGGACGTCGCCGATCGCAAACGCGGAAGAGCCGTTACGTGAAGCTCACATAGCCGATGTCGATCGCAACCATCAGCATTTCAAGGATCGGCCGGCGGTCGGGGCCGCGCGTGTAGGCGCGACGCTTGGTCGGCAAGCGAACGCCGTTTGCCACCACATAGTCTGAGGTCAGCTGCGACGCTCCAAAGCCACCTGCGACGTTCACGTATAGTCGTAGCGACGCAACATCAGATCCTCGCCAAAGAAAAAATCCTGAACGAGGCTGTGCGTCTCGATCGAGCCCGGGAAGTATGCCCGCATCACGCGCCAAAGCTCCGAGCCCTCCCGCCAGGGCTCGGTCTCCTCGGCCTGCACGCCGTCCATCGCGAGAAGAAAGGGTGTGGTGAGATAGGTCCACAGAGCGTAGCCGTTGAAATAAGCGCGGTGCAATACGTCCTATGGCGTGCTCATCTGATGGCCGGAGAACGAGTCTTTCGGAGCACGGCGCTCGGCAACCAGCGTGCCATCGAGCTTCTCGATGGCGATCCTCTGTGGAGTGAACACCGTGCGCTGATCGGAAGCCCCATAAGGGAAGACAGACGAACGCTCTTCGTTCAGCCCCACGGACATGCGGCGCGGGTTTGGGTCCTGGATCAATCCCCTTTAATGGAAAGAGCCCCCGCGGCTCACGATCGTGGCGTCGATCCGTTCGTACCTATTCCAACGATCCATGCCCCCATGAGCGTCAACAATCCTGGCGAGCAGTTCGTTCATCTGGTGTCTTCCGTCGGACCAGTTCAGAGTGCTGTCCGATCTAACAATTGAACGACGCCGGCCACCGTTCCTTTCACCCTGGCCGCTTCAACGCGGCGGCGTCGACTGGCAGCTTTCGCAGGCGCTTGCCCGTTGCTGCAAAGATCGCGTTGGTGACTGCCGGAACGATGGCCGAAGTGCCGGCCTCGCCCATTCCGCCGGGTGACTCCCGACTCTGCACGATATGAACCTCGACGGCCGGCGCCTGGTCTATGCGCAGGATCTGATAGTCGTGGAAATTGCTTTGCTCGACGCGCCCATTTTTGAGGGTGATCTCGCCATAGAGCGCCGCCGTGATGCCGAACATGATGGCGCTTTGGATCTGCGCCTGGATGGTGTCGGGATTGACAGGGATGCCGCAATCGACCGCGCAGACGACCCGGCGGACGCGAACTGTTCCGTCCCTCGCCACCTCGACTTCGACAATTTGCGCCATGTAGGTCGCGAAGACGAACTGGAGGGAGACGCCGCGGCCGAATCCTTGCGGCAATGGCTGTCCCCAGCCGGCCTTTTCGGCGGCGAGCTCGAGGACGGCCTTGGCGCGGGGCGACTTATCGAGCAGCGCCCGCCGATAGGCGACCGGATCTTGTTTCGCCGCCGCCGCCAGCTCGTCCATGAAGCTTTCGGTCACGAAGACGTTGTGCGACGGCCCGACGCTGCGCCAGAAGGCGGTCGGAATGCCTGGAGGTTCCACCCTCAGATACTCGACACGCATGTTCGGGAGGGCATAGACCAGATCGATCGCGCCCTCGGTGGTGTCGGGGTCAAGACCATTGTTAAAGAAGGGTGGCGCCCATCTCGCGATGACAGAAGAGCCCGCGAAGCGATGATCCCAGGCGACCGGCATCCCGTTCGCATCGAGACCGGCGGATATCCTGTCCAACCAGTAAGGCCGGTACATGTCGTGCTGGATGTCTTCCTCGCGGGTCCATACGACTTTGACGGGGCCATCGACATGCTTGGCGATTTCGACCGCGCGCGTGACGCCATCGATCTCCAGGCGCCGACCGAATCCACCCCCGATCAGATGATTGTGCACGATGACTTTGTCCAACGGCAGGCCCGTGATCTTTGCGGCAGTCGCTTGGG
>WNFF01005035.1_pt1 | contig 12656 bp, 13 predicted proteins | sample 5400441 | NCBI WGS metagenome assembly WNFF01 (sample SAMN13153345, study PRJNA577476) | soil metagenome | isolation source: 120 cm saprolite under Douglas fir tree site 2 hole 3 replicate 1 | place: USA:California | collected 2015-04-18
CGACCGGACAAGTGCGCGCCACTTGCATGACCAAACGCTTCGGATCAAAGCCGGGCCGGCAGCGCTTTCAGAACACCGCGTGCCATCCGGTTGTGGCTGCGGTCAAGCGGGTGAACACCGCTAGAGGTTATGTCCGTCCGCTGAGATCGGTGGTCCGCCCATTCGTGCAATAGAGAAGCGAGGGTTGCTCGGGTGGACCGAGCCGAGCCTCATGCATGGAGGGCGGACCATGAAGAAGAAGTATAGCGAAGCTTTTGTTGGCTTTGACACAGCGAAGAAAGCATCAGCGCCGCGCTCACCGTGCTGTCGATCCGCAGCGTGGCACCGCGCTCCAGCTTTTCCTGTTTGGCGCTGATCAACAACGCCCGATTGACCGCCTCCCAATGGTGGCTCGCCCCGCAGGCTTCGATCGCGATCACAGTCGGCGCAAGCTTCTGCCGGAATGCGAACATCTCCTTGCGTCGCAGCTTCGCAGAACCGGCTCCTCGGCGGTGTTCACTCCGTGGAGCTGAAAAATGTGTTTCGACGTATCCATACCAATTCGGCTAATCTGTTCCACGGACGGCCTTCCTTTGTCTGAGATCTACAGCCATCTTTTTCAAATTCTGGCACGCTTGATGCCGCCGGGGGCCGTCCACACCAACAGATGGCCGAGGTCGCGGTGTCGCGGCAGGTGTTCGCGGATATCCTGATGCTGATCGCCCGGCTGAGTGCGCCACCGGCGCCCACATGAGAGTCGCTGAGGTGAGATGCGACAGGCGACGACGGGGGAGGTGCGCCTGGATGAACGCAGAGCAGCGCGTTTCAGCGCCTCGGCGCAGCCAACTGGCGGTTTCGACCGCCTTCTGCGGACGCGGTGCGCGATTTACCGTTGCCCAAGACGCCCGAAGGGGCGATCCTGGCCCTACAATCAGCTGGAATCTGGGGAATGACGGGTACAGGGGTTGGGGCATTGAGCGAAAAACTCCTCAACGCAAAGAATCGGCAATGTTGCGTAACCGGCTTCTGGAAAATGGGGCCGTCCGAAGGGAGGCTGGGAAAATTGATCGATAAGGCGAAGGCAGCTTTGAAATGGATTCTGCGACATCCAGCGGATGCGCTTATCGCGAGCTCAAGGACAATGTCCAGTTTTTCCGGCAAATTTTACCCCTATCAGGCAGGGCAGACGTCATACATCCTTCTGAAATCAAGCGGTAACGGCCCCGACTATCACGAGACCAGATTGCCGATTCCTCCTCAAGACCTCTGGGAAGGCTACGGAGCGACGATCACGGATTTCCTAAATTCCGGCAAAGTACATGTTGCTAAAATGCACGAGATCTTCAGCGCTTCCGATTTTCTTATTCGGCAAGGAAACCGCGTATTGGATTTGGGTTGCGCGGCGGGGAGGATGATCAGATGGTTCGACGACCTTGCCGGACGATGTGAGGTATGGGGTGTTGACATCAGCGCTCCTCATATCACGTGGTGCCAACAGTACCTAAGTCCACCATTCAATTTCGCCACCGTGACAACCGCGCCATGTCTACCGTTCGAGGATAAATACTTTGATCTCATTTATTGTGGCTCGGTTTTCACTCACATTGATGATCTTGCATACGCTTGGTTGCTCGAACTAAAAAGGATTTTGCGTCCCGGCGGAAGGATCTACATCACCGTCCATGATAGGCATACCGCAAATTTGATCATGAACCATCCTGAAAAAATCTACGAAGATGGCTATCCTGTAACGGACACGATGAGAAATTTGTTATTGTCATATGACAAGAAAGAAAATTTCACTAATCTGGATTTCTGCACGTTTACGATACTTCGTGGCCCGCAGTCACAAGTTTTCTATGATATCGATTACCTGCGCTGCCATTGGGGACGCATTCTGAATGTCCTCTCGGTCACCGAAGAGGCTTACGGATATCAAACGGCGATCTTATTGGAGTAGTAGTGGCCCAAGACGGTGCCCGGAACCGCCGGGCCGAGCCGGCTCATCCTGGCGCCGGTGGTGCTCGGAGCCGCGCGGTGAGCCGCGGGATGTAGCGAGTTCCAGCGCTGCAAGCTCGGCCATGGCGGTGGAGAACTTTTCTGGTTCCGGCAATCCTTTAGCCCGGATCATTCGTGAGGCGCGCGCGCTTGCGGCCTGAGGGCCATGTTGGGACATCGTTTATCGTGGCGTCCGTGACGCGGATTACTAGGGTTTGAGGTTTCGGCGGGGGGGTTGCTCCGGGGCAGCTGCCCCGTTGTTCACGGCGGCAGCTTGGCGATGCGGCGGGCGAGCATGGTGAAGCCGATCTGGTAAGGGTAGGCGGTCGGCAGGGCGATCTTGATGCGGGTGACCATCTCGGTGATGCGACCGGCCACCTTGATCAGGCCGAGGCGGATGGTATCGAACTGGGCGTCACGCCAGAACGATGTCCGGGGCGCCAGACCGCGCTGGCTCAATATCAACCAGTAGGCAGCGGTGTGGATCAACAGGCGGAATTGGTTGGCGGTGGCCTTGGTGCATGAGGTGCGGTCGGAGGCGAGGTGCAGCTTGTGCGCCTTGATCAGAGCGTGCCCCGGCGAAGGCCGGGGTTCTCGGCCTGTCCCCTCGCACAGTAGACCTTTTCGTAGAGCGCCTTGGGCAGGCCGGCCAAGTTGGTGACGATGAAGCGGCTGTCGGCGCCCTGGGGTCCGGCCTCGACACGGGCGATGACACGGCGTTCGACCTTCGAGCTTGTCGCGGGTAGCGGAATTCGCCGTAGCGGCGGACCTTGTCGGCCTCGCCGTCGACCCGGCCGAGTGCGGCATCCTCGGCGAGATCACCGACCCGGCGAAGCAGCAGCGAATTGCCGGCCAGGCCGAAGATGTAGCCGATGCGCTTGCGTTCGCAATCGCTTGCGCCCGGGCGTAATGGCTGTCGCCACGCACCACGATGTCGACCGCCGGCCAGCGGGCGCGGATGCGGCCGATGACGTGGCGCAGCACCAGCGTCACCTCAGCCCCGTCCGGTGTCTTGCCCGGACGCAGGATGATCGCGACGGGCTTGCCGGTGCTGGCCTCGTAGATGTGGATCGGCTGAAAGCAGCGGCTGTCGTAATAGGCGTTGAACAGCGCGAGTTGCTGCCCGCCGTGAACCCGGTCCTCGGTGTCGTCGATATCGAGCACGATGCGCCAGGGGACCTGCTCGAAGCTGTCGCAGAACACCTCGACCATCGCCGCCATCATCCGTTTGAGCGCGGTCGGGTCGGGTAAGAGCCCGATCAACCGTCGTCCATGCTTCCTGCCGCCCACATTGGGCACCGATATATCCAAGTGTCACCTGCCAAGGCGGGACAGATTAACTTGACGTACGGCTTGACCAGCTGAGGCGCGATCAATTTCACCGAATGCCCGAACGATTGCAGTAGCCGATCGATGCTCTCAAGGCTGAGGGCCAAGCCTTCGCGATAAAGGCGAGCGTCACTGATGATCACTATTCGTGATTGACAGCCTGCAGACGGGCGATCCTCAGGAAAGCTGTCATCCCGACGACCGAAATCCTGCGGGCGAAGAATATCCTGGGTCCCGAATATCCCAGAGCTCATCGTCTCGCCCCCTAGGAAGAAAAAGAAGTTGCGCCGGCTCGTCCTTCGGATTTGGGATCGGTTCTCAACGATCATGAGCACACCGTTCGGTTGCCCCGATCGGAAACCGACCCTAGGTTAGCCTAAGTTATAAAAATCATAGGTTGGCCGTGGGAGACCGCGATGCAGCCGCCGTGGGTCCGTAGGACATCAGGCCTCCGGCATCGACATAGTTCCTGGATTGGAACAATGCGGGCTTAATCAGGTCATCCTCGTCTATCCCTGACCTGCAACGTAAGCGGTGCGCTGACACCATTGCGGTGAGGTTTGACGGGGTCCGTCGGCCTCGGCGGCTATCGGCGCTTGCGCGTTGTTGGGGGTCGCGTCCCGCCGGGTGGTGTAGGAGCTGTGGGTAAGTAGCCCGTCGCAGCGACCGCCAAGAGTCAGGCGGCGGCGGGCTACTTATCCGCGGCGGTGGTCATCGCAGGTCTTCGGTAGGGTTTTGGTCGCACCCCTCAACGCGAACCAAGGATCCGACGATGACCGACGAGATGATGAGCCTTCAGGCGCTTTTGGAGAAGAGCTCGGACACCGATCTGCTGCGCGAGATGATCGGGTTCGCGGCGCATCGGCTGATGGAGCTGGAAGTCGAGAACCTGACCGGCGCGGCGCGCGGCGAACGCAGCGCCGAGCGCCTGACGCACCGCAATGGGTATCGCGACCGCGATTGGGAGACCCGCGCCGGGACGGTGGAGTTGCGCATCCCGAAGCTGCGGAAAGGAAGCTACTTTCCGGGCTTCCTGGAACCGCGCCGGATGGCCGAGAAGGCGCTGACGGCGGTGATCCAGGAGGCCTACATCCAGGGCGTCTCGACGCGCTCGGTCGACGAACTGGTCCGGGCGATGGGCATGACCGGCATCTCGAAGAGCCAAGTATCGCGGCTGTGCGGCGAGATCGACGGCAAGATCGCGGCCTTTCTCGACCGTCCGCTGGAGGGCGAGTGGCCCTATATCTGGCTGGACGCGACCTATGTGAAGGCGCGCCGCGACGGCCACGTCGTCTCGGTCGCGGTGATCGTCGCCGTCGGCGTCAACGGCGACGGCCGGCGTGAGGTGCTGGGCCTGGCGATCGGCACCTCGGAAGCCGAGACCTTCTGGACCGACTTCTTGCGCAAGCTGGCGCGACGCGGCCTGCGCGGCGTCAAACTCGTCGTCTCGGATGCCCACGAGGGGCTGAAGGCCGCCATCGCCAAGGTTCTGAACTCCTCATGGCAGCGCTGTCGCGTTCACTTCATGCGCAACGTGCTGGCCCATGCCGGCAAGCAGGGCCGCCGCGTCGTCGCGGCCTTCATCGGCACTGCTTTCGCCCAGGACGATGCCGAGGCCGCCAGGGCCCAGTGGCGACAGGTCGCCGACCAGCTGCGCCCGAGGGTCAAGAAGCTTGCCGAGTTGATGGATGAGGCTGAGAGCGACGTCCTCGCCTACATGAGCTTCTCGCCGGCGCACCGCCCGAAATTGCACTCGACGAACCCGATCGAGCGCGTCAACGGCGAGATCAAACGCCGCACCGAGGTCGTCGGCATCTTCCCCAACGACGAGGCCGTCATCCGGCTCGTCGGGGCCATCCTATTGGAGCAGAACGACGAATGGGCGGTCCAGCGCGCTCGCTACATGACACTGGAAACCATCGCACCGTTGAGCGACGATCCCTTCGTCAAGTTGCCCGCCGTGGCCGCCTGACATAACCGGCTAGACCCGCCGGAGCCTGGAGCGACCCCGCGCTTCTACACCATCACCGGGGACACGATCCACCCCCTCTCCTGCTGACACAAACCTTTTGACGTCACCCGCTTCATAACCCGCCTCGCGCTGCATCGCCGTTACATGGTATATTCCCGGCTGGCGAAGCGATCACCCGCGCGGCGCCAGGGGCCTCTCCCCCGAAAGTTGCCCGTGGGCGGCACACCGAAAAGGCTGGCACGTAATGGGACGCCTGTCTGACAATTGTAGGCTATGCGGTGGAGAATTGAGGGGAGAGGAGAAAGGGATAGAATGTGCCGGAACGCGTGTCACCGCGTGCCGGCCGGCTACGGAGGCGGAAATCATGCTGAAGCCCGTGCCAGACTTTGGCCGTGCTGCCTATTGTCTCCTTGGTTTGGTCGTGGACGCGGTTACGCCTGCTGAGACAACCGCGTACATCGGTGCGGCGATCAGGCATCGCAAACGATGTTTTCTGTCAACCCCGAATATGAGCTGGATTACGACAAGCCAGGTTGACGCGAAGTTCCGTGACTCAATTCTAAGTAGTGATCTATCTATCGCCGACGGAATGCCGCTTGTCTGGGTGGCACGGCTCCTTGGCTTGCCAATACAAAGGATTGCTGGATCGGATTTGTTCGAGACGCTTATGGAGGGCGCCGCGGGACAACTGACGGTTTTTTTTTTGGAGGGCCTGAAGGTGCGGCTCGTGGAGCATGTGAACACATCAATGGTTCAGACGGCGCCGTGCGATGTAGTGGATACGAGAATCCTGGATTTGGTTCCGTCGAACAGATGAGTAGCCCATGGGTCTTACAAAAAATAAATCACTCTGGCGCTGATTTTCTGGGCGTCTCACTGGGCGCTAGGAAAGGGCAACTTTGGATTGCGCGGAATGAACAGGAGCTAACGAGCCCGGTAGTTTGGCATTGCGGCGCGGTTGTCAACTTCGTTGCCGGCACCATCACGCGCTCGCCCGCCCTCCTTAGCCGCCTCGGATTCGAGTGGCTTTGGCGCATAAAAGAAGAGCCCAACCTTTGGCGCCGCTACTTTGCTGACCTAATGACATTAACATGGCTCTTGACCTTCCGCGTTATTCCCTGCGCTGTGTATCAAATTATCAGCCGCCCAGCGGACCCTGATTTAAAGGTAGCCCGCCTGGATGTGTTCAGAAGCGAATTGCTCTATACACTCCGTTTTTCAGGCCCGTGGACAGAACGCAATCTCGGTCCTGCTCGAGACGCGTTGCAGCGAGCCGGGGAAGACCTCTCGGATCTTGTGCTCGATCTTGAAAACCTCACCTATGCCGATGCCGCATTTTTCGGCCTCATCATGATCGCGTATGGTTATCAAATTCGCACTCAATGCGGCTTCTCGATCTGCTCGATCAGTAAAAAAGGTCGGACGATTGTGCGGTTGCACGGGTGTGAATTTCTTATCAGCATGCGATGTGATCGCGAGAAGAGAGGTGGACCCGGATTTTGAGGCATGAGGTGGACCCTAATCGCGAAACAGCCGGAGCCGTCCGCTAAGGTGTAGCCCCCTGCCGTCGACATCGATCACCAATGGTCGTGGAGCACTCGCAGCTGAAATCTCGGCCTTTAGTGTCAAGCGGCATTCAATTGCATCCGAATCGCCCCTCCGTGAGCTGCGCAATCAGGTACAGCGATAAATCACCATTGTGTCCTCGAAAAACATCAGCCTTTTCGTGGGAATTGTGATAAGTTTCGGGCATTTTCGGTCAATTGACAAGAAAAAGTTGCGATAAGCGGCCACCGGATGGTGCAGCATGGACTCTTGGAAGACAAACATCCGATAATCACGCGCAAGCCAATACTCAAGCTGCCACTCCTCGGGCTGGAGAGGCCACGCGAAGGGCAGAACGATCTTTATATCCTCGGAGGCCACGTTTTCCAAACCGCCAATGACAAAAGGATAATTGCGAATGATATACCCGCGTTCCACAACATGTAGGCTTTCTTCGGCGACAGGTGGTAGCACCACGGAGTATCTCGCGGCTAGCCGCTCATTGCGCGCGCGCATTTCTGCCCCGCCGATCGACGACACTGGAAGGTACTGCGTCAGACCAACGTTAGACACAAGGCGCGTACCCGGCGGGGCAAAGCGCGCCACCGCGGCGGCCACATCGCGCGCGACAGGTTGAGCCTTGGCCTGCTGCACGATGAACGCAGATTCAACGGAGAACAAGACTGCCATCACGACGAGTATAACGCCCCCGCTGATCCGCAGTTCGCGCGGAGACTCCTCGATGAAGTGGCCTGCGACCAATAGCATGGTCGACGCGATGGCGATCGAATATGGCAGCAGGAGTTGGCTGGTTTGGCGACTGCCGGCGATGCCGACGATCATGACCATGGCGATCATGGCGGACGCCCACATCGTAAGCAATCTAAATCTAAGTCGAGCTTTGCACAGCGCGAATAAGCAGATTATCGGAATGCAGACCCAAATTAGCAGGACCAATAACGGCACCCCCGCATCCTCCGATGTGATAACGGCGAACCATGCTGCTGCGCTTTCACCAAGGCTGCTGTTGCGAAGGGACATTTGTGACAGGACGACCTGTGCATCGATGAATCCGCCAATGTTTAGCAAGATGCCAACATTGAGCGGGATCCAAACGAGCACCGTGGCGAGCGCGATCGACACCCACGCGCGAATGACGACGGGATTTGGATTTCGCGAAAACATCGTGGCAATGAATAAAATGAGAAGGGCGGGTGTCAGCAAGAATACTGCTGACTGCTTGAAGCTCAGTGCGATTGCGATTGCCGAGGCGAGGGCGATCTGCCGCGCGACCCGGTTCGGTTCCTCGTGCAGGCGAAAGGCGGTCAAGAACACTAGCAGAAAGGCCGGGCCGAGGGCGCTATCCGATTTCGCAATATGCGCCCAGAATATGCTGGCAGGCATCAGCGCCATGATCGCAGACAACATTAGTGCAACACGACGCCGGATCCCCTGCTCAAGTGCCAAAAGAAAGGTGAGTGGTGCTGCCGCGGAAGAAAGTGCTGCAACTACGATCCGACCGAGCACGTAGAATTGCGTCTGGTCCTCAAAATAGGCTGCGCGAAACTCAGCGGTCGAAGCCCACCATCCAACCACGCGTCCGATAGCGTAGTAAAAGGCATAGGCGAGTGCTATCAGATAGTTCAGAAGCGGTGGATAGTATTGCTCAGATGATGTCAGTTCTCCAGTGAGAACCTTCGCCGCAAACGAGGGATGTTCATCCGGGTCGACCCAGCCCCAGTCGAGCCCGGGCAGCCTAAGGATAAATGCAGCAGAATATAGAATGAGCAAGGAATAAATGATCGAGGAACGTCTAACCACAGTTTTTCCTCCACAAGAAGTCCAAACAGTGCTCCGAACGATTGTTTTGTTAGTGATCATAAGCTGGCTCAGGACAAATTCAAGGTGCCAGGTGAGGGCCGCAGTGATTTGGCGACAAATTAAGATTGGAAGCAAGGCAGAGATTACAGAGGTGGCCTGCGTATTCGTCGAACGGCTACGGCGCTCGGTCAAATACGAAGATGATCGGCCCCCCACGGAGTGGTCGGTGTCGAATGCTAACCCGGATCATTCGGTGCGCCCCGACGGCGCGGAACACCAGTGGAGGAAGATACCACCCGGAGAGTTGTCGGTAAGGTCCGGTAGCTGACGAGCGGCTTTGTCGGGTAACCGGCAGGGCCGAAGCCTCGTGACAAAGGCCGCCTTGGGCGGTTGAGCGATCCGGCGGGCCGTAACTAGTGTGAAGCCTGAGCAGGCCTCGAAAGTGAAGTCGTGGGCGCCGACCCGCCTGAATAACGGGGAAGGCCGCGCGGGATGGGGAAGCAACCGATGCGTGCACCCATCTCGGTCCACCGGGGTAATGGGCATGGCACGTCGGAAAGGTGTTCCGGGTAATCGGGGGAGACCCGTCTTGAACGAGGGCAGCGGTCTCAACGGCGCGCTTAGGGCGTCGGTTCGGGCGGGAGTCGGACAGGGTCGTAGGTACTGCTGAGGCCGGGTAATGCCGGCGGAGGGAAGGACCCTGACTTCTGGTGCGCTTTTGACGGAGACGAGGATGGGTGATTGGCGATGAGCCTGCAAACGCCCGACGGCATCCGGAGGCTTCAGAGGAAGCTGTATCTCAAGGCGAAGGCGGAGCCGACTTTCCGCTTCTACCTGCTCTACGACAAGATCTGCCGTGAGGACATCCTGCGCCATGCCTACGCTCTGGTGCGCGCCAATCGGGGTGCGCCAGGGGTGGACGGGGTCACCTTCGCGGCGATCGAGGCCGCTGGGCTGGAGGAGTGGCTTGCTGGTCTCAGGAAGGACCTGGTCGCGAAGACGTACAGGCCCGAGCCGGTGCGGCGGGTGATGATCCCGAAGCCCGGCGGCGGCGAACGGCCGCTCGGCATCCCGACGATTAGGGACCGAGTGGTGCAGACCGCCGCCAAGCTGGTGCTGGAGCCGATCTTCGAGACGGACCTCGATCCCGCGGCCTATGGCTACCGGCCGGCGCGGAGCGGGGCTGACGCGATCAAGGAGGTGCACGCGCTGCTGTGCCGCGGCTACACCGATGTGGTGGACGCCGATTTGTCGAAGTATTTGGATTGTGCATCAAATTGCCCCCAGGCTCACGGGTGGTTGCCGAAGAGGTCGGCGTGGGCCTGGATCAGCTTGATCCGCAAGCCTTTTCGCCGCCCCTGCCGGATGCGGACGGCGTGCAGCTCGCCACGCTTGACACGCTGCAACACGGTCTGGCGGGAGACGCCCAGGGTGCGAGTCATCTCCTGCATGGTGACGTAGCCTTCGCGTGGCGCGTCGACGAGGCGGGAGCGCAGGTCGTCGGTAATCCGGATGCGCCACGGCGCGCCCGGCGTCAGCTGCTCGCCGGCGATGATGCCGTCATTGAGCCAGCGATGGATAGTCGAGGGGGCGGTGTCGAGGATGGCTGCGGCTTGGCGGACGTTGACCAGCTCGCCATCGACGGGCGCCGCCGGCAGTTCGACGCGCGGGATATTGCAGCGGTGACGCAGACTGCAGACATGGTTGGCGGTGAAACGGTGGCCGCGGGCCGTGGTGCGTTTCTGCCGGTTGAGGATGCCGGCAATGACCGCGTCGGGATAGAGGACGGCAAGACGGCGCACGAGCGCCACGGTGGCCTCGTCGGTGCGTACGGTTGCCGGTCTGAAGCGCGGCAGGTCGACATCAAGCTCAGTGAGGGCGCCGCCGCGCCAGCGCAAGGTGAGATGCACCTGATGTTCGCCGCGATGTACCGCGATGGTGACGTCTTCGAGGAGCGTGCGCAGCAGCTCCTTGCGGTCTCTGGGCGCGGTTGTGGGTGCCGACCAGGCGCGCTCGATATCGGTGCCCAGGCGCAGGAGCGTGTGGCGCGCCGCGGCATCGAGTGATTGCGGCCGTTGCTGCTGGCGGCGTGCGAGTTCGGCCTTGGCCTGATCGAGTTCACGCAGGCGCAATTCCCATTCGGCCTCCCATTCGGTCTCGAGGCCACGGGCGACCAGGCGGTTGTCGGGGTCGACCGCGCGGTAGCGGCGTTCGGCGCGCGCAGCCTCGTATTGGGCTCGTTCGACCGCCAGGCGCCATTGGGCGAGAGCCCCCTCGCGATCCGCCTCGAGCCGTTCGGCGGCGGCGACGGCAGCCTCCATCCCGGCCGGCTGGAGCGCCGTCAGAAAGGCCTGAGTAACGGCTTGATCGATCTGCACGCCGCCAACATTGAAGCAGTAGACGCCGCGGCCGTTGACCGTGTGCTTGCCGGCGCAGTGATAGCCTGGGGTGGCGTTGCGCCCGCGATAGTGAGTGCGCAAGCGGCGACCGCAATGACCGCAGATGGCGAGGCCCTGCAGCAATGCCGCGCCCTCCCTGACGGCGCCGCCGGCGTGATGGGGCAGCGGCCTGGTGTTAACAGCGAGTCGCACCTGGTTGGCTTCGAAAGTCTGCCAATCGATGAAGCCCGGGTGATGATCGGCAATCAGCACCGACCACTCGGCGCGCGGGAGGCGGCGTATGCGCTGCCTGAGCCTGCCGTTCTCGTCGACGAAACGTTCGCAGCGGCTCTTGCCGTACACGTAGGCGCCGCCATAGACCGGATTGGTCAGGACGTTGTGGATCGCGGTGTAGCTCGGCGTGACCCAGCGGATCTCGGCCTTGGCGTGGGACTGGAGCGGAAAGGCCAAGCCTTCGGCGCGGAACCAGAGCCAGACGCGGCGGGCCGAGCCCAACTCGGTAAAGCGGTCAAAGACGGTGCGGATGGCGGCCGTGACGGCGACATTGGGATGGAAGAGAACCTCACCATCCCCATCACCCCAGACGAAGCCCACGGGCAAGCCGCGACGCAGCTCGCCGCGAGCCGCCTTGTTGCGGATGCCGCCGTCGAGGCGCGCACGAATGATGTGCAACTCGGCTTCGCTCATCGTGCCCTTGAGGCCAAGCAGCAGACGATCGTTAAATAGCGCCGGGTGGTAGACGCCGTCGTTGTCGCCGATGAGCGTGTCGGTGATCCCGCAGAGTTCCAGCAGGCGATACCAGTCGGCGTTGTTTCTGGCGAGTCGTGAGACTTCCAGACCGAGAACGATTCCCACGTGAGCCAAAGCCACCTCGCTGGTGAGACGAGCGAACCCGGAGCGCTTATCGGCGGTGGATCCGGACAACCCGAGGTCTTCATCGATGATGACCACCTGCTCCCGGGACCAGCCCAGTTGACAGGCCTTGTCGGCGAGGGCGTATTGGCGGGCAGTGGACTCGCGGTTGTGCTCTACCTGCGAAGGTGTGGACTGGCGAATGTAGACGAAGGCGGCTCGCTGCGTGTGCGAGGGTTTGATTTTGGAAGGATCAATCATGGGCCGGCTCCTGGTGCTTAGCGGCTCGCGTTGCCTTGAGAAGAAGGCGCGACAGAGTTTCGACGACGATCTGTTTTCGCTCGTCGTCGAGTTGATCCCACAGGCACGTCTCCGGGATGGGCAGGTCGTTGAAGTTCAGATTCAGTTGCGGCATGGCTCTCCTGATCTGCACCCGATACTACTGGTGCCGCAGCGCGGCGCAGGAGAGCGTCGACGAGGCTGCGCATGCGCAGCAAGTCGCCCAGCGAGCCGACTAACTGAGGACTCTGCGGAGAGCATGCAGTGACGTCGCAGTCCGTCCAGGCGACGGGGATCATCGACTTACTCCCGTCCGGCAGAATGAGCACGAATTGCATGCAGTCGTGCCGGTGCGTGCGTCGGAGGACCTCCAGCGACTGTCCTTGGAAAGGATGGTGCGGACGGGTAATCGTTACTCGCTCTGGAGCGTCCTGATGGTGGGTAGTGTGTGGCTGGTTCCTTCGACCACGTCAACCACGACA
>WNFF01003601.1_pt1 | contig 12653 bp, 12 predicted proteins | sample 5400441 | NCBI WGS metagenome assembly WNFF01 (sample SAMN13153345, study PRJNA577476) | soil metagenome | isolation source: 120 cm saprolite under Douglas fir tree site 2 hole 3 replicate 1 | place: USA:California | collected 2015-04-18
CGCCGATGCGAAGAAAGCGCGGCGCGAGCAACGCGAACAGCCGCTTGCCGATCGCAACCGTGCAATCCTCGTGGAACGTGCCTTCGTTGCGAAAGCTGTTGAGATAGAGCTTGAGCGACTTCGACTCGACGAGCCAGCGCCGCGGCACGTAGTCGATCACCAGGATGGCGAAGTCGGGCTGGCCGGTGATCGGACAGAGCGCGGTGAATCCCGGAAAGGTGAAACGGGCGACGTAAGGACTGTCGGGATGCGGATTGGCGACACGGTCGAGCTTCGCCGCCCGCGGGGAGGCGGGGAGGGGAACGGGTCTTCCGAGCTGGAGGGCGCGTCGGGCCATCTTGCGATTTCCGCTCCGTGTCTTTTGTGCACCAGTCGGTCGCCACGTCATCGCCGGACGTGCCGGTCCCATTGCCTTGCTTTAGCCTATTGCTAATCTGACGTCTCGCGAAGCGTGCGGATTGCACGACGGCTCAAGGTCCATGATGGCCCGATCTTCCGCGGACATGCCGGTGTGGCGCCTCGTCGCCACGGCGCTCGCCGCCTTCGCGGTGGGCGCGCAGCTCGCGTTGTCCGGGTTGTCGATGGGGTTCGCGGTGTCGGCCGCGCGCGCCGACGCCGCGCTCATTTGCACGCACGATCAGGCCGATGTTGGCGGCGGCACGCAAATCCCCGTTCCGCGCTCGCACGACTCCTGTCCGGCCTGCACGTGTCCGCAGTCGGCGCAAGTCTTCCTTGCTGCGCCGATGACCGCGGAAATCGGCGTGCTCGAGCCGCGCGCCAAAGTGATCAAGGCGCGCGCCGGCGTCGCTGTCGCGGAGCTGCATTATCGCGCGCCCTACGCGTCGCGTGCGCCACCCCGTTTCGCTTGAGGGCTGAGTTCCGGGCGCCGGTCTTTTGGGCCGGCCGCATCGAATCCCGTTCAAGCGGAGCTTTCCATGATCAGACCCGTCACGCCGGCGGCGGCGCTCGCCGCCATTGCGGTCCTGACGTCGAGCACGGGCGCATTCGCGCACTGCTTCGTCGGCGGCCGCTTCTTTCCCGCAACGCTCGCGATCGACGACCCCTGCGTCGCAGACGAGCTGTCCGTGCCGACGGTTTCGGCGTTTCGCACCGGCGATGATCCGCCGGCGCGCCAGCTCGACGTCTCGTTCGAGTATTCCAAGCGCATCACCGAGACCTTCGGCATCTCGGTCGCCTCGACGTGGACGCATCTGCGCGCGCCCGGCATGCCGAGCGCCAGCGGCTGGCAGAACCTGGAGACGACGTTCAAGTACCAGTTCCTCACGCTGCCCGAGCATGAGTTCGTGATGTCGGGCGCGCTCTCGGTCGAGTGGGGGAATACCGGCGCGGTCGGCGTGGGCGCGGAATCCTTCAGCACGATCACGCCGACGATCTTCTTCGGCAAAGGGTTCGGTGGCTTGCCCGACAGCGTCGGATGGCTGCGGCCGATCGGCATCACGGGCCAGGTCGGCTATGCGATCCCGACGAGCTCGGCGACTATCACGGTCGATCCCGACACCGGCGACGTGACCGTCGACAACCATCCACGCTTCCTGCGTTACGGGTTCTCGGTGCAATACAGCATGCCGTACCTCAAGTCGCAGGTGGTCGATCTCGGTCTGCCGGATTTCATCAACCGCCTCGTCCCGATCGTGGAAGGCAGGTTTCAGACCCCGGTCTCGAACAACGCCGACACCGGGATCATCACCACCGGCACCATCAATCCGGGCGTGATCTGGGTCGGCGACTACTTCCAGCTCGCGCTCGAGGCGATCATCCCGATCAATCGCGCCAGCGGCACCGGCGTCGGCGCCATGGCGCAGCTCCATCTCTACCTCGACGATATTTTCCCGCGGGGGATCGGGGCGCCGTTGTTCCGCAGTTCCGCTAATCCAGGGAGGCCGGTATTCGGCAACTGATCATGAACCTCATCCGTCGTCCCGCACTCGTCCCCGTTCTGCTTGCCGTGCTGCTGGCCGGCAGCGTGGGCGCGGGCGCGCATGCCTATCTCGACCATGCGAGCCCGCGCGTCGGCGCTGTCGTCAACAGTGCGCCGAGCGAAGTCCGCCTGTGGTTCACCCAGGCGCTCGAGCCGCGCTTCACGGCGGCGCAAGTGCGATCGAGCACGGGCGCCGTGATCGCGACCGGGGGCGTCGATCCCGCCAACACCACGCAGATCGTCATCCCGGTGCGCGGCCTTGCGCCCGGCCGCTACAAGGTGAACTGGAAGGTGCTCTCGGTCGACACCCACCGCACCGAGGGCAGCTTCAGCTTCGAGGTCAAACCATGATGGACGCTTCGTGGATGCGCTGATCGTCCTCGCGCGCGCGGTCCATTTCGCGGCCGTCGCGCTGCTGTTCGGCGCGCCGCTCTTTCGCCTGTGCGTGGCGCCGCGCGGAGCCGCCGGACCGGCAGCACGCGCCATCGCGCTCGCGGCTGCCGGTGCGGCGCTGCTGTCTGCGCTCGGCTGGTTCGTGGGCGTCGCGGCCGGGATGGCGGGAGGATGGTCGGACGCTTTCGCGGCCGACATGCTGGGCGCGGTTGGCTTCGACACGCGCTTCGGAAAGCTGTGGATCGCCCGCCTCGCGCTTCTTGTCGCAATCATCGGGCTGTGCGCGCCGGCGCACTGGTCGCGGCGCAGGGACACTGCGCTCCTCATTCTCGCGGCGGCTGTGACGGCGAGCCTCGTCGGCGCCGGGCACGGCACCGCGGGATCCGGCGCGCTTGGACCGATCCATGCGGTCGCCGATGCCGTCCATTTGCTGTGCGCCGCGACCTGGCTCGGCGGACTCTTTTGCCTTGCGCTCGTTCTCCGGCGCGCCGTGATCGGAAGCATGGACGCGCAATCGCTGGAAATCGTGCTGCCGCGCTTCTCGCATGTCGGCTATGCAGCCGTGACGCTGCTGCTGGCGTCGGGCTGCACCAACGCGCTGGTGCTGCTGCCGCGGCCGGAGGCCCTGATCACCACGGACTATGGACGCGTGCTGCTGGTGAAAATCGCCCTGACGCTGCTGATGGTCGCGCTTGCGCTGTTCAACCGGGTAGCGCTCGCGCCGCGCGTCGTCGCTTCGAAGGGCGGGACGGCAGCCTTGTGGCGCAGCGTCGTCGCGGAGCAGGGGATCGGCCTCGCCATCATTGTGACCGTTGCGTGGCTCGGCACCATCCATCCGGCGCCATAGCGCTTGTACGTCCAGCGGACGATCCTGTATGAGCGCGGCAGCGCAGGAGCCGCCATGACCGCCATCGTCGACATTATCGGCCGCGAGATTCTGGACAGCCGCGGCAATCCGACCGTCGAGGTCGATGTCCTGCTCGCGGACGGAACGCTCGGCCGCGCCGCCGTGCCGTCGGGCGCCTCGACCGGCGCGCACGAGGCCGTCGAGCTGCGCGACGGAGACAAGAAGCGCTACTTCGGCAAGGGCGTGCAAAAGGCGGTCGCCGCGATCAATGGCGAGATCTTCGACGCCATCGGCGGCATGGAGGCGGAAGGTCAGAGCAAGATCGACGAGGCGCTGATTGCGCTCGACGGCACCCCGAACAAGGCCCGGCTCGGCGCGAACGCGATCCTTGGCGTCTCGCTCGCGACCGCCAAGGCGGCGGCGGCATCGAGCGGCCTGCCGCTCTATCGCTATGTCGGCGGCGCGCCGGCGCGGCTCCTGCCGGTGCCGATGATGAACATCGTCAATGGCGGCGTGCACGCCGACAATCCGATCGATTTCCAGGAATTCATGATCATGCCGGTCGGCGCGCCGTCGTTCCGCGAGGCGCTGCGCATGGGCGTCGAGGTGTTTCAGACGCTCAAGAAGGCGCTGGCCGAGGCGGGCCACAACACCAATGTGGGCGACGAGGGCGGCTTTGCGCCCAATCTGCCCTCCGCGGATGCCGCCCTCGGCTTCGTCATGAAGGCGATCGAGTCGGCAGGCTACCGGCCCGGCGAGGACATCGCGCTCACGCTCGATCCGGCCTCAACCGAATTCTTCAAGCAAGGCGCCTATCACTATGAAGGCGAAGGAAAAGTCCGCTCCCCCGACGAGCAGGCCAAATACCTCGCCGAGCTCGTCGCGCGCTATCCGATCGTGTCGATCGAGGACGGCATGGCGGAGGACGATTTCGCCGGCTGGAAGACGCTGACCGACCTGATCGGGAAGAAATGCCAGCTCGTCGGCGACGACCTGTTCGTCACCAACGTGACACGCCTCGCCGACGGCATCCGGCGCGGGCTCGCCAACTCGATCCTGATCAAGGTCAACCAGATCGGCACGCTCACCGAGACGCTCGCCGCCGTCGAGATGGCCCACAAGGCCGGCTATACGGCGGTGATGTCGCACCGCTCGGGCGAGACCGAGGATGCGACCATTGCGGACCTCGCGGTCGCCACCAATTGCGGGCAGATCAAGACCGGGTCGCTCGCCCGCTCCGACCGCACCGCAAAGTACAATCAGCTCCTGCGCATCGAGGAGGAGCTCGGCCCGCAGGCGAAATTCGCCGGCCGCGCGGCGCTCAAGGCGCTCGCATAGGCGTGGCGCATGTCCTTGTCCGCGAACCGGTCCCCATCCCGGATCAAGTCCGGGACAGGCATTCGCGGGGACATGCGCTGTAACGTCGTTAAAGCCGCCTTAACGCGACCTCCGGCATGGTGCCGGCATGGTCATCCGTCCGCGGCTCCGCTCGTTCTTCACGGCGCTTTGCCTTTATGTGCTGGCGGCACTGCTGATCGGCTATTTCGGAATCAATGCGTACACGGGCAATCACGGCCTGCGGGCGCGCGCCGATCTCGACCAGCAGATCGCCGAGCTCAACGCCGAGGTCGCCCAGGTCAAGGCGGAACGCGAGCAGTGGCAGCGGCGGGTCGGGCTGCTCAAGTCCGATCGTCTCGACCCTGACACGCTGGAAGAGCGGGCGCGGGAGCTGCTCAATTACGCCGACCCGCGCGACGTCATCATGATGGTCAAGCGGCCTTAATCCTCCGCTACAACTCCCTTGTAACCCAATGCAGATTCGTTGGCACGGCGCGGCGCAGGCGCGGCTTTCGCCGGGCGGCGATTTGGGCTATGGGGATGCCGATCCAGCCGATCCAACAAGGTCCGCAACAGGGTTCCCGTCGTCATGGCCGTCGCCAAGAAGAAACCAGCGGCCCCCCGCGCCGAGCCGGCGCGCCCACAACCCTCCGCCATTCCCGATCTCGGCAAGGAGCTCGAGTTCAAGGCCTATCGCGACATGCTGCTGATCCGCCGGTTCGAGGAGAAGGCCGGCCAGATGTACGGCATGGGCCTGATCGGCGGTTTCTGCCATCTCTATATCGGCCAGGAAGCGGTCGTGGTCGGCATGCAGCTCGCGATCAAGCCGGGCGATCAGGTCATCACCGGCTATCGCGATCACGGCCACATGCTGGCGGCCGGCATGGATCCGAAGGGCGTGATGGCCGAGCTCACCGGCCGTCGTCACGGCTATTCCAAGGGCAAGGGCGGCTCGATGCACATGTTCAGCGTCGAAAAGGGTTTTTACGGCGGTCACGGCATCGTCGCCGCCCAGGTGCCGCTCGGCACGGGCTTGGCCTTCGCCAACCGCTACCGCAAGAACGACAACGTCTGCCTGACCTATTTCGGCGACGGCGCCGCCAACCAGGGCCAGGTCTACGAGAGCTTCAACATGGCCGAGTTGTGGAAGCTTCCGGTCGTCTACGTAATCGAGAACAACCGCTACGCCATGGGCACATCGGTGAACCGCTCCACCGCGCAGACCGATTTTTCCAAGCGCGGCGCCTCCTTCAACATTCCGGGCGAGCAGGTCGACGGCATGGACGTGCGCGCCGTCAAGGCGGCGGCCGACAAGGTGGTGAAATGGTGCCGCGAGGGCAAGGGTCCCTACATTCTCGAGATGATGACCTACCGCTATCGCGGCCACTCGATGTCCGACCCTGCCAAGTACCGCACGCGCGAGGAGGTCGAGAAGGTCCGCACCGAGCACGACCCGATCGAGCAGGTGCGCGCGCGCTTGGTCGCGAGCAAGCGCGCGAGCGAGGACGAGCTGAAGAAGATCGACGCCGACATCCGCAAGACCGTCAACGAGGCGGCCGAATTCGCCACGCACGACCAGGAACCGGAACCGTCCGAACTCTGGACCGACATCGTGCGTTGATCGCCTTGGAAATTGAGCCCCGAGCCAAAGAACAGCGATGCCCATTCCCGTATTGATGCCCGCGCTGTCGCCCACCATGGAGAAGGGCAACCTCGCCAAATGGGTGAAGACCGAGGGCGACAAGGTGAAATCGGGCGACGTGATTGCCGAGATCGAGACCGACAAGGCGACCATGGAGGTCGAGGCGACCGATGAAGGGACGCTCGGCCAGATCCTGGTGCCGGAAGGGACCGCGGACGTCGCGGTCAACACGCCGATCGCCGTGATCCTCTCCGAGGGCGAGGACAAGGCGGCGCTCAACAACTTCCACGCCGAGGCGCCCGCGCTCGCCGCCAAGGGCACCGAATCCGCGCCGCCGGCCGCGCAGGAGGCGCGGGCGCCCGCGGCGCCGCCGTTCGCCGCCGCGGCGCCGCCGCAGCCCGAGGCGCTGCCGGAGGCCGACGTCCCGCCGGGCACCGAGATGGTCACCATGACCATGCGTGAAGCGCTGCGCGACGCCATGGCCGAGGAGATGCGCCGCGACAAGGACGTCTTCATCATGGGCGAGGAGGTCGCGGAATATCAGGGCGCCTACAAGGTCACGCAGGGACTCTTGCAGGAATTCGGCGCCGACCGCGTCATCGACACGCCGATCACCGAGCACGGATTTGCCGGACTCGGCATCGGCGCGGCGCTCGCCGGCCTCAAACCGATCGTCGAGTTCATGACCTTCAATTTCGCCATGCAGGCAATGGACCAGCTCATCAATTCGGCGGCGAAGACGCTCTACATGTCGGGCGGCCAGATGGAGTGCTCGATCGTGTTTCGCGGGCCGAACGGCGCCGCGGCGCGCGTCGCTGCGCAGCACAGCCAGGATTATTCCGCCTGGTACTCGCACATTCCCGGGCTGACCGTGATCGCGCCGTACACCGCGGCCGACGCCAAGGGTCTGCTCAAGTCGGCGATCCGCTTTCCCAATCCCGTCATCTTTCTGGAGAACGAGATTCTCTACGGCCATTCGTCGCCGGTACCGAAGCTCGACGACTACACGGTGCCGATCGGCAAGGCGAAGATCGCGCGGCCCGGTGATCACGTGACGCTGGTGGCATGGTCGATCGGCATGAGCTATGCGCTCAAGGCGGCGGAAGAGCTGGCCAAGGAGCAGATCTCCGCCGAGGTGATCGACCTGCGCACGCTGCGCCCGATGGACAGCGACACGGTCGTGCAGTCGGTGAAGAAGACCGGCCGCTGCGTCGTGGTGGAGGAGGGCTGGCCGCAATCCGGCGTCGGCTCGGAGGTCGCCGCGCGCATCATGGAGCAGGCGTTCGACTATCTCGATGCGCCGGTCGCGCGCGTCTCCGGCAAGAACGTGCCGATGCCTTACGCCGCCAATCTCGAAAAGCTTGCGCTGCCGTCGGTCGCCGAGGTGGTCGAGGCGGCCAAAGCGGTGTCCTACCGGTGACGGGCTGAACGCAAGCGAGCCCTCGAAACGAGCCCCTCCATGCCGATCAACATCCTCATGCCGGCGCTGTCGCCCACGATGGAGAAGGGCAATCTTGCCAAGTGGCTCAAGAAGGAAGGCGACAAGGTCAAGACCGGCGACGTGATTGCCGAGATCGAGACCGACAAGGCCACGATGGAATACGAAGCGGTCGACGATGGCGTGCTGGCCAAGATCGTGGTGCCGGAAGGTACGAACGACGTGCCGGTCAATCAGCTCATCGCCGTGCTCGCCGGCGAGGGCGAGGATGTGAAAGCCGCCGCCGCAGGCGCCGGAAAGGGCGCGGCGCCGGCGAAGCCGGCTGCGCCTTCTCCCTCTCCCCAGCGGGGAGAGGGTGGCGCGCGTAGCGCGCCGGGTGAGGGGAGCTCGGCGCAAGTGAGTGCCGCTGCGCCCACCACATCCGCTCAGCGCCCCTCACCCCAGCCCTCTCCCCAACGGGGAGAGGGAGCAGGCCCTGCCGTGGTGACAGCTCCGAAGACGAACGGCCACGGCCGCATCTTCGCCTCGCCGCTCGCGCGGCGCCTTGCCAAGGAAGCCGGCATCGATGTCGCCCGCGTCGCGGGATCCGGTCCGCACGGCCGCGTGGTCGCGCGCGACGTGGAGCAGGCCAAAGCCGGCGGCGGCTTGCGCGCGCCGGCCGGCATGCCCGGCGCCGGGCCGCTGCCCGTGCAGGCGCCGTCGGACGACAAGATCCGCGCGCTTTACGAGCCCGGCTCCTACGAGGTCGTGCCGCACGACAACATGCGCAAGATCATCGCGCAGCGGCTGGTGCTGGCGAAGCTCACCATCCCGCATTTCTATCTCACCGTCGCCTGCACGATCGACAAGCTGCTGGCTGCGCGCGAGGACATCAATGCGACCGCGCCCAAAGGCGAGGACGGCAAGCCGACGTGGAAGCTCTCGGTCAATGATTTTGTCATCAAGGCCTTGGGCCTCGCCCTGATGAAGAAGCCCGACGCCAACGTCACCTGGACCGAAAGCGGCATGCTCAAGCACAAGCATGCCGATATCGGCATCGCGGTGGCGATCCCGGGTGGGCTGATCACCCCGGTCGTGCGCAAGGTCCAGGAGAAATCCATCATCGCGATCTCCAAGGAGATGAAGGATTTCGCCGCGCGGGCGCGGGCGCGCCGGCTGAGGCCGGACGAATACCAGGGCGGCTCGACCGCGATCTCCAATCTCGGCATGTACGGCGTCGAGGAATTCGCCGCCGTGATCAATCCGCCGCACGCGACCATCCTGGCGGTCGGGGCGGGCGAGGAGCGCGCCGTGGTGAAGGCCGGCAAGCTCGCGATCGCGACGCAGATGAAATTGACGCTTTCGTGCGATCACCGCGCGGTCGACGGCGCGCTCGGCGCGGAGCTGATGGGGGCGATCAGGTTCTATCTGGAAAGTCCGACCGCGATGCTGGTGTGACCGCGCGACGCGGCACGGGGGCTGGGGCATGAGCGAGCGGGAAGCAAGAATCCGGGCGGTGATCATCAGCTATTTTCCGATGTTCATCGCGACGCTCTCGCTCGTCACCTCGATCTACAACGGTTACCTCAACAACAAATTCGTCGATATCGTGCAGAACAACGTCACGCGCGTCGAATACATGAAGACCTGCAAGGAGATCATCGACGCCTATTTCCAGGTCAAGTTCCGCGCCCGGCAGCTCAACGCGGCAAGTTCTGCTGCGGCAGGCTCCGAGCAGGCCGAGGCGGTCAACGCGGTCACCAAATTCGCCGCGCTCGGCACCTATCTCGCGAACCTGCGCAACGACGAGGTGCGGCTGCACTATACGGAGTTGTCGCGCCAGCTCGAGAAGATCGTGACGGACGCCAAGCAGGCGCCACCGGGCGGACTCGATCGCCTGTTCGAGCCGGCCGACCGGATCTTCGGCGAGATGAACGACGATTGCGTGAAATCGGCCAAGGCGGCGCTGCGGTAGCGGGGGCTTCGCTGACCGCCTAAATATGGTAACCCCGGCGCGCCATCCGCGTCATATGGACGGGCGCGCACTTTCGAGAGCAGCTCATGGCCGATACTAGCTTCGACGTTCTCATCATCGGCTCAGGCCCGGGCGGTTACGTCACCGCGATCCGCGCGGCGCAACTCGGCTTCAAGACCGCGATCGTGGAGCGTTCCTATCTGGGCGGCATCTGCCTCAACTGGGGCTGCATCCCGACCAAGGCGCTGCTGCGCTCGGCGGAAATCTTTCACTACATGCAGCACGCCAAGGATTTCGGCCTGAAGGCCGACAATGTCGGCTACGACGCGAAGGCGGTCGTGCAGCGCTCGCGCGCCGTGTCGAAGCGCCTCAACGACGGCGTCGGCTTCCTGATGCGCAAGAACAAGGTCTCGGTGATCTGGGGCGAGGCGTCGATCGACGCGCCCGGCAAGGTCACGGTCAAGCCGGCGCAGGCGGAGGCGCCGAAGGGCGCGCTCGGCCCGGGCAGCTACCAGGCCAAGCACATCATCATCGCGACCGGCGCGCGCCCGCGCGTGCTGCCGGGTCTCGAGCCCGACAAGAAGCTGGTGTGGACCTACTTCGAGGCGATGGTGCCCGACCGCGTGCCGAAGTCGCTGCTCGTGGTCGGCTCGGGCGCGATCGGCATAGAATTCGCCTCGTTCTTTCGCACGCTCGGCGCGGAGGTGACGGTGGTCGAGGTGCTGCCGCAGATCCTCCCGGTCGAGGACGCGGAGATTGCCGCCTTCGCGCGCAAGAGTTTCGAGAAGCAGGGCATCAAGATTCGCACCGGCGCCAAGGTGACGAAGCTCGACAAGAAGGCGGACAGCGTCACCGCAACGATCGACGACGGCAAGGGCAAGACCGAGACCCTGACGGTCGAGCGCGTCATCTCGGCGGTCGGCGTCACTGGCAATATCGAGAACCTCGGCCTGGAAAAGCTCGGCGTGAAGACCGATCGCGGCACAATCGTGATCGACGGTTACTGCAAGACCAATGTCCCGGGCATCTACGCGATCGGCGACGTCGCCGGCCCGCCCATGCTCGCGCACAAGGCCGAGCACGAGGGCGTGATCTGCGTCGAGGCGATCAAGGGCCTCAAACCGCATCCGATGGACAAGCTGTTGATCCCGGGCTGCACCTATTGCGCCCCGCAGGTCGCGTCCGTGGGACTGACTGAAGCTGCCGCCAAGGACAAGAAGCTCGACATCCGCGTCGGTCGCTTCCCCTTCGTCGGCAACGGCAAGGCGATCGCGCTCGGCGAAGACCAGGGCTTGGTCAAGGTGATCTTCGACAAGAAGAGCGGGCAGCTCCTCGGCGCGCATATGATCGGCGCGGAAGTGACCGAGCTGATCCAGGGCTACGTGATCGCGATGAACCTCGAGACCACCGAAGAGGAATTGATGCACACGATCTTCCCGCATCCGACCCTGTCGGAGATGATGAAGGAAGCGGTGCTCGATGCGTATGGACGGGTGCTGAATATTTGACTCACGACAGCCAATGACTCGATCCGCCCTCATCGCTAAAAGCTGCAAGATGACATCGCGGCACGTTTGACATCGCATTCATGGCGGCTCAATTCGCCTTGATGTTCGACTCCGTGATGACGCGCTCATATTCGGCGACGCTGGCGCGCAGGAAATTGCCGAAGTCCGCCCCGCAGGTGCCGACCGGAAAGAGTCCCTGCTGCGCGAGCTTGGGCTGCATCTCGGGCGCCTTCAGCGCGGCCAGGAACGCATCCGAGAGTTCCTTGAGCGTTGCAGCGGGCGTCTTCGCGGGCGCGACGACGCCGTAGAAGATCTCGGCCTCGTATTTGACGATGCCGGTCTCGGTCAGCGTGGGCACGTCCGGCAGCGCCGGGATGCGCTTGGCGGAGGTGGTGATGAGCGGGCGCAGCGTGCCTTCCTTGAGCTGCGACACGATCGTCGGATAGTCCGCCGCCACCGCCTGCACGTGGCCGCCCATCAGCACGTTGATGGCGGGCGCGGTGCCGCCATAGGGCACGTAGTTCGTGTCGATATGGGTGGCGCGCTTGAGCACCTCGATGGCGACATGCAGCGAGGTCGCGGGGCCGCCGCTCGCGAATGAGATCTGGCCGGGTTTCTCCTTGGCGGCGGCAACGAGATCCTGGATGGTCTTGTAAGGGGACGAGGCCTGCACCACGAAGACCATCGGCGTCGCCGCGAGATTGCAGACCGGCTCGAAACTCTTCGCCACGTCGTAGTTGCCGCGTTTCATCGCCGCGTTGACGACGAAGGCGTTTGCCACCATCAGCACAGTGTTGCCGTCGGGCTCGGCGCGCGCCGCGGCTTCGGTACCGATTGCCGTGCCGCCGCCCGGTCGGTTCTCGACCACCATGGTCGGCCCTTTGTGGGCGCCGATCTGCTCCGCCATCAGGCGCGCCAGGATGTCCGGACCGCTGCCCGGCGTGTAGGGAACGATGATCTTGCGGGTCGCGGCCTGCGGCCATGCGCTCGGCGTGGCCAGCGCGGAAAGCACCGCGGCGATGCAGGTCGCGGATAGAATCCTGAGCATCCTCATTGGCCGTTCTCCCACTTACTCGACCGTCACATGCGCGATCTTGATGACGGCCGCCCATTTCTCGACTTCGCCCGGCAGCATGGCTGCCATCTGGGCGGGCGACTTGAGCGCGACCGGCAGTCCCTGCCGGGCGAGCGTCGCCTGCACCGTGTCCTTTTTTAGCGCGAGCGCGACCGCCGCATAGAGGGGCTCGATCGCCGCGGGCGGCGTTTTGGCCGGGGCGAACAGCGCCGACCACGCATCGGCTTCCACGCCCGGCACCCCTGCTTCGGCGAACGTCGGCACCGCGGCAAGCTGCGGCGCGCGCTGGGCGCTTGCGGTGGCGAGCGCGCCCAGCGATCCCGCTGCAATGAGCTGCGCGACCAAGCCGGGCAGCGGCGCAATGCTCATGTCGATGCGGTCGGCGAGCATCTCGGTCGTCATCGGGGAGAGCCCGCGGAACGGGACGTGCAGGATGTCGATGCCGGCCTTGGTCTTGAACAGCTCTCCGGCGAGATGCGCGCCCGAGCCGTTGCCGGCGGAGCCGAAGGTCAGGGTGCC
>WNFF01005858.1_pt1 | contig 12652 bp, 9 predicted proteins | sample 5400441 | NCBI WGS metagenome assembly WNFF01 (sample SAMN13153345, study PRJNA577476) | soil metagenome | isolation source: 120 cm saprolite under Douglas fir tree site 2 hole 3 replicate 1 | place: USA:California | collected 2015-04-18
CGCCCGACAGCTTCCTGATGCGCGACAGCGGTTTCGCCTCGACCGGACCGAATTTCGCGAAATCCACCTGCGGCCACTCGGGCAGATCCAGAACTAAGCCGCCGCGCGCAGCGACGGCAGCAACCGCGGGCGCTCCCCTCATCACGCCCTTCACGAACTCCTGAACGTCGGCCTGCGTGATGCGGCCTTTCGGGCCCGAGCCCCTGACCCGAGCAAGGTCGACGCCCAGCTCGCGCGCGAACTTGCGCACCGAGGGGCTTGCGTGCGGGATCGTTCCTGGGACTGGCGCGGATGCGCCGAAGACCGGTTCGGTCCGGCCGACCGCCGGCGCGGCGGGGGCCGTTGCTGGGACGGCGGCAAGCACAGGGGCAGGCTTTGCCGCAAGCGCCTCCTGGGGCTTTGGGGCCGATTTTGCGGGCGCCGCTGGCGCGGCTTCTGTCTCTTCAAGGACGAGGATCGGACTGCCCTGTGAGACCTTGTCGCCGGTCTTGACCCGCATTTCCTTTACCACGCCCGCGGCGGGCGAGGGAATTTCCATCGTCGCCTTGTCCGATTCCACGCTGATAAGCGACTGCTCCGGCTTTACCGTATCGCCCGCCTTGACCAGGACTTCGACGACGTCGACGTTCTTGAAGTCGCCGATGTCGGGTACGAAAATCTCTCTCGGGGTTCCCATGCTTTGTGCGCTTCCGGAGTCACGACCGGCGCCGGAGACCTCTCCCCGGGACGCCCAGCCCCGTCGCCTGATCAGACGGTCACTGGATTGGGTTTTTCCGGATCGATCCGGTATTTCTTGATTGCATCGGAAACGATCTTGGATTTGATCTCGCCCTGATCGGCGAGCGCCTTGAGCGCCGCGATCGTCACGAAGTTACGATTCACCTCGAAGAAGTGGCGCAGTTTGGCGCGGGAGTCCGAGCGGCCGTACCCATCGGTGCCGAGCACTCGGTAGATGCGGTCCTTGGGAATAAACGATCGGATCGGGTCGGCGAAGCTCTTCATGTAATCGGTGGCGGCAACCACAGGACCCGCACGCTTCTCAAGGCACTTGGTCACGTACGGGATCCGGGCCTTCGCTTCCGGATGCAGCATGTTCCAGCGATCGACCGCGAGGCCTTCGCGGCGGAGCTCCGTCAGACTGGGTGCACTCCAGATATCCGCGGCCACGTCCCAGTCGGCCTCGAGCAGCTCGCCGGCGGCGATGACTTCGCGCAGGATCGTGCCCGAGCCGAGCAGCTGCACGCGCTGCTTCTTCTTCGACCCTTCCCGAAATAGATACATCCCTTTGAGGATCGCTTCTTCCGACCCGGCGGGCATCGCGGGATGCTCGTAGTTTTCGTTCATCACCGTGATGTAGTAGAACACGTCCTCCTGGCTGGCAACCATGCGGCGCAGGCCGTCGTGGATGATGACCGCCAATTCATAAGTAAAGGTGGGGTCATAGGAAACGCAATTGGGTATGACCGAGGAAAGGACATGGCTGTGCCCGTCCTCGTGCTGCAGTCCTTCGCCATTCAGAGTGGTGCGGCCGGAGGTTGCGCCGAGGAGAAAACCCCGCGCGCGCTGGTCGCCCGCTGCCCACGCGAGATCGCCGACGCGTTGGAAGCCGAACATCGAATAGAAGATATAGAACGGCACCATCACGAGGTTCGAATGGCTGTATGAAGTCGCCGCCGCGATCCAGGACGAGAACGCGCCCGCTTCGTTGATGCCCTCTTCGAGAATCTGTCCCGCTTTGTCTTCGCGGTAGTACATCACCTGGTCGCGGTCGACCGGCTCGTACTTCTGTCCTACCGAGGAGTAGATCGCCAGCTGCCGGAACATCCCCTCCATGCCGAAGGTGCGCGCCTCGTCGGGAACGATCGGCACGACATGCTTGCCGATGTTCTTGTCGCGCACCAGCGCCGTGAGAATGCGCACGAACGCCATGGTGGTGGAGATCTCGCGTCCTTCCGATCCCTTCAACTGTTGGTCGAACGCCGAAAGGGCCGGCACCGCGGGAACGCTGTCCGCTCTGCGGCGGCGTTGGGGGAGGTAGCCTCCGAGCGCCTTTCTGCGCTCGTGCAGGTACACCATGATGGGATCGTCGTCCTTTGGCCTATAGAAGGGCATCTCCTCGAGCTTGTCGTCCGGTATCGGCACGTTGTAGTGGTCGCGCATCTCCCGGATGGTCGCGAGGTCCACTTTTTTCAGTTGGTGGGTCGGGTTCTTCGCCTGGCCCTGTTTGCCCAGGCCGTAGCCCTTGATGGTCTTGGCGAGAATCACCGTGGGCTGGTCCTTGTGTTTCGCAGCGGCCGCGTAGGCCGCATAGATCTTATGAGGATCGTGCCCGCCGCGGTTCAGGCGCCAGATGTCCTCGTCGGTCATGCGCGAAACCATCTCGAGGAGTTTCGGGTCCTTGCCGAAGAAGTGCTTGCGCACGAAGGCGCCGTCGTTGGCCTTGTAGTTCTGATACTCGCCATCGACCGTGTCTTCCATTACGCGGAGCAGGCGGCCTTCAACATCGCGAGCAAACAAAGGGTCCCAGTACGAGCCCCAAATGAGCTTGATTACATTCCAGCCCGCACCGCGGAAATCGGCTTCTAGCTCCTGGATGATCTTGCCGTTGCCGCGCACCGGGCCGTCCAAGCGCTGCAAGTTGCAATTCACAACGAAAATCAAGTTGTCGAGCTTCTCGCGCGCCGCGAGACCGATCGCGCCTAGCGATTCCGGTTCGTCCATCTCGCCGTCGCCGCAGAATACCCACACCTTCCGGTTCTCCGTGCCCGCCATCCCGCGCGCCTGCAGATATTTCAGGAACCTCGCCATGTAGATACCCTGGATCGGCCCGAGCCCCATTGAGACAGTAGGGAATTGCCAGAAATCGGGCATGAGCCACGGGTGGGGATAGGAAGAGATGCCCCGGCCGTCAACCTCGCGGCGGAAATTCAGGAGCTGCTCCTCTGTCAGCCGGCCCTCGAGGAACGCGCGCGCGTAAATGCCCGGCGACGAATGTCCCTGGAAGTAGACCAGATCTCCCCCGTGCCCTTCGTGGGGTGCGTGCCAGAAATGATTGAAGCCGATGCCGAACAGGGTTCCGACCGAGGCGAAGCTCGCGATGTGGCCGCCCAGCTCGTCGTCCGACTTGTTGGCTTTCGCCACCATAACCATCGCATTCCAGCGACAGAACGAACGGATGCGCTCCTCCAGCGCGTGATCTCCCGGCGAGCGTTCTTCCATGTGTGCCGGAATCGTGTTGAGATAGGCCGTATTGAGCGAGAAGGGTATGTAGGCGCCCGAACGGCGCGCCTTCTCGACGAGCTTCTCCAGCAGATAATGGGCGCGCTCGGGGCCTTCGCGCTCGAGAACCGCCGCGAGCGCATCGAGCCACTCCTGCGTTTCCAGGGCGTCGGGATCGTTGGCGGCGGAGAATTCAGGCAGAGCGGACATGACGTTTCCCTCTCGGCGCGAAGGTATGGGCGGGGGCTGTGACTTGCTTTGAAAATCGCTTGAAGCTTACCCTGCCAGCCTTACAGGATCAATTGCACCTTCCCCATATCATGAAAGAGTATTTCGCATTATACGAAAACGCGCCCCGCGCAATCAAAGAGATCGAGCCAGCCTGGCTGAACCCGGGCGAGGAAACTGCGGATGCTAGAATGCGCGCCTTCGGAGCTCGCGGTGCCGATTCTCCCCGTGCAGACCCGCACCATTGACGGCAACGCCATCGCGCGAGAGTTGCGCGTGGGGTTGATTCGACGTGTCGCGGCACTCGCCGCGAGAGGTGTGCGTCCCGGCCTCGCGGTGGTACAAGTCGGGGATCACCCGGTTTCGAAAATCTATGTACGGAACAAAATCAAGGCATGCGGCGAAGCGGGGCTCTATTCAGAGCACATTGAATTGCCGGCCGACGCGGATGAATCGGCGCTCCTCGGGCGTATTCGGATCTTCAACAACGACGCCCGTATCCATGGCGTTCTGGTGCAGCTCCCGCTGCCACCGCAATTTGCAGCAGAGCGAGTGCTCGAAGCCATAGCCCCGGGCAAGGACGTCGACGGATTTCATCCGGCGAACATGGGCCTGCTGACGGTCGGCAATCCGCGTTTTGTGCCCTGCACGCCCCTTGGTGTGATGAAGATCCTCGAGCACGAGGGGGTGGATCTGCAGGGTCGACATGCCGTCGTGATCGGCCGCAGCAACATCGTCGGCAAACCGCTGGCCTTGCTGCTCTTGCAAAAAGGCGCGACGGTCACCATCTGTCATTCCAGAACGGCCGATCTGGGCGCGATGACGCTCCAAGCGGACATTCTGGTAGCGGCTGCGGGAAAACCCAAGCTCGTCGCGGCCGACATGGTGAAGCCCGGTGCGGTTGTCATCGACGTGGGCATCAACCGGCTTGCGGACGGAAGACTCGCCGGCGACGTGGATTTCCAGAGCGTACTGGGAGTCGCTTCCTGCATCACGCCAGTGCCGGGCGGAGTCGGGCCCATGACGATCGCAATGTTGCTCGAGAACACGGTAATGTCCGCCGAGCGCACCTCGGCCACCCGCAACAGCCTCTGAGATAGTGGAGCAAAGATCTGCGATCTCAGCCGGGGAACTTTGGTGTTGAACCCGAAAATGACTGTCAATCCGCTGCTCGATTTTTCCGGCTTGCCGCGCTACGGCCTGATCCGGGCGGAACATGTCGGGCCCGCAGTCGACCAGCTGCTCGCCGAGAACCGCGCCCTGATCGCCCGGCTCACAGGGGAAGGCGCGGCTGCATCCTGGGACGAGTTCGCCGAGCCCCTGGAAAACGCCAATGAACGGCTGGGGCGCGCCTGGGGTGCGGTCGTTCACCTGCACGCGGTAGACGACAACGCCGCGATCCGCGATGCCTACAACGCCAATCTGTCCAAAGTCACGCTGTACCGGACGCAACTCGCGCAAGACCTCGGCCTGTATGAAAAATTCAAGGCTTTGCGCGCTTCGAGCGGGTTCGAGAAGCTGTCTAGGGCGAAGCGCAAAAGCGTCGACAACGACTTGCGCGACTACCGTCTCGGAGGGGCGGAGCTTGCACCGGAGGAAAAGCGCCGCTTTGCCGAGATCCAGGAGGAACTTGCGGCGCTCGAGGCCAAGTTTTCCGAGAACCTGCTCGACGCGACCAATGCGTTTTCGCTGCTGATCACCGACCGCGAGGACCTGCTCGGGGTGCCGGAGGACGTGCTGGAGGCTGCCAGAGAAGCCGCACGCAAGGAAGGCCAGGAAGGGTGGAAGTTCACCTTGCACGCGCCGTCCTACGGCCCACTGATGCAATACGCGGAGAATCGCGACCTGCGGGAAAGGCTGTATCGCGCGCACGTCACGCGGGCGAGCGAATTCGGAAATCCCGAGCTCGACAATACCTCGATCATCGTCCGTGAGCTTCGCCTGCGAAAAGAGAAGGCGCGTCTGCTCGGTTACAAGAGCTTCTCGGAATTTTCGCTCGTGCCCAAAATGGCCGAGTCACCCGAGGCCGCGCTCGACTTCCTCAACGACCTTGCCGCGAGGGCGCTGCCCCACGCACGCAGGGACTATGCTGAACTGGAGGAGTTCGCGCACGCCGAGCTCGGACTGAAGGAACTCAGGGCCTGGGACGTCGCGTTCTCATCGGAAAAATTGCGTGGGAAACGCTATGCGTTTTCCGATCAGGAAGTGAAGCGGTATTTCCCCGAACCCAAGGTCCTTGACGGCATGTTCCGCCTTGTCGAAGCCCTCTATGGCATTCGCATTCTTCCGGACGCGGCAGAAACCTGGCATCCGGAGGTGCGTTTTTTCCGGATTACCGACTCGCACGGCAACCTCATCGGCCAGTTCTATCTGGATCCGTACTCACGGGGAACCAAGCGGGGCGGCGCGTGGATGGATGAGGCCGTCACGCGGCAGCGAATCCCCGGCGGCCTCCGGACCCCGGTCGCCCATCTCGTCTGCAACTTTCCCGCACCGATCGGGAACAAGCCTGCGCTATTTACGCACGACGAGGTGATAACCTTGTTTCACGAATTCGGTCATGGGTTGCACCATCTGCTCTCGCGAGTCGACGATCTGGGCGTCTCCGGAATACGCGGTGTCGAATGGGACGCGGTCGAGCTGCCTTCCCAGTTCATGGAGAACTTCTGCTGGGAGCGGGATGTGCTCGCTCGCATGACCGCGCACGCCGACAGCGGGGAACCCTTGCCCGACACCTTGTACGACAAGATGCTGGCGGCAAAGAACTTTCAGAGCGGCATGCAGACGGTGCGCCAGATCGAATTCGCACTGATCGACATGCACCTGCACCATGACTACGACCCCGCAGGAATACAAACGCCGCTGCAGCTGCTCAACGATATCCGGGCGAGAGTCGCGGTCGTCATGTCACCGGAATACAACCGCTTCCTAAACAACTTCTCGCACGTCTTCGCAGGGGGCTACGCAGCGGGATACTACAGCTACAAATGGGCCGAAGTGCTCTCCGCCGACGCCTACAGCCTGTTCGAGCAGAACGGCGTGCTCGACCCGGGCACCGGTGCGCGCTTCCGCGACGAGATTCTCGCGGTCGGCGGCAGCCGCCCGGCGCTCGAATCGTTCAAGGCGTTTCGCGGTCGCGAGCCGAGAATCGACGCCCTGTTGCGTCACAATGGTATGATCGCGCCCTGAGGAAGACCATCGCATGCGCACACTGTTTGTCGCTGCAGCAATCCTCTCGACTGTCTGCGCCGACGCTTTTGGGCAGGCCTATCGCTGGGTGGATCAGGAAGGCAGGGTCCACTACACGCAGACACCCCCGCCCCCGAACGCAAGAAACGTACAACGAAAGAGTTTTCGCGGGGGCGGAGTGGATGTCTCCAATCTGCCTTACGCCACGCAGCTGGCGGCGAAGAACTTTCCCGTAACTCTCTACACCCAGCCGGACTGTGGGGCGCCCTGCGACCAGGCCCGCGCATTGCTCGTCAGGCGCGCGGTACCCTTCAGGGAAGTCAGCGTGGTCACTCAAAAGGACGCCGACGAGATGAAGAGGCTTTCCGGCAGGAGCGATCTGCCGTTGCTGGTGGTCGGTACCCAGATGCAAACCGGATTTCAGGAAGGCGTGATGAACAGCCTGCTCGATTCAGCCGCCTATCCGTCTTCTGCACCTCCCGCGCGGATCGAAACGCTGCGAAAGATGGATCCCGCAGTTCCTGCACCGGTTCAGGAACAGCAGGGCGCGGGTACGCAGCCGGCGGCCTATGCCGCAGGCAGATAGATCGGGGGCGTTCTCCTTCTGAGCAGAGCTCGATGAAGTTTGCGTCATGGAACGTCAATTCGCTCAAAGTGCGCTTGCCTCATCTGCTCGAATGGCTCGCGCGGCAAGCCCCGCAAATCGTCTGCCTGCAGGAGATCAAGCTTGAGGACGCCAAGTTCCCGGTGGAGGAGATCCGGGCGGCGGGGTATCACTGCGCTTGGTCCGGGCAAAAGACCTATAACGGCGTCGCGATCTTGTCTCGAGACACGCTCGCCGACGTCGCGGCGGGAATGCCTGCATTTTCCGACGAGCAAAAGCGTGTCGTCGCCGCAACCGTGGGGCAGGGGGCCGATGCGATCCGCGTCGTGTGCGCCTACGTACCCAACGGACAGGCAGTCGGCTCCGAGAAATACGAGTACAAGCTCAAATGGCTCGCGGCTTTCCGGCGCTGGCTCGAGGAAGAGCTGAAAAGAAATCCCCGGCTCGCGGTGCTGGGCGACTACAACATCGCTCCTGCCGATGAGGACGTTTACGACCCGAAGTTATGGGAAGGTCAGATCCTGTGCAGCTCCCGGGAACGGGAAGCCTTCCGGGAGATCCTTGCTCTGGGATTGAAAGACAGCTTCAGGATGTTTACCCAGCGGGAGAAATCGTTCACCTGGTGGGACTACCGGACGAACGGGTTCAAACGCAACCTCGGCCTGCGCATCGACCATATCCTGATCAGCTCCGAGCTCGCCTTGCGTTGTCGCGGATGTTCGATCGACATCGAGCCACGGCGACTGGAACGTCCATCGGACCACGCGCCGGTGATGGCCGAGCTGCAGCTTTAGTCGCTATAATCGGATCAGCCGCGGGCGAAAAAATAATCGCGCCGAACGCGGGAGCAATCGCGGTATCCAGTCAGGAGGAAGGAATCATGGCTTTCAACAAGTTGCTGCGCCAAATCGCCGGGTCGGTTGCGGCAGTTTGCCTCGCGAGCGGCGCGTTCGCGCAGACCGCGTACCCGACGAAGCCGGTGAAAATCATCGTGCCTTACTCCGCCGGTGGACCGGCGGATATCTACGCGCGCTTTGTCGGCGACCGCCTGCAAAAATCTCTCGGACACCCTTTCGTGATCGAGAACAGGCCCGGTGCCGGCGCGATCATCGGCACCGACACGGTGGCGAAATCCAGCCCCGACGGGTACACGCTGCTCATGATGTCGAATACGCACACGGTGAACGAATCGCTGTTCGCGAAGAAACCTTACAATCTGATGAAGGATCTCGCCCCCATTTCGCCGATCAACTATTCCGATTTGCTCCTGGTCGTACACCCGTCGGTGCCGGCGCAAACGCTGAAGGAACTGATCGCCCTCGCCAAATCGAAGCCGGGTGCTCTCAATTACGCCTCCTCCGGACCGGGCACCCCCTACCACATGGCCGGAGAGTTGTTCAAGGCGATGACCGGGATCGACGTCGTGCATGTGCCGCACAAGGGGAGCGCCGAAGCGCGCACCAGTGTCCTCGCGGGCAACGTGCAGATGATGTTCGACGCGATTACCACGATGGCGTCGCTCGCGCAGGCGGGCAAGGTTCGCGCCATCGCCACGTCCGGAAAGGCGCGCTCGTCAATCACTCCGGATGTACCGACCCTGGACGAAGCCGGCCTGCCCGGCTACGACGCGGTGATCTGGCTGGGGATGATGGCCCCCAACGCAACCGCCAAACCGATCATCGACATGCTGAATTTCGAGATCCAGAAAATCGCCAACTTACCCGATGTGAAGGAAGCTTGGGCCAAGCAGGGTGCCGTTCCGATGCGCATGACGCCGGCCGAATTCGGAAAATTCATGGAGCAGGACATCCAGAAGTGGGCGAAGGTCGTGACACTTTCGGGAGCGAAGGTCGATTAGAACACGGGCTCGAGAGGCACGACCTTCCCCCCGAAAGAACCCCGAAACTCGTGACCGAGCGCTTCCGGCTGACCGTCAACGGTGCCGAAACCGCACTCGAGGCGGACGCGGACACGCCGCTTCTCTACGCGCTGCGCAACGACCTCGGGCTGAAAGGTACGCGCTTCGGCTGCGGTAGCGGTCAATGCGGCGCGTGCTTCGTATTGATCGACGGCCATCCGGCCCCAGCATGCGACACCCCTTTGTGGTCCGCGGCCGGCAAGAGTATTACCACCGTAGAAGGGCTGGGCACAGGGGGTGGGCTGCATCCCCTTCAGAACGCCTTCCTCGCCGAGCAGGCGGCCCAGTGCGGATACTGTACGAGCGGCATCCTGATCGCCGCTGCCGCGCTCCTGGCGAAAAACGCCAGGCCGACCGAAGGCGAAGTGCGCGCGGCGCTCGACCGCAATCTGTGCCGCTGCGGCTCGCACAACCGCATGGTGCGCGCGGTGTTGCGCGCGGCTCGGGAAATAGCGCCATGAACACCGTTGCCGAAAGCCGGCTCAAGCGGAAGGGAAGCCTCGAGAAGAACCCGAGACTTTCCCAGTGGCTGCGTGTGTATCGCGAAGGCGCGGTTTCGATCTTCAGCGGCAAGGTCGAAATCGGCCAGGGTATCCTAACGGCCCTTGCGCAGATCGCTGCGGAGGAGCTCGGAATCGCGCTGGAACGCATCCGCATGGTTGCCGCCGATACATCGGTGAGCCCCGATGAGGGCGTCACTTCGGGCAGCCTCTCGATCCAAGATTCCGGTGCCGCGCTGCGCCGCGCCTGTGCGCAAGCCCGCGCGTTGCTCCTCGAGCGGGCTGCGGCGCGCCTCGGCGTATCGGCCGGCGATTTGCAGGTAAAGGACGGCGTCGTACGGGCGGCGGGCCTGAGCACGAGCTTCTGGGAATGCGCGGACGACGCATTGTTCGACTGCGAGATCGACGGCCCGCCCCGCGGCGCGACCTGCCCGACAAGATCGCCGGTCGCCCTCGCTTCATCCAGGACATGACGCTGCAGGGAATGCTCTATGGCCGCGTAGTTCGTCCGCCGCACAATTTCACAGGGCTTATCTCGCTCGAGGACAGCAAGGTCAAGTCGATGCCGGGGCTTGCAGCGATCGTACGCGAAGGCGCCTTTGTCGGAGTCCTTGCCGAGCGCGAGGATGTGGCGATCTCGGCCCAGCGCGCCCTTCGGCTGACGGCGTCCTGGCGAGAGGTCGATCCGCTGCCCCGGAACGTGCCTGCGTGGCTCAGAGAGCGCGCAATCGAGCACAGCGTCGTCAGCGAAAAAGAAAACGCCGACGCGAAATCGCGCGCAGTGAAGGCGCTCGAAGCGTCCTTTACCAAACCCTATATATCGCACGCCTCGATCGGTCCATCCTGTGCGATCGCCCAGATCGGTGACGGCAAACTCATGGTGTGGAGCCACAGCCAGGGGATATTCAATCTGCGCCGCGACTTGGCGCTGGCGCTGGGGATGCGCGAAGATGCGATCGTCGTACGGCACGCGGAAGGAGCGGGCTGCTACGGGCACAATGGCGCCGACGATGTCGCGCTCGATGCGGCCCTGCTCGCGCGAGCGGCAGGCGGGCGCCCGGTGCAGGTGCAGTGGATGCGCGACGACGAGTTTGCGTGGGCTCCTTGCGGTCCGGCCATGGCCTTGAGCTTGCGGGCTGCACTCGACTCCGAGGGCAATATCGTCGATTGGCAGCACGAGCTTTGGAGCAACGGGCACAGCAGCAGACCCGGGCGCTCGCAGGGTCCGGCGCTCGCGGCAGCTTGGCACTTGGCGAGACCGCATGAGCGGCCTTCGGCGATCAACATGCCGCTTCCCGCGGGAGCGGCAGACCGCAACGCCATTCCGATATACGACTTTCCGAATCAGCGCGTCGTCAATCATTACGTGCACGAAATGCCCGTGCGCACTTCAGCGCTGCGCTCGCTGGGCGCCTATGCCAACGTGTTTGCGATCGAGTCCTTCATGGACGAGCTCGCTCAGGCGGCGGAAATCGATGCGATCGCCTTCCGCCTACGGCATCTGAAGGATCCGCGGGGTCGGGCGGTCATCGACGCGGCAGCACGACGCGCCGGGTGGAGCACCTGGAAACCCGTTGAAGGACGCGGCCACGGCATCGGATTTGCGAAATACAAGAATCTTGGTGCTTACTGCGCAGCGATCGCCGAAGTAGAGGTCGAGCATGAGGTGCGCGTGAATCGGCTGGTTCTTGCGGTCGATGTCGGCCTGGTCATCAACCCCGACGGCGTGATCAACCAGATCGAAGGCGGAGCGATTCAATCGACCAGCTGGACGTTGAAAGAAGAGGTGAAGCTCGACGCCCGCGGTATCGCGAGCCTCGACTGGGAACATTACCCTATCCTGAAATTCAGCGAGGTACCCGCCGTCGAAGTCGAGCTTATCGACCGCCCCGAGCTTCCCGCCGTCGGTGCGGGCGAAGCCGCCCAAGGCCCCACCGCAGCGGCGATCGCCAACGCGGTGGCGCACGCGCTCGGTTTGCGCGTGCGCGAACTCCCGCTTACCTACGAGAGGATTGCCGCGGCTATAAGTCAGTCGACGTAGTTGTAGGCAGGCAAGGTAAGGAATTCGACGTAGCGATCGTCGGTGGTGATGCCTTCGAAGAGCTTGGCGCCTTCTTCGTATTTCCCCGCATCCCACGCTTCGTCGCCGAGGTAAGTCTTCACTTTGGGCAATTCTTCGACGAGGAGCTTTCTGAACAGCTCCTGGGTAACTTTACGGCCGTCTTGCAGCTTCCCCTTGGGAGAACGCATCCATTGCCAGATCTGAGAGCGTGAGATTTCAGCGGTGGCCGCATCCTCCATCAGATTGAATACCGGCACGCAACCGTTGCCCGCGAGCCAAGCTCCCAAATACTGGATGCCGACCGAGATATTGTTGCGCAGGCCGGCCTCGGTGATCGGCCCCTCGGGCCGGAAGTCGAGCAGGTCCTTTGCGGTTACGATCACATCCGGACGCTGCCTGTCGTATTGGTTCGGCCGCGGCATATGCTCATCGAACACGGCTTTCGCGATCGGCACGAGACCCGGGTGCGCGACCCAGGTTCCGTCGCATCCGTCGCTCACTTCGCGAAGCTTGTCCTCGCGAACTTTCGCGAGCGCGGCTTCGTTGGCCGCGGGGTCATTCTTGATCGGGATCTGCGCTGCCATGCCGCCCATGGCCGGGGCGCCGCGCCGATGGCAGGTCTTCACCAGGAGCAGCGCGTAAGCGCGCATGAAAGGCGCAGTCATTGTCACCTGCGCTCGATCGGCAAGACAAAACTCCCGGTTCGAGCGGAACTTCTTGATGCAGGAAAAGATGTAGTCCCATCGGCCGATGTTGAGTCCGGCTGAGTGTTCGCGGAGCTCCCACAGCATCTCGTCCATTTCGAACGCCGCAACCACCGTCTCGATCAGCGCCGTGGCTTTGATCGTTCCCTGCGGCACGCCCAGTTCCTCCTGGGCGAACTTGAAAATATCGTTCCAAAGCCGCGCCTCGAGATGGGACTCCATCTTCGG
>WNFF01014812.1_pt1 | contig 12651 bp, 10 predicted proteins | sample 5400441 | NCBI WGS metagenome assembly WNFF01 (sample SAMN13153345, study PRJNA577476) | soil metagenome | isolation source: 120 cm saprolite under Douglas fir tree site 2 hole 3 replicate 1 | place: USA:California | collected 2015-04-18
GACGAGATAAATGACCGGCCCCGTGCTATACTCGGATTCAGGACGCCAGCAGAAGTGTTCGCAGAGCTCCTCCTCGCTGATAATCCCGGGGATAACCTCAGCTCAATTGCTTCCACCGGTTGAGACCAGCCGCGCCTGCCTCGTTCACGGAGGACACCCAGTACCGTTTCGGCACTTTGCATTTCGCATCCCTTGCGGTTCGTGATGCCCGGTCACCTGTGCCCCTTTGCCCTGCGGACGGCCTTCCCGTCCTCCCTGGCAGGTCGTTACTCCTGCGACTACTACGGGCACTCTGTCGCCATAGGGCTCGCGCCCCTTAGGCGATCCCACGTTCGTCAGTTCCATACGTTGCCAGCATGATTTAGGCGGCCCACTCATCTCCTTGAATTCCCTCACTGGGAATCGCTCCATGCCCGGAGGCTTGCGGCAGGCGTCCACGCATCCTGCCGCAGGGCTGGCGCCGGTTTCAGGCGTCTTTCCGGCGGGCGTCAAATTGCGCCTTCTGGAGATTAGGCTTCAGGCAATCCAGCTTTCGCCATGTCATGCAGATCCCCCAGCGCATCACCCCGTACGCCTGGGCGTAACCGCTGGTTTCCTGGCATGCTATTTTCCCCGTGAAGCCTTTCGGCTCCGGGTTAGCCATAGGATCTAGAGATATACCTCCAATCTCTCCCCGCTCAGCGGGGTATATGAAAACTGCGCTACGTGGCGCAGGTGTACCTCCGATGTACCTCGCGTGTACCTGGGGGCGTGGGTCCGAGCCCTCTAGCTGCGCAATCCGGCAGATATCACGCTGTGTAATGCCATAGGCAGGGCCGCTCTGGAGCGGACGCTGCGGCCGGACGGCACACTACGCCGGGCGGAACGGGCGGGTGCGAGGCCCGACTATGACGGCCCGTGGGACTAGGTCCGGACTGACGAGCAAACGTGGAGCAAACATGGCCCCGAAACGGCCTTCACGAGGCCGACCGAAACGGGTATAACACCAGGTCAGGACGGGTGCGCCGCCAGGGACTCGAACCCCGAACCCGCGGATTAAGAGTGCGCTGTTTCGCGTCCGCCTACTGCCGGATAATGTCCGGCCGTGCCATTTTGTCCGCGACTCCGCCCATTTCGCTGCCGCCTCGTACCGGCCACTGTCAATAGTAGCGCGACAGCCGAGCAAACATGGAGCAAACATGGTCATGGCTGCTCACTTTGCTGGCAAATACGTTCCGTAATTGTGCCTGCTGGAGCGGACCCAAGGTAGGCCTGTTCTGGGTGCTCCGGCGCGAGCACCCAGGTGAGGCTGCGTGTCGTGGGCTTGTACTGGGGGTCGTGTACACCTGCAGCGTAGCCGCGGCCATATGGGTGGCACCAGGCGGTTTCGCGCCGGGCCAGCGTCTTGGGCACGCTTCCTCCCCGAGGCCGAGCCGGGGCTTGGCTGGGCTGAAAGACCGTCGCGCATCGTTCCGGAGTGCCCCCAGGGCGTATTCGTTGATGTGGTCGTTGTGCGCGGTCATGATGAGTGGAGCCGGTCTGTTAGGTGCCGTTCAGGGGAGTGGACATGAGGCGGAGGATTTCGGCGGCGAAGCCGGGTACGCCTGCCCTGCCGAGCAGGGTGGCCAGGTCTTGTGGGGTGAGCGGTGGTTTCCGGGTGTGGGCGACTTGCTCGTGGATGACCTGCACGATGGTGGGCGGGCTGAGGTCAAGCTGGTCGAGCAGGAGGTCATCCGGGTGGACGGCCTCCAGCCCGAACGGACCGAGCGCCGTGGCGGGGAAGTCAGCCAGGTTTGCAGTGATGATGGCATCCGCGCCGCCCCGGACCGCTGCCGCGACAACGTGCTGGTCGTCCTCGTCAGGCAGCAGGATTCCCGGCTCGAGTTCTTCCCACCCGGTGACCAGCGCGTCGCTGAAGGCCTCGCGCATGCTGGCGAAGCGCTTGCTGACGTCGATGCCGGGGTGGATCTCCTCCGTTGCCTGCTGCGCCTCGACGAGGATCCGGTCTGACCACAGCGGACGGTATAGGCCCTTCTCGGCCACGCGCAGCAGCGTGTCGGCGAGCACGATGGGCACGAGAACGCACGCGTCAAGTACTGCCGTGTAGCGCGGCATCGTCAGGAGGCGTCCTCCTGACGGGCGGCTCGCCTGCGGGCTTTCTTCAGGGCGGCCGCGTAGTCCTCGGGGGTTCCGCCGTACAGGCCTGCCTCACTGGCGTCCTCGGTCATCCGGTCCAGGGCCGCGCGCCGGTTCTCCCGCTGCCGCTCGGTGTAGGTGAGCAGGTCGGTGAACAGGATCCTGCGGTGCCTGCCCGGCTGATCGTAAGGGATCTTCCCCCCTTCCAGGAGCTTGACCAGCGTGGGCCGGCTGACGCCAAGGAAGTCGGCGGCCTCTTGAGTGGTCAGCCGCTGAGTACGCGGCACGAGGGTGATGACCTTGCCCTCCCGCATGGCCTCCACGACCTCCACTAGGACCTGGTAGACCTCCTCAGGCAGCGGCACCTGCTCGCCATCGGGGCCGAGCAGCAGCCCGGGCTCGGTGTGATGTTCCAGGAACCGGCCCAAGTCCAGCAGCGCAGAGAGGTCTCGCGGCGGGAACACCACCCCCGCTTGGGCTGTCGTCGCCATCACATCCCTCCTCGTCAGCTAGCATAGCGCAATTCGAAAGAAACGAAAACCGATGGCGGGCGAGAGTTGGCCGGGCTGGAGGCCGCCGCCGGCTCGAGCGTGCTCACGTGGCTCTGGTGACGCGCTTGCATGGCCCGGTGTATGAGCTTCCCAGGGCGATGACAGCCCCGGTCTCGCCGTCCTCGATGAAGGAGGAGTCGCTGCCGGGGTGCTCGCACGAGGTCGCCGGCCGCGATCGTGTCGTCGTCTGTCTCGTAGGTGGGGTCGAAGGGCATCCCGCGGAGCCTGACCACGATCCGCTTCATGGTGGCAGTCCTTCCGGTGGGGTTCAGCGTGCGGTGTCGGCGCTTGGTGTGTGGGGAAGTTTGCGGGGGTCGGGGAAGCCGAGGCTGGTGTAGCCGGGTGCGCGCTTGGCCAGGGATGAGGCGAGGACGCCGGTGAGTTCGTCGTGGTAGTCGTGGACCTCGGCGGTGACTTTGCCGTCATAGGGGCGGAGGATGCGGCCGGCGTACTGGACGAGCCGTCCCTTCTGGGCGATGGGCGCGGCGAGGAAGAGGGTGTCCAGTGCGGGGCAGTCGAACCCTTCCCCGGCGTATGGGCCGGTCGCGACGACGAGCATGGGCGAGCCCCCAGGCTGTGGCTGGAGCCGGGCGAGTGCCGCAGCCCGGTCCTTGGCGCCCATGCCGCCGCGCAGGATGACAGGATCGTGGCCCATCGCGCGCACTGCGTCGGCGAGCTTGTCCAGGTGCGCGGTCCAGTTGGTGAGGACGAGGCAGTTCTTACCCTGGGACAGCGCGGCCGCCGCGTCGGCGATGACCTGGCGGGTCCGCTGCTCGTCGGCGATCAGGTCCTTGTAAATAACAGTGATACCACCTGGCGTGGACGGGCTGGCTTCCCCGGTGTAGCAGTACCTGGTCGGGTGGAGGTGGAGCACGGGGGCCGGGCGTCCGCCAGGGGCGGTACCGGGCAGCATGGGTACGCCGTTGGCTGGCTCGCGGGGGCCGGTGATGGTGTGCCGGACTGGGCCGAGGTGCATGGTGATGAGGTCGTCGAGTTTGTCGCGCCGGTACGGTGTGGCGGTCAGGCCGAGCCAGCGCCGTACCGGGATCTGCCTGACGGCATCGGCGAAGGCGGCGGCCGGGACGTGGTGGCATTCATCTGCGATCACGAGGCCGTACCCGGCGGTGAGACCGGCGATGTCGTCGCGGCGGGCCAGGGTCTGCAAGGTCACGATGTCGATGGTGCCGCGCAGCTTCGCCCGGCCGCCGCCGAGTTGCCCGGCCTTGACGCCGAGGAACTCGGCGATCCGGGCCCGCCACTGGTCCGCGAGGGCCTTGCGGTCGACCAGGACCAGCGTGGATGCCTGGTGGGCGGCGATGATCGCGCAGGCGATCACGGTCTTGCCCGACCCTGGCGGCGCGACGAGCACCCCGAGATCGTGCAACCACGCTGAATTTCATCAGATGCACGATCTGGTGAGCGGTGACCTGCGGGGCTGCGGATACCTTGCCGGCTGCCGGTTGTGTTGTGCATGCTCCTGAGCGGGCGATTTGCGTCTGCCCTGTCTTCTGATGCAAGATTCTCGCGTTGTCCGGCGATGGTGCGGGAGGAGATGCGGGTGGCTTCTGGGGTCCTTGAGCCTGCGGGTTCGGCGAGGCTGGAGCTGGTCAGTGGGGTCGCGCTGCTGCATGCGGAGGATGCGGTGCTGGAGGCGATGCTGGAGGGGTGGGGCAAGCAGCAGGCCGGCGGGCGGGGGCTTGCCCCGGGCACCGTTAAGCAGCGGCGGGCGGTGGTGCGGCAGTTCCTGGAGCATGCCGGGGAGTACCCGTGGAACTGGACCGCTGCCCACCTGGATGAGTGGTCCGCGGATCTGGTCGGGGTCGCGGGCAAGGCGAAGTCCACGATCCGCAACCATCATGACGCGGTCAGGTCGTTCGAGAGTTACCTGATCGCGCCGCAGTACCGGTGGGCTGAGGAGTGCCTGGCCCGGTTCGGCACGCATCCGGCGCGGATCTGCTTTGAGTCGAATACCACCGCGCATCTGGTGGATTACGAGGGCGGCCCGGACCGGCGGCCGATGACCCGTGATGAGCTGCAGCGGTTCTTCGACTACGCCGATGACCGGGTTGATCAGGCGGTCCGGTCGGGCCGCAAGGGGGCGCTGGCGGCTTACCGGGATGCCACGGTGTTCAAGGTGATGTATGCGTGGGGGCTTCGGTGCACCGAGACGTCGAAGCTGGATGTCACCGACTGGTACCGCAGTCCCGAGGCGCCCGAGCTGGGCAGGTTCGGGAAGCTGGAGGTCCGGTGGGGTAAGGCGTCCAAGGGGTCGCCGCCCAGGCGGCGCACGGTCTGCACGGTGATGCCGTGGGCGGTGGAGGCGGTCGGGGACTATATGGTCAACGTCCGGCCCCGCTACGGGTTTGCTGACCGCCCGGCGCTGTGGCTGACCGAGCGGGGCGGCCGGCTGCGGCCGCGGCAGATCGAGGAGCGGTTCGCCGCCTACCGGGAGGCGCTGAAGCTGCCGGCCGAGCTGGTGCCCCATTGCCTGAGGCATTCGCACGTGACCCATCAGATCGAGGACGGGGTCGACCCGGTGTTCGTGCAGCGGCAGGTCGGCCACCGCTACCAGTCGACCACCGCGATTTACAGCGGTGTCAGCGGCGACTTCATGAACACCATGATGCGCAAGGCCCTGGACAGGGCGTTCGGCGCCGGCGAGGAGCGTGAGCGATGACCGCCAAGCTCGACTACACGTGGAAGCTGCGGGAGGTCATGGCCACTCGCGGCCTGTTCCAGACCACCCAGCTGCGCCCACGGCTGGCCGAACGCGGCATCCGCCTGTCCGACAGCCAGGTCTACCGGCTGGTGACCGACAAGCCGGAACGGCTCAACCTCAAGGTGCTGATGGCGCTGCTGGACATCCTCGGCTGCCGGATGGACGACCTGATCCAGCCGGTCGCCGTCCCCGTGGCCAGGACCAGCGGCAAGGCCGCCCAGGGCAGCGATGCCGGGGGCGGCGTCGGCGACTTCCGGCCCAGGCGAGCGCGGGTTGTTCCCGGATCCTCCTGATGACCGGCCCGGCTGTGGGCGCGGGGTTCCTCGCCGAGCCCGGCGCGGTCATCGCCGGCATCGCTGCCGCCGCCGAGCCGGCGCTTAGCCAGGACGGCATCGCTGCCGCGATCACGCGGGCCGCTCCGTCCCGTGCCCAGCAGCGGCGTCTCGCCGCAGCGCTGAGCGAGGATCCCGGCCTGCTCACCTCCGGCCGGCCAGAGGGCCCGCCCCAGGTCGAACTGCTGGTCAGAGCCCTGCAAGAGCGGGGAGCCCGGCGGCTGGTCCTGCCACGGTGCGCCCACTGCGATCAGCCCAAGCGGCTGATCCAGCGCGACGGCAGCCTGCGGATCTGCTCAGATTGCGACATCCGCAGGCGGGGCGCCGCACAGCCCTGCGCGGTCTGCGGCGGCACCAGGAAGGTCGCCACCCGTGACCAGGACGGCCGGCCCCGCTGCGCCCGCTGCCGCCCGTGGGATGATCCTGATCCTGTCGCGCGGATCGCGGCTCATGTCAGCCGTCTCGATCCTGGGCTGGACCACCTGCGCACCAGGTGCTGTGGGAGCTCGACCAGCGCCCCGGGCTGCTCGCCGGCGACGGCGCGCACGGCTCACCGCGCGCCGTCGCGCTCATCCAGGCGCTGCTGGCCGCCGGCGCCAGCGGCGTCGTCGCCCCGGCCTGCCCAGCCTGCGGCCAGACGGTGCCGCTGAGCCACCGGCTCGGTGCGGCCCGCTGCTGCCGGCGCTGCTACGACCGGGCCCGGCTCAAGGCCTGCAGCCGCTGCCAGCGACCCGCCCCGGTGGCCAGCCGCACGGCCACCGGCGAGCCGGTCTGCGCCGGCTGCTTCCGCCACGACCCGGCCAACCATCAGCGGTGCGCCGGCTGCGGGCGGACTGCCCTGGTCCACCGTCGGCCCGACGGCCGTGCCTGGTGCCGCCGCTGCTATCCGGCGCCGCCGGCCGCCTGCTCGCTATGCGGACGGGAAAAGCCCTGTTACCTGGCCTCCTCCGGCGCGCCACGCTGCGAGAACTGCTCACGCCAGATGCGCCGCGTCCCGTGCGCCCGCTGCGGCAATGTCCGGGCTGTGTGGGCACGCGCCGCCGGCGGGCAGCCCCTGTGCGGGTCGTGCAGCCGGCGGCGAGTGCCCTGCAGCAGATGCGCCAGCATCCGCACCATCGCGGCCCGGATTCCCGCCGGCCCGCTATGCAGCACGTGCTACCGCAAGCACCCGGCCTCGTTCCGCCCCTGCACCGAATGCGGCACCACCGAGCGCCTCTACCACCACGGGCTGTGCACCCGGTGCGCCTGCCGCCAGCACCTGCTCAGCCTTCTCTCTCACGATCAGGGAAGCCTGCACCCCCACGCCGAGGCGATCTACCACGTGCTGGCCGCCAGCGGCCCAGCCCCCTTGATGCAGTGGCTGACCAGGGGCTCGGCCGGCCGGACGATCCTGGCCGAGATCAGCCAGGCCAGCCAGCCACCAGACCACGGCACACTCGACCGCTACCTGCCCAGCCGCGCCGCCCGCCACCTGCGCAAGATCCTCGTGGCCGGCGGAATCCTGCCCGCCCGCGACGAACGCCTCGCCGAACTCGAACGGTGGGCCAAGCAGAAGACCGGGCGCGTTGAGGACCCCGCCGAACGCCGTATCGTCCGCAGCTTCGCCACCTGGCATCACCTGCGGCGGCTCCGCCGCGACTCCGAGCGGCACCACATCACCGCCGAGCAGGCCGACCACGTGCAAAACGAGATCCGGGCGGCGACCGGCCTGATCACCTGGCTGCGAACCCACGGCACGAGCCTCGGAACCTGCACCCAGCGCGACATCGACACCTGGCTCGCCAGCGGGACGGGCACCTGCTACCACGCCCGCGCCTTCGTGACCTGGGCCACCACGCGCGGCCACGCCCACGGCCTTGCCATACCCAAGCGCGCCCGCAGCGATCTGATCACCCAGATCGAAGACGACCACCGGTGGGCACTGGTCCGCACCCTGCTCCACGACGACAGTCACGCCATCGAGGACCGGGTGGCGGGCCTGCTCGTGCTGCTCTACGGGCAGCCGCTAGCCCGCATCGCACGCCTCACCCGGGATCAGATCACCTTCACCCCGAACCGGGCTCAGCTGCTCCTGGGCACCACGCCCCTGGAGTTGCCCGCGCCCCTGGACGAGCTCGCCCGCCAGCTCCTGGGCCGCCGCCACGGTCACGCTGCCGTCGGCCGAACCGATCAACACCAGTGGGTGTTCCCCGGAGGAGCACCAGCACAGCCGATCTCCACCTCCCGCCTCAGGGTGAGGCTCGCGACCCTGGGCATACACGGCCGCTCCGGGCGCAACACCGCCCTCATGGACCTGGCCGCCAAGATTCCGCCGGCCGCACTTGCCCGCCTGCTCGGCATCCACATCAACACAGCCGGAGACTGGGCCGACAGAGCAGCCGGCTCGCAGGCCGCCTACGCCGCGAAGGTCTCGCGCAGGGGGGCATTCAGCAAGTTCTGATATCGCTGGTTACCAATACTGGCCGATTCGGTGGCGGCCGCGTGCTGGGGAGGTGTCAGGGTGGCCGTGAACGTCAACTCCTGCGCTGTGCCCTGCGTGCGCTCGTCGGTGATGTTCAGGCGGCTGCCTGCCTGCGCAGCGAGATCGGTGACGGTGTCGAGCATGCCGCGCGGAAGGATCAGGCCGCCATCAAAGGTCTCATCGTAGGCGTGCAGGAACCGGGGAATGTTGTAGGTGGAGGCACGCATCCGCTGCCGCTCGTAAAACAGCGGGTTGTGCATAGACGCCGCGTGCCGCAGCGTCGCGGCCAGCCCAGGGGTCAGCTCTGCCTGCTCGAGCCGGATCCCGGCCCCGAGCCGGGCACGCAGGACCGCCGCAGCTTGCGGCTGTGTCGCAGTCGATGACGCGGTGATAAGGCGGGTGACCTCGGTGGCAACGGCAACCTTCCCCGCGCGGTCAGCGGCCCGCTTAAGCTCCTGCGGGCTCATCCGGCCCAGGGAGTCGTGTTGCTCCCGGTAACCGCAGCGGGAGTCTTCGCGCGCAATCTGCTCAATGCCCGGGTCTTTGCCGCATAGCCGTGCGTCGTGTCCCGGAGCCATGTAGCATCTACATGTCTGTAGAACTTTTGGCGGGTGCAGGCGCGTAAGGCCCTGCGGACAGTGTGCCATCCCGATCTCCCGATCCTTACGAAGGAGCTGGCGTGACTTACCTGCAGGCAGTGGTGATCGCGCTCATCCAGGGCGTGACCGAGCTGTTCCCGGTCTCCAGCCTCGGCCATTCCGTGCTGGTCCCGGCGTGGATCGGCGGCAGCTGGCAGACCCTGGTCACCCAGTCCTCCCAGCCGAACAGCGAGAGCTCGTTCTACCTGGCCTACATCGTGGCACTGCACTGCGCCACGGCCCTGGCGCTGATGTGGTTCTTCCGCGCCGACTGGATCAGGATCATCCGCGGCTTCTTCCGCAGCCTGCCGGCGAGCGTGCGGCTGAGCCTGCAGCACCGGCGGCTGCGGCTGGACGTGGCGGACAAGGACGAGCGGCTCGCCTGGATGATCATCTTCGCGACGATTCCGGTCGGCCTGACCGGCGTCGCGCTCGAGCACACCTTCCGCACCGTGTTCGCCAAGCCCGCCGTCGCGGCGGTCCTGCTGTTCATCAACGGGCTGATCCTGCTCGGCGCCGAGGCATTGCGGCGGTCCGCGGTCCGGCGGAAGCAGGCAGGCGCCCAGGCCGGGGCAGGCCGCCCGGCCCAGGCCTTCGCGCCTGCCAGCGCCCCGGGGGCAACCGCCGTCGGCCCCCCGTGGGAGACTGCACCCTCCGGGACTCCCGGCACCCCCGGCTACGGCTATCCCGCGAACCCCGGCTATCGCGGAAACCCTGACGTAGCCGGCATGGGGCAGCCGGCATCACACCGCAAGCCGGCCGGCGGGCGGGACGTCGACGCCGCCGAGCGGTCCGACGCCCGCCTCGCGCGGCTCTCCTATGTGGACGGCATCTTGATCGGGGCGACGCAGATTCTCGCGCTGCTGGCGGGGATCAGCCGGTCCGGGGTCACCATGGCCGGCGGGCTGTGGCGCGGCCTGGACCACGAGGACGCGGCCCGCTTCGCCTTCCTGCTGGCCACCCCGGTCATCCTGGCGGCCGGCGTGCTCAAGGTCCCGTCGCTGCTCGGCCCGGCCGGAGCACACATCCACGGCCAGGTCGTCCTGGGCGTCATCGTCTGCGGGATCGCCGCCTACCTGTCGGTACGGTTCCTTGTCCGCTGGTTCCAGACCCGGACTCTGACCCCGTTCGCCATCTACTGTCTCGCATTCGGCGCTCTGAGCATCCTCCGGTTCTTCTGAGCCGGCCAGGAACAGCGCCCGCGGCCGGGGCAGCCGCCGCCGCATCCAGCGACCCGGGCGAGTTGGTGCTGCCCGCCTCCGCACCCGGGCCGGCGACGCGAAGGCCGACCCGTCCCGGCAAAGCGGTGATGGCGCTTGGCTGGATCTTCGTCCGCAACCAGCTCCACACACCGCGCCCGCTCCGGCCCGCCGGGAACTTCGAAGTGCGACCGGGCTGCCTGGCTGCTGGCGCTCGGCGCCGTCGCGCTCGCGCGGGCCAGCAGCGCAGTGCCCGGGGTTGCCCGTGCCGGCCGTGCGGGCCGGTGTCGCCATGGTCGGCGCGGGCGGCATGTCCGGACAGGTGATCAGCGAGGATGACCCCTGTGGGTGCCGACAATCTTGTCACAGCCGCTGACCTGGTGTCTTGCGCTGGATGAGGGGCGATCAGGTTAAGCATCTGGCTGCGCGAGGGCCTCACGGTCAGGCACGGTCAGCACTCGTGTCAATGCGACTCGCCTGCCTGGCGGTGCTGCGCGTGTTCGGCTGCCTTGCCTGCTCGCCCGGTCCGACGGTGCCAAGGAAGCGTCACCAGTGAGCTTGCGGCACCAGGTCGCCGTGCTCCAGCGCCAGGTCAAAACCCCGAGGCTGTCCTGGGCCGACCGGGCGATCCTGGCCGTGCTGGCCCAGCTGCTGCCTCGTAGCCAGCTCCGCCAGCTACGCCTGCACCTACGCGGTCCGGGCAGACCTGGCGGGCGTTCCTGGAAGCTCATGTCAGGGACACCGGTCCCGTGAAGCCACCACGGGGCTGAGGTCCCATGGGGTTGCATAGCATCCCCGGCTGGTCCGGGGGTGGCGTCGAGACTGCTCTGGCCTGGCCTCGTTCGACTGATTGCCACTCCTGGCCTGGCCACGGATGACCCGGAGAAGGGAAGTGGCCGGCCCCGCCGAGGCCTGGCCCGGTTGCAGCACCTGAGTATGGTGCCTGCTGTTGCGGTCTGTGGGGGCGGTGGTCTAGAGCCGCCGGGCGAGCAGGGGGGTGCGGCTGGCGGCGTAGGCGGCTGCGGTGGCGATCACGACGAGGCCTGTGATGGCGGGCAGCCAGTGGAGTGGCAGGGTTTGCAGGCCGATGAGCTGGCTGGCGGGGGTCAGGGTGGCGGTGATCCCGGCGGCGATGGCGGCGAGGGCCCAGGCGGGGAACGCGGGGTTGGCCCGCCAGGGCAGGGCTGGCTGGGTGCGCAGCATCCAGGCAATCAGGGCGTGGGCCGCCAGCCAGGCGAGGACGGCGGCGGCGCGGGCTTGCCCGGTGGTGGCTCCGGTGTGGGCGAGTATCAGGTAGGCGGGCAGCGCGGCGAGAGTGAGCGCGGCGGCGGTGGTGGTGATCGCGGCGAGCACGCTGCGGTCGAGGAATCCTGTGCCGGGTGGGCGGGGTGGCCGGTGCATGGCGGCCGGAGCGGTGGGTTCGGCGGCGAAGGCGACCGAGGCGCCAAGGTCCATGAACAGTTCGAGCAGCACGATGTGCACGGGCTGGAACGGGATGGGCAGCCCGGCAGCCAGCGCCGTGACCAGGATGGCCACGAGGGCGAGCTTGGCGCCGAGGTAGAAGGCGACCGCGCGGCGGAGCTGGGCGGTGATGTTGCGGCCCTTGGCGATGGCGGTGGTCACGGTGGGGTAGGCGTCGTTGGTCAGGATGATCCCGGCGGCGGCGCGGGCCAGGTCGGCGCCGCGGCGGCCCAGCGCGATGCCGACGTTGGCGGCGGCCAGCGCGGGGGCGTCGTTGGCGCCGTCGCCGGTGACCGCGACGATCTCGCCGCGCCGCTGGAGAAGCTGCACGATGCGGTGTTTGAGGGAGGGGGTGGCGCGGGCGATGACCGCTCCGTGCCTCAGCCGGGACTGCAGTTCGGTGTCTGGCATGGTCTCGGCGTCGCCGCCTTCGATGGCCTGGCTGGCGGGGAGCCCGGCCTGGGCGGCGACCGCGGCGGCGGTGGCCGGGTGGTCGCCGGTGACTACGACCGTGGACACCCCGGCGGTGGTGAGTGTGGCGACGGCGGCGGGCACGCCGTAGCGGAGCGGGTCGGTGAAGGCGGCCAGTCCCACGTAGTCCAGGCCGGTTTCGGCGGTGTCGCGGTCGGCGGGAACACCGCTGAGGTGGCGGCGGGCGAAGCCGATGACGCGCTGCCCGTCACCGGTGAGCTGGGCCAGCGTGACGGTGACACCGGCTCGGTCCGCTGGGCCGAGGGTGCAGCGTGCCAGGACTGCTTCCGGGGCGCCGGACACCGCGAGGATGATCGCTCCGTCGCTGGCCTTCCGGGCCCGTGATACGAGCTTGCGCACGGGGTCGAACGGGAACGCCGCGACCTCAGGCCCGGTGGGGGCGATGCCGGCGGCGGCCCGGGCGAGCTCGGTTTCCATGGGCTCGCGGCGGGCTGCCCGTTGCGGCTGGCTGGCCACCGCGGTGGCCAGGACGGCGCGGCGGTCCCCGGTGATGGTGGCAAGGCAGAGCCGGTTTTCGGTGAGCGTGCCGGTCTTGTCGGTGACCAGGGTGGTGACCGCGCCCAGGGTCTCCCCGGCGCGCAGCCGGCGCAGCAGCGCCCCCTGCCGGGCGAGCTGCCGGCCGCCGAGCGCGAGCAGCAGCGTGATCAGGATCGGCAGCTCTTCGGGGACAGTGGCGAACGCCA
>WNFF01013335.1_pt1 | contig 12647 bp, 14 predicted proteins | sample 5400441 | NCBI WGS metagenome assembly WNFF01 (sample SAMN13153345, study PRJNA577476) | soil metagenome | isolation source: 120 cm saprolite under Douglas fir tree site 2 hole 3 replicate 1 | place: USA:California | collected 2015-04-18
CATGCCGACGAGGCCGATATCCGGCCGCCCGAGCCGGGTGTAGGAGATCGCGGCGCCGGACACGTAGAGCGCGGTGAACCCCGCCCGGGCGCCGAGCAGTGCGGTGAACGCGTCATAGACGCCCGGCGCCACGAGAATGGGTTTCCGGGACAGGCGGGAGCGCAGGGTTTCGGCCATGGTCACATTCCGAGATAGGCGCGCTTGAGATCGGGGTGGTTGCGGATCTGCTCGGCGCTTCCCTCTAGCACGAATAGGCCGTTGTCGAGGATATAGGCGCGCTGCGCAACCTCGAGGCTTTGCACCACGTTCTGCTCGACGAGCAGGATGGCCGTGCCCTCGGCGTTGACGCGCTTGATCAACGCGAACAGCTCCTCGACCAGGAGCGGCGAGAGGCCGAGCGACGGCTCGTCGAGGATCAGGAGCCTGGGCTCGGCCATCAGCCCGCGCCCGATCGCGAGCATCTGCTGCTCGCCGCCGGAGAGGGTGCCGGCGCGCTGGCCCTGCCGTTCGGCCAGCCGCGGGAAGATCGCGAACACCCGGCTCCGGTTGTCGGCGCGGCGCGCGCGGCCGCGGCGGTAGGCGCCGAGGTCGAGATTTTCGCGCACCGTCATGCTCGGGAAGATGCGCCGGCCCTCCGGCACGTGGATGAGGCCGCGCGCGACGATTGTCCCGGGACGCTCGCGCTCGATCGCGGCGTCGGCGAAGCGGACGGTGCCGCGCCAGGGGCGCATCACGCCGGAGATGGTGCGGTTGAGGGTCGACTTTCCGGCGCCGTTCGAGCCGAGCACGGCAACGACCTCGCCGGGTCCCACCGTGAGGTCGACGCCGCGCAGGATCTCGGTCGCGCCGTAGCCGGCGTGGAGGCCGCTGACCGCGAGGACGGGCTCAGGCATGGGCGGTCATCCGGCCGGCGGCGCCATGGCCGAGATAGGCCTCGACCACGCGCGGATCGCCGGCGATCGCCGACGGCGAGCCTTCCGCGATGATGCGGCCTTCCGACAGCACGAGGACGTGCTCGGCGAGACTCATGACTGCCTGCATGACGTGCTCGATCATGACGATGGTCACGCCGCGATCGCGAACGGCGCGGATGACCGGCACCATGTCGCGGATCTCGGAGGGATTGAGGCCCGCCAGCACCTCGTCGAGCAAGAGGAGCCGCGGCTCGATCGCGAGCGCGCGCGCGAGCTCGAGCCGCTTGCGGCCGGCAACGGTCAGGCTGGCGGCGGGACGGTCGATCGGCTCGGCGAGGCCGACCGCGCGCGCAACCTCGCCGGCGGCGGCAAGGGCGTCCGCCCGCCCAGGTCGCGACAGATGCGCCCCGACCGCGATGTTCTCCCGCACCGTCAGGCCAGCGAACGGCTGCACGATCTGGAAGGTTCGCGCGATGCCGCGGCGGGCGAGCCGATGCGGCGGCTCGCGGGCGATGTCGGCGCCGTCATAGACGATGCGGCCTTCGCTCGGCTCAAGGAAGCCCGAGATGATCGAGAACAGGGTGGTCTTGCCGGCGCCGTTCGGCCCGATCAGCGCCGTGATGCGTCCGGCTTCGGCCGTGAACGACGCCCGGTCGACGGCGAGCAGCCCGCCAAAACGCTTCGACACGCGTTCGACCCGGAGCAGCGGCTCAGCCATTGCCGCGCTCCGGCGATGCGGATGCGGCGGCGGTCGGGGACCGAAGGCGACGGCGCAGGTCGGCAAAGACGCCGGCGATGCCGCGCGGCGCGAACGCAATCACCGCGATGAGGACGCTGCCGTAGATGACGAGGTCGAGGCCGGGCGCATCGCCGGTCGCGAGCTTGGCGAGCTCTCCGAGCGTCTTGACCACGAGCGCACCGAGAAGAGGACCGAAGACGGTGCCGATACCCCCGACGATGGGAGCGAGCAGCGCCTCGATCGAGATCCACGGCCCATAGGCGATGCCGGCGTCGACGAACAGGAAATACTGGGCGTAGAAAGCGCCGCCCGCCGCGGCAAGCGCGGCGGAGATCGTCATGGCGCCGAGCTTGACGATGATCGTGTCCACGCCGAGCGCCGCGGCCGCATCCTCGTTCTCGCGCACGGCGACGAGATAGGCGCCGAAGCGGCTGTCTTCGAGCCGGCGAACGAGGATCAGCGACACGCCGACGAGACCGAGCACGATCCAGTAGAAAGGCGCCCGGCTCTGGAACTGGAAGGCCTGCGGACGCAGGTCGAGCGCGATGAGGGTGCCGACGCCGGCGCCGGTGATGGGCGCGACGCTGGCGATGATCCGCAGCACCTCCGCGAAGGCGAGCGTCACGAGCGCAAAGTAGGAGCCCTTGAGCCCGGAGCGGAAGCTCAACGCCCCGATCGCGGCGCCCAGCAGCGCGCCGGCGGCGATGCCGATGCCAAAGCCGAGCCAGGCGTTGATGCCGTAGCGCATCTGCAGGATCGCGGTAACGTAGGCACCGGTGCCGAAGAACGCGGCATGGCCGAACGAATACTGGCCGCCGTAGCCGCCGAGCAGGTTCCAGCCCTGCCCGACGAGCGCGATCAGGAACGTCACGACCAGAAAGTTGAGCACGACGTTGGACGAGGTGATCGCCGGCACGGCGGCGAGCAGCGCGATGGCGAGGAGGATCGGCGCAAGCCCCCTCATGTCCGCTCTCCGAACAGGCCATTCGGGCGCAACAGCAGAACCAGAATGAACGTCACGAAAATTCCGATCTGCCCGAGCGACTCCCCGAGATAGAGGCCGCAGAGGCTCTCGACCACGCCGACGAACAGCCCGCTGATCAGCGCGCCCACGACCGAGCCCATGCCGCCGAGCACGACGATGGTGAAGGCGATCAGGACGAAAGCGTTGCCGGCGCTCGGGTTGACGTAATAGGTCGGGATCAGCAGGCAGGCGGCGATCGCAAGGCAGGCGGTGCCGAGGCCGAAGGTGACCGCATAGATGTGGGCGACATCGATGCCGGAGAGCTCGGCGCCGAGCTTCTCCTTGGCGACAGCGCGGATCGCCTTGCCGGTATCGGTCCACCGCATGACGAGCCACAGGCTCAGCGCCACGACGATGACGACCCCGAAGGCGACGACGCGGGGGACCGCGAGAAACGCCGCGCCGACTTCCACCACGTCGAAGGCATAGGGCAGGTTGATCGTGCGCGTGTCCGCGCGAAATGCGTAAAGCAGCGCATTCTCGATGACGACGGCGAGCCCGAGCGTGACCAAAAGGATATTGCGGTCCTCGTCATGGGCGGCGGGAGCGATGATGAAGCGCTGCAATCCGTAGCCGAGCAGGAAAAACAGCGGCGTCAGGATCAGGGCGGCAACATAGGGATCGAGGCCGAGCAGCCGGTAGGCAAAGAACGCCGCGAACATCGCGGCGCTCAAGAGCGCGCCGTGCGCGAAGTTGATGATGTGCAGCACGCCGTAGATCAGGGTGAGGCCGAGCGCGACGAGCGCGTAGACGGCGCCGGTCATCAATCCGTTGAGGACCGCCGGAAAGAGGATGACCGGTGACAGCATCGGCCGGGCCGGGCAGCGCCGGGCGGCGGCCCTCAGGCCGGCGGCATCGGGAACACCGGCTTCGCCGACGCGAACGCCGCCGGGAAGATCACCTGGATGTCGTTGCCGAGCACCTGGGTGTTTACCGGCGCGGCCCCCTCGTTCTGCCCGTTGACGAACCTGGTAGGGCCGTACGGCATCACGTGGCCGGTGAAGGTCGAGCTCTCGAGCGCGGCAATGATCTTGGCCCGCTCGGCGCTGGCGGCGCGTTCGATCGCATCGGCCAGCAGCAGGACGCAGGAGTAGTTCATGAACACCTCGTAGGTATAGAACTCGCCCTTGTCCTCGACCTTCTTCTTCAGCGCCAACGCCTTCGGATTCTTTGGATCGAACCAATGATTGCAATCCATGATGTATTGCGCCGATTCGGGAAACTCCTTGACGAACTTGTACGAGGAAGCGGCGCCGCCGAGCACGGAATAGATCCCCTTCGGCCGCACGCGCTGCTGCTGCATCGTGCGCGCCAGCAACACGTATTCATTGTAATAGTCGGCCGGAATCACGAGATCGGGGTTCTGCGCCTTGATCTTGAGCACGACGTTGTTGAAGTCGCGCGTCGGCGTCGGATGCGGGATGGTTTCGAGGACCTGGAATCCGCGCTCGGGAAGTTGCGCGTTCAACAGCTTCGCCAGTCCCGAGCCGAACGCCGAGTCCTCATGAACGATCATCGCGGTCTTCGCGGGCTTGCCGGCCTGGTCGTTGATGGTGACGAGATTGGCGAGCGCCGTCTTGGCGATGACGCCGAAGCCGGGGCCGAACCGGAAGGTATTCTTCAGGCCGCGAGTGACGATGCTGTCGACCACGCCCACGTCCACGACATAGGGGAGGTCATAGCGGGCAGCGGTCTGGCTCGCCGAGAGACAGATCGAGCTCGAATACCCGCCCACGACGGCGGCGGCCCCGGCCGCGTTCATCTTCTCGACCTCGGCATTGCCGCCTTCCGGCGTCGATTGCGCATCGCCGAGGATGGCTTCGATCTTCGCGCCGCCGAGCGCCTTGATGCCGCCGGCGGCATTGAGCTCGTCGATCGCGATCGTCGCGCCGATCCGGCCCTGTTGGCCGGAATACGAGAGCGCCCCCGAGACCGGATGCAGCACGCCGACCTTGACGGAAGCGCCTTGCGCACGCAGCACGGCCGGCGCGCGCAGAAGCCCGGCCGCCGTCGCGGCGGCGCCGAGCGCGCTCGATTGCAGAAAGCGGCGGCGGCTCACGGCCGAAGATCGACACGACATGCTTTCCCTCCCTGGCCACTCGGACGCGAGACTAACATTGGTCTGCATCGCCTTCTATATTATCCTCGATCGAGGCACCGTCATTTCTCGCCATGAACGAACCCCAGACCCTGGTCGACAAGCTGTGGGCCACCCACGAAATCGTGCGTCGGGAGGACGGCGAGGCGCTGCTCTGGGTCGACCGCCACTACGTGCATGAAGGCTCGTTCCACGCCTTCGGCCGGCTTGCCGAGCGGGGCGCGGCGGTGGCGGAGCCCGGCCTCACCTTCGGCGTCGCCGACCATTACGTTCCGACCCGCGGTTCCCGCACGACCATCGCCGATCCCGAGATCGCGCGCATGCTGCGCCAGGTCGAGGAGAACACGGCGAAGCACGGGATCGAATTGTTCGGTCTCGACGATCCGCGGCAAGGCATCGTGCACGTCGTCGGGCCGGAGCAAGGGCTGACCCTTCCCGGGCTGTTGATCGTCTGCGGCGACAGCCACACGTCGACCCACGGCGCGCTCGGCGCCTACGCGTTCGGCATCGGCGCTTCCGAGGTCGCGCACGTGCTGATGACGCAGACGATCTGGCAAAGGAAGCCGAAGCGCATGCGGATCACGGTCGACGGCCGGCCCGCCCCCGGCGTCACCGCCAAGGACATCGTGCTCGCCGTCATCGCGCATATCGGGGCCGGCGGCGCCACCGGCCATGCCGTCGAATTCGCCGGCGCCGCGATCCGCGACCTGTCGATCGAGGGGCGACTGACGCTTTGCAACATGTCGATCGAGGCCGGCGCCCGATGCGGCATGGTCGCGCCCGACGAAACGACGTTCGCCTATCTCAAGGGACGTCCATACGCGCCCGCCGGGGCGGAATTCGATCGCGCGGTCGCGGCCTGGTCGGCGTTGACGACGGACGGCAATGCCGAATTCGATCGGCAAGTCGGTCTCGACGCCGCGGCCATCGCGCCGATCGTCACCTGGGGTACCAGCCCGGAAGACGCGTTGCCGATCGACGCCAGCGTCCCCGATCCCGCGCGCGAGCCGGACGCGGCCCGCGCCAAGTATCTGCGCGAGGCGCTCGATTACATGGGGCTTGCGCCCGGCCGGAAGCTCACCGATATCGCCATCGATCGTGTGTTCATCGGCTCCTGCACCAATTCCCGCATCGAGGACTTGCGGGCGGCGGCCGCCGTGCTCGCGGGGCGGGTCAGCAAGGTCCCCGGTCTGGTGTCGGCCGGCTCCTCGGCGGTCAAGCGTCAGGCGGAGGAGGAAGGGCTCGACCGCATCTTTCGCGCGGCCGGTCTCGAATGGGGCGAGTCCGGGTGCTCGATGTGCGTCGGCATCAACGGCGACCTGGTCGCGCCCGGCGAGCGTTGCGCATCGACGACCAACCGCAATTTCCGCGGCCGGCAGGGCCCCGGCGCCCGCACCCATTTGATGTCGCCGGCGATGGTCGCGGCCGCCGCGGTCACCGCGCACCTTGCCGACGTGCGCCCGCTTCTGGCCGGCCGGAAAGCTTGAACGGGGCGCCCATGGAAAAATTCGTCTCCCTGACCGCGCCGGCCTGTCCGCTCGCGATCGCCAACCTCAATACCGATCAGCTGCTGCCGGCGCGCTATCTCAAATGGCCGCGGGCGGCCGGCCTCGGAAAGGTGCTGCTGCAGGACCTGCGCTTCGACGCCGACGGCCGCGAGCGGCCGGACTTTCCGCTCAACCGACCGGCTTGGCGCGCGGCGAAGATCCTCGTCGGCGGCCGCAATTTCGGCTGCGGCTCGTCGCGCGAATCCGCGGTCTATGCGCTCTACGATTTCGGCATTCGATGCGTGATCGCGCCCTCGTTCGGCGACATCTTTTCCGGCAACGCCGTGCAGAACGGGCTGCTGACGGCAATCGTCGCCGAGGAGGAAGCAGCCGAGATGACGGCCGCCCTGCTGGCGACGCCAGAGCTTGCGGTGACCGTCGATCTCGAGCAGCAGACGATCCGATGCGGCGAGCGCGCCCATGCCTTCTCGATCGACCCGGTTCGCCGCATGCGGCTGCTCAACGGCTGGGACGACATCGCGCTCACCGAAAGCTTGCTTTCGCGATCGGATCGCGGCGTTCAAGGCGGACGACCGCATCCGTCGGCCATGGGCGCCTCCTCGCGCCGCCGCCAGTTAAGCGAGCGTCTACTCGTATAAGTCCTTCGTCCTCACCTTCATGCGAAAAAGCGATCCAGCGACCTCGCGACGGACGCAGGACTCGTGGCGTTCAAACGCGCGGGCTCATCAGCAGACCCTCCGCCGCGGCCCTTTGAAAGGATTGATCATTTTGGCTTTGTTCTGCCAAATAGAGACGGCTTCGCGGAATCTACCGCATCCGGGGCCGCGAGCGAGCCGGCGCCCGCCGGAACTCGAGCGGCAACAGCTGGTCGAGCTACGTCGCACGGCGATCCGGCTCCGGCACGGCGGACTGAACCCTCTCCGGCGCGTCCAGGTTCTGTCGCGGCGTCCACCGCGATATCTGCTCCATGATCAAACCCCGCGCTCCGCGGACGCGCTTAAAGCGCCAGTCGGGCGTCAGCGCGCCTGTTGTTCACTCACAAGGTGGCTGCCGGCGCGACGCGGCCCACGTCGACCGCCACGTCGGAGCGCCGCGCGCCAGAGCGGCGAGGCCACGCCGGTGCACTCCTCCGTGCGCGTGAGGTAGACCCCGTCGTCGTCTCCCGTCGCAAGGGTGGGTCGCCGACCCGGGCTTCGATCTCAGGGCGGGACCAGCAACGGCATTCCTGAAGTGGTTGTGCTTTGTGTCATTGACCGTCTCCTTTGGCGACAGATCTGCGGCCGCGCACGCACGGGGTGGCGCAAGCCAAGATCAATTTGTTCGGAGTGGGATGGTCCGGCATCGCCGGGCATCGCGCGACCGACCATCGGTCGGCCAGACTACGAGAGGGCATCGCCGTCATCGCAGCGTGCGAGTCATCGACCCGCGAGCGCCTGCAGTAGGTAGTGGCGATAGCTATTTTCGTCAAGGGGCCAGTTACGGTTTCGTGGCGCGAATACCTTAAATTCAAATGCACGCGCGCGCGTGCGCGCGTAGCAACAATTGTGCCAAACCCGGCTCGATAGGTTTGCCCAATGACCGGCCTAGCCGCACGCATCGCCAAGCCGCGCGTTGCATTCCGCCAGCGTCGAGCGAGACCTCCTGCAGGCCCCCTTCGCTTCCCGCCGCCATCGAGTGCCTGCTTCCACCGACGGGCTCGCACGGGCCTCAACAGCAGTTCGTTGTTGGCGTCGCCTCGTGTATTGTGGGAGGGTGACGGTGGTGATGCGTTGAAAGAATCAAAAGGTCATGTCCGGGCGGCAACGGCTTGAATTGATAATTCGCGACGGGAACCCGCCGGAGCCGTCGGCTCGTCGGATCGTGCAACCTTCTCGAGGTTCTCATCTTTAAACCCGACGGCCCCGGTCGTCGCGCACGGGCACTGCCACCCGAACCCTCCCCTCCTTCAGTTAGTGAGCGTACCATGTCCCAGGCTGAACTTGATGCTGCCATCCGCCACGTCTTCAGCAACCCGCCGATGATGGCCGGCGAAGATCGGGCAAATTACGAAATCTTGAAGCGGCTCATCCTGCGAGAGCTCAACCCGCAGGGCGTCCATGAAATGTTGCTGGCGCGCGACATCGTGGATGCGCAATGGGAGCTTTGCCGCTTGCGCGGGCTGGGGCCGGGAATCCTGCATGCCGCGATTCCGCGCGTGGTCAAATCGCAGGTGGCGGAGGCCGGCGACGGGGCGACGCTTGATGCAAGACTGGTCCCCACCATCCGCCAGCACGTGATCGACATGCTGGCCGGAATTGCTCGCGCGAAGGACGAGCTCGAGACGTTGCTGCTGGATCACCGTTTGTCGGTCAGCATGATCGTCGCCGCCGCTTTTGCCGACACGATCGGGCCACAGCCGCATACCGATCGCATGGTGGCGAGAGCGTGCGAGCGACGCGATGCGGCCTACGCCGAGCTCGAACGGCTGCGTGCGCGCGGGCGAAGGTCATCGACGCCGCCTGCCGAGCCGCCCACGGACGACATCCTGTACGGCGCCGAGGCGCACGACATCACGCGGTACCAGTTCAACGGTCGCTGACGCGTGACCTCCCCGGCGAAGATCGCGGCCAACCGGCGCAATGCGCAAAAAAGCACCGGACCCCGCAGCGCGGCCGGCAAAGCGCGCATCCGGAACAATGCGTTTCGGCACGGGCTCGCCCGATTCAGAGCTGCCCGAGCACTCATTAGATGGACGGCGGAAGACCTTTCGCGCCAGTCAGCTGTAAGCCTGCGCACGATCCGGCGTGCTGAACTCGCCGAGCGTGATACCTCCATGACATCACCCAACGACTTAGCCGTTCGCCGCGCGTTAGAAGTTGCGGGCGTCGAGTTCATCGATGAGAACGGCGGTGGTCCGGGGGTGCGTTTACGCAAGCGTCAACGGGCAAGGTCGTGAAAAGTACAAATTTTCCGAGTTGAGCACGGGTTTCACCTCGCGCCGCACAAGCGATTGATCGCCTCGGCGACCTGTCCTGCGGCCGAAATAGGGGGGACTACGGGCGTTGATGTCTACTACGTTCGTGGAGATAGCATCGAATGCGCCAATCGACACGATGATGAGCCTGTAGCCATTCTTGAGCGCGAGATCACTTGAGCGCGAGATGATGACCGGCCTCCCCACCCAGATTCTCCCTCCCTATAGGGCCCTCTGCCCATCAGGCGGCGGTGGCGTGATGGTGCGAATGGCGATCGCTATCGACTGCGGCAATCGTTTCGCCGCACGGTAGGCACGCACAGTGCGCTCGGCCAAGCCAAGCAACGCGGCGGTTTCCGCCGTACTGAGATTGAGCTCCGATTCGAACGCGACCAAGTCGGCTCCGCTCACCGGACGTTGCTCGTCGGCTAGCATCTTGAGGGTATCGGCCCCGTAATCGAGACCGTTCTCCCATTCGATTCCGCCCCCAAAGGCTGCAACGCGAACTTTGCGGAATGCAGCTGGGTCTTCGAGGAAGACTCGGAAATGCCGCGAGCGGTGGATCAGCCCTGTCAGCTCGACCCGGCCTTTCGTACCGTCCGCCCAGGTAACATTGAGTGTCCATGGCGCATGGGCGGCGCTGACGGACTTGACGCGGGGAAGTGAGTCCATCACGCTCCTCAGCTGAGTTCCTTCCATTTCGCCATCAATTTCTCGCGGTTCACCGCAATCCATGCCAACGCTTCACGCCGGTGGCGTGGCGGGATCGATCCCGCAAATACCGCGGCGTCAGCAATGCGGACCTTGGCCTGAAAGTCAGGTCCAATTACATGAACATGCGGCGGATTATGATCCTCACCGTACAGGGTGATCTTGTAGCCTCCGAAGTCTTTGATCGTCGGCATCGTATCGGCCCTGTACAAGAATATACGGCATTTAATGCCGAGTTACAATAAAAAACGGCAGATTATGCCATTTTTCCGGCCCGAGATGCTCGCCGACGCGGATGTGAACCACCCACGCCGGAGCACCGAATTGCGCCCGCGCCTCGAGCAGATCAAGGCCTGAGCGGACCGTTTCCGCGCCGGGCCACCCCGCTGTCTTGTAATGATGGCGCCGCAACCAGGCCCGAAACCGCTTGCTGCGGACCGACTGATCACCTCGGCGACCTGTCCTGCGGCCGAAATAGCGGTGGACTACGAGCGTTGATGTCTACTGCGTTCGTGCAGATGGCATCGAAGGCGCCAACAGCGGCCAATATACCATCGACACGATGATGAGCCTGTAGCCCTTCTTGAGCGCGAGATCACTTGAGCGCGAGATGATGACCGGCATCATCCGATCGCCATGGAGCGACCGGCCGATAGTGCGCCGCCAGCACGGTATTGCTGGCCCGAATAGCAGCAACAGAATGTTTCGAGCCGCAGGCATGTGGCGCTAGGTCGCATTCGACTTGACGGCCGAGGCGCGGTCAATCATATTATAGCTAGAAATTCTAGCTAGCGGGAGCCAAGCGCGTGTCCCAACGCAGTTGGTCGGTCCAGGACGCAAAGAACCGGTTCAGCGAAGTCGTTGAGGCCGCGCGGCGCAAGCCGCAGACTGTCACCAAGCATGGAAAGCCCGCGGTAGTCGTAGTCGACGTGGCGGAGTACGAGCGTTTGCGGCGCCTCGAACGGGCACAGGCACCATCTTTTGCGGAAGTGCTGCTTGCCATACCGCAGGATGACCGCGAATTCCCGCGCCTTAAAGTGCGGCGGCGCGATCTTGAGCTCTGATGTTCCTGATCGACACGGTCACGATATCGGACCTGCGCAGGCGCCAGCGCGATCCCGGGGTCGTGGCGTGGTTTGGACGGCAGCGAACGACCGACCTTTTCGTCAGCGTCGTCAGCATAGGTGAGATAGAGCGCGGTATTGCTCAGCAACGTGCGACAGATCCGGTCTTTGCCGGCTCGCTTGCGGCCTGGCTGGACAGGGTGCTGGCGCTCTATGGTGAGCGGGTCCTACCATTCGACCTGCAAGCGGCACGACGCTGGGGCGGGCTGAGCGCCGCGCTAGGCAATGAGAGCGCTGATCTCATGATTGCCGCCACGGCGCTGGAACACGGACTCACTGTGGTAACGCGCAACCTGTCGGATTTCGAGCCAACCGGCGTCCCCATCCTCAATCCGTTCAACCCGCGGCCGCGTAGGAAGTCGTAGACGATTCCCCGGGGGCGAAAGCGGCTTTTGCGTCGGATGGAAACAAAGTACCCGCTCGCCCAGAAGTGCTGACCTATGAAGTCCGCCTCCTCTCTCCATACACACGAGCCAAATGTATCGCACTCTTTCCCTTTATAAACCCGATCACCTGCGACACGACGTATTTCGGCGGGATCGAGAACCAACATGCGCACGTGATCCGGTAGAAGATGACCCTCCTCGATCCTGCTTTCTTTTTGCTCGGCCAGTTTTCGAAACACATCCCTAGATGCCGGCGCAACTCTGCATACAGCGTTTTCCTGCGCACTTGGGAATGAACGCGACGTGATATTTGTATTTACTTGCGCACGCACAATCCCGTCGCCGCTGCGTCCGGAGCGCCGCACTTCACGCCGTCGGTCGCACCGCTCGCACAGACCAGCGAGACCAGGGCCTCGCCGTCCGCGCACTGCACGCTCCCGTTACCGGTTACAACGCGCAACGCCGGCCCCGTTTCGCCCTTCGGTCCGGGCTCGCCGCGTTGGCCGGCGGGGCCGGCGGGCCCTTGCGCCCCGGCATCGCCCTGCGGGCCGATCGGCCCCTGCGGCCCGGGAGGACCGGCTGGGCCGCGCTCGCGTCCTTGCGGGCCTTGCACGCCCTGCGCTCCGGTCGGACCTGGAGGGCCCGCTGGACCTTGCGGCCCGGGCGCCGGTTCGCTGCATCCCGCGACTGCGAGCGTCGCGATGACGGCAGAGATGCTCAACAGCTGTCGCATCGACGTCCCCCGGCTGCGTGAAGCAGAAGACTGCACCGGCGGGGCGACCGCGGTCAAGGAAGCGCGCTGGAGAATGGAGGCAGATGCTGCCGCGAAGGCAGCGACGGCTGCTCTGCGCTAATTCCGGCTTGCGAACACCGGGTACATGCGGGTTTGCAATGGTTGCCGCAGCGCCGATCGGATCCCGAAAGACCGGGCAGTTATCGCGCGCCGAATATGTTGGAGCCAAATACATTGGAATTGACAGAGCTTCCCACCCCGGTGCCGCCGGTAGTGCCGCCGAGCGTCCGCAAGCTGAGCTGCATCATCACGGTACGGTTGACGGAAAGGCTGCCGCTATAGGCGTAGTCCTCAATGTAGTTCAGCGCCAAGATGAGGCAGTCGTCGATATATCCGACGCCGATCTGGGTCTGGCTGAGGTCGTGGGCACGAATATCGTACCGCGCCGCGGCAATCA
>WNFF01005647.1_pt1 | contig 12646 bp, 14 predicted proteins | sample 5400441 | NCBI WGS metagenome assembly WNFF01 (sample SAMN13153345, study PRJNA577476) | soil metagenome | isolation source: 120 cm saprolite under Douglas fir tree site 2 hole 3 replicate 1 | place: USA:California | collected 2015-04-18
ATTGATAATCGCTTCATAATCGTCCGGGGTCTTGTAGGGCAGGTCGTTGAGCTGCGGATGGATGACGAGCGTGGAGAGCGGCGCGAGGATGATCGTGTAGCCGTCCGGCTTGGCCTGCACGAGCTCGGCCACCGCCAGCGAGCCGCCGGCCCCCGGCCGGGTGACGATGCCCACACCCTTCGGGTATTTCTTCTTGAGCCCCTCGCTGAGCGCGCGGGCCACGATGTCGACCATGCCGCCCGCCGGGTAGCCGGTCAGGATCGTGATGGGACGCTCGGGGTACTGGGCCGCCGCGGGGCCGAGGCCCGCGATCAGGAGCACCAGCACGGTCAGGACGCTCAACGCGATCCGAAGCATTCGGGGGCCTCCTCGTGCGCAAAGGTGCGGCATCTTAACACGATTGACACGGCCTGGACGGCCTCCTATGATACCGGCCACCTGTCCCCCCGTCGCTGCGCTTCACTCAAGGAAGAGGAGGCAATCCATGGATCGGCGCTCATTCCTGGCAACCACCGCGGCCGGCGCCGCGGCCCTGTCGTTCCCGACCGTCCTGCGCGCGCAGAGCAAGGACCCGCTCCGCATCGGCTTCCCCCTTCCGCTCACCGGGCCGTTCGGCGCGCTCGCCGCAGACCAGCAGGTCGGCGCCACCCTGGCCATGGACGAGCTGAACGCCAAGGGCGGTGTCCTGGGCCGCAAGGTCGAGGTCCTCTTCCGCGACGACCAGCTCAAGCCCGCCGTCGGGGCCCAGCGGACCAAGGAGCTGATCGAGAACGACAAGGTTCAGTTCGTCGTCGGGGGGCTGGCCGCCCACGTGCAGATGGCCATCAACGAGCAGACCAAGAAGGCCAAGGTGCTCTTCATCTCGGTGAGCCAGTCCGACGAGATCAGCGCCAAGCCGGACACGAGCCCGTTGACCTTCCACGAAGCCCTGAACCCCACGATCACCAGTCGCGCGGTCGGGACGTGGATCGCCCAGAACCTCGGCAAGAGGTGGTGGATCATCTACGCCGACTACGCCTGGGGCAAGCAGAACAACGCCGTCCTCACCGAGACCCTGGCCAAGCAGGGCGGTACCCTGCTGGGCTCGACGCCCTACCCCCTCGGCAGCGCCGAGTTTTCGGCCCACCTGCCCAAGATCCAGGCCGCCAAGCCGGAAGTGCTGGTGTCGATGACCCCGGGCGCAGACAACATCGCCTTCCTCAAGCAGGTCCTGAGCTACGGCATGAAGAAACAGATGAAGATCGCCCAGCCCCTGGTCTGGCTGCCCCAGCTCAAGGAAGGCGGAGGCGACCTGTACGGCGACGTCTACGGCGGGACCAGCTTTTACTGGGAGCTCGAGGACAGCGTGCCGTCCGCGAAGAAGTACGTGGAGATGTACCGGAAGAAGTACAACGCGCCTCCCGGTGACTACGGCGCCTACGCGTACAGCGGAGTCATGGAGGTCGCGCGGGGTTGTACACTCGCCAAGTCCGTCGATTCCGAGGCGGTGGCGGATGCGCTCCGCAAGAACCCGGTCTACGACCACTACAAGGGCAAGCAGTGGTGGCGGAACTGCGACAACAAGTCCTTCCAGGATCTCTGGATCACCCGGGGGCGGGAGCCGGGGAAGGTGAAGGGCGAATGGGGCTTCGTGGACATCGTAACGAAGATCCCTGCCAACGAGGAGCTGGACCGCACCTGCAAGGAAAAGGGTCACGCCTAGCTCGTGCCCGAGCTCTCGACGCTCCTAGCACAGGTCTTCACCGGCCTCGTGCTCGGGATGATCTACGTCCTGCTGGCCATCGGCCTGTCGCTGATCTTCGGGCTGATGACGGTGGTGAACTTCGCCCACGGCGCCCTCTACATGCTGGGGGCGTACTTCGGCGTCTTCCTGCTCGGCTACACCAAGAGCTTCTGGGTGGCGCTGATCGTGGCGCCCCTCATGGTGGGGGCGCTCGGCCTGCTCATCGAACGCTTCCTCATCCGGCGGCTCTACGGCCGCTCGCCCGACGATCCGCTGCTGCTCACCTTCGGCCTCTCCCTGATCCTGATCGAAGGCGTCAAGGTGTTCTGGGGCAAGATCGGGCTCACGCTGGATCCGCCGCGGGCCCTGGCCGGCGCCGTCAACCTCGGCTTCATGACCTTCCCCGCCTACCGGCTGTTCCTGGTCGCGGTCATCGCCGCCGTGCTGATCGCTCTCTACTTCTTCCTGGGGCGCACCAATATCGGGCTCATCATCCGCGCGGGCTCGCGTGATCCGCTGATGGTCCGCGCGCTCGGCATCAACCTGGGGCGCGTCTGGCTGGTCGTCTTCGGCATCGGCACCGGGCTCGCGGGGCTGGCGGGCATGCTGGCCGGGCCCATGCGCGGCGCCTATGCGGAGATGGGCGTGACCATGGTGATCGAGTCCTTCGTGGTCATCGTGGTGGGTGGCATGGGCAGCCTGCTCGGGGCGGTGGTGGCGGGGCTCCTGATCGGTCAGGTGGTGGGGCTCACCACCTTCTTCGTGCCCAAGGCCGCCGAGATCATGGTGTTCGTGGTGATGGCGGTCGTCCTGCTGGTGCGGCCGAGTGGCCTCTTCGGCGAGGCGGGCCTGGCCGAGTGAGCGCTCTACGGAGCGCCGCGCTTCGCATAGCCGCGCACCCGGTGCTCGCCTTCTGGGTCTTCTTCGCCCTGTTCCCCTTCATCGTGCCCAACCGAACCATGGCCACCCAGGTGCTGGTCTTCGGCCTCCTGGCCATGGGCTTCAACCTGCTCTACGGCTACACCGGGCTGCTGTCCTTTGGCCACGCGGCCTACTACGGCCTCGGGGCCTACGGCTGCGGCATCGCGCTCGCGAAGCTCCACGTGGGCTCGCTCTGGCTCGGGCTCGCCTCGGGGCTGCTGCTGGCCGGCCTGGGCGGGCTGGTCATCGGCTTCTTCTGCCTCCGCCGCCGCGGTATCTACTTCGCGATGCTGACCCTGGCCTTTGCCCAACTGCTCTACTTCATCGCCTTCCACCTGGCCGACTGGACGGGCGGCGACGACGGCCTCCGCGGCATCCCGCAGCTCACCCTGGGGCTGGGGCCCTGGCAGTACTCCATCGAGACCACGCTCGCTTTCTACTACTTCGCCTACGTCCTGGTGGGGCTCGCGGTGGGAGCGCTCAAGCGTATCCTCGACTCCCCCTTCGGAGCGGTGCTGCGGGCCATTCGCGAGAACACCAGCCGCGCGGAGGCCTGCGGCTACGACGTCAATCGCGTCAAGCACCTGTCCTTCGTCTTCTCGGCCTGCTTCGCGGGGCTCGCCGGGTCGCTCGACGCGCTGCGCCTCACCGTCGTGCCGGTGGAATCCCTGTACTGGACCACCTCGGGCCAGACGGTGATGATGACGCTGCTGGGTGGCGCCGGGACCTTCTTCGGTCCCTTCGTCGGGGCGGCCACGTTCCTCGTGCTGGAGGAGCGCCTGAGTCGGGTCATCGAGGCGTGGCCGATCGTGATCGGGGCAATCTTCTCCGCGTTCGTCCTGTTCCTCCCCAAGGGGATCTGGGGCACGCTCACAGGAGGCATCCATGGCCGTCAAAGTGCTTGAGCTCCACCATCACGGCATCCGGGTCGGTCCCTCACCCGCCGAGGTGAAGAAGGCCTACGGCTTCTACCACGACGTGCTCGGCCTGAGCGCCGATCAGGGCCGTCCGGTCATTCCAACCATCGACGGCTACTGGATGGACGTGGGCGGAACGGCTCAAATCCATCTCATGGGCGTGGACGGGGCATCCAAGTTCGCCCAGGGGCCCGACAAGGATCCCTCGCGGCCGCACGTGGCCCTCGCGGTGGCCGACATCCAGGAGGCCAAGGCCGAGCTGGAGCGGATGGGCGTGGAGTTCTGGGTGACCACGGGCGTGGTCGGCCCGCAGTCGCAGCAGATCTTCATGTACGACCCGTTCGGCAACATGATCGAGCTGCACCAGGCCGACACCTGCCGCTGCGTCACCGGGAACCGCAAACCGGTCGGAGGGATGAGCTAACGGGAAGGGGTCGATGGCTAGCAGTTCGAAGCCGGCGGGGGGGTCTGGGGGAGGAGCGGCGGCCGCTCCCCCCCAGTCAAAACAAGCCTTACTGGAGTTGGTATCTCGGCTCACGCGGGAGCACATAGCCCCGCGCGCGGCCGAGTACGACGCGGCCGGCGTCAACCCGATCGATTCCTGGCGCGTGCTCGCTCGGGACGGCTTTCTGGGCGCGTGCATTCCCACCGCCTACGGCGGCCTCGGCCTGGACATGCAGACCTATATCGGCGTGATCCGCACCCTCGCGCGGGGCTGCGCCAACACCGCGATGACCGTGCATATGCACTCCACGGTCATGCGCTTCATCGACGCGCTCGGCACGGAGGCCCAGAAGCGCCGCTACTTCGGCGAGGTCATGCGCGATGGGAAGCTCTTCGGGAGCTGGGGCAGCGAGCCCGCGGTGAGCCTCTCCCGCACCTTCCTGATGGAGACGGCCGTCCGCCAGGACGGCGACGCCTACGTGGTGGACGGGGTGAAGCACTTCTGCACGATGGCGCTGGGCGCCTCGCACTACATGGTCTGGTGCGCGCTCGAGGGCGGCACCGACATGGCCAAGGCGCTGTCGCTGGTGCTGCTGCCCGCGGAGGCTCCCGGTATCGCCACCGACGGCAAGTGGAACACGCTGGGCATGCGCGCGACCTTCAGCCCCTCGGTGACCTTCACCGGCGTGCGCGTGCCGAAGGACGCCGCGCTCGGCGATCCGGGCGCCGGACTCCGGGTGGGCGTGGTGGAGAGCTTCGCGCTGGGCTACGCCGCGGTGTACACGGGCATCGCGGAGGGCGCGCTCGCCTTCGCCATCGACTACGCCAAGAAGCGCATCGTGAAGCCCGAGAACATCCCGGTCGCCCACGACCCCACGGTGCAGCGGCATATCGGGGAGCTGTCCGCGCATCTCGACGGCGCCCTGCTCGTGCTGGCCGACACCGCCGAGCGCTGGGAGGACGCCGACATCGTGGAGCGCGGCGTGCTCGGCAACAAGGCCAAGTACCTCGCCACCGAGGTCGGCCTCGCGGTCACCTCCAAGGTGATCCAGGTGGTGGGCGGCCGCGGGGCCTACAAGGACTTCCCGGCCGAGCGCGCCTTCCGCGACCTCCGCACCTCGACCCTCATGCCGCCCACGGTGGACCGCATGCTCGAAGGCATCGGCAAGAACGCATTGGGCATCGAGGCCGGCATGTTCAAGGTCTCCGAATAGGCGAGTCGCAGGTGCTTCGCAGCGACGTGGTCGGCAGCCTCCTGCGGCCGGAATACCTCAAGGCCGCGCGCCTGCGGGCCGAGCGCGGCGAACTCGCCCCGGCCGAGCTCAAGCGCATCGAGGACCGCGCGGTGGACGAGGCGGTGCGCCTCCAGGAGGAGGCGGGGCTCGACGTGGTCACCGACGGCGAGCTGCGGCGCTACGCCTTCTTCGGCCACCTCATCGACGCGCTCGACGGCTTCGACAAGCTGGGCGGCTGGGCCATCCCCTTCCACAACGAGCAGGGCGAGCGGCTCGTCTTCAAGCGCCCGGTGGTGGTGGAGAAGCTCCGCTGGCGGCGCAGCATGTGCACCGAGGAGTTCGCCTACCTGCGCGCCCGCACGACCCGGCGCAGCAAGGTCACCCTGATCAGCAGCCAGCAGGCCGCCGCCTACTACGATCCCGCGAAATCCACCGGCGCCTATCCGACCCGCGACGCCTACCTGGCCGACATCGTGGACCTGACCCGGCGCGAGGTGGACGAGCTGGTCGCGCTCGGCTGCACCTATATCCAGATCGACGCGCCCCAGTACGCGGCCTTGCTGGACCCCGAGCTCCGCGAGGGCTACCGCCAGCGCGGGAGCGATCCGGATCGTCTGATCGACGCCTGCATCGAGATGGATAATGCGGTGATCGGCAAGCACGCCGGCGTCACCTTCGGCCTGCATATCTGCCGCGGCAACAACCAGTCCATGTTCTACGCCAGCGGCGGCTACGAGCCCATCGCGCGCGTCTTCACCCGGAGCCGCTTCCAGCGCTTCCTCCTGGAATACGACGACGCGCGCTCCGGCGGCTTCGAGCCCCTGCGCGCGATGCCGGAGGACCGCACGGTCGTCCTCGGCCTGGTGACGACCAAGACCCCGCGGCTCGAGTCGGTGGCCGAGCTGCGCGCCCGCGTGGACGAGGCCGCCCGCTACCTCCCGCGGAAGCGGCTGGCCCTCAGCCCCCAGTGCGGCTTCGCCTCGACCATGGAGGGCAACCGGATCTCGCCGGAGGAGCAGCGGGCCAAGCTCCACCGCGTGGCCGAGACCGCCCGATCGATCTGGACCGACTGAAGACAAGGAGACCCCCATGAGAATCCTGGCTCTGCTCGCGCTCGCGCTGCTCGGCCTGGCTCCGACCGCCGCCTGGGCCCAGTCCGTCAAGATGGGAGCGGTCGTCCCCCTCACCGGCCGCTACGGCGCCGGCGGCGCCCAGATCCGCGCCGGCTACGAGATCGCGGTGGAGCAGATCAACGCGGCCGGCGGCGTGACCGTCGGCACCGCCAAGCTGCCGATCGAGCTGATCCTGCAGGACGACGAGTCCGACGCCACCAAGACGGTGGCGCGGCTCGAGGGCCTGGCCGCCCAGGGCGTGGTGGGCTATCTCGGCGGCTTCGGGTCCGACCTGCACGCGGCCGCCGCCTCGGTGGCCGAGAAGAACCGCGTGCCGTACCTCGGCGTGGCCTTCGCGCTGCAGAAGATCCACCAGCAGGGCTTCCGCTATCTCTTCTCGCCGTTCTGGAAGTCGCCCGACATCGGCCAGGCCACCCAGGGGCTGCTCGGGCTGATCCCGGCGGCGGAGCGGCCGAAGACCGTCGCGATCTTCCAGGAGAAGACCGACTGGGGGCGCGAGATGGCGGCGGCGTGGACGGAAGCGGGCAAGGCCGCCGGCTACCAGGTGGTGCTCACCGGCGAGTACGCGCCGGGCGCCAAGGACTTCTCCGACATCATCCTGAAGGCCCGGACCGCGAACGCGGAGGTGGTGCTGGCGCTGCCCACCCCGCCCGACGGCATGACCCTCGTGAAGCAGATGAAGGAGCTGGGCTACACCCCCAAGCTCTCGCTCTTCATCCGCGCCCCCGACGCCCAGATCTGGTCGCAGAACCTCGGCAAGGACGGCGACTTCATGGTGCTCGCGGCGGGCTGGCATCACGCGATGAAGGGCGCGGGCGTGAAGGAGCTGAACGACGCGCACCAGAAGAGAGTCGGCCGGCCCGCGGATCCGCTGGTGGGCCCGGCTTACGCCTGCGTGCAGATCCTGGCCGCGGCGGTCACGCGCGCGGGGAGCCCCGATCGCGAGAAGATCCGCGACGCGATCGCGGCCACCAGCATGAACACGGTCGTCGGCTCGGTGAAGTTCCGGCCGGACGGCACCGGCATCGTGCCGCAGGCGCTGCTCCAGTGGATCAACGGCAAGCAGGAGCTGGTGTGGCCGAAGGAGGTCGCCACCGCGCCGCTCGCCTTCCCCGCCCCGGCCTTCGCCAAGCGCTGAGGTGCGGACGCTCGTCTTCCTGGAGGCGGGCCGGCTCGAGTGGCAGGAGGCGCCCGACGCGGCGATCGAGACGGCAGACGACGCCCTCGTCCGACCGCTCGCGGTGGCCGCCTGCGATCTCGACGTGGCACTGCTGCGCGGGCTGACCCCGTTCCAGGGGCCGTTCCCGATCGGCCACGAGTTCGTGGGCGAGGTCGTGGCGGTGGGTGGGGCGGTGACCGGCTTCGCCCCCGGCGACCGCGTCATCGTGCCCTTCCAGATCGGCTGCGGCCTCTGCGCCTGCTGCCGCTCCGGCCGTACCGGGAGCTGCCAGGCGGTGCCGCCGGTGTCCATGTACGGCTTCGAGCCCCTGGGCGGCCGCTGGGGTGGCGCGCTGTCCGACCTGGTGCGCGTCCCCTTCGCCGCCCACATGCTGGTCCGCCTCCCCGCCGGCCTCGATCCGGCCACGGTGGCCAGCATCAGCGACAATGTCGCCGACGGCTGGCGCGCGGTGGGCCCGCCGCTCGCGGAGTACCCGGGGTCGCGCGTGCTGGTGCTGGGCGGCATCGGCAGCGTCCCGCTCTACGCGGTGGCCTGCGCCCTCGCGGCCGGCGCCGCGCGGGTGGACTACGTGGACGCCGATCCGGACCGCGCCGCGGTGGCGGCGGCCCTCGGCGCCAGCGCGAGCCCCCGGCCGCCCACCGCGCGCGAGACCTACCCGATCACGGTGGACGGCAGCAATGATCCGCGCGGCCTCCGGCGCGCGCTCCAGTCGCTCGAGCCCGAAGGCATCTGCACCAGCGTCAGCATCTATTTCGGCGGGGACGTCGCGCTGCCGCTGCTCTCCATGTACACGCGGGGCGTCCGCTTCGTCACCGGCCGGGTGAACTCGCGCGCGGTGCTGCCCCGCGTGCTCGAGCTGGTGGCGAGCGGTGGGCTGCGCCCCGAGCGCGTGACCTCCGAGATCATCCCCTGGGACCAGGCGGCGGAGGCCCTGGCGCGGCCGTCGCTGAAGCCGATCGTCGTCCGCGGCGCCTGAGCGGGCGTGGCCCTTCTCGAGGTCGAGCGGCTGTCGAAGGGCTTCGGAGGCGTCCTCGCGGTCAACGACGTCAGCTTCGCGATCGAGCCCGGCGAGCTGCTCGGCATCATGGGGCCGAACGGCTCCGGCAAGACCACGCTCTTCAACCTGATCGCGGGCGCTCTGCGCCCCGATCGCGGGCGCATCCGGCTCCAGGGCCGCGACGTGGCCGGGCTCCCGCCGCACCGGCTCTGCGGGCGCGGCGTGGCCCGCACCTTCCAGCTCGTCCGGCCCTTCGCCGGGCTCTCCGCGCTCGACAACGTGCGGGTCGGCTGCCTCTACGGGCGCACGCGTGCCGGGGGCGGCGCCCGCGCGGAGGCGGAGCGGCTGCTCGCGCTGGTCGGCCTCGAGGGCCGGGCCGCCACCCCGGCTTCCGCGCTGACCCTGATGGATCGCAAGCGCCTCGACCTGGCCCGCGCGCTGGCCACCGGGCCGGACCTCCTGCTGCTGGACGAGTTCATGGCCGGGCTCAATCCCGCCGAGACGGGGGCCGCGATGGCCCTGGTCCGGCGCCTGGTCGCCGAGGGCCTCACCGTGCTGATGGTGGAGCACATCGTGTGGGCGCTGATGGATCTCGCGCGGCGGATCATGGTGCTGAGCGCGGGCGAGAAGATCGCGGACGGGCCGCCCGCCGTGGTGGCCGCCGATGCCCGTGTCGTCGACGTCTACCTGGGGACCGCGCGGCCGGGCGACACGCATGCTTGAGATCGACGGCCTCGAGGCGGCCTACGGCGACGTCCCCGTGCTCGCCGGCGTGACGCTCTCCGTCCAGCCCGGCGAGATCGTCGCCCTGCTCGGCCCCAACGGCGCGGGCAAGAGCACGCTCCTGGCCTGCGTGGCCGGGCTCGTGCGGCCGCGCGCCGGCCGCATCCGCTGGGACGGGGAGGACCTGCGCGCGCTGCCTTCGCACCTGATCGTGGAGCGCGGCCTCGCCATCGTGCCCGAGGGCCGGCGGCTCTTCGCGAGCATGACGGTGGAGGACAATCTCGAGCTGGGCGCCTTCTCCCCCCGCGCCCGCGCCGCGCGCCGCGAGAGCTTCGAGCGGGTGTACGCGCTCTTCCCGGCCCTGCGCGACCGGCGGCGGCAGATCGTGCGCGCGCTCTCGGGCGGCCAGCAGCAGATGGTGGCGGTGGGCCGCGCGCTGATGGCGAGCCCGCGCCTGCTGATGCTGGACGAGCCCTCGCTCGGCATCGCCCCCCAGCTCGTGCGCGCCATCCTGGACGCGCTGGCCGAGATCAACCGCGCGGGCGTCGCGGTCTTCCTGGTCGAGCAGAACGTGCGCGCGGCCCTGACCCTGGCCCACCGCGCCTACATCCTCGAGGGCGGGCGCGTGGTGGGCGAGGGCGGCGGCGCCGAGCTGCTGCGCGACCCGCACGTGCGGCGCGCCTACCTCGGGCCGCTCGCGGTTGCCGAGTGATGGACGCGATCGCCCTCACCGTCCTCGCGCAGCAGGTGCTGCTCGGTCTGCTGCTGGGCGGGCTTTACGGCCTCGCCGCCGCGGGCCTGTCGCTCGTCTTCGGCGTGCTCAAGGTGCTGGACGTGGCCCACGGCGAGCTGATCATGCTGGGCGGCTACGGCACCTTCTGGCTCTTCGCCCTGCTCCGCATCGATCCCTTCGCCTCCCTGCTCCTCGTCATCCCGGGCGCGCTCGTCCTGGGGGCGGCCTGGTCGGCTTCGGTCTGGCCCTGGCGCTGCACGCGCTGGCGGTGCAGCTCTGGACCGCGGACGACCGCTCGGTCACCACCACCTACAGCGGCGCGGTGCTCCACGTGGGGCCGCTCGCCATCCCGGTGATCCGGCTGGTCAGCCTGGCCGTCGCCTTCGCCCTCATCGCGGGGCTCCATCTCCTGCTGGCCCGCTGGCGGTGGGGCAAGGCCATCCGCGCCACCGCGGAGGACTGGCAGGCCGCGCTGCTCACCGGCATCGACGTGCGGCGTGCCTACCTGCTGGCCTTCGCCATCGGCACCGCGCTGGCGGGGGCGGCCGGCACGCTGGTGAGCGTCGGCTACTCGATCAGCCCCTCGATCGGGCTCGAGTGGACGCTCAAGGCCCTGATCGTCGTGGTGCTGGCCGGCCTCGGCTCCATGCTGGGCACCTTCGCGGCCGGCCTCTTCCTGGGCGTGGCCGAGGCCCTGAGCGCCGCCGCCTTCGGCGGTCCCTATCGCGAGGTCGTGGGCCTGGTGATCTTCGTGGTGGTGCTGGTGCTCAGGCCGCAGGGGTTATTCGGACGACCCCGATGAGTAGTGAACGCGCGTGGACGGTGGCGATCCTCGTAGGCCTCGCGGCGCTCGCGCCGCTGCCGCTGATCGTGCACCGCGACGACGTGCTGAACTTCGTGCTGCTGATTCTGCTCTCGATCACGATGGCCCAGAGCTGGAACATCATCGCGGGCTACGCGGGCCAGGTGAACCTGGGCCACGCCGCCTTCTTCGGCCTGGGTGCGCTGACCGCGCGCACTCTCTGGATCGCGGGCGCGCCGATCCTGCTCGCGATGGCGGCGGGAGCGCTGGTGGCCGTCGCCCTCGCGCTGCTCATCGGGGCGGCCGCCTTCCGGCTCCGCGGCGCCTACTTCGCGATCGGCACGCTGGCCCTGGGCGAGATCCTGCGCACCTTCGTGAGCAATACGCTGCCCGAGATCTCGACCCTGCCCGCGGCCAGCATCGCGGGGTACCGGCTCGCGCCCCGCTACTACCTGGCGCTGGCGCTGGCCGCGCTGTCGGTGATCGCGGTGGCCGCGCTCGCCGGCTCGCGCCTCGGGCTCGGCATGCAGGCCATCCGCGAGGACGAGGACGCCGCGGAGGCCAGCGGGGTCGCCGCGCTGTCGCTGAAGCTACGGGCGCTCGTGCTCTCGACCGCGCTGGCCGGGCTGTCGGGCGGCTTCTTCGCCTACTACCACATCAGCTACTATCCGTCGCATCCGTTCGGGCCGCACTGGACGTTCGAGGCGCTACTCATGACCTTCATCGGCGGCGTCGGCACCCTGCACGGCCCGGTGCTGGGCGCCGTGCTCTACGTGGTGCTCAAGGAGTACCTGACCGTGCGCTGGGTGGACTTTCACCTCTTGATCTTCGGCGTGCTCTTCATCGCGATCGTGCTGATCTTCCCCGGCGGCCTCGTCCAGGCCACCGAGGGGGCGCGGCGGTGGCTCGCGCGCCGACGGGGAGCCTCCGCGACATGACTGAACGCAATCCGCTGCTCCAGCTGGGCTCGCTCCAGAGCCGCCTGCCCGAGCTCATCGCCAAGAAGGGCGCGCCGCCCTGGTCGGAGGCGGTCGTGCTGACCGACGACATCCAGGCCTTCGTGATCTGCCACCCGCCCGGCCAGCCCAACGACACCCACTACCATCATCACGACGAGTGGTGGGTGGTGCTCCAGGGCGAGATCGACTGGTACATCGAGGGCGAGACCGTGCCCATTCACGCGCGCGCGGGCGACTTCGTCTTCGGCCCGAAGCACCTCTGGCACCATCTCGAGCCGGTGGGCACCGCGCCCAGCATCCGCGTCGCCATCAACGCGCGCGGCGAGTTCCACCGCTACGACCGACCCGGCTGCAAACCTCTGTAGGGGTCAGGTCTTGAATTACGACATTTTTATCGCGGATCGGAGACACGTTGCGGGCGGAAATGTCGTAATTCAAGACCTGACCCCAAGCTAGGCGGTGGCGTCGGAGGGCTTGGCGACGGTGGCCGGCGCGGGGGCGGGGGCGGATCTGCCGGCGCCGGTGACCAGGCGTAGCACGGCGGGCGAGAGCTTCGGGTCCAGCGTGTCGCGGATGCCGTCGCCGAGCAGGTTGAACGCGAGCACGGTGACGGTGATCGCAAGGCCGGGGAACAGCACCAGCCACCAGTGGGGTACGAGGCCGGTGATCGCGTCCGCCAGCATGTTGCCCCAGGTCGGGGTGGGCGGCGGGACGCCGACCCCGAGGAAGCCCAGGGCGGCCTCGATCACGATCGCGACGCCTAGGTGGGTGGTGGCGAGGACCAGGTAGGGCGCGATGCACTGGGGCAGCACGTGCAGCGTCATCACGCGGAACTGCGAGGCGCCGGCGGCCCGTCCCGCCTCCACGAAGGGCATCTCC
>WNFF01007208.1_pt1 | contig 12646 bp, 8 predicted proteins | sample 5400441 | NCBI WGS metagenome assembly WNFF01 (sample SAMN13153345, study PRJNA577476) | soil metagenome | isolation source: 120 cm saprolite under Douglas fir tree site 2 hole 3 replicate 1 | place: USA:California | collected 2015-04-18
TCCTAATTCTTGTGGTGGCGGGATTTGGAATCGCACAGTCCATTTTGGGACACACATTCCTTAACCCCGACGTGATCCAGAAAGACATCCGCGGCCTAAGCACATTGTATCGCTTCTCCCCCGTCACAGGCTTGGTCGCTTACCGGCCCACATCGTTCTTCGTTAGCGCCGGCCGGTTACAGAATTTCCTGATCGTCTCGTGGATTCTAGCTCTTGGTTTTGGCGGGTTTCTCTTGATGCGCAAACAGACTGGTCGCTTGCTCGCGTTCACAACCGTCGGCATTGTCGCTGCAGCTTCTCTGCTGACGGCTTCGCGGGGCGTCATCCTCTGGGTTCTTGCAAGCGCCATGGTCGTTGCTCCAGCAATCATCTGGGGTGCATCTTGGGCCGGAGAGCAGCGAATCCGCGTTATGCGAGCCCTCCAGCGGGCAGCAGTTTTCGTCGCTATAGCCCTAACCATTCTTGCGAGCATATTCCCGCAAGAAGTTGCTAGCAGGCTTGCGATCTACACCGAAACTCTTTCCCCTTCCAGTTCCAAAAGTGAGCTCGGTCATCGATCCTGGGACTATCCACTTAAGAATTTCGTCACAGCGTTTGACTATCCACGTTGGCCGTACGGCTATGGAACTGGAACCGCTTCCTTGGGGGGGCAGTACGTAGCTCGCATTATGCATGCTCCGCCGATGAATGTTGGCGTGGAAAACGGCTATGGCCAGCTGCTGATCGAGCTTGGGATTGTAGGCCTGCTCCTGTGGATTTTACTGGCCTATGCAATCACCCGTTCGGCGTGGAGAGCCGTCAAGAATCTGAAAGGAACGGTGTGGTTTCCAATTGGGTTTGCGATTTTCTTTTATGCCTTTCTGCTGCTCGTCCCATTGAGCTTCTACGGTTTCGTTGCCTACCAGGACTTCGTCATGAACGCCTATTTTTGGCTGATGCTTGGTATTCTGTTCCGAGTTTCGGAATTTCCAAGAAATCTCCCTCTCGCGCAAACAACCGCGCGAAACCGATAAGCAAACGGAGGCCTGCTTGCAGATTGTTGTCGTGTCTCCATTTCTAGATCGTCGCCATGGTACTGAGCTTTGCATCATCGAACAGATCGAAAGACTGTCGTCGAAGTACGGCTGGGGGATCCATTTGTTTTCCCAGCACGTTGAAAACGTAAATGGCCTCCTCACAGAGGACCCGAAAAGTACAACGAGCGGGTTCATCTGCTGGCACACAGTTTCTGACATTCCCGGCCCCCATCTTCTCAAGTTCTTGTGGTGGTTTTTTGCGAATCGATCAGCAAGAAGGAGGACGCTAAAGCGACTTGAAGAGCGTCCCTTGCTTGTTTACTCACCAGGAATCAACTGTCTGGATGCTGATGCCATTACCGTCCACATCGTTTTCCACGAGTTCTATGCACGAGTCCGCGGCGAGCTCAAGCTTCTCAATATACCGGTTAGCAGGTGGCCTGTTATGCTCCACCGGAAAATGTACTACAAACTGATTATGGCTTTGGAACGTCGCATCTACACGGACTCTAAAGTCCGTTTGGCAGCGGTTTCAAAGCTTGTATCCGCACAACTTGAAAAACACTTTGGACGAACCGACTCGGTCGTTATTCCCAACGCCGTCGACACCGTGATGTTTAGCTTGGAGGCTCGCCTTGCCCGCAGGTCAGTTTCTCGCCAAAGCCTAAAGCTAGACGACAGTGACTTTGTCGTTTTGTTGATTGGGAACGACTGGAAGAAAAAGGGACTCGACCAATTGCTCCGGGCTTTGGCCATCATCGAGATTCCAATTCAGCTCTTGGTGGTCGGAAAGGATGATCCGGGACTGTATCGGTCTGCCCTCTGGCAACTACGGCTAGAAGGCCATGTGCGTTTCCTGGCGCCCTCTGCCGACGTGCTTTCGTTCTATGCCGCCGCCGACGCCTATGCTGCGCCGTCTCTCGAAGATGCCTTTGGTCTGCCCATATTGGAAGCCATGGCTTGCGGCTTGCCCGTGATCGCGAGTGTCCAAGCAGGCGCGAGCGAAAACGTCCTTGATGGAGTGACAGGATATCTTTTGCGAGATCCAATGAACCACATCGAACTCGCTGATCTCATTCGGAGAGTTGCCAGCGACAGACCGGCGGCGCAGAAGATCGGTGCCGCCGCTGCGAAGTACGCGCAAGCTTCGGTCAGCTGGGATCGCAACGCTGCAGCGACCCTCGATTTCTTGGAAAACGCGTTGGCTTCGAGGCAGATTTGAAACTCGGCGCCTTGACGCATGCTCTTTTAGCATCTGTGCCGCTCCGAAAGCGCTGAGCGAACGTTCTCGGGCTTTGCCCGCTAACGCTACTATCCGTTCTGGATGAGCAATTACAGCGGGCATGCAACCCCCAGAGCTTCGCCGTTACCTGGTGGCAGATGATCCGACAACTTTACACAGACAACCGATCGCCGAACGTCGAGGAATTGCGATGCGCGCTGCCGGAGTCGTTGCAACCAATGCTGGATCGTCCAGCGCATGACTACCTCACGTTCGCCTAGCTGGCTTAGCCAGGCTCGCCAGCAGCGCCTTGCAGTCGGAACCGCGGCATGAGTACACTCGATTCATAGTCCCAAAAATCTGGCGTTAAATAGCGACAACGGTAAGCTAGTCTTAGTCGCCCTGTAGGTTGGCTGCTTTTTAGGCAGGAAGCCTTGCATTATAGGTCGCGATCACTGCAGTCGAGTGAGGGATTGATGGAAGCAGCCCCGATCATCCGTCCGAAAATGCCGGAGCTTGACACCATTCGCGGCATTGCGATCCTCAGCGTGCTTTTTTATCACGGCTTTTTCTGGTCGAATGGGGTTACGGGATTGCAAGGGGCGGCCCGATTTTTCGTGCAGCTGACGCGATTCGGATGGCTGGGAGTAAATCTTTTTTTTGTGCTGTCTGGGTTCCTGATCACGGGAATTCTGGTCGAATCGAAACAAAGACCTGATTACTACAAAAGGTTTTATATCAGGCGTGCTCTACGTATTCTTCCCGCATTTTACGCGGCGCTGCTTGTACTTACGCTGACGCCTTCCCAGAATGGCAAGTACCTGTTCCTAAGTTTTTTCTATCTGTCGAATCTGGCTCCGCTCTTTGCGATACCCATGACCTACACGATGCTGTGGTCACTTGCGGTAGAAGAGCACTTCTACTTGATATGGCCGTTGGTGGTGCGAAAGCTGTCATTTCGATGGTTGATCGCCTGGGCCGTAGCAGTTGTGGTTGCGGTGCCGGAGATTCGTGCGATGGCGTTCGGGCCGAAGTTGCCAGACGGCTTCGCGTACTACACATGGTTCGTGGCAGATGGCCTGGCCACGGGAGCGATGCTGGCCCTTTTTGTGAGAATACAGGGCTTTACACGGCGAAATCTGGCGCAGCTTTCGGGCGGAGCAATTGCCGTGGCAATAGTATTGCTAGCAGGCGGCGCTCCATGGGGCGTGCTGACGAGGCAGCGAATTTTGGGCGCGATGTTTATGCTGTCAGCATCGCATTTCTTGTTCCTCGGGCTGATCGGGCTGTCGCTGCTGGCCGGGACAAGCCGGTGGGGCTGGATTGTGAATCGCCCCATCTTTCAATTCTTCGGCAGCATTAGTTGGCCTGGCGCCTACCCTCCTGGCGGCCAGCTCGGGCTGATTACTTTGCGATTTGTGTGCGTGGGAGGAGTCGCTACAGCGCTCGCTTACCTTTCTCGCCGCTTTTTTGAGGAGCCTTTCTTGCATCTTAAAGACCGATTTGAAGCGCGGGGTTGATTGCGGTCCTCGCAAGTCCGCCCACTAAGCCACCGGCTTCATTTCCTCCCGGGGATGCCCTACTCTCGGTGCATGAGATTGGGGATATTCCGTTCTCCGTCCCCGTTTGGCGGACCCATATGAGCTGTCGGCGGGCGCTTCGCCCGCTGATCCCATTCCTCACAATGCTTCACAATTCCATTCGAATGGTACGAGCATAGCAAGTGGAGCGCCTTGTACTGTGCTTGGTATTTTCTTTTGTGTCTGTCGCTCACAGCACTGGACTTATCAATCGAGTGCCAAGCTCCGCACCAAATCGCCGTGATTTGTGAGTTCACCAGTTCACCTTCGGCGACAACTGACGAAGGCTTTTCAAGTTAAAACAATCCAACATTAGTTTTGCACTGAAACCACAATCGACGATAAAGCTGCGCGTGCGCTGCTATCATTTGACTCCGCTGGTAGTGTTCGAGGATGCGTCTTCGAGCGCGCCCACTGAGTGCAGACGCAAGCCCCGAGTCATCAAGAAGGCGCGCTATCTGGCTGGCAAGATCCTTCGCATCTCCCACGCGAAACGTGAGACCAGCATCACCCAGGACCTCGGCGAAGCATCCAACGTCGGATGCAACAACCGGGATACCTCGCGACATATTTTCAGCGAGAACCAAGCCGAAGACCTCACCCCCTAGTGATGGCACTATGACAATGCTTGCTTTCGCAAGCGTGGACTCGAGATCGGCTGCGGCAATACGTCCTACAAAGCGCACGCACGAAGAGAGCTGCAGTTTCTTGGCGACCTCTTCAATGGCGGATCGTTCTGGACCATCGCCGATCACCATGAGTTCGAATGCATGATTCTCCGACCGAAGAAGGCTCGCGGCTTCAAGAAGCACTGGCAAGCCCTTGGTCGTTACTAAACGTCCGTGAAAGATGATAAGAGGAGGTCCGGGAGAACGCGCGGATTCGGAGGCGCGAATCATCGATTCGATGCCGTGCGGAATCATTAAGGAATTCGGAAGATGAACTAACCCGCTGAGCCATTCCGTGGGCATGATGTTGGTAGCCACACGCGAACACAGGAATCTACGTAGAAAGGTTAGCAACCAAAGCTTCCAAGAATTCAACCAGTTGTTATTTGAACGGCAACGTAAACATGCGAGGTGACGTCCAGCCATAAAATGGCCGGGACAAGGCACGCCGCTTGGTTCAATTAGAAGCTGGCCTGTAGGACAGATCGTTTGAAAACCATGATGCTCAATAACGACAGATCTGCGGGTCAACCACCCGAGCAGTAGAGGGGAGAGGGCTGGACCGGCAACATGGATTATGTCAGTGGAGCGGATCAACTTCAGCAACTGGACAAGGCTGGGTTGGCGGAGAACTCGAAACGGAAGCAGGCGATCATCAAAGTCTTCGGCAAGGGTCTCCGTTACTAGAGTGACGCTAAATTCAGGAAGACCGTCATGAGTACGGACCTCCGCGAGACCGCGGGCGAGTGAGAGCACGATGGTCTCGACTCCCCCGATGCTTGGCGCAAAGTAGTGAGAATAGAAAAGAAGTTTCACGCCAGATTGTTCCTCGATAGACGAAGGCGGTGGTAAATTTGAGCGAGCAGGCCACTGCTGATTGGTATGCATGGTCGCCCAAATAACTCCGACAAATGTCTTTTTATCGTAAGTTGATCTTTGCTGCAGCCATCCAGAACGGACCACTTCATCGTCGGCTCTGTGCTGAAACCCGTGGCTTTCGAGGAGTTTTCCAGCACGGCGGCGGATTTTATAGATGACATCTACTGTACTTTACATCAACTCCCTCCGCGCGTCCGAGTCGCAGGTTCTCCGTTCGCTCTTGCGAGGATTTAATTTTTCACGGATAGCGGCGCGTTTGAGCGATTCCAAACCCCGACACTTCTCAAAAAACTTCCCGCTCCTCATTGCCGCCTGCACGATCTGCCTTTCTCTTTCGCATGCTACAAATCCCTTCACCTATTCTCGTAATCGGTTAAAGCTTCTTCACACTTTTCGATGTATTCCCAGGGCACCCACACATCGCGTCTTCCACGTCAGGACGATCGTCGGATATTCGCCCAAGTCGTGTTCCTGCCACTGAACTTCCAGCCCCATCTCGGGTAGTGGCTCTTCGCAGACGTTCTTCAAATGTTTGACAGCGAGTTGGCACTCCGCGTCGACCCAGTTCCTCGCCAAATCGACAGGGTAACAGTTGCTTCGCTTTGGTTTGCCGAGGAACCCGCAAGCCCGTGCATTGCCAGGTCCACATGCCAGGTGGCACAATGAAACTGGCGAATAAGACAAGAAGGAAGAAGGCTTTGCTCAATCCTGAACTCTTACGGGTCCTCGCTTGCCCCTGGGACCGTACTCCCCTCCACATCTCCGACAGCGGCCTTGTTTGTGAGAACGCACACAACTTTACGCTGGAAGCGGGCACGCCCATTCTCACCGAGAATGTCCGCCGCGAACTAGTTCCCAGGAACATGGAACCTTGCGCGCACTTGGAGGCGAACGGCTCCATAGACCCGTTCGTGAGAGATTGGCTCGTAAATACCAATGGGAACCTCTACTGGCAAGCACGGAGCAGGCTCCAGCGTTATCCCATACCCCACTGGCCTTTCCAAGGCGGTGAGGGAAGGCTGTTGGTTGATGTCGGCTGCGGCTGGGGGCGGTGGACCATTGCTGCAGCTCAGGCTGGCTACACTCCCATTGGAATGGATGTTCACATCGATGCCTTGGAAGCCGCAAGTCGCGTGTCGCGGCAAGTGGGAGTGCGAGCCGACTACGTCTGCGCCGACGTGGAGCACTTGCCGTTCCGGTCGGGCAGTATCGATGTTTTCTTTTCCTACAGCGTTCTGCAACATCTGGAGAGGGCCAAGGTAAAGGGGTTCCTCAAGGAAGTTTCTCGAACCCTTAGTTCACAGGGTGTCTGTCTGCTCCAACTGCCCAACACCCTTGGCCCTTACAACCTCATTCAACAAGCCAGGCGCCGGTTTCGCGATGGAAGACCAGGTACTTTCGAAATGCGGTATTGGTCGAGGCACGCGATTGAGCAGGCTGTGGCGGAAGCGGGCTTGAGAGACCTAACAATACGCGCGGACGGTTTCTTTACCCAGAATCCGCAACTCGCAGATTTGGATCTGCTTTCCCTCGGAGGCAAACTCGTTGTTCTCGGGTCCCACGCTGGACGCCGTGCCGCGGCCGTTTTTCCAGTACTCACGCGTCTTGCGGATAGCCTTTGGATCGAAGCTCGATCATCTGAGGCTTGCAATACATAGTCCGCTTGTGACTGGCTCACGAATCACAAGTCACGAATCGCAAGCGCGAAGCTGAGACATGAAGTGTGTCTCAAATCTCTAAGTTCCTCTTGAAGAAAGAGTTGACCATTACAAGAAGTGCAGCGCGCGCGTCCTCGGGCCTGGTTCCCCAACGCCGCTATCCGTTCTGGATCAGCGAATACCGCGGAGATGCAAGCTGCAGAGGTTTGACCTCACCAGAAGGACAAACGTTTCCGGCGCTCAGGACAACTTCACTCAGACCACCGATCGCCGAGACAATCACGAGCCGACCGCGCATCTATTCAGTCGCAGACAGTCCAGCCGTCTCTTCACACATCCATATTGGTATCGTCTCGCTTCTTCTTGCAACTCGCAGCCAATTCTCCGATCCGGAAATCAACGCACTTAAGAGGTGCCCAACCGCCTGGCAACCAAGCGACAAATGGGCATTCTTAGTATTCGATCACGATCCGCATTGACACCATTGATCGACAATTCCTCGTATTTCATTTCTGCCAAATCGTCCAGTACGCGCGCTGGATCACCGCCGTCAGCGCGTATCATCTCGTTATGGAGTTCAAGAAACAACAACGGGGAAAGATTTGTAATCGTTCTTTTTGCGCCACGGAGGACCGCCGCTTCATATCCCTCCACATCGATCTTAATATGTGTCGGCGCGCCAAATTGTTCGGCTAATCGGTCTATAGTGATAGCCCTCGTCTTCGTCAGCTCTCTACTGGATCTCCCGGAAGTCATTCGAAAGTAGCCATCTGAGAAGACTCCAGAACTCAGCATTTCAACCTCGCCGATCACCTCACCGGCACAGGCCTCCACGACTTGAATGTTCTTCTCAAATCCGTTGAGTTGACATTCCACCCTTATGAATCGAGTAGCGATGAGCGATGGTTCAACGGCAATAGCCGTGCCGCCAAAGTGCGCTGCAACCAAGCTGAACGCGCCATAGCTGGCACCGATGTCGAATAGGCGCATTGAAGGGCCGCAATATCTCACAAAGTTGCGGAATTCTTCGCTCTGTTCGGGATCGGTCAACTGGTTGAACGAGAATACCTTATACACGCGCGGATGGCATATGATGCGCCAATCTGGCAGAAGGGCCAGCTCTTTTGTGGCTCCGACTGAAAAGCTAAGCGAATCCCATAGCCATTCCATTGACTTCCGAGGCGAACGCAGCCAATTGCGCGCGCTCCTCGGCACAATATTTCTCACAATTCCTTTGACTCGCTGTGATAACAAAAGGTCCTCGCAGCACGGCAGTGAAGCGGGATTGCTCAACGACAAATCCCTGCCGAGTCTAACGGCTTCTCGAGCGGGCGTGCAACTGTAGATCTCCGGATACTCAGAACCATGATTCGATCTCGGCAAGCTCCAGTAATGTACGTCGAGTCGTAACCCAAGAGGCTGTGCTGACCATTAGGAGTGCGTATCTACCATCAACTTGCCAGTTGCAGTTAGGTCTTCCAGATCAGCGCCCGTGTATTTCAGAGTGACAAGGATAGCCTTAGGATTGACATGCCCAGACTGTCATCGCTGACCACGGAGGCCACTGGGTCGAATTGTGGCAAGTTGCTCCTTCGAGTGTGCTGCTCTTTGGTACACAAGCTGGACCTTTCGGAGACGCCATCATCCATTCCAGCCTCAATCGTCGCGCGGATCGTGATCTGAACACAGGCAAGTGGATTATTTCCGAGCGGGGACAGCGGGGCGTGGAAGGGACCAACTTTGAGAACCACCCTTACATGAAATGAAACTGGAAGGATGGGGCACCAGGCGAGCGCTGGCATTCGTGACATCCAGCCCGAAGTTAATGCGCTTACGTGCGGTAAATCATTTTGTGGCTGGGCCACAGTGCCCCGATGATTGCGCCACCAATGACGCCCAGAGCTGCGCCGACCCCGGCTCCCTTGGCCCTACTCACAGCAGTAAGGATATTGCCCGGGCGGCCCGTTACCGCCGCGCCGATGCCCGCTCCTGCGCCGGCACCCGCTGCCGCCCCGATGAGGGTGTTGCGCAAACGGTGTGCGTGTTCCATGAGTTTCACGCTGCGAACCTCCTGCTTCTGGATCGTCTGCTCGCCCCCTTTCTCTCGTAGCGAGATGGCCGTACTGGAAACATTCAAGAACGATCCGGAGTGTGACTTCGAGTTCATCTCCACAACTTGAATCTGCTGCCCGGGGTGCAGGGTGCCCAGGTTCTCCCAGGTTGCCTCATTGCCGCGGGCTGAAACGATGGACGGGATTCCCAAAATGCACAATAAAAACCCAAGTTTTCGCATCGTGTGGTACCTCACACTCGATCCTATGCGCCCCGCTTGATATCCGGCAAGCGACAAAGAAGGACGTCCTCCCCAAACAGGCAATTACGCTTCTTGTCTGGTAAGCCTTGAACAGATCCCGATTGGTTGAGTTGAGTCAGTCGTGCAACACGACGCTCAATAGAGAAGTGTTGATCTGAAGACCGCCATGGTATTTGATGAAACCGAGCTTCCTGAATCTGTTCATGAAAAAATTGACTCGTGAGCGCGTCGTGCCGATCATTTCCGCCAGCGTTTCTTGCGATAGATTGGGGATTACTCCGTGGGGCCTATCTTCTTTACCCGGTCCCAGAATGCCGACGACCGCCTCTTTGCCTGCTTCATTAACGATGGAGAGCTTCACACCGCCTTCTTGAAGGTACATTACGCTACTAGCGGCATCGCCTTGAGAGTAAATGACCTCCGCTCTTTTAAACTCTTTGACTTTTCTCGCCACGCCGGCGGAATCGAGAAAAGCTTGGGCATTAAATGCGTCTTTTTTCTCGAAGATACTGTTGGGCTTTTTGTTGCTGGGACTCATAACTCCTTCTATGGCTGCCACTCCTTGAAACAAAACTCAGCAAACCATACAAATCGAAATAAAACATCCCCGCGAACATCGAACGTAGCACCCGTTGTCGTGGCGAATCCATTATCTGTTGGTAAAGGTGCACTTACTTTCGTAAGGAGCGGTGGCACCTAGGACGTGCAGACCCTGCGCGGTCCACCCCAGCTGCACTTAAAGTTTCTCTAGTTCCACGCTTGCCTCGATGGGCTTACCATTCTTGGGGAGATGACGCTTTAGCGTTTCGATCAAATCTGCCTTTCGTATGGGCTTGGATACATAGTCATCCATTCCCGCATCGAGGCATCGTTCCCGGTCGCCTTGCATGGCGTTCGCTGTCATGGCGATGATCGGACGGTGAACGCTTAAGCCCTCGCGCCTGCGAATCTCTTGCGTGGCTTCAAAGCCATCCATTTCCGGCATCTGACAATCCATGAAGATCGCGTCGTAAGGCAGGAGACCGACCATCTCGACCGCCTCCCGGCCATTGGCGGCGACATCCACGCGGCAGCCCAGCTTTTCTAGCATCCGAGCCGCAAGCATCTGATTGACGGCGTTGTCTTCGGCGATCAGAACACGCGCGCAGAAAATCGGCTGGGCGGGCTCGCCCGGGAAGTTCGCCACAAGGCCCTCCGCCATGGGATGACGAGTGACGAGCTGCGCCGACGGGGCGCCCTTCCGGTTGCGCCACACGGTGATAAGAGCGTTCAGAAGCTGGGATGCGCGCACTGGTTTGGTGAGGTAGGCCGAAAAACCGGCCTCCTTCATGCGGGCGGCGTCGCCTCGGACACCGCTGGAGGTAAGCAGCACCAACATGGTGTTCTCGAGCACGGCGTCGGCCTTGATCGTGCGGGCCAGCTCCTCGCCATCCATGGCGGGCATTTGCCGGTCAAGAATTGCGATCTGGCAAGGGTCGCCGGCAGACTGCGCGGCTCGCAATAGGTTCAGAGCATCTTCGGCGGAGCTGCTCGAATCGTTGCGCATGCCCCAGCCATTGAGTTGTTCGCGCAGGACAAAAAGATTCGTCGGGTTATCGTCCACGCTCAGCACGCGGACGCCGGTCATATCCATATCGACTGGCGCCGTGTCCGGCGAGGTGAGATCGACGGGAAGGGACAGAGTGAACCAGAATCGGGAGCCCTCCCCGACTTTGCTCTCGACGCCCATTTTGCCGCCCATGAGCTCGACCAACTGCTTGGATATCGACAGTCCCAGCCCCGTACCACCGTACTTACGCGTCGTGGAAGCGTCGGCCTGCGTAAAGCGTTCGAAGACGTTGCCCAGCTTGCCGGCAGGAATGCCGATGCCGGTGTCCGCGACCGAGAAGCGAAGTCGGGCCAGCTCGCCGGTCCGTTCTTCGCATTCCACACTGAGGTAAACGTGTCCTTTGTTCGTGAACTTGACGGCGTTGCCGGAGAGGTTGATGAGAATTTGCCGGATGCGGCCGGGGTCGCCGATGACACGAGAAGGCGTCTCGGGTGAAAACCGCAGAATGAGGTCGAGCCCCTTCTCCCGCGCCGTCGAGGCCATGAGTTCGGCCATTTCTTCGACGGCCAGCCGGAGGTCGAAGGGGATGGGCTCCACGCTCATTTTACCTGCTTCGATCTTCGAGAAGTCGAGGATGTCGTTGATGATCGAGAGCAACGCCTCGCCGGAATGACGCACGGTCTCGGCGTATTCACGCTGTTCGGTGTTGAGAGCGGTATCGAGAAGAAGTCCGGCCATACCGATTACGCCGTTCATGGGCGTGCGGATCTCGTGGCTCATCACGGCCAGGAACTCACCTTTGGCGGTGTTGGCGGTTTCCGCGGCTTCCTTGGCGTTGTGAAGCTCGTGGCGGGACAGTTCAAGCGCCTCCAACATGCGGTTTATCCCCGCGCCGAGGCCGGCAATTTCGTCGCGCCCTTCGAGGGGGACACGCTCGGAAAGATCGCCGCTGGCGCCAATGGCGGCCACGCTGGCGCTCAGCCGGATGACCCGCGACTGCACCAATGTTTCCATCAGTAGCATGGTCACGAGACCGAACACGAACCCCGCCATGAGCAACGACACCAGGAACTGGAACAGGCTGGCTTTTCCCTGCTGCATTATTTTTCTAGGCATCACTGCCCGCAGAATCAGACCGTCTTTTCCATAGATATCTTTAATCAATCCATATCCGGCGACATCTTTGGAATTGAGCGGGCGCAGCAAGGTAGGTGTGGACGTGGTGAGCGCGGCGCGCGCGGATTGAACGTCGTCTGGCAACCTGGCCGCATCGAGGCGGTGCAAGGTCAAGGAAAGGTGGGAGATGTCGGCGAGGCGCGCAATTTCCGTGGCATCCAGACTGCGTCCCGCTACGAATGTGCCGCGAATCGGGCCCCGGCTTTGGCTGTCGATAATGGGCTGCGAATCAATCAGCACTGCGCCGGAGGTAAGCAGCGCTATTCCCAACACCTTGCTCCCGGGATAGGCGTGGCGCATCAGCAGCGAGCCGGGTGCAAGATGCGCCCGGAGACCTTGCGGAATTTCCCTCTCTTTTCCCGCCACAGGATCATAGGCCTTGGCAAACACCTGGCGGCCATAGGGATCGAAGATCAGAACGAAGTCAATCCGCAAACGCGGAAACCATGGATCGGGGAATTCGCTGGCCGGAAAGTTGGGATTCTTGCCCTCAAGGAATGCGCAGGTATCGTCCCAGGACGCGTAATCACTGGTGGTGTGGTCGAGTGTGGAGAGGTCGTCGGCCAAAACAGCAGTGGCGCGTG
>WNFF01003614.1_pt1 | contig 12635 bp, 10 predicted proteins | sample 5400441 | NCBI WGS metagenome assembly WNFF01 (sample SAMN13153345, study PRJNA577476) | soil metagenome | isolation source: 120 cm saprolite under Douglas fir tree site 2 hole 3 replicate 1 | place: USA:California | collected 2015-04-18
GCAAGGCGGGACGAAGGTCCGTCTCCAGATTCCACGCGCAAAAGTGGATGCCAATGGCGCCTAGAATTACGGTTTTACTCGCGGACGATCACGCGCTGGTGCGCCGCGGATTTCGCCGCATGCTAGAAGATGACCCGGATATTTCCGTTATTGGAGAAGCAAGCGACGGAAAGGAAGCCGTGCGCCTGGCCTGCGAACTGCGGCCGAAGGTGACCGTGATGGATTGCGCGATGCCGGAGCTGAGCGGCATCGAAGCGACGCGAAGAATCCTGGAGAAATTTCCGGAAGCAGGAATCCTGATGCTGAGCATGCATTCCGAAGAAACCTTGGTGAGCCAGGCGCTGGAAGCGGGCGCACGCGGCTACGTGCTGAAAAACGCTATAGACCTTGACCTGATCAGCGCGGTGAAAAGCATCGCGGCGGGCATGACGGTGCTGGATCCGCAAGTGTCTCGCCCCGATACACTCAAGGGAGAGCGCGGCGGAGGATTGACGCCGCGAGAACTGGAAATCCTGTCGCACATCGTGGCCGGAAAATCGAACAAGGAAATTGCAGCGGATTTGCGTCTCAGCGTGAATACCGTGGCGGTGCACCGCGCCAATATCATGGACGCCCTGGGGATTCACAAAACGGCGGAACTGGTAGTTTACGCGATTCGCAACGGCTTGGTGAATTTGCCGTGAACCGGCGCGACTTTCTATTTACAGCATTGGGTGCAGGAATTGTTGCAGCGGTGGCACCCGCGCGCACACGCGCGAATCCCGCCTCTTCGCTGGGATTCCGGCTGACCGATGTTACGACTGCTGCGGGGATTCACTTTCAACATAATAGCGGCGCCTATGGCGGCAAGTTGCTCCCGGAGACGATGGGCTCGGGCTGCGCGTTTCTCGACTACGACAGCGACGGCTGGCAAGACATTCTTTTAATAAACGGCATGGACTGGCCTGGCCACACGCTCGCTCCGCTCGGTGCGAGCAAACGCCAGCGCTCCACGCTGCGGCTCTATCGCAACAACCGCAACGGCACTTTCACGGACGTGACAAAGAATGCCGGACTGGACATCGAGATGTACGGAATGGGCGTGGCCGTCGGCGATTACAATAACGACGGCTTTCCCGACATTTTCATTACGTGCGTGGGGCAGAGCCGTCTTTTTCGCAACACCGGCAAAGGAACCTTCGTGGACGCCACGCGTTCGAGCGGCCTATTCGGCCACCAGGGCTTCAGCACTTCCGCGCTGTGGCTTGATTATGACCGGGATGGATTGCTGGATCTCTTCGTCTGCAATTATGTGCGCTGGTCGCCCGAGCACGACGTCTTCTGCAGCCTCGACGGCACCCATAAATCGTATTGCACGCCGGAAGCGTATCGCGGGGATACCTGCTGGCTCTTCCACAATCGCGGCAATGGAACTTTCGAAGACGTAACGGCAACCAGCGGCATCTTTGACAGCAGCTCAAAATCGCTGGGAGTAGCGATGTTCGACTACGACCAGGACGGATGGCCCGACCTGCTGGTAGCCAACGACACGCAACCGAACAAGCTCTACCGCAATTTGAAGAATGGCAAATTCAAGGATGTCGCGGTGGAGGCGGGCCTGGCGTTCAGCACGGAAGGCAAAGCCCGCGCCGGCATGGGCGTCGACACAGGAGATTTCGAGGGTTCGGGCAAACCCGGTGTGGCCATCACCAATTTTGACAATGAAATGATTGGACTCTATCGCGCAACCGCTCCGGGAGTTTTCGACGACGTATCCATTCCATCGGGCATCGGGGCGGCATCGCGGAATACTCTCGGATTTGGCTGCATGTTCCTCGATGTGGACCTGGATGGCGCTCTAGATCTGGCGGTGGCCAATGGCCACATCGATGAAACCGTCCGGAATATTCGCGGCAACACCGGATACGCGCAACCGCCGCAACTCTTCCTAAACCGGGGCGGCGCAAAATTTCAGGATGTCGCGAGCGAAGTCGGCGGAGGATTTGATACTCCGAAAGTTGGACGCGGGCTGGCATATGGAGATTTCGACCGCGATGGCGACCTGGATATTTTGATGACCACCAACAACGGACCGGCCTATCTTTACCGCAACGATCAAACGGCGAAATCTCAGAGCATACGATTTCACCTCAAGGGTACGAAGTCGAATCGCGATGCGATTGGGGCGGTGGTGCGCATTTTCCACGGAGGACAAACGCAATCCAGGATAGTCCGAGGGGGCTCCAGCTACCTTTCGCAATCGGAACTGCCGGTAACATTTGGCCTTGGCCTGCGTGAAAAAATCGATCGCGTGGTGATCGATTGGCCCAGCGGGAGCACAGAGGAGTACAAAGACCTGCATGCGGGGAAAGCGTTCAACTGCATAGAAGCAAAGGGGATAGATGGTGAGCCGGGCTTCTAATACTTTTGCATTATTGCCAGGTTCGGCAGCAATCCTTATAAGTGGAGCCACTAGGTATATCGCCTCCAGCCCTGCCAGATCTTGGCTCGCTTCGGGGCACCCCAAACTGAATTGCGGCCGGATGTTTCTTGGACATCCGGCTGCGGTTTTGATAACCACAAACCGCGCACTCGGGTGGAGATAATGCAAATTGATTCGGTAAAGCGGTGGTTATCGCGAATCCTGGTGGGGCTGACGCTCAGCGCAGTTTATTTGTACGGATATCCTTCAGCCACCATCTCTTACTTTGTTGTGGATTTGTTGCATGTGGCGATTGGGATCGTCTTAACGATCCTTCTCATTTTTCACATCGCGCGATTGTTTCGCAACGAATCTGTGCTGGGCCGTCTGGGATGGCTTTCGCTGGCTGCCGGAGCGCTTCTCGGAATCGCGCTGGTCAAAATCGGAACGCCTCTTCGGCTGAAGCCTTGGTTGTACGCGCATATTGCGCTGTGCGTTCTTGGCACGCTTTTTCTGGCAACGTCCTGGCTCTTTTCAAAAGGATGGCTGGGTGACGGCGTCATCCGGCGCGCTGCGGGATTTGCCGCGCTGGCGCTGCTTGCGGCAGGTGTTGCGGCAGGAACGTGGTGGGCGCGCGAGGTTGCCTGGAAAAAAGCGAATCGCATCTCCAATCCGCTGATGCCGCCTGAGTCCATGGATGCTGAAGGGGATGGACCGCAAGGAAAATTCTTCCCCAGCTCCGCGCAAACCAAACACGGCGGCAACATTCCGTCCAAATACTTCATGAAGTCTGATGCCTGCCAGCGCTGCCATGCGGATATTTATAAGCAGTGGGACAGCTCGATGCATCATTTTTCTTCCTTCAATAATCAGTGGTACCGCAAGAGCATCGAGTACATGCAGGAAGTCGCCGGCGTGCGTTCGTCGAAGTGGTGCGCCGGCTGCCACGATCCCGCCTTGCTCTACAGCGGCTTGTTCGATACGCCGATCAAGCAGATCGTTGACCGGCCGGAAGCGCGCGCGGGCCTGGGTTGCCTGATGTGCCACAGCATCGTGCAAGTGAAAAGCACGATGGGTCAGGGCGACTTTTTCTTGGAATATCCGAAGCTCCACGAACTAGCGGCGAGCGAGAATCCTTTGGTGCGCAGGTTGCACGACTTCATCGTTCGGTTAAACCCCGAGCCGCATCGCCGTACTTTCCTGAAGCCGTTCATGCGCGCGGACACCGCGGAGTTTTGCTCTTCATGCCACAAGGTGCATCTGGATGTCCCCGTGAATCATTACCGGTGGATACGCGGCTTCAACGAATATGACAACTGGCAGGCCAGCGGCGTTTCCGGGCAGGGCGCGCGCGCGTTTTATTATCCGAAGTCGCCAATGAATTGCGCGGATTGCCACATGCCGCAGGTGCCTTCGGGCGATGACGGCAACATCAAAGGACTCGTGCATTCGCATCGCTTTCCCGGAGCGAATACGGCGGTGCCTATGGCGAATCAGGACCAAGCGCAATTCGAGTTCGCTAAGAAATTTTTGCAAGACAAGCAACTGAGCGTGGATATTTTCGCCATTTCTCCAGCAGGCAAAGAAGCGAGCGCACCGGCGCGAAGCGAAATGGGAAAGCCGGAGCTCTCGACAACTTTCGCGGTTGGCGAAGAATCTGATATTTCGCTGCCGAAAGGCCCCGCGGGAGAAGTCCGGCCCATCACTGCTCCCATTGATCGCACCAATGCAGCAGTCCGGCGAGGCGATGACGCCCGCGTGGACGTGGTTGTGCGCACGCGCAAGGTCGGGCACTTTTTTCCGGGCGGCACGGTGGACGCCTTCGATGTGTGGCTGGAGCTGCAAGCCACGGATGAAAAAGGCCAAACAATTTTCTGGAGCGGAAGAGTCGAAGATGACGGCAAAGGCCCGGTTGAGCCTGGTGCGCACTTTTATCGTTCGCTGCAAATCGATGGGCATGGCAATCCCATCAACAAACGGAATGCCTGGGCGACGCGTTCCGTCGTTTACGTCCATCTCATTCCGCCAGGCGCGGCCGACACGGCGCATTTCCGTTTGCACATTCCAGAAAATGCGGGCGACAGGATTACGCTGCATGCGAAACTGAACTATCGCAAGTTCACCTGGTTCAACACGCATTTCTCCTTCGCGGGCGTGGAAGTTGACAAGACCGCCTCGGGTGATAAGGCCATGCCCGCTGCAACGCCGGCAATTGCCACGACCACACCCAATTACGACGACCGCAAGTGGGCGTTCAACGGAGATACATCGAAGGTGTCCGGCAATCTCAAGATGATTCCCGATCTGCCCATCACGATCATTGCAGAGGACACCAAAACGCTGCGTGTTCTTCCTCACGACGCTCCCGTTCCGCAACCCAAAGCCGTAAGCGTTAAGGAAGATTGGACCCGCTGGAACGACTACGGCATCGGCCTCTTCTTGCAGGGCGATTTGAAAATGGCTGCCGCAGCTTTTGAAAAAATCGCCGAAGCCGATCCGCAGAATCCCGACGGCTGGACCAACATCGGCCGCGCTCTCCTTCAGGAGGGAGATACCGCTGGCGCACGCAAGGTTCTTGAGAAATCCCTTGCCATCAACCCGCAATTGGCCCGCACCAACTACTTTTACGCGCGCGCCCTCAAGGAAGACGGCGACTACGACGGCGCGATCGCTCACTTGCGAACTGTCCTTGAACAGTTCCCCCGCGACCGAGTTGTGCGCAATGAGCTTGGCCGCGTTATGTTTCTTCAGAAGCGCTACGCCGATGCGGTGAAAGAATTCGAGCAGACGCTTTCCATCGATCCCGAAGACCTGCAAGCACACTACAACTTGATGCTGTGTTACAACGGTCTCGGCGACGACACCAAAGCAAACGCGCATAAAGCGCGATATCTGCGCTTCAAGGCCGACGAGTCGGCGCAGGCCATCACCGGGCCGTACCGCCAAACTCATCCCGAGGACAACAACGAGCGGCAGGCGATTCACGAACACGTCAGCGTCGCGCTGGATCTGTGGCCGCAGAGGAAACCGCCGGCACGAAAGGCGGCTGCAAGAACGGCGCCGCAGGATGGCGTGAAGCGCGGCGGTGGGCGATAATCTTCCGTCACAATTCCAATTGAACCGAGAGGGCCGATGACCTGGATCAAGACTGTGCGAATGGATGAAGACGATCGCGTAAAGAACGCGATGGAAGCGCAGCGCAAGCTTTATCCGATCGAATACGCTACTTCCATCCATCCGGTGAATGACGGCCAAACGTCCGACATCGTAGCGTCCCATTCACTCATTCCGGAAGCGCTCTTTCACGCTTTCAGCACGTTTGGCGCGCTGATGTCGCCGGATTTGCCGCTGACGCGCGCTCAGCACGAAATGATCACCACGGTGGTCTCGGTGACGAATCGTTGCCACTATTGAATCGAGTCACACGCAGAGTTTCTGCGCAGGGTCACCTTGGATGAAACGATGGTCAATGCGCTGCAGTCCAACTACCGGACCGCGCCCATTAGCGAGCAGGATCGCACGATGCTGGATTACGTGGTGAAGCTGACGAAAGATGCGACGAGGTGCGGCCCGGAAGATCACGCGAGGCTGCGTGGCGCCGGCTTCGATGATCGCGGCATCTTGCAGATCACGCTGATCGCGTCCTGGTTTAACTACATCAATCGCGTGGCCGATGCACTCGGCGTGGGCCGCGACTGAAGCTTGGGGGGATGGTGAAGCGTTCACTGGGAACAGTTATTGTTTTTGCATTGGCATTAGTTTTCGTCGGCCAATCAGGAATCAGAGCAACGCCGGAAGCGTCAGCGATTCAGTTTCGGGATGTCACACAAGCGGCCGGGATACATTTCGTTCACAACAATGCGGCCTTTGGTAAGAAATTCCTTCCGGAAACCATGGGCCCGGGCGTGGCCTTCATCGACTATGACAACGACGGGTGGCCGGACATTTTTCTCGTGAATGGCATGGATTGGCCCGGCCACGTTCAGAAACATTCGACGCCAAAGCTCTATCACAACAATCATGACGGCACGTTCACCGAAGTGACTCACAAAGCGGGACTCGACGTCGAGATGTTTGGGATGGGAGTGGCAGTCGGCGATTACGACAACGATGGCTACGACGACCTTTTTGTCACCGCGTACGGGCAAAGCCGCCTTTTTCACAACAACGGCAACGGCACATTTACGGATGTCACGCAAAAAACCGGCCTGCTCGGTCCGAAGGAATTCAGCACCAGCGCCGCGTGGGTGGACTACGACAAAGATGGACACCTGGACCTGGTGGTTGGCAATTATGTTCAGTGGACGCCGGAGACCGACCTGTATTGCACGCTTGACGGCAAAAGCAAATCGTATTGCACTCCGGAATCCTACAAAGGAACTTCCGTTCATCTGTGGCACAATCGCGGGGACGGAACTTTTGAAGACGTGACACAGAAAGCCGGTCTCGGCGATCCCACGTCGAAAACTCTCGGTGTTGCTGTCCTCGATTTCGACAATGACGGCTGGCCCGATCTCTTGTTTTCGAATGATACGCAGCCGAACAAGCTTTACCGCAACAACGGCAACGGCACATTTACCGAAAAAGCGGTCGTCGCCGGCGTGGCTTTCAGCGAAGACGGCGTGGCCCGCGCCGGCATGGGAGTGGACGCCGCCGACTACGATCACTCCGGCTTCCCCAGCCTGCTGATTACGAATTTCTCGAACCAGATGCTCTCGCTCTATCACAACGAAGGAAAAGGGCTCTTCGTGGACGAAGCTCCGCGCTCGGAAATCGGCCGAGCTTCCCTGCTCACTCTCGGCTTCGGCTGCTTTTTCTTCGATTACGATCTCGACGGCTGGCCCGATGTTCTGGTGGCAAATGGCCACATCGACGCCGATATCCAGCGCGTGCAGGCGAACGTGAAATACGCCATGCCGCCGCATCTGTTTCGCAATCTCGGCAAAGGGAAATTCGAAGAAGTCACCAAGTCACTCGGGCAAGCCTTCGCCTCTCCTCGGGTAGGGCGCGGCGCCGCCTATGCCGATATCAACAACGACGGCCGCCTGGACTTACTCCTGTCCACCAACGGCGGCCCAGCGTACTTGTTCCAGAATGAAGCCCGGGGCGCCGCAGCTTCAAATCGCAGTCTGCGCATCAAATTGACCGGTACAAAATCCAACCGTGATGGTATTGGCTCGACCGTGCGATTGAGCGCAGGCGGCGAAACACAAACGCAAATGCTCCGCAGCGGCTCCAGCTATCTTTCCGCCAACGAACTCATTCTGACATTCGGACTCGCGCACAACGAAAAAGCCGACACCGTCGAGATTCGCTGGCCCAGTGGACAAGTCGATCGCCATTCGAACTGGAGCGCCGGCCAGACCGTGACCGTGACCGAAGGAACAGCGATCAGCACCTTCCGCCCGTTCGGCTCCCGGTAACTAGCGGATCGGTTTAACGCGGATGACTACAGCCTATTTTTCCAATAGCCGGGGCGACGGCGACCATGGGCAATAGCCAAGACGAAAACGATGCCCTCTGCTTCTCGATAGATCACCAAGAATGGGAAGCATGGCAGCTTGACCTTTCGCGTGCTACGCGCTCCACGCGGCCAGCGCCGGGGAGCATCCACGATCTTGTCAATCACTCGATTGAGTTCATCGACAAACCTTGCCGCAGCTAGTGGGCTGCGCTCGCGATACCACCGGGCCGCGGATTCCGCTTCCTCGATCGCGGCTGGATGAAAGAAGAATTGCGTTGCGGTCATTCGATGGCGGAAGAGAGCCGTCGGCGGGCTTCCTCTAGGGAAACTGGCTTGACCTGGCCGGAATCGAGCTCTTCCATGCGGCGCGCGATCTCTTCGTCCCACGCCGCAGCGATGGAATCATCTTCCGAATTGTCCAGGCTCTCGATCAGAGAGCCAGCGAGATCGGCGCGTTCCGCGACAGGGAGAGAGAGGGCCTTCTTAAACAGCTCCGTAGCTTCCCGGTTCATACACTCAATTATACCTCGAAAAAAGGCCTAAAGGACGCCCCGCGGGGCCCCGCCGGATCCACGAGACGGTCTCCTGGAAGCTAGCAGTCCGACGCTCTTGCAATCGGAAAATAGGCTAGAAAAGATTCCAGAGAAACTGGTTGTATACCTCGTGGTGATACTGCACTTCCGGCACTTTCACGACGGTGCCGAGGGAGCGGGGACAACGATCCGCCGCAGTGCGCTTCAGCTCTGCGTAACGGCCTTTGACGTCGGCGCCGAGGAGCGTCGTGGTCCAGTCCGCTTTCTCGAAATTTTCCAGCGCCGTGTAGATGTTGTCCGGCAGATAGCGTTGGGCCGAACGCAGATTCTTGATCTTCGCGGTGTCGCCGTCGAGTCCGCTCTTAAAGATGGAGTACATTACCATGTACGGATTGGCGTCGGGAGCGACCGCGCGAACTTCCGTGCGCATGCTGCGCTCGTTCCCGATGGGGATGCGCACCATGGCGCCGCGGTTGACGGCCGAAGCATTCAGCTGATTGGGCGCTTCAAAGTGCGGGTCAAGGCGGCGATAGGCATTCACGCTGGAATTGAAGAGCAGGCAGATGTCGTTACCATGCGTGAGGATGCGGTCCACGAACTCCCAGCCCAGATTGCTGAGCTTCTCTTCGCCCTTGGGATCCCAGAACAGGTTTTTGCCGTCCTTGCTGACGGAGACGTTGGTGTGCATGCCGCTGCCGTTAACGCCGACCACCGGCTTGGGCAGAAAGCTGGCGGTGAAGCCCATGTTCGTCGCGACCTGGCGGCAAATCAGTTTGTAAAGTTGGATCTGGTCCGCGGCGGAAACCACTTCGCCGTAGCCGTAGTTGATTTCGAATTGCGAGGGCGCCACTTCCGGGTGATCCTTCTCATTCTGGAACGCCATCGCGCGCTGTACTTCGGCGGTGGTGTCAATAAACGTGCGCAGCGGATCGCCGGGGAGCGAATGGTAGTAACCGCCGGTATTGACGTATTCGAATTTGCCCGTTTCGTTGTAATTGCGCTCCGCATTCTGGCCTTTAAAAAGGAATCCTTCGATTTCATTGGCGGCGTTGAGCGTATAGCCTTTTTTCGCGTGGAGATTGTCGGCGTAGCCCTTCAGGACTCCGCGAATATCGGCGGCGTAGGGCGAGCCGTCCTTGTCAATCACATGTCCGAAAACGAGAACTTTGCCGGACCCGAAGACATCGGCAGGCGCCCAATAAAACGCGCCCCAATCCATCGCCAACCGCAAGTCACTTTCGCGCTGCGCGGTGAACCCTCGAATCGAGGAGCCGTCGAACGTCAGATTATCCCAGCTTTTGATCAAAAATTTCTTGTCGTAATCGAGCATGTGCAGCCGGCCTTCAAGGTCGCTGAACAGCACGGTAACGGCTTTGATGCGCTTTTCGTCGGTCAAATACTTGAGGCGTTCTTCCTGAATTTTGTGCTCGGCGACCCGTTTCTGGCGTTGCTCCTTGGCCTTCAGATTCAATTGCTCCAGCTCATCATAGGAAAGGGCAAGAAAATTACGCAGTTCGTTCGACATGAATCTCCTCAAAGTGGGATAAGACGCAACCTTCGGGGCAAATCCTTGGCCAGCATGGGGCCCGCCAGCCCGACATTAGGGTATCGCGTGGCTCTTCCGACCGTCAATCAAAAGACCTGATACATCGAATCAAAAAATTGGAGAACGTGCCCAGTGGATCCCTTGCGCGTCACCGCCAATGCGGCGGCTTAGGCCGCAAAGACCTGGCATTATTTTGGGTCGGATTGCCCAAAGATGTTAAAGCACGATAGAATGTCCACAGTGGCCCGGTAGTGTAATCGGTTTAACACGCCGCCCTCTCAAGGCGGAGACTACGGGTTCGATTCCCGTCCGGGCTACCAAGATCTGCAGGATTCGAGATTTTTTTTCAAAACAATTCCACCAATAGGGCACAGCTGCATGATCTCAATACTCTTAAAGTAGGGACGCAGGAAAACGCGCGGAATGAGCAAGTTCAGGCGGGAAGAATCAAGTGGAACCGATGGGATTGGGCGGGGAACTGCAGGAGGCTAAACTCTAGCGGTGCTCTGCCAACCTTTGCGCGGCTTCGCGGCTGGGGAGAGGGCCTTTCCTGTCGCGTCCTCGGGAGACACGAAGCCCGCGTCCGCAGCGACTTGGCTTCGGAAGCCACTCTCAGGAAACAGAACGACTCTAAATGTCTTGGCAAAAACGATGCAATCCAGCCAGGGAGTCCAGTTGCGGACATACCACCCTTCGAGCTTGACTCGATCTTCCAAAGTCAGCTGATTTCTGCCGCTCACTTGCCAGAAACCCGTCATGCCCGGGCGGGAAGAAAGAATTGTGCGCAGGTCGTCGCCGATGCGACCGCGTTCGTGCGGGAGATAGGGACGAGGTCCTACCAAACTCATTTCTCCTTTAAGAACGTTGAGCAGTTGCGGGAACTCGTCCAGGCTCCACCGCCGAAGGAAGCGGCCCAACTGCGTAAGCCGAGGATCGTCCTGCCGTAACTTGGCGTATTTTTTCCATTCATCCCTGGCAATCGGATTGGATTCCAAATACCGCGCGAACATGTCTTCTGCATCTATGCGCATCGTCCGGAACTTCAGACACTGGAAATTCCGGCCGCGATATCCGAGTCTTTCCTGAATGAACAGTGCGGGCCCCTTCGAATCCAACTTGATCAGAATTGCCACGATAATGCAGATGGGAAGCGTTATCAGGGCCAGGGCGCCCCCGAGCAACAAATCGAGGGAACGCTTTAACCACCTATTCCAAGGCTTGGCCAAGTCGTTTGTCAGTTTGAGCATCATCACGCGCTCACGCGGAAAACCGTCAACCTTCAAATTCATCATCGGCAAACCCCACAGATGGGGCACAACATAAATATTGTCAGAATATGATTGGAGATCGTTCACCAAAGCCAATAGCTTCTCCTCGAGCAGGCTCGGCATGGCGATCAATACGTCCCTGGAGTCCGTTCTTTCCATTAGCTCGCGGGCCTCTGAAAGATTCCCCAGGATGCGCACAGGCGGGCTAACGCAAGTTCCGAAATACTCGCCTTTCGCACCGGGGATATCGTCAAGCAGTCCGGCAACCTCGTAACCCAAAAACGGATCATTGTTCAACCCTCGCATGGCGAGTTCCGCAATGTGGGTTGCCCCCAGAATCAAAATCCGCTTCCTCCATGGGCCCAGGGCCCCCAGGGCACACTTTGTCCAATAGCGCGCGACCGGCAAGAAGACAAAAAGATTCATGGCCAGAAGGAGGGTCGAGCGCGACACCAGGGGGCTGAGCTGAGTCAAGGCCACGGTTGACAACATCGCGATTAGACTCAAAGCGACAGCTTTGAAAATATGGCCGACTTCATTCCAAAGCGAGCGGCGCCGAGTGTAAAGACCTTCGACGGCAAAGACCAGGAGTGGCACAAGCCACAACCAGCCCAGGAACAGATAGTGCACGAATGGAAATGTCGACGGCTGAAGATACTTATTGAAATGCGGGAGAAGATATCTCCGCATGAGGATCGCCAGTTCGAGAGAAATCGCAATGGCGCACAGGTCCGCCAACACGAGAACGAAGAGGCAAATTAGTTGCCTGGAAAAAAGCCCTGACCGGCGCTCTGGGCTGGACAATTTGTTGCCGTTCACCGGTGCGTGTGGAACTTCCGGCGCCATTACGACAGTCGACATAGATCTCCTCTGGAAGGGGAGCCGCAGTCCGTAGTACTTACAGCGCTTTTGGAAAACTGGACTGGAAAGGTTTAACTAAAGTTGTACGCGATGCTTTCTTTGTCAGTCCTCGCCGAGGGTACTTGCTGCCATTGCTCTCTCTTTGACAGCAAGCTCTCCTCTTTGCCCTGCGCGTGAAAGTGTTCCGGAATCCGGAGAGGGGATGCCGCAAACGTCCAACATCGATCGCTCGAATCGGTGAAGAATCTCCTCGCGGCTCAAGTGGGAAACCGCGTAACTCCTCGCTGCCTCTCCTAAGAGCCCTCGCAAAGCAGGTTCCTCAACAAGCCGCGACAGCGCTGAGACAAACGCGCCGACGTCTCCCGGCGGCGTGACAATTCCAACGCCTTCGAGAGCTTCGAAAAGTTGCGTTCCGGGAAGAGCCGTCGCGATAATGGCGCGGCCACTGGCCATCATGCCGGTCAATTTGGAGGGCATCACCAGATCCGCCGCGTCCGCTAACTGCGGCAAGAGATGGATATCGGCAAGATTCAGTAAATCGTTCAGTCGGTCCGCGGGCTGG
>WNFF01003616.1_pt1 | contig 12632 bp, 10 predicted proteins | sample 5400441 | NCBI WGS metagenome assembly WNFF01 (sample SAMN13153345, study PRJNA577476) | soil metagenome | isolation source: 120 cm saprolite under Douglas fir tree site 2 hole 3 replicate 1 | place: USA:California | collected 2015-04-18
CGCCGCTCCACGACTTCGCCACCGCGGATGGGGTCACGCACACCGTGTGGCGGCTGGACGATCCGGCCCCGTACCAGCGGGCCTTCGACGGGGTGGCCCGCGCCTACGTGGCCGACGGGCACCATCGCTCGGCCAGCGCGTGGCGGGCCGCGCGCGAGCTCCGGGGCCGGAACGCGGTCCATTCGGGCGCGGCGGAGTACAACTGGTTCCCCGCAGTGCTCGTGCCGGCCGACCAGCTCCGCATCCTCGCCTACAACCGCGTGGTGACGGACCTGGCCGGGCGCGCCCCGGCGGACGTGCTCGCCGAGCTGGGGCGGGTCGGCCGGCTGGCCGTCACCGACGATCCGGTGCCGCCCCGCCCGGCCACGTTCTGCCTCTATCTCGGCGGCCGCTGGTACCGGCTCGAGCTGGCGGAGGACTCGATCGATCGCGCCGATCCGATCCGCGCCCTCGACGTCTCGCTGCTGCAGGAGCGCGTGCTGGGCCCGGTGCTGGGCATCACCGACCAGCGCACCGACAAGCGCATCGACTTCGTCGGCGGCATCCGGGGCACCGACGCGCTGGCCGCGCGCGTGGACTCGGGCGAGGCCGCGCTGGCGATCTCGCTCCACCCCACCACGGTCGAGCAGCTCATGGCCGCCTCCGACGCGGGCCACATCATGCCGCCCAAGAGCACGTGGTTCGAGCCCAAGCTCCTGAGCGGGCTCTTCGTCCACTCCTTCGAGTGAGCCATCAGGGTCCACCCGTCTTGACAAGCGCCGGGCCCTGTCCCAGAATCGCGCCAGCGTTCACCGACTCGATCGCTCGTCAGCGCCGACGCAACCACCTTCAGAGGAGGACGCATTCATGAGCACGATCAGCAGGCGGCGATTTCTCGGGAACGCGGGGTTGCTCGGAGCGGGGGCGGTGCTGGCGGAGGGCGGGTTCCGAAGCGCTCGCGCGGACAAGCCGATCAACTTCTCGGGATGGGTCTTCAAGCCCGACACCGTGAAGGACTACGTCGACTTCTACAACAAGAAGCACGGCGGGCAGGTGAAGTACGAGGCGATCCCGTGGACGGCGTACCACCCCACCATGGAGACGCGCGCCTTCGCGGGCGAGATCGTGGACGTGATGTACTGCAACCACAACAACCGCGAGCGCTGGTACGAGAACGGGCTGATCCGACCGGTCGACGACCTGCCCGGGATCGACGAGCTCAAGAAGAAGATGACGCCGGCGAACCTGGACAGCCTGAAGAGCAAGGACGGCAGCAAGCTCCTCGGCCTGCCCTACTTCACCAGCCTCTTCGTCCTCATCTACAACGAGCCGATGCTGAGCCAGGCCGGCATCAAGGCGCCCGCCAAGAGCTGGGACGAGCTGGTCGAGCACTGCGCGAAGCTCAAGCGAGACAAGGTCAGCGATACCCCGTTTCTGCCCAACTGGAACAACAGCCCGTCGGGGACCATGCCCCAGTTCATGACCGACTGCTTCTCCGAGGGGGCGAACGTCTTCGACGCCAAGAACCGGGTGATCGTGGACCAGGAGCCCGGGGTGGCGCGGGCCATGGAGCGCTGGCAGAAGGTCTACAAGGCGGAGCTGGTGAACCCCGAGGTCCTCACCAAGACTTCGTCCACCGACACCCACCGGCTCTTCTGGACCGGGCGCTACGCCTATCACACCAACCACTCGTACTACTTGAAGACCATCGCGGGAGAGCCCGAGAACTCGAAGCTCGCCCCCAGGAAGGCCAAGATGGCGATGTACCCGGGGACCGGTCAGACCTACATGTGGACCGACTCCTACGTCCTGAACGCCAAGAGCAAGGCGATCGAGGACGCGTGGAAGCTCACGAAGTTCCTGGGCGGGAACCTGAACGGGGACTGGCACGTCCAGCGGCAGTGGTGCCTGATCTCGGGTCTCGACAACCCGTACCCCGAGATGTACGACCATCCCGAGATCATCCAGTCCTACGATCGGTGGATCGACCTCAAGCTCCTGCGCGAGCAGTACAAGAAGGGGCGGGTCATCGCCGCCTACAAGGAGCCCTGGTACGGCGAGTACGACACCAAGGCGGTGGCCACCGTGCACAACATCATTCGAGGCACGACGACGGTGCCCAAGGGCCTGAAGGACCTGGTCGCGCTCCAAAAGTCGCTGGCCTAGTTGGCCCCCGATCCCCGCCGCTCGACGATCCCCCCGGGGATCCCGACCCGGGTGGCGGTGCCCCGCCTCGGGCTGCGCGCCATCCGCCTGTCCGAGGCTCCGTTCGCCTGGCTGCTCGTGGCCCCGGCGATCCTCGCCATCGTGGTGGTGGTCGCGCTCCCGCTCGCCTACTCGCTCTGGCTGTCCTTCACCGACGTCAACCTGCTCCGCTCGAGCGGCGCCGCCATCGAGATGTTCGGGATGCGGCTGCCGCTCTACCGCTGGGTGGGCCTGAAGAACTACCTCCAGATCTTCTCCGACCCGCTCTACTGGGATTCTCTCTGGCGCACGCTCTACTTCGTCGGAGCCTTCGTGATCGAGGCGACCCTGGTCGGCCTCGGGGTGGCGCTGGTGCTGAACGAGCGCTTTCCCGGCCGTCCCCTGGTGCGGAGCCTCCTCCTCGTCCCCTGGTCGCTGTCACGCATCGTGGTGGGGCTGCTCTGGATCGGCATCCTCGACTTCGAGTTCGGCGCCTTCAACGGCTACATGCAGCGGCTCGGCCTGCTCACCGGGTCCGTCGCCTTCTTCAAGGACGGCTTCAGCGCGCTCAACGTGCTCGTGTCGGTCTACATGTGGAACCAGGCGCCGTTCGCGACCCTCCTGTTCCTGGCCGGCATGCAGTCGATCTCCGAGGAGCTCTACGCGGCGGCCGAGGTGGATGGCGCGGGCTACTGGCAGCGCTTCTTCTACGTGACGCTGCCCGCGCTCCGTCCCATCCTCTTTCTGGTGCTGGTTCTCTGCACGGTCAACGGCTTCCTCATGCTCGACCTGATCTACATCCTCACCATGGGCGGGCCCGCCAACGACACCACCACGATCTCCTGGCTCGGATTCCAGACGAGCTTCGCCTTCTTCAAGTTCGGTCCGGGCACCGCGATCCTCTACACGCTCACCGGGCTCTGCCTGCTCCTGACCTTCATCTACCATCGGCTCATCCTGGCCCGCTTCGAGGCGGAGGCCTGACCGTGGCGACGGGGGCGGCGAGACCGCGGTACCGGGGCGGCAGTTACAAGGCGCGCTCCGCTCAGAGCCGCGCGCTGCTCTACGGCCTCATCGTCGGGGTCACCCTCTGGCTCATCGGTCCCTTCATCTGGCTGCTCGTCTCCAGCATCTCCTACCAGCGGAACCTGCTCGCCCGGCCGCTGGCCTTCGTCCCGCCCGAGGTCACGCTGGAGAACTACCGGATGATCCTCGGCCTCGTGCGCTTCCACGCCGAGGGCCAGGCCGCCAAGATCCTGCCGTCGATGCTGAACACGCTGATCGTGGCTTCGGTGGTCACGATCGTGAACCTCCTGGTCGGCACCACCGCCGGCTACGCCTACGCCCGGTTCCGCTTCCCGCTCAAGACCTTCTCGCTCTTCGCCTTGCTGTTCACGCGCATGCTGCCCACCATCGTGCTGATCCCGGCCTTCTTCGTGATGTTCCGGGCGCTCGGCCTCCAGAACACCCTGACCGGGCTCGTGGTCGCCTACTGCTCCTTCACGCTGCCGTTCACGGTGTGGATCATGAAGGCGTACTTCGAGACGATCCCGGCCGACCTCGACAAGAGCGCGCTCGTCGACGGCTGCAATCGTCTGCAGGCCTACTGGCGGGTCGTGCTCCCGGTGTCGGGACCGGGGCTGGTGGCGGGCGGCGCGTTCACCTTCATGCTCTGCTGGAACGAGTTCGTGGTGGCCCAGGTGCTCAATACCAAGCCGGGCATGACCACGCTCCCCCCGGTCATCGCGGCCATGAACGGCCAGGTCAACGTGGACTACTCGGTGATCGCGGCCTCCGGCTTCCTGGGCGCGCTGCCCGCGGTCCTGCTCGTGCTGATCTTCCAGAAGTACATGGTGCAGGGGCTCACCGCGGGGTCGGTCAAGGGCTGACGTATCCTGGCTGCGACGTTGACCGGCGCGCGCCGGTCCAGTAGCGTGGGGCCGTGGGACAGCCCCCGTTGACCTTGAGGCGCTGGAAGCGGGCCGAGTACGAGCGACTCGTCGATCTCGGCGTGTTCGAGGGCGACCCCGTAGAGCTCATCGGCGGGCAGCTCATCGTCGCGGAGCCCCAGAACAGCCCGCATGCCACCGCGGTCGGCGCGGCCGACGATGCGCTGAGGGCCGTGTTGCCGTCGGGCTTCATCGTGCGGGCCCAGATGCCGATCGCCCTCGACGACGAATCGGCGCCCGAGCCCGATCTGGCCGTGGTGTCCGGCCGCCGCGCCGACTACGGCCATGGGCATCCCAACCGGGCGGTGCTCGTGGTGGAGGTGGCCGACTCGAGTCTCCACTTCGATCGGCACGACAAGGGCAGCCTCTACGCGCGGGGCCGGATCGCGGAGTACTGGATCGTCAACCTGATCGACCGGGTCCTGGAGGTCTATCGCGACCCGGAGCCCGACCCGGCGGCGGCGCATGGATGGCGCTACCGCTCGGTGTCCCGGCTGGCGTCGCCCGCGGTGGTGGCGCCGGTCGCCCTCCCGGGGGCGCAGGTCCGCGTCGCCGATCTGCTGCCCTAGTGTCCGGCCGGCGCCGGGGATCCCTTCAGTCCGGCAGGTAGAGGCGGGTGAAGTGGTCGTCGGTGACCTGGCCGTCGGGGGTCACCGTGAAGTTCGACGTGATCAGGCCCTGCGCGCCTGCGAAGCGGCCGTCGCCGCCGGTGATCCGCCACATCACCACGCCGTGGCTCGTGCTGCCGTCCGGCGCCGGCCCCACGTGGCCGCGGCCCACCGTGTCGAAGGAGATGGAGCCCGCGCGGCCGTAGGTGATCGTGCCGTCCTCCACGAAGCTGCCGTCCGGGGAGCGCTCCACTCGCGACTCCAGCACGGCGGACTCGCCCGCGACGGGCTCGACCGCGGCGCTCACGCCGTCCGGCCCCAGGACCACGCGCCACGTCTGGCTGGGCGCGGTGGTGCGGGCCTGGCGCTTCGTGGTGGAGCCGGGGACCGGCCCGCCGCGGCCGCGGAACTCGAGCGCGAAGACGAGCTCGCGCACGGCCTAGAACACGATCACGCCGCGGCCGAGCTCGCCGGCGGCGAGCGCGCGGAACGCCTCGTTGGCGTCCTCGAGCGCGTAGCGATGGGTGATCATCTCGTCAATGCGCAGCTTGCCGGCCTGGTAGAGACTCACCAGCCGCGGCAGGTCCTCGCGCGTGCGCGCGCTGCCGTAGCTCGAGCCGCGGACGACCCGCTCGCCCGTCACCATCGGCCGCACGTCGAAGGGTACGGTGGCGCCGGTCTCCGGCACCCCGATCAGCACGCAGGTGCCGCCCGGGGCCAGGGCGTCGATCGCCTGGGTGATCGGGCGCGTCGCGCCCACCGCCACGAAGGTGAAGTCGGCGCCGCGGCCGGTGAGGGCGCCGATCGCGGCGGCCGGGTCCTCCTTCGAGGCGTCGATCCCGTGGGTCGCGCCGACCGCGCGCGCGTGGTCGAGCTTGGATGGCAGGAGATCCACCGCGATGATCGGATGCGCGGCCACCATCGCGCCGCCCTGGATGACGTTGAGGCCGACGCCGCCCACGCCGAAGACGGCCATGCTCGCGCCCGCGGGCACCGCGGCGGTATTGATCACCGCGCCCACGCCGGTCATGACCGAGCAGCCGATCAGGGCGGCGCGGTCGAGCGGCATCGTGGGATCGATGCGGATCGCGCACGACTCGTGCACCACCGTGCGCGAGGCGTAGGTGGCCACGTGGCCGTAGTGATAGACGGGTGAGCCGCCCAGACTCATTCTGGTCGTCCCGTCGGGCAGCACGCCCTTGCCGGGCTGGCGGCGCTCGCAGAGATTGGGCCGGCCGATCACGCAGTAGTGGCAGCGCCCGCAGGTGGGCGCCCAGGAGAGGATCACGTGATCGCCCACCGCCAGCTCGGTGACCCCGGGCCCGAGGACCTCCACCACGCCCGCGCCCTCGTCGCCCAGCACGATGGGGAGCGGCACGCCCTTCCAGGAGCCGTCGGCCGCGTGCAGGCAGCTATGGCAGACGCCGCTCGCGGCCATGCGCACCAGCACCTCGCCCTGGCGCGGGGCCTCGAGGGCCACCTCCTCGACCCGCTGGGGCTTGCCCTGCTCGAAGAGAACGGCTGCGCGCATGGATGCCTCCGTGGGATTCAGCGGCTGTAGCGGATCCGTGGATCGAGATAGCTGTAGAGCAGATCCACCGCCAGGTTGATGGTCATGAACAGCACCGCGATGAACAGGATCGTGGACTGGGTGAGCGGGTAGTCGCGCTGGTAGATCGACCACAGCACCAGCCGGCCGATGCCGGGCAGGGTGAAGACCTCCTCCACCACCACGGTGCCGCCGAGCAGGATGCCGATCTGGAGCCCGACCACCGTGACCACCGGGATGAGCGCGTTGCGGAGGCCGTGCTTGAGCACCACGACGCGCGAGGCCAACCCCTTGGCCGCCGCGGTGCGGATGTACTCCGAGTTGAGCACGTCGAGCATGCAGGCCCGCGTGGTGCGGGCGATATTGGCGGCGCTCGCGGTGCCGAGACAGAGGGCGGGCAGCAGCATGATGGTGAGGTTGCGGCGGGGGTCGATCCAGAAGTCCACCCACATCACCGGCGGCATCCAGCGCAGGTAGAGCGAGAAGAAGAGGATGAGCATGGTGCCCTGCCAGAACACCGGCACCGAGAGCCCGAGGAGCGTGCCCACGCGCGTGACGTTGTCCACCGCCTGGTCGCGGCGGACGGCGGAGACGATGCCGGCCGCGCCGCCCAGCACCAGGGCGAACGCCATCGCGAAGAGCGTCAGCTCGAGGGTGACGGGCAGCCGCTCCAGGATCAGCGCGACCACCGGCTTGCCCGTCCGCCACGAGGTGCCGAAGTCGCCCTGCACGAGCTGGCCGAGCCAGCGCCCGTACTGCACGTACCAGGGCTGATCGAGGCCGAAGAAGCGCCTGAGCTCGGCCACCATGGCCGGGCTGACGATGGCGTCGGCGCCGATCATCTGCTCGACCACGGTGCCCGGGATCAGGCGCAGCATAAAGAACACCAGCACCGTCAGGCCCAGCAGGGTCAGGGCCATCGAGTACAGGCGGACGACGAGATAACGCGTCACGGGAGACGGCCCGCGCGGAGTGACCGGGCGCAGTGCGGAAACGAGCGCGCGCGCCCTGATGAAGGTGGTGGCGGGGTCTGGGGGAGGAGCGGCGCCGCTCCCCCCCAGATCAGGACGAGCATCTTAGGCTTTGTCTAGCCAGGCCCCGTCGAAGCCGTAGAGCAGGGTCGTGGAGTGCTGCTTGTAGCCTTTCACGTTGGCCTGGGTGAAGTCGATGTTGTCGGCCGAGAAGAGCCAGAGGTGCGGGACATTTTCCAGAATCTGGATCTGCACCTTGTCGTAGATCTCCTTGCGCTTCTTCTGGTCCATCGTGCGCCGGCCCTCTTCCAGCAGCCCGTCGAGGTCCGGCACGCTCCAGCTATTCCAGTTCTGGCCCTTGGTCGAGTGGAGCGCGCGGAAGAAGGCGGTGTCCGGATCCGCGTAGCCCGGGGTGGTGTTCATCGTCATGTCGAAGTCCTTGGCGAGCCAGCGCTTGATCCAGATCGCGTACTCCACGTTCTCGATCTCCATGGTGATGCCGATCCGCTTGAGCTGGGCCGCGATGACCGGCGCCCCCGCCACCATGGTGGGGAAGGTGGGGATCACCATGCACTTGACGGTGAAGCCGGCCGCTTGGCCCGCGTCCGCCAGCAGCTTCTTGGCCTTCTCGACGTCGGGCTTGTAGTACTTCATCCACGCCTCTTCGGGGAGCTGCCACTGCTTCATGGGCGCGGTGGCCGGCGCAGTGAGGCGTCCGAAGCCGGCCGCGGCCACCCGCAGCACCTGGCTGCGGTCCACCGCCCAGCTGATGGCCTGCCGCACCCGCACGTCCTTGAGCGGCCCGCGGGTGGCGGTGATGTTGAGGTAGTCGTAGCCCAGGCGCGAGCTGCGGTAGCCGGTGAGGGTCTTCTCGTCCTTGAGCAGGTTGTAGTTCTTGTTGTCCTCGATGAAGGCGTGGTGGATCTGGCCGGTGCGCAGCGCGGCCACGATGTTGGCCTCGTCGGGGATGGTGCGGATGACCAGGTCGTCCACGTAGGGGAGGCCCTTCTTGAAGTAGTTCGGGTTCTTCTTCAGCACGAGCTGCTGCTCCACCTTCCAGTCCACCAGCATGAAGGGCCCGGTGCCGAGCGCGGCCTTGTTGAGATCGCCGTGCTTCTTGATCCCCGCCTCGCTGATGATGAAGCCCCAGAACCCACCGAGGGCGGCGAGCAGGCCCGCGAACGGCTCCTTGGTCGTGAACTTCACCCCGTACTTGCCGGCCGGCTCGACCTTGTCCACCGCGATGAAGTCGGACTTGCCGGGGGACTTCTCGAAGAGCCGGTCGAAGGTGAACTTCACGTCCGCCGAGGTCAGCTCCTGGCCGTCGTGGAACTTCACCCCCTGGCGCAGCTTGAAGGTCCAGGTGAGGCTGTCCTTGCTCGTCTCCCACGACTCGGCCAGCTCGGGATTCGGCGTCATGTTCTCGTCGAAGCGCACGAGCTGGCTGTACATCATGGGGGAGCGCCGGCTGCGCGAGAGCGCGGGGACGAGCTGCGGATCGAGCCCGGTGGCCTCGGTGGCCTGGGCCGAGATCAGGGTGCCGCCCGGCTTCGGGGTCTGCGCGGCGGCGCGGCGGCCCACCGCGAGGGCGCCGAGGGTGAGGCCGCCCGCCTTGAGGAGCTGGCGACGGCTGAGGTGGGAGCGGGGCGAGCCGTGGTCGTTGGTCATGGTCGTTCCTCCTGTGACGGGATCACCGGGCGCCGGGGTCGAGGACATCGCGCAGCCCGTCGCCCAGCAGATTGAAGGCGAGGACGGTGATCATGATCGCGATGCCGGGGAAGACCGAGATCCACGGCGCGGTCTCGAGATAGGTCCGTCCCTCGTTCAGCATATTGCCCCAGGACGGGGTGGGGGGCTGGGCGGAGAGGCCCAGGTAGCTCAGCGACGCTTCGATGAGAATGGCCTGCGAGAGGGCCACCGTGCCCTGGACCACGAAGGGAGAGATCACGTTGGGCAGCACGTGCTTCAGCGCGACCACCCAGCGGGTGGCGCCGAGGGCGCGGATGGCTTCCACGTACTCCTTCTCCCGCTCGGCGAGCACCGGTCCGCGCATGACCCGTGCGAAGAGCGGCACGTAGACCACCGCGATCGCGATCACCGCGCTGTTGACGCCGGGGCCGCGCATGGCCGCGACGCCGACCGAGAGCAGGAGGCCGGGGATGCTGAAGAAGATGTCGAGCACCCGGTTGATGACGTTGTCCCAGGCGCCGCCCAGGTAGCCGGCGGTGAGGCCGAGGACGCCCCCGAGCGCCATCGCCACCGCGATGGACGCCACCGCCACGTAGAGCGAGATGCGGGTGCCGTGGATGACGCGGCTCAGCACGTCGCGCCCGAAGCGGTCGGTGCCGAAGAGGGCCTGGGTGCCGGGGCGAGCCTCGATCAGGTCGAAGTTCTGCTCGTCGGGGTCGTGCGGCGCGATGGAGCCGGCGAACGCCGCCACCAGCACGATGACGACCACGCAGACCGCGCCGGCGACGACCACGGCGCTGTGGGTGACGCGGCGGAGCTGGCGGCTCCATCGAAGTCGGTGTGGCGCGACGGCCGTCGTGCCGAGCACCCCTTCGGACCTGACTTCCACGGGGGAACACTAGGCTCTGGGCCCCCACGTGTCAAGCATGCCCCCGACCGGGAAACATGGCATGTGGTTAATTGTTTAAGGACTATGATCATTCCCATGCAATCGCACATCCTGGCGGCGGCCCTCGGCGTGCTCGTGACAGCGGCCGGGGCGGGGGCCCAGGTCCCCGACACCGTGCTCCTCGAGGAGCTGACCTGGACGGAGGTGCGCGACGCCATCCGGGCGGGCAAGACCACCATCATCGTCCCCGCCGGCGGGACCGAGCAGAACGGCCCGCACATGGCGCTGGGCAAGCACAACGCGCGGGTGAAGATCCTCTCCCAGGACATCGCGCGCGCGCTCGGAGACGCGCTGGTCGCGCCGGTGATTGCCTACGTGCCGGAAGGCGGGATCGCCCCTCCGACCGTCCACATGCGCTATCCGGGCACCATCACCGCGCCGGAGGAGACGTTCCAGAAGGTGCTGGAGTTCGCGGCCCGCAGCTTCAAGCTGCACGGCTTCCGGAACATCGTCCTGCTCGGCGACCACGGCTCCACCCAGGCGGGGCAGAAGGCGGTGGCGGCGCGGCTCAACCGCGAGTGGGTGGCCACCGGGGTGCGGGTTCACGCGATCGAGGAGTACTACCGGGCCGGTGAGATCGAGGTGCCGCGGCTGCTCCGGGCGCGCGGCTACTCCGACGCCGAGCTGGGCCGGCACGCGGGGCTCACCGACACCGCGCTGATGCTGGCCACCGACGCGCGCATGGTCCGCCCGGATCGCCTGCGGCCCGGGCGCGAGGGCGACGGGGTGGACGGCGACCCGACCCGCGCCACCGCCGAGCTGGGCCGGCCGAGCGTCGAGCTGATCGTGAGCCGGACGGTCGACGCGGTCCGGAAATCCATCACGCATCGCTGAGGAGACGACACGTATGGTTTTCAAGCTGCGCTGGATCGCTTCGATCGTCGGCGTGTGGGCTGGGGTGGCCGCCGCGCAGGGCGCGCGCCCCGTCGAGACCGTGCCGGGCATGCCGCCGGTGCCGGATCCCGCCAACCTCTACAGCGAGACGCGTGCCGACAAGATGAGCCCGGCGGTCGCGGGCGCGCTGCCGCGCATCTACGTGCCCAACCGGCAGGGCAACGACGTGACCGTGATCGATCCGGCCACCATGAAGGTGGTGGACCGCTTCCCGGTGGGTATCAATCCGCAGCACGTGGTGCCCTCGTGGGATCTGAAGACGCTGTGGGTGACCAACAACGCGGAAGGGCGGCCCGACGGCAGCCTCACCCCCATCGACCCCACCACCGGCAAGCCGGGCAAGACCATCATGGTCGAGGACCCGTACAACATGTACTTCTCGCCGGACGGGAAGTCCGCGATCGTGGTGGCGGAGGCGCTCAAGCGGCTCGACTTCCGCGATCCGCAGACGATGGCGCTGCAGTATTCGATCGCGGTGCCCCAGTGCAAGGGCATCAACCACGCGGACTTCTCCATCGACGGGCGCCTCGCCATCTTCACCTGCGAGTTCCAGGGCAGCCTCGCCCGCGTCGACCTCGCCACCCGGAAGGTGCTGGGCTATCTCAAGCTGTCGCGGGGCGGGATGCCCCAGGACATCCGCAGCTCCCCCGACGGCACCCGCTTCTTCGTGGCGGACATGAAGGCGGGCGGCGTCTTCGTCGTCGACGGCGCCACCTTCACCGAGACCGCCTTCATCAAGACCGGGATCGGCACCCACGGCCTGTATCCGAGCCGCGACGGCACGAAGCTCTACGTGGCCAACCGCGGCACCTCCCACGTGTACGGGCCGCCCAAGGGCAAGGGGAGCGTCTCGGTGATCGACTTCGCCACCCGCCAGATCGTGGCCACCTGGCCGATCCCGGGCGGGGGCAGCCCCGACATGGGTAACGTGAGCGTGGACGGCAAGGTGCTGTGGCTCTCCGGGCGCTTCGACAATCTGGTCTACGCGATCGACACCACCACCGGCGAGGTCCGCAGCATCCGGGTCGGCAAGGAGCCCCACGGCCTCACGGTGTGGCCGCAGCCTGGTCGCTACTCGCTCGGCCACACCGGCAACATGCGGTGACGGGCAGTCAGCGGCGGGGGGGCGAGGTGCTGAGGGTGAAGAGGACCCAGCTCAGCGCAACCGCCACCGGGGCCGCGCCGAAGGGGATGGAGTAGGAGCCGGTCAGGTCGTAGAGGAAGCCCGCCGCCGCCGGTCCGATCGCGGCGCCTAGCCGCCAGCCGAGGGCCAGCACTCCCATGATGGCCCCGATGGCCCGGAGCCCGAATACCTCCGGGATCACCTTCACGACCATGGTGTCGGAGGCGGCGAAGCCCGCCCCGAAGACCACCAGCGAGGCGAGCAGCGCCGCGCTCGACGGAAGCCACAGCAGCGCGACCAGCGCGATCATCTCGAGCACGTACGCCGCCCCGATGGTCGCGCGCGTCCCGACGCGGTCGGAAACGAATCCCGCGGTGAGCCGTCCCGCCACCGAGCCGATCCCGTAGGCGGTCAGGGCGAGCGAGGCGTCGGCCAGGCTCACGCCGCGGTCCCGCGCGAACGGGACCGCGTGCACCGAGATCATGATGGCCAGGCCGCCGAGCAGCAGCCAGGAGAGGTTCAGGCCCCACTGCCGCGGGTCGCTCAGCGACTGGCGCAGCGTCATGCCGCAGCCCGGCCCAACGCCCGCCGGGCCGGGCGCGGCGTGGAGCAGGTCTCGCCGCTCGGCCGGGCGGGGCAGGCGCACCGTGATGGCCGAGCAGAAGCTCAGCAGCCCGCAGCCGCCGCCGAGGACCCAGTAGGCGGCGCGCCACCCTATTTTGATGATGAGCCACGCG
>WNFF01009491.1_pt1 | contig 12626 bp, 11 predicted proteins | sample 5400441 | NCBI WGS metagenome assembly WNFF01 (sample SAMN13153345, study PRJNA577476) | soil metagenome | isolation source: 120 cm saprolite under Douglas fir tree site 2 hole 3 replicate 1 | place: USA:California | collected 2015-04-18
TGCGTTCGCAGGGACGACATAGCGCGCGTTATATCAAGCCGATTTCTCGAACAGCTCCCGGCCGATCAGCATGCGCCGGATTTCGCTGGTGCCGGCGCCGATCTCGTAAAGCTTGGCGTCGCGCAATAGCCGGCCGGTCGGATAGTCGTTGATATAGCCGTTGCCGCCGAGCAGCTGGATGGCATCGAGGGTGCACTGCGTCGCCTTCTCGGAAGCATAGAGAATGGCGCCCGCCGCATCCTCGCGCGTGGTCTCGCCGCGATCGCAGGCTTTTGCGACTGCGTACACATAGGCGCGCGACGCATTCATGGTGGTGTACATGTCGGCGATCTTGCCCTGCACCAGTTGAAAGCTGCCGATCGGCTGGCCGAACTGCTTGCGCTCGTGCACATAGGGCATCACTACGTCGAGGCAGGCCTGCATGATTCCGAGTGGACCCGCGGCCAGCACCGCGCGCTCGTAGTCGAGACCCGACATCAGCACGTTGACGCCGCGGCCGACCTCGCCGAGCACGTTTTCTTCCGGCACTTCGCAATTCTCGAACACCAGTTCGCCGGTATCGGAGCCGCGCATGCCGAGCTTGTCGAGCTTTTGCGCGGTGGAAAATCCCTTCATGCCTTTTTCGATGATGAAGGCGGTGATGCCGCGCGGCCCGGCCGCCGGATCGGTCTTGGCATAGACCACCAGCGTTTCCGCGATCGGTCCGTTGGTGATCCACATCTTGCTGCCGTTGAGGACGTAGCGGCCGCCCTTCTTCTCGGCCCTGGTCTTCATCGCGACGACGTCGGAGCCGGCCCCCGGCTCCGACATCGCGAGCGCGCCCACGTGCTCGCCGGCGATCAGCCTCGGCAGGTAGCGGCGCTTCTGGTCGTCGGTGCCGTTGCGGCGGATCTGGTTGACGCACAGGTTCGAATGCGCGCCGTAGGAGAGCCCGACCGAGGCCGACGCGCGCGAGATTTCCTCCATCGCCACGCAGTGCTCGAGATAGCCGAGCCCGGCGCCGCCCCATTCTTCCTCGACGGTGATGCCGTGCACGCCGAGCTTGCCCAGCTCGGGCCAGAGGTCGCGCGGAAAAACGTTGCTGCGATCGATCTCGTCGGCGCGCGGCGCAATCCGCTCGGCGGCGAAGCCGCGCACGCTGTCGCGCAGCATGTCGGCGGTCTCGCCGAGGCCGAAATCGAAGCCGCGGACGTCGTTCACGCGCATGTTCGCCGGTCTCGCATCCAGAGGAGCCGCGCTAGTGTCCCGATTCCGAAGTTCGCAAACCCGTGCGGCACCCTCTGAAGCGAACTTCGGAATCAAAGGGACACTAGCAACTCTATGATTCTAGTGCCGCTTTTGAACCCGAAGTTCGCAACCGCACTTGCCGCACGATGTGTGCGAACTTCGGGTTCGCGGCACTAGTCGCAGCCGCCATCGACGGTCGATCATTCGATTAATGCACGTCCTTGATCGCGCACGCAATATTGCCGGCCGGGGCGACGCCGGCCGACCGGCTCTTGTGCATCGCGGCCGGCGAGACAAGAATGCGGCCCGTCCCGCGCAGGGGCGTTCCGGAGAACCCATGAAGCTCGGCTTTTTCACGATGCCGGTCCATCCGCCGGCGCGCAGCTATGTCGAAACGCTCAAGGAGGATCGCGAAGCCTTCATTCTCGCCGACAGGCTGGGATACACGGAAGGATATTGCGGCGAGCACCTCACCGACGCCGCCGAGAACATTCCCAACAGCATGATGTTCCTCGCGACGCTGCTCGGCGTGACCTCGCAGATGAAGGTCGGGACCGCGGTGGTCAACCTGCCGCACACCCATCCCGTGGTCGTCGCCTCGAACGCGGCGATGCTCGACAACCTGTTCGAAGGCCGCTTCATCCTCGGCATCGGTGCCGGCGTCCTTCGCTCGGACGCCGAGGCGCTGGGGCTGCTCGATGCCGACCGCAACGCCATGCTCGCGGAGGCGATCGACCACGTGCTCGCGCTGTGGGCGGGAACGGCGCCGATCGATCGCAAGGGCAAGTACTGGACCATTTCCACGGTCAAGACGCTGTGGCCGGAGGTCGGCATCGGCGACGTCGTCAAGCCCCTCCAGAAGCCGCATCCGCCGATCGCCGGCACCGCGACCGATCCCGATTCCAAGGGGCTGATCGCGCTCGGCCGGCGCGGCTGGTGGCCGATCTCCTCGCATTTCCTCCACCCCAATTGCCTGCCGAGCCAATGGGCCAATTACGCCAAGGGCTGCGGCGAGGGCGGCCACAAGGCCGACCGCGCGAACTGGCGGGTCGCGCGCTCGATCTTCGTCGCCGAGGACGACAAGGTCGCGCGGGCCTATGGCGGCGACGACGCCAACAGTCCCTACCGGTTCTACATGAGCCAGCTCACCGCCAAGCTGAAGAAGGCGCGGCGCCTCGCCTCGTTCAAGGCGCATCCCGACATGCCGGACGACGCAGTCACCTTCGACTACATCTTCGACAACGTGGTGATCCGCGGCGGCGTGAACGAGGTCGTCGACCGCATCCTCGAGCTGCACGAGCGGATCGGCGATTTCGGCACGCTGCTCTATTGCGGCAAGGACTGGGCCGATCCGGCACTCGGCCGCAAGTCCATGGAGCTGATGGCGGAGAAGGTGATGCCCGCGGTCAACGCCGCGCTGGCAAAGTCCCTGGCCGCGGAATGATTCGGCCGAGCGAACGCAACGGAGGTTCCCATGTCACCGAGATCGCAAGACATCAAGCAGTCCGGCCTGTTCGGATTCCTCGCGCAACCCGACGCGCCGACCAAGAGCGGGGTCGTCATCCTGGCGACGATCTTCGGCGTCAACGGCTTCGTGCGCGGCTATGCCGAGACGCTGGCGGGCGCCGGCCTCGCCGCGGGCGTGTGGGATCACTATGAAGGAGCGCCGCTGACCACCGACTACGAGGAATCCAAAGCGCGCGCGCGCAAGCTCGGCGACGCGGGCATGCTGGCCGCGGTCAAGAATTGGATCGACTTCATGCACGGCGAGCTGCAGCTCACCTCGGTCGGAGTGCTCGGCTTCTGTCTCGGCGGCCGTTACGCGCTGATCGCCGCGGCACGCGAGCGCCGGATCAAAGCGTGCGCCGCCGCCTATCCCTCGATCGAGATGCCGCGCCTGCCCAATCAGGAGCAGGACGCGCTCGCGCTCGCCGCCGAGATCGGCTGCCCCGCGCACATCGTGCAGCCCGGACACGATCACGTCGCGACCGTGGAGACCTATGCGACGCTGCGGCAAACCCTGAGCCGGCGGGCGGCGCCGACGATGTGGCAGTACTATCCCGACGCCGAGCACGGCTTCATGCATCGCAAGGAGCCGGCGGCGAATCCGGCAGCGACCGTGATCGCCTCGCCGCAGCTCGTCGCCTTCCTCCGGGCCTGCCTGTCGTGACTGCTTATGGACGATGAAACGACGTTGCGCCGCAAGACGGCGATCCTGACGCGGATGCTCAACCTGCAAGGCACGATCGGGATGTTCGGGCATGTGTCCGTGCGCGTCCCCGGCACCGACCGGGTGCTGCTCAGCCCCGGCGGCGGCACCGACAAATCGGCGGTGCAGCCGGAGCACATCTTCGTATTCGATCTCGACGGCAACATCCTGCATCATCCCGGCGGGCACATTCCGCTGGAATGGCGCATTCACACCCGCCTTCACCGCGACCGGCCCGAGACCATGTGCATTGCCCATCTGCACGCGCGCCACGCGACCGCGCTCGGCATCGCCGGCCACGAGATCAAGCCGGTGTTCCTGCACGGTTCGTTCCTGCACGGCGGCGTGCCGACCTGGAACAATCCGCGCCTGGTCGTCAACGACGAGCAGGCCGCCGACCTCTCGCGCGCGCTCGGCGACCGGATCGCGGTGCAGATGCGCGGCCACGGCAGCGTGGTGGTCGGCGAGAGCGCCGAGGCGGCGTTCTTCGGCTGCACCTTCCTCGAGGAGAACGCCTGCAAGCAATTGGAGGCCGAGATCATGGGCGGGGCGATCGCGCTCTCCGCCGACGAGGCGCGGGATTGCTCGGAGAGCACCTACAATCCGCGCCTGTTCAATCTGCTGTGGTCCTATCATGCGGGCAAGGTCGCGCTGGCGTCGGATTGAGCCGTGCTCGCGAGGAGCATGAGCATGCATGCCGCCCGCCCCCGCCTGTCATGTGCCGGCGCCGTCGCGGCCGCGCTGCTGATCGCGGGAGCCGCCGCCGCGGAGGGCGCGCCGCGGCAGCCGCTCGATCCGCGCGTCGCCCTCACGGTGGGCGCCGTCGGTGCATTGTCGGACGCCGGAATTTTCATCGCCGTCGAGAAAGGATTTTTCAGGGACGAAGGCCTCGACGTCGAGCTCGTGAGCTTCAAGGCCGGGCCGCAAATCATCCCGTCGCTCGCCACCGGCCAGACGCAGGTGAGCGGCACCACCGTGAGCCCGTCGCTGTTCAACGCGCTCTCGCGCGGGATCGCCATGAAGATCGTCGCCGACAAGGGCCAGGTCAGCAAGGGCTTCGGCTGGGCGGCAATCGCGGTGCGCAGCGATCTCGCCGACGGCGTCAAGGATTTCCGCGATCTCAAGGGCCGCAAGATCGGGCTGCCGTCCAAGGCGGTGTCGCTCTATACCCAGCTCGGGAAGGCGCTCGAAAGCGGCGGACTGAGCGTGAGCGACGTCGACCTCGTCGAGATCGGGTTCCCGGACATGGTGGCGGCATTCGCCAACAAGGCGATCGAAGCGGCCATGCTCATCGAGCCGTTCATCGCGCTGGTGGTCGAGCGCAAGGTCGCGGCGCGCTGGAAAGGCGTCGAGGACTACTATCCCTTCAAGGCGCAGAACGGCGCGATCGTGTATGCGGAGCAATTCGCGACCCAGCAGCCGGAAGCCGCCGAGCGGTGGATGATCGCATATCTGCGCGGCGTGCGCGCCTACCGCGACGCGGTGGTGCGCGGCACCGATCGCGATGCGATCTACGCGATCCTCGCCAAGCATACCGAGGTCAAGGACCGGACGCTCTACCCGAAAATGCAGCCGACCGATCTTGCCGCGGATGGACGCGTGGAGGTTCGCAGCCTCGAATGGGACCAGGACTGGTTCCTCAAGCTCGGGCTGCAGCGCGAGCGCGCCGATCTTTCGAAGGTCATCGACTATCGGTACGTGGATCATGCGGCGGCGCAATTGGGAAGCCGCTGACCCGGCAAGGAGCGTGCCATGACCATCCGTCTTGTCCTGCTCGTCCTGTCGGCCGCGCTCTCGATCGCGGCTGCTTCCGCGCAGACCGCCCCGGCGGCCCCGCGCGTCGCGCTCAAGGTCGGCGCCATCGGCGCCGTTTCCGATGCCGGCATCTTCATTGCCCAGGACAAGGGCTTCTTCCGGGACGAAGGCCTCGACGTCGAGCTCGTCGGCTTCAAGGCCGCGCCGCAGATCCTGCCGGCGATCGCGACCGGCGAGGTGCAGGTGAGCGGCTCGGCGGTCACCCCCGCCCTGTTCAACGCGTTCGCGCGCGGCATCGGCATGAGGCTCGTCGCCGACAAGGGCCAGGTCGCCAAGGGATTCGGCTTTGCCGCGATCGCCATCCGCAGCGACCTCGCCGACACCGTCAAGGACTTCAGGGACCTCAAGGGCCGCAAGTTCGCGGTCATGGGCAAAGGGGTGTCGAGCACCGTCCAGCTCGGCAAGGCGCTCGAGCTCGGCGGCATCGAGCCGAACGAGGTCGAGCTCATCGAGCTCGGATTGCCCGAGATGATCGCCGCGCTCGGCAACAAGGCGATCGACGGCGCCACTTTGCTGGAGCCGTTCATCACATTGGCGACCGCCCGCAAGGTGGCGATCCGCTGGAAAGGGATGGAGGACTTTCTGCCCTTCACCGGCCAGAACGGCGTGATCATCTATTCGCAGAAATTCGCCGAGGAGCAGCCGGAGGCCGCCAACCGCTGGATGGTCGCCTATCTCAAGGGCAATCGCGCCTATCTCGACGCCGTCACCAAGGGAACCGACCGCGACGACATCAACGCGATCCTCGCCAGGCACACGGCGGTCAAGGACCTGTCGCTCCTCGCCAAGATCGCACCGACCGGCTTCGATCCGAACGGACGCCTGGAGATCAAGAGCCTCGAAGCCGACCAGGACTGGTTCCTCAAGCTCGGCCTGCAGCAGGGGCGCGCCGATCTCGGCAAGGTCATCGATTATCGATACGTCGACTATGCCGTCGCGCGGCTGGGCAACCGCTGAGCCGCGGGCGGGTGGAGCGCGTAGGGTGGGTCAAGGCGCCTGACGAGCTCTCGCCTCGAAACCGCACCTCGTGCGCGCCGCGACCCACCGACCAGCAACAATAGTGGGTCGCGTCGCGAGAGGACGGTGGCAACAACAGCACTCCCGTCGGGCGATCCCCGCTCGGAGGCGGGGGACAGGCTTGACCCACCCTACGCTCTGTCCTGCCCGGCGAGCGCATCCAGCAACAAGTCGAGCGCGGCGGCGGCGAACGCATGCATGTTGGCCACGCGGTCGCCGCTGCCGGTCTCGAGCGTGATCGCGCGCTCGATCGCTCCCGCAACCGCGATGCAACTGTGGCCGGCCGCGTCGCCGTAGCGATTGCCGGTCGGCCCGGTCGCACCGCTTTCGGCCAGGGCCCAGGTCGCGGAGAAGCGCTGCCGCGCTGTCTGCGCCAGCAGCCGGGCATAAGGCTCGGTCGAGGCGCGCATGCCGAGCGCCGAGAGGTCTCCGAGGTCGAAGAGCGCCCGGCGCGCCGCCTGGGTATAGACCACGGCGCCACCGAGGAAATAGGCGGACGCGCCGGGCAATGCGAGCAGCGCCGCCGAAATCAGGCCGCCGGTAGAGGATTCCGCGACGGCGATGGTCTCCCCGCGGTCCTTCAGCAGACGCGCCGCCTTCTCCGCACGCGGCAACAGATCCTGCATGGGCGCTCCTCTCTCCTTCTCGAGCACAGCGCGGCCGGCCGGAGCTTGCTCGCCCCGATGCGCCGCGCCTATCATGCCATGGAGCGCGGGGAAGCGAGAGCGTCGAATGCAAGTTGGGCTGGCGTCGCCCCCGCCGCCGGCGCCAACGATACCATCGGCGCATCATCGCGGCGAAAATGTCGCTTAGAGCATGTTTCGGTGAGTTGCGATCAGACAAGCGGCATACTCGGTCTGCTCCCTCCCCCGCGCTTGCGGGGGAGGGTTGGGGTGGGGGTGGGCTTGCATGAGTCTTCGCGCATGCCCCCACCCTAACCCTCCAGCCGAAGTCGGATATATCCGACTTCGGCCAGTCAATAAGTGGCCGAACTCAGGTAAACCTGAGTTCGGCTGCAAGCGGGGGAGGGAACGCACCGAGTGTGCCGCACGGTTTGAGCGTCAACCTGATCGGAACATGCTCTAGCACCTTCGTTCCCCTCCGACAGCGAGATTGACATGAAGTCGACGGCAGCAAAGCCCGCAACGAAGAAGCGCAACGGCCCGAACGGGCGACGCTACGTCGATATTCTCTACGAGGTGAAGGATCAGGTCGCCTGGGTGACTATCAACCGGCCGCGCGTGCTCAACGCATTTCGCGAGCAGACGCTCGACGAGCTGATCGACGGGCTCAAGTCGACCCGCGACGATCCCTCGATCGCCTGCGCGGTGGTGACCGGCGCCGGCGACAAGGCGTTCTCCGCCGGCGGTGATTTCCACGCCATGAAGCGGCTCACCTGGGTCAACGCCGCGATGTGGAACGACCGCATGCAGGGCCTCGCCATGACCATCCGCGGCCTGCCGATCCCGGTCATCGCCATGGTCAACGGCTGGTGCATGGGCGGCGGCCACGAGCTCGCGCTGTGGTGCGACCTCGTGATCGCGTCGGAGAACGCGGTGCTGGGCCAGACCGGCGCGCGCGTCGGCGCCTGCCCGACCGTGGGCGCGACGCAATATCTGCCGCGCATCATCGGCGAGCGCCTGGCGCGCGAGATGATCTTCTGTGCGCGCCGCTTCGGCGCCAAGGAGGCGGTGGAGATCGGGCTCATCAACAAATGCGTGCCGCAATCCGAGCTGCGCCGGGAGACGCTAGCCCGCAGACGCTGCGGATGACCAAAAAGAGCCTGAACTTCGAATCCGACCTGCTCTATGCCTCGTGGCAGCACGGCATGGAGCTGTTGGCCCACGTCTGGGGCTCGGAGGAAAGCCTCGAAGGCATGAACGCGTTCCTGGAAGGGAGGAAGCCGGACTTCCAGAAATTCCGCCTGCGCAACAAGCGCGAGCTCGAAGACTATCTCGAGGGCTGCGCCCGCGATCTCAATGCGCCGCCGTCGATGCGCCGCAAGCAACGCGGGGATTGAGCGATGAGCGAAACCGCCGACGGCCCGCTCGCCGGGACCCGCGTGATCGATCTGACCCGCATCCTGGCCGGCCCCCTATGCACCATGATGCTCGGCGACATGGGCGCCGAGGTGATCAAGGTCGAGCCGCCGGAGGGCGGCGACGACACCCGCGGCTGGGGCCCGCCCTTCGTCGCCGGCGAGGCCGCCTATTTCCTCGGCGTCAACCGCAACAAGCGCTCGCTCACGCTCAACATGGCGACGCCGGCAGGGCAGAAGATCCTCGCCGGCCTGGTCGAGAAAGCCGACGTGCTGATCGACAATTTCCGTCTCGGCACGCTGGCGCGATGGGGCTTCTCCGAGCAATGGTTCGCGCAACGCGCCCCCCGGCTCGTTCGCTGCTCCATCACCGGCTACGGCGCGAACGGCCCGAAGTCGGCGCTGCCGGGCTACGACTTCGTGCTGCAGGCGGAGTCCGGCCTGATGAGCATTTGCGGCGAGCCCGACGGCCGTCCGACCAAGTATGGCGTGGCGATCGTCGACGTCTGCACCGGCATGCTGGCGTCGAGCTCGATTCTCGCGGCGCTCAACGCGCGCCAGCGCACCGGCAGGGGCCAGAAGGTCGAGCTCTCGCTCTTCGAGACGTCGCTGGCGATGCTGATCAACGTCGCCTCGAGCTATCTCGCCGCCGGCCGCAATGCCGGACGGTTCGGCAACGGCCATCCCAGCATCGTGCCCTATACGACCTACCGGGCGGCCGACGCGATGATGGCGATCGCGATCGGCAACGAGCGGCAATTCGCCCGCTGCGCGGAGGTGCTGGGCCATCCGGAATGGGCGAAGGACGAGCGCTTCGCGAGCAACCGCGCGCGGGTCGAGAACCGCGCCGTCATCGACGGGCTGATCGAGAAGGCGCTGGCGCACGATCGCGCCGACGCCTGGCTCGCCAAGCTCAAGGCGGTCGGCGTTCCCTGCGCCAAGATCAACTCGGTCGCCGAGGCGCTCGACGATCCGCACGCCGCCGCGCGCGCCATGATCGAGACGGTCGAGCATCCCTCGATCGGCGCCTTGCGGATGCTGGGAATCCCGTTCAAGTTCTCCGATACCGCCTGCGCGGTGCGGCGCCCGCCGCCGTTGCTCGGCGAGCACACCGACGAAATCCTCGCCGGCGAGCTCGGGCTCGACGCGAAGGCGATCGCGCAACTGCGACAGGAGAAGGTGGTCTGAGCCATGAAGATCAAGCGCATCGAGCCGATCGCGGTCAGCTTCCCGATGAAGAAACCGGTGGTCATGGCCGGGGTCGAGATCCGGCAGGCGGACAACATGGTGGTCCGCATCGAGGCGGACAACGGCGTCGTCGGCTGGGGCGAGGCGGCGTCCGCGCCCACCATGACCGGCGAGACGGTCGAGAGCATGGTGACGGCGGTCCATTACCTCACGCCGGCGGTCGAGGGCCGGCCGGCCGAGGACATCGCCGGCGCGTTGGCGGCGATGGCCGCGCGCATGTACGCCAACAACGCGGCCAAGGCCGCGATCGAGATCGCGCTGCACGATCTCGTCGGCCGCGCCACCAACCGGCCGGCCCATGCGCTGATCGGCGGCAAGCAGAGGAGCCGGATGACCGTCCTCGGCGTCATCGGCACCGGCGCGCTCGATTCCGACCTGCGCGAGGCCGAGAAGAAGAAAGCCGAGGGCTATGCCGCGTTCAAGATCAAGGTCGGCATCGACAAGCCCCTGGTCGACGCTGAGCGCACCCGCCGCCTTTGCGCGCTGCTCGGTCGCGGCGCGCTGATCTCGTCGGACGCCAACCAGGGCTGGAGCACGGACGAGGCGGTGCAATACGCGCGCGCGGTCGCCGATGCCGGGCTCGATTTTTTCGAGCAGCCGGTGCCGGCCGACGACCTCGCCGGCATGGCGGCGGTGGCGGCGGCCGCCGGCATGATCGCGACCGGCGCCGACGAAGGCATCCACACCCTCGAGGACATCCGCCGCCACCACGAGCACAAGGCGGCACGCGGGGTGAGCCTGAAAACCATCAAGCTCGGCGGCATGCGCGCGGTCATGGAGGCGGGCCGCCTGTGCGACCGGCTCGGGCTCAACGTCAATGTGTCCACCAAGACCGGCGAATCCAGCATCGCCTGCGCCGCCGCCATGCACATCGCCGCCGCCCTGCCGCAGATCGCCTGGGGGCTGACCCTCACCAACGAAGGGCTCGCCGACGACGTGACCGCGCGTCCCATTCGCATCGAGCGCGGACATGTGGAAGTATCCGACCGCCCCGGGCTCGGGATCGACGTCGACGAGGAGCGCCTGCGCCGCCATCGGCGCGATGCCGCGGTCCGGCAGGTGGCATGAAGCAGAGCAACATCGGCATCGCCGTCGTCGGCGCCGGCCGCATCGGGACGCTGCGCGCGCGGCTCGCCGCCAAGCATCCCTCGGTTCGATTCCTGGCGATCTCGGATCGCGATCCCGCCCGCGCCAAGGCGCTGGCCGAGGCCGCCGGCGCCGATTTCCACAGCGGCAGCAACGACGAGGTGATCGGCCACCCCGACGTCACGGCGGTGTTCGTGTCGACCCCGGAGCAGGAGCATACGCGGCCGGTGCTCAAGGCGCTCGAGCTCGGCAAGCCGGTCCTGGTGGAGAAGCCGATCGGGCTGTCGCTCGCGGAGGCCGACAAGATCCTCGACGCGCTGCGCGCCAGCAAGGGCAAGCTGCGGATCGGCTACAGCCGCCGCTACAAGGAATGCTTCCTGCGCGCCAAGGAGCAGATGCGGCACGGCCGCCTCGGCAAGGTCATCGGCGGCACCGCCCGCGTCTACAATTCGCGCGCGCAGGCCTTCGCCATCCTCAAGCGCGATCCGCACGCCACGCCGGTGCTCGACGTGCTCACCTATTACGTCGATCTCATGTGCTGGTTCCTGGAAGGCAACCGGCCGGTCGAGGTGGTGGCGCGCGGCCAGCACGGCATCTTCAAGGAAGCCGGCTACGGCGCCCACGACGTGACCTGGGCGATCGTCACCTTCGCCGACGGCGCCGTGGTCAATCTCGGGGTCAGCTACGCGCTGCCGGCGCGCTATCCGACGCTGGGCCAATCCGATCGCGTCGAGCTCCTCGGCAGCGAAGGCACCATGATCATCGACGACGATCACCTCGATCATCTCCTGTTCTCGGAGCAGGGCATCCCGCATCCCTACGTGCCCGACCATGCCGTGAACATGGCCTTTCTCGGCAGCAACACCGCGGGCGATTGGGCGCTCGGCGATTTCTGGGGCCCGCTCGGCAACGAGACGCGGGCCTGGCTCGATCACCTCGCGACCGGCGCGCCGACCATTCACTGCACGCCGGAACAGGCGCGCATCAACCTCGAGACCACCATCGCCATCGAGCGCGCGGTGGCGACCGGCCAGACCGTGCGCCTGCCGCTGCAGATGGAGGAGTAGGCGGGCGAGGTTGCCTTCACACCGGGCCTCCTCTCCCCTCCGGGGAGGCGGAATTTGCAGATGATTAAATATTCCCGGCACTCGCCAGTTCGGGCTAAGGCTGGTCCCGCTTCTATTGTCGAACGAAAATGTAACGACTTGAACGTCCGCTCGAGGGATCGTTTCGCTCGGTCTGCTTGACAGCCTTAATCATCTTGCGAGCTGCGTTTTGCAGGAGCTCCAGGCGGTAACGTACAATCATCTCGGCCTGCCGATAACATTGCCGCTCATAATCGAGCTTCCACCGCTCATCGGCATTGGGATCAGGGTTAGCGCTATCCTCGAACTGACACTTTGGTTCTGGCCGCGGCTCTAGCAGCGCACGGCCGGGTAGCGGGATAGGTATTCTCGATCGGTCGACTCTGGAGGAATATGTGTCGGTGACTGGGACCATGAAGCCGCGATCTGGCCGATCGCAGCCTACAAGCACAACCAAGAAAAATACAATAGTAAATACCAGTGTCGATAGCCACGCATGTTGGTGGCTTTGAAACCCGTTCGACGCGATGATCATGAGGTAAACTCTTACGGCGATGCGAACCTAAACGTGATAAATAACTTTGGTAATAGTGCGCCGAGCAGACGTCGGTTTTGCGATTCTAGATGCTTCGCTGCACAATGGTAAAATGCGGTGGACAATTTGCGGCGCGAAAGGAGGATGCCAAGCACGCCTCGAGCGCGCGTTGCTCCTTGACCGGCGCGGTCCGCCCCGAAACCTGATCTGGACATGGCATCGGCTTCGGTCGAAACCGATTGACCGGGTGTGGTCGGGGCCCGATTGGGCGCGGTAAGCGGGTGCCTGTTCGTGATCGTCCTGCTGGGTCCAACCCCAGTCCCGTGGAGTCCGAGTGTCGAAGCCGTGGCACATGAGTTGGCGGAA
>WNFF01003625.1_pt1 | contig 12618 bp, 5 predicted proteins | sample 5400441 | NCBI WGS metagenome assembly WNFF01 (sample SAMN13153345, study PRJNA577476) | soil metagenome | isolation source: 120 cm saprolite under Douglas fir tree site 2 hole 3 replicate 1 | place: USA:California | collected 2015-04-18
GCCGCAGGGGCTCTCCGGCGAGATCGTCTACGACTCGACCGAATTTGTGAACAGCGCCATCAATGAAGTCGTCAGCAGCCTGCTTCAGGCGCTGGTGATCGTAACACTCGTGGTGTTTGCATTCCTGGGCTCGGTACGATCGGCGTTGATACCGACGATCGCCATCCCGCTGTCGCTGGTCGGTACCTTCACGGTCATGCTGGCGCTGGGCTATTCGATCAACCTCCTGACGTTGCTGGCGCTGGTGCTCGGCATCGGCCTCGTGGTGGATGATGCGATCATCGTCGTCGAAAATGTGAACCGGCATCTTGCGGCCGGGATGGCGCCAATCCCGGCCGCGATCGTAGCCGCACGCGAGCTCGGCGGACCGATCATCGCCATGACGGTGGTGCTGGTCGCCGTGTATGTGCCGATCGGATTTCAGAGCGGCTTGACCGGTGCGTTGTTTGCCGAGTTCGCGTTCACGCTGGTCGGCGCCGTTACGATGTCCGGCGTCATCGCCTTGACATTGTCGCCGATGATGAGCTCGCGACTGCTCACGAGCGAGGCCCGCAAAGGCCGGCTGGTCGCGTTCGTTGATCGTCAATTCGAGCGGCTGCACCGCCGCTATGTCTCGATGCTACACGGCAGCCTGAATTATCTGCCGGTAACGTCCGTCTTTGCGGCAATCGTACTCGGCAGTATCTACTTCCTCTTTGCCGGCGCCAAGACGGAGCTGGCGCCGCCGGAGGATCAGGGGGTGATCATCACGTCATCCCTATCGTCGCCCAATTCGACGCTCCAGCAGCGGCTGATGTACGGGCGGCAGGTCTTCGATATCTTCGCCAAGCACCCGGAAACGGCCCACGTCTTCCAGCTCGACGTCCCCGGGCAGAACATTGGCGGCGACGTCTTCAAGCCATGGGACCAGCGCAAGCTGACGACTGTCCAGCTCCAGCCCATGCTGCAGCAGGAGCTGGCCCAGATCGCGGGCGCCCGCACCGTGGTATTTCAGCCGCCGCCGCTGCCGGGCAGCTTCGGCCTGCCGGTGCAGTTCGTGATACAGACAACCGATCCCTTCGAGCGGCTCAACGACGTCGCCCACGAATTCCTCGATGCGGCGGTGAAGAGCGGCATGTTCATTTTCCTCGATACCGACCTCAAGTTCGACCTGCCGCAGGCGGTCGTCACCATCGATCGCGACAAGACCGCGCAATTAGGCCTCAAAATGAGCGATGTCGGCGGCAACCTGGCAGCTATGCTGGGGGGCGGCTACGTCAATTACTTCAGCCTGGCGGGTCGCTCCTACAAGGTGATCCCGCAGGTCCAGCAGCGCTATCGGCTCAATACGCAGCAGTTGCTCGACTACAATATCCGCACCGCGAGCGGCGCCGCGGTGCCGCTGTCGACGGTCGCCACCATCACCACCAAGACGGTTCCGGAATCGCTCAATCACTTCCAGCAGCTCAACAGCGCCACGATTCAGGGCGTTGCCATGCCGTTCGTCGCCGCCGGCGACGCGATTGAATTTATGAAGGACCTTGCGGCGAGAACGCTGCCGCAAGGCTACAGCGTCGATTATGCCGGCCTATCGCGCCAGTACGTGCAGGAATCGACCGGATTTGCTACCACATTCGGATTCGCGCTGATCATTATCTTTCTCGCGCTTGCGGCGCTGTTCGAGAGCTTCCGCGATCCGATGATCATTCTGGTTTCGGTGCCGATGTCGATTGCAGGCGCGCTGATCTTCATCAGCCTCGGCATCGGCAGTGCGACTCTCAACATCTACACCGAGGTCGGCCTCGTGACGCTGATGGGGCTTATCAGCAAGCACGGCATTCTGATCGTCGAATTTGCCAATGAGCTGCAAATGCAAGGCAAGACCAAGCGCGAGGCGATCGAGCTTGCAAGCGGCATCCGCCTGCGCCCGATCCTGATGACGACCGCCGCCATGGTGCTCGGCGTCATCCCGCTGATCACCGCGACCGGCGCCGGCGCCGTGTCGCGGTTCAACATGGGCCTCGTGATCGCGTCCGGACTGGCGGTCGGGACGCTGTTCACGCTGTTCGTCGTTCCGGCCGTCTATCTGCTGATCGCGACCGATCATTCACGCACCGGCAAAGTGGGCGCGGAACTTGCTGATTTGCCGTCCCATTAGTGGCTCTGCACAGAGGTTTCGACGAATTGTCCGAGCGGACTGCCTTGCATGTGTCAGTCGGAATGAGAACGCCAGCGCACAGCCGGTTTTGACCCCAAGCTGCCATTTCGCCGGGGTGGCTTGACAACGCAGGCCCAAGAATTAGAAAGCAGATCAACGATTTCTACTTTCGGTAGATATTTTCAAGAAAAGCTTTGCGTTGGGGGGCAGATTTCATGCCGATCCTGCGGATCAATCAACAGCATGGCGATGCGCCTCATCGCTATCGGATTGAGATCACCGCAACCGACATTCCAAATTTTGCGCCGCTGCAGTTCAGCCGCGACATCGCCTTCGAACTCACGCCGCAGGATGGCGAGCGCATCCGCTGGTATCTTGAGGACTATCTCCAATTCGACGAAGACCCGGCGCCACGAATCGCCAAAGGTGTCGAAGCGTTGATGGCCGAATGCGGCGACGGGCTGTTTCGCAGCCTGTTTGAAGGTGGGCACCAGGGCATCCAGCTCTGGACCATGATCGAGCCGCATCTCTCCGCAACCCGGGTCGAGGTCACGACCGGCACCTCCGAGGCAACCGCAATCCCGTGGGAACTGATCCGCAACCCGCACACCGCAACGTTCCTTGCCCTCTCCGCGGCATCCTTTGTGCGCACCCAGCGCGAGACCCAGATCACGCTCGCGCCAGCTGGCGAAGCGGAGAAGGTTCGCATCCTGCTGGTGATCTGTCGGCCTCAGGGTGGTGAGGACGTGCCATTTCGGTCCGTGGCCGGCCGTCTGGTGACGCGGCTCAACGACGATGCCCGCAATGCCTTCGACCTCGACGTGTTGCGTCCGCCGACCTATGAACAACTTGCCGAGACGCTGCGGCTGGCCAAGGAGCGCGGCCGGCCCTACCACATCGTCCATTTCGATGGCCATGGCGTTTATGCCGAGGAAGAACGCCTCGCCGAGGTCGGCAAGGTTCTCAACAACCTGAAGCTCGAGGGCGATGGCCCCCCTGGCCCGCGTGGCTTCCTGGCGTTCGAAGACCCAACGAACAAGGAGAACAGCAAGTTCGTCGATGGTTTCCGGCTGGGGGCGCTCCTCAAGGCATCAGGTGTTCCTGTTCTCGTTCTCAATGCCTGCCAATCCGCCTTTGCGGAGGCGCCGGCTGCACCGGATCAGGCCAGGCACGAAGCGGCGCGCGCCGAGATCGAAGCCTACGGCTCGCTGGCGCAGGCGGTGGTGGAGGCGGGCGCTGCCGGCGTGGTCGCCATGCGCTATTCGGTTTATGTCGTGACCGCTGCGCAATTCGTGGCCGAGCTTTACGGCGCGCTCGCGCGCGGCCGCGGGCTGGGCGAGGCGGTGACATGGGCGCGCAAGAACCTGCATGATCAGCCCGAGCGCCGCGTCGCTTATGCGGCGCGGCCGTTGCAGGATTGGTCGGTGCCGGTGGTGTGGGAGCGCGCGCCGCTGCGACTCTGGCCGCAAAAGCCCGACGCGCCGTCGCTGAAGTTCACCCTCGACGACGGCGCAGGCGCTACGCCGGGCGCGCTTGATGAGGCGCTGCCGGCGCGGCCGGATGTCGGCTTCTTCGGCCGCGACGAGACGCTCTATGCGCTCGACCGCGCCTTCGACACCCACCGGATCGTGCTGCTGCACGCCTTTGCGGGCAGCGGCAAGACCTCGACCGCGGCGGAGTTCGCGCGTTGGTATGCGCTGACTGGCGGGGTCGAGGGGCCGGTGTTGTTTTCGAGCTTCGAGCGCCACCTTCCGCTCGGTCGCGTACTCGACAAGATCGGCGCGGTGTTCGGCCACACGTTGGAGGCGAACGGCATCCACTGGAACGCCATCACCGATCCGGCGCAGCGGCGAAGCATCGCCCTGCAAGTGCTGCAACAGGTGCCGGTGCTGTGGATCTGGGACAATGTCGAGCCGGTCACCGGCTTTCCGGCTGGCACCGCGTCCGACTGGAGCGCCGCCGAGCAGCAGGAACTGCGTTTGTTCCTGAGCGCGGCGCGCGAAACCAAGGCCAAATTCCTGCTGACCTCGCGCCGCGACGAAGCGGCATGGCTCGGCGAACTGCCGCGGCGCGTGCGGGTGCCGCCGATGCCGATGCAGGAACGCCTGCAGCTTGCCGGCGCCATCGTGGAACGGCGCGGCAAACGGCTGGCCGACCTGCCGGAGCTGACGCCGCTATTAAGGTTCACGCGCGGTAACCCCCTGACCATTCTCGTCACTTTGGGCGAGGCGCTACGCGCGGGCATCGATACGCCAGCACGGCTCGACGCTTTTGTCGCCGCCTTGCACCGCGGCGAAGTTGCGTTCGAGGACGAAGCGAGCGAGGGCCGCTCAAAATCGCTCGGCGCGTCACTGTCCTATGGCTTCGGCACCGCGTTCGCCGACGACGAGCGCAAGATTTTGGCGCTGCTGCATCTGTTCCAGGGTTTCGTCGATGTGGACGTGCTGCGAGCAATGGGCAACCCTGAGGCCGAATCGTGCCTTGCTGCGGTGCGAGGGCTGACCCGTGAACGCGGCATCGCGCTGCTAGACCGCGCCGCCGAGATCGGCCTGCTCCACGCCAATGGCGGCGGCTATTACGGGATCCACCCGGCACTGCCCTGGTATTTTCACGCGCTGTTTTCGCGCGATTTCCCGCAGGAGACCGGCGGCGCCGACCGCGCCCGCCGCGCCTTCGTCGAGGTGATGGGGGAACTCGGCAACTTTTATCACAACAGCTACCATCGCGGCCGCCGCGAAGTCTTGTCGGCCGTCGCCGCGGAGGAAGACAATCTGCTTGCGGCCTGGCGCCTCGCCCGGGCCCACGGCTGGTGGCACCGGGTCACCTCCGTCATGCAGGGTTTGCGGACCTTATACGGGGCGACCGGTCGTGGCGCAGCGTGGCGCCGGCTGGTGGATCACGTTGTGCCGGACTTTGTCGACCCCGCGAGCGATGGACCGTTGGCCGGTCACGAGGATCGATGGAGCCTGGTAACTGAATATCGCGTTTTCCTCGCCGAGGAGGAGCGCAACTGGGTCGAGGCCGAGCGCCTGCAGCAGGTCCGCGTCGATTGGAACCGGCAACGCGCCCAGCCAGCACTGGCGGCCGCCCCGGACCTGCGGGATACAACACAGCGCAACACCATCCGAACGCTGGCGGCATCTCTGCACGAGCTCGCGGAAATCCAGCGGGAACAGGGCAGCCCGACCTGCGCCCCGACCTATCGCGAGGCGCTCGACCTTGCCAACGCCATCGGCGACGCCGCAGGGCAGGCGACATGCGCGTTCAACCTCGGTCATGCCTACAAAGACATCACGGAACTGCGCAATCTCGACGAGGCAGAACGCTGGTATCGGATGAGCCTCGATCTGCGCCCCCCCCACGACGGGCTCGGCCGCGGCCGGTGCGTTGGCCAGCTTGGCATGGTCGCTTATGAACGCTTCAAGGAAGCGCGGACAGCCAAGCGTCCGGTCGAGGAACTCGCTCGCCACATCGCCGAAGCGGCGCGACTGTACGAGCAGGCGCTCGACATGACCCCGGCAAGCGCGGTCGCCGAGCGCGGAATCATTCACAACCAGCTCGGCGTCATCTACCGTGGCGCCGGCGACATCAACCGCGCGCTGCATCATTACCGGCAGAGCATCCGCTACCATGAACAAACCGGCGATATCTTCGACGCCGGCCGGACACGCGAAAACGTCGCCATAGTATTGCTCCAAGCCGGCCGTCTGACCGACGCGCGTACTTACGCCGAGGCTGCGCTCGCCAACCTCCGGACCTTCGGCGACCGTGCGGCATACGAGATCCAAAAAATCGAACGCCTAATCGGAGTCATCGACCAAGCCGCGGAAAAAGCGGGCGGCGCGTAGGGATCAGGCCGTTTCGACAGCCATGCAGGTTGCCGACTGGATCCCGCTTGGTGGCCGCAGCCCGCGAGCTCGACGCCGATGACATGAAATTGGCGGCGCAACAACTTACGGCCCAACCGGGGGCATGGAACGGCGGGATCATTTCGAGCCCGCCTCACGTCTCGCGACCGACCATTCGCACACGGGCAAAGTGGGCGCGGAACTGTAGAAGGTGCCATAGTACCATGTATGTAAGATATAGATCTGTTGGGGGCGGATTTATGCAAAACGAACTAATTTCGGAATTCCCAGCGAAATCAATGCCGTCCAGTTTCTGTGCACAACGGAGGCGAGACTCGTGGCGGCTTGGTAGCTCGGATTGAGCGCCATGAAATCCCGGCTTGCGTCCCGGATGCGGCCGCGACTTTGCCCCTGTTACGCGCGCTCAAGATCCGACTTAAGCGCCACAAGGAAACGGGCCGCCTCGCCGCCGGTCACCACGCGATGATCGAAGGTCAGCGACAGCGGGAGGATGCGGCGCACCGCCACCTCGCCCCGGTGCACCGTCACCCGCAGATCGGCGCGACCGCAGCCCACGATCGCCACCTGGGGCGGCACCACCACGAGAGTAGCGAAACGGCCACCGATCATGCCGAAGTTAGACAATGTGATGGTCGCGCCGCGCAGCTCTTCCGGCGGGATCGCGCGCGCCTTGGCGTCGGCCAGCATGCGGTCGAGACCGGCACGCAGGTCTCTTGCGTCGCGCTCGCCCACATTGCGCAGGACCGGCACGATCAGGCCGCCATCGGTATCGATCGCGATGCCGATGTCGATGCGCTCGATAAGCCGCCGCTCGCCCGCTTGCGCGTTGTACCAGACGTTGAGCGAGGGCTCAGCCCTGGAAGCCGCCGCAATCGCGCCGACCAGCCGGATCGTAATGTCTTCGGCCGCGGGCCAATCGCCGATGTCGGCTTCATCGATGACCGTCGTCGGAACGACTTCGGCGTGCGCGGACGCCATACGTTGCGCCATCGCGCGGCGCATGCCTTTCAGCGGTTCTGCGGGGCCGGCATCGGTGAGGCTTTTGGCGGCGCGCTCAACGTCCGCCCGCGTCACCATTCCGCCGGCCCCGGTGGCTTGCACGAGATTGAGATCGACGTCGAGCTTGCGCGCCAGCGCGCGGACTGCGGGAAGCACTGGCACGGCGCGCGGCTGCGTCAGATCTGGAACTGCCTTGGTCTCGTCGGCCGGCGCCTGCGCCCGCTCAATCTCGCCAACCACTGTGCCGGTGTCTTGTCCGGCGCCCTCCGCGAACTCGGCCAGCGGGGCGCCGACCTTGACCAGATCGCCTTTCGCACCGAATAAGCGTGCGATGCGGCCGCTCCAGGGCGAGGGCACCTCGACCACGGCCTTGTCGGTCTCCACCGAAACGAGCGGCTGGTCCGCGACCACGTGATCGCCCTGGTTGACATGCCAGGCGACGATCTCTGCCTCTTCGAGGCCTTCACCAAGATCGGGCAAATTGAACTGGCGCATGAGCGCACCCCTACGAGTCAGCCGAACCGATAGACCTTGCGTGCGGCCGCGGCGATGCGGCCGACCGACGGCATGTAGGACTGCTCCAGCCGCGGCAGCGGGATGATCGTATCGTAGCCGGTGACGCGGGCCACCGGAGCGAGCAGTGACAGCAGCGCGCGCTCGGCCATGAGTGCCGCAATCTCGGCGCCAAACCCACCTGTGCGTGCGGCCTCGTGCACAATAACGCAGCGCCCCGTCTTCGACACCGAGGCCAGCACGGTCTCGGCATCGTAGGGCTTGAGCGTGGCGAGGTCGATCACCTCGGCTTCGATCCCGTCGGCGGCAAGTTCGTCTGCAGCGGCGAGCGTCTCCTTCACCATCGCCCCCCAGCTGATCAGCGTCAGGTCTCGCCCCTCCTTAAGAACAAAGGCGACGTCGAGCGGCAAGGCCTCACCGTCGTCCTCGACGAGACCTTTGGCGGCGCGATAAAGGCGCGTCGGCTCGAGGAACACGACCGGATCAGGATCGCGGATCGCAGCCAGGAGGAGACCGTAGGCACGCTCCGGGGAGGAGGGCATCACCACACGCAGGCCTGGGATATGAGCAAGCATGGCCTCGGTTGATTCGGAGTGATGCTCGGGGGCGCGAATGCCGGCGCCATGCGGCATGCGCAGAACCATCGGACAGCTCAGCCGTCCCTGCGTTCGCGTGCGAAGCCGGGAGGCATGGTTCACCAACTGGTCGATGCAAGGATACATGAAACCCATGAACTGGATTTCGCCGACCGGCTTGAGCCCCTGCGCCGCCATGCCGACGCAGACGCCGCTGATCAAGAGCTCCGATAGCGGCATGTCGATCACGCGCTCGGGCCCGAAGCGCTGCTGAAGCCCGACCGTCGCCCGGAATACGCCGCCATTCACGCCGACATCTTCACCGAGCACGATCACGTTCGGGTCATCCAGCATCGCCCGGGCGAGCGCCAGATTGACGGCTTCGACCAGCGTCGACTCAGGCATGGGAGCCCCCCTTCAACGCGTCGCGCTGGGAAGCGTAGGCCCTGGGAAGTTCCGCATAGAGGTGATCGAACATCGTCTCCGGCGCACGCGGCCCTATCGTCAGGTACCGTTCCGCCGCCGCGTCGACTTGCTCCTGACATTCGCTCACCAGCTGTTCCTCCTGCGCCTTGCCCCATGCCCTCTGGCTGACGAGATACGCACGCAGCCGCGCAATCGGCTCCTCCTTCCAGCGCCCCTGAACCTCTTCGGGCGGGCGATAGCGCCCCGCGTCATCCGCGGTGGTGTGGTCGCCGAGCCGGTAGGTCATCGCCTCGATGAAGCGAGGGCCCTGCCCGTTGCGGGCAGCCGCAATCGCCTCCGCGGCGGCGGCGCGCACCGCGATGACGTCGTTGCCGTCGACCTGTTCCCCCCCAAAGCCGGCAGCGATCGCCTTCTGCGCCAGCGTTTCGGCGGCCGTCTGCAACTTAAGCGGCACGGAGATGGCCCATTGATTGTTGTTGGCGACGAACACCAGGGGGAGCTTCTGCACGCCGGCGAAATTCATTGCTTCCCACAAGTCGCCCTTCGACGTGGCGCCGTCGCCGAACAAGCAAACCGCCACCCGGGGCTGTTTTCGGAATTTGAATGCATAAGCGACCCCCGCAGCATGCGGCGCCTGCGAACCGACCGGAATGCAATATGGAAAATCATGAGCCGGACCGGAGGAGTTGTTGCCGCGCTCGTCGCCGCCCCAGTAGAGCAGGATCTCCTCCATCTTCACCCCGCGCCAAAGCAGGGCGGCGTTGTCGCGGTAGGACGGCAGCAGGACATCTTCCTGTCGCATCGCGCTTGCGATCCCGACCCCGACCGCCTCCTGGCCGAGCCCCACGGCGTAGGTGCCAAGGCGCCCGGTGCGCTGAAGCGAGACCGCCTTCAAGTCAAAGGCGCGCGCCAGCACCATCGCGCGATAGAAGGAAACGAGAAGCGCCGTATCGGAGGCGAAACTCGGCAGCGATCTCAGGCCTGCGCCGTCGGGCGCGAGGTACGCGCGGCGGCGAATCTCAAAACGAGCGATGACCGGAAATTGTTCATCTGCCGATAATGTTCCTGCCATGGTCGCCTCCTCGAAGGATCAACGCTCCATCTCAGCCTGGGGCGGCAGGGAGATAACGCTTGAGCCGTCGCCCTGCTAGGAAGCCCTCAGTCCGTGATCGCGATCACTTCCTCGATGGCGCGGTGTGCCTGCTCGATCGCGCAATCAGTATATGCCGCCGCCCCTGAATCGGAGTTGGCGATAGTGATCCGCCCGAATGGCGCCCGTCCGATCACGTGCGGCTGCTCGTGCTCGTTCCAGTCGGGGTCGAACAGCGGATTGTATTCGTACGCGTAGCCGTGAGGCCAGCGATTGACCGTGATGGCGACGATGTCGGCGGCCGGATCGAAGCCGCCCGGGCCCAAGGTGCGCGCGAGCTGGTCGCGGATGTTGCGCTCGAAGACCTCGAAGCCCGTGCCCAGCAGTTCGGCGCGGCCGGCGCGATGCTGCTCCCGCTCGTCGAGGCCGGGCTTGCAGGGGGCGCGCATCATGTGGACGAGGATCGGATCATCCGCCGACCGCACACTCGCGTAGGCGCCGATATCGACCGTCTGGTTGAGCCGGATGCTCGAATGATAGGAGCCGGGCGCGTAGATCTCGTGCACCCCCAATGCCGTGAAGGCGCGCCAGGTGCGGATCGCCACGCTGGTGTAGACGAGGGGCGTCTTTACCAGGTCATGGAGCGCGCCCTTTTGCGGGGCGGGCAGGTCGGGGCAGAGATAGGGGATCATCATGTTCCAACAGGCAAGCACCACGGCCTTGCCGCGCGCCGCTGCCAGCGTGCCGTGGCGCGAATAAATGACCTCGGCTTCGTGCGCCGAGCCTGGTGCCCCGACATTGCGCACTGAGACCGCTATGCTGCGCAGCCGGATGCGCACCGCCTCCCCAGGGCGATCGAGCTCGCCATAATCGGCCGTCGCAGTGACGATGTCCTCCGCCGACCGGCCCGGAATCGAGGAGGGGACGAGGCTGCGCACCAAGAGGCGCGCAATGGAGGCGTTGCCGTCGGGAAAATGGAACTTGTACGAGCCGCCAGTCGCCGCATAGCCCGAGGCGCTGAACCCCATATGCGGCGCCGCGCCCGGTGCGAGGCCAAGCCCGTGGAAGCCCGGGAACCCGTACGGCCACACATCGAGCGCGCTCACCGCGTCGATCCCGACCCCCCACTCGCCGTGCGTCCTGGCCTGGAGGACGGGCACCACGCCCTGGTCAACCTTGGCGACATTCACCAGGAAATCGCGATAGCTCATGCGGGCGAGGCGCTCCTTCTTCTCGTTGGAGGAGAGGCTGGGCATGTAGTCGATCTTGGCCTCGTAAAGCCGCGCGATGTCGGCGCGTACCGCCGGCGTGAGCGGTGCGTCGGCCAGGAGCTCTGCCCACGGCTTGGCGTTGACGCCAACCACCAGCTTGTCGGCGCCGAAAGTCTCGCGATTGAAGAAGATGCCGCGACGCAGCCCGATCGAGCCGTAGAAATCATGTCTGGCGCAGGCGGCGTCGAGCCTGACCGGATCGACGCCGAGCTTGCGCAGCAGCCTCGCCGCAACAACGCCGTAGGGGCGCGGGCTGTCGATCTCCAGCGTCCCCCCGTTTATCAGCTCTATCCGGCCGCCCAGCTCGAACTCGTTGCGCTTGGCGTGCCCGCCAAAGTCGTCGTGATTGTCGAGGACGAGAATGCGCGCCGACGGCTTGCGCTCGCGATAGAAATAAGCGGCTGAGAGACCGCTGATGCCGCCGCCAACAATCACGAGGTCGTAGGTCTCGGCCAGGCCCGGCGCCTGGAGCGGGAGATCGCCGTCGCGGAGCTTGTGCGCCAGTTCGAACGACCCCGGATGGCTGCCCCGCAGGCCGGTCAGCCTCGGCGGATAGTCGCTCCGCTGACCCCGCGCTGCCGCTTCGTTCGCCAGGCCTTCCGTCACCACGCCGGGCAGCATCCCGCTGACGACGGCACCGGCCGCGATGGCAACGCCATTGAGGAAATCGCGCCGAGCGATCGGCCGGTCCATCCCCAGCCGCCGATCGTCCGCCCGCATCCCCCTTTCCGACGATGCCGGATCTGCAATGCCCGGCTGACCCCGATCGCGGACGGAAGGCAATTTCACGGTGATTGCTCGTTCGTTGATGGTGAAGGCGCTCGCGGTCAAACCTCGATCGCACGCTCATGTAACCGCTGGTCCTACGGCAATCCAGTCTGCGCTTGTGCGACGGGATGCGCTCATCCGCTGCACGCGGCAACGCGACGCCGATGGAGCTGAGCGGGCGCTGCGCGGCGCCGGGCGCGACGACTCGACCTTTGTAAATCGGCCGCAAGCGGCCGCCACGCCATCAAACGTTGATCGTCATGCTGACATGATCCGCTTGGCAGATGATATGCACCGCGGCTCAGGCACGCATGCACTGGAGGTCGGCATGAACGCCGCCGGACTTTTCATCGAATCTGGCCGACATTGACTTTTCCAGCCGCGCCGTCCGTTCGATCTTCCCCCTCACCTGAAATTTGCGCACGCTCCCGGGGCTCCAGCGCGTTCGCGGCGGGGCAGGTCAAGCGCCAGGTCAAGCCGGAGGGGGGATAATCGAGGTCGACTTTGCCGCCCACGCTGCGCTCCGCCATCGTTTCCATGACAATGGTGCCGAACCCGCGCCGCTTCGGCGCCGACACGAGCGGCCCCTCGCGCTCGGTCCAGCTCATGGCGAGGGTGTCGCCGTCGCTCGCCCAGCTGACGTCGACACGACCCGCATCCGTGGACAGCGCCCCGTATTTCCCGGCGTTGGTGGCGAGCTCATGGAGCGCGAGCCCGATGGCTTGCGCGGAAGCCGGGTTCAGGCGCAGCTTGGGGCCGTGCATGGCGATACGCGAGCCAATGAGATCGGCGAAGTGCGCGAGCTGGGCGCGCACCAGGTCCGCGATCTCGACCCCATTCCATTCGTTGCGGACGAGCAGGTCCTGATTGGCTGAAAGCGCCTGGATGCGCTCTGAGAAGCGCTCGATGAAATCTTCAGGGCTTCTGGTGACAGTCTGGTGGGCGATCGCGTCGACGACGCTGAGCATGT